>ERZ650304.1007-NODE-1007-length-11774-cov-3.554996_pt1 | contig 11774 bp, 10 predicted proteins | sample MGYA00376240_ERZ650304 | MGnify/ENA primary metagenome ERZ650304 (study PRJEB26733, sample SAMN07839271) | wastewater metagenome | biome: small river; feature: stream; material: water | place: USA: North Carolina | collected 2016-03-01 ...
AGAGAAAACCCTCTCGATTGATCTGAAGGGAGCCATTTACTGTACACGCGCCGTGGCTAAACAGATGATTCGAGCGCGTCAAGGAAGTATCATTCAGATTTCATCGGTCGTTGGCGAAAGCGGAAACAGTGGGCAAAGTGCCTATGCCGCCGCTAAGGCCGGTCTCATTGGCTTCAGCAAGAGTATTGCAAAGGAACTGGGCAGCCGTAAGATTCGCGTCAATGTCGTCACTCCGGGATTCATCGAAACGGATATGACTGGAGTCTTGACGGATGCTCAAAAAGAGGCGATTCTGCGCAACGTCCCACTCGGTTTTTTTGGTGCAGCTGAAGACGTGGCGTCTTTGGTTGCTTTTTTGTCGTCCCCATCCAGTCACTACATTACTGGACAAGTGATTGGGATAAATGGGGGAATGTATGTATAAAAAGGAGAATGTCTATGTCTGCTTCTGTTGAAGAAAGAGTTCGAAGTATTATTTGTGATCAGCTTGCTGTTGAACAGGATAAGGTTACGCCAACCGCTTCCTTTATTGACGATTTAGGTGCAGATAGCTTGGATATCGTTGAGCTCGTCATGACGATGGAAGAAGAGTTCGATTTGGATATTCCAGACGAAGATGCAGAAAAGATGAAAACAGTGGGCGATGTGATCAAGTACATCGGCTCCAAAGCAACTCATTAGGATTGAGTGATGGAATCCCACTTGTCACAAGGCAAACGTCGTGTAGTAGTCACCGGTTTTGGTGTAGTTAGCCCTCTTGGGCTTTCCGCTCCAGAAACATGGAAGAATGCTCTCGAGGGCCGTTCTGGAATCGGACGCACCACTCTTTTTGAGCTTGCAGATTGTCCTGTGACGATCAGTGGCGAAGTCAAAGGGTTTGACGTGACTCGATCGGTTGGCCCATTCCATCCTTCCCCTGATTCGCCGGTTACTCAAGCTGCTAATTCAAAAGATGCGCGAAGGGTCGGACGATTCGTTCATTTTGCGCTGGCTGCTGGGCTGGAAGCTTACGGACATTCGGGACTCGATTCCGCAAGGAGTCGAATCTCTCCGGAGAGAATGGGTATCAATATTGGCGTGGGAATGGGTGGATTGCCCGAGATCGAAGCCGTCCACGATGAGTTCCTCGCCAAGGGATATCGCCGCATCACTCCTTTTTTTATTCCGCAAGTCATTCCAAATCTTGCGTCTGGACAACTCAGTATTTTGCTGAATCTTCAGGGCCCCAATCTTTGCAATGTGACTGCTTGTACTTCCAGTGCCCATAGCTTAGGTGAATCTTTTCGGCAGATCCAAAGGGGTGATGCCGACGTGATGATCAGTGGCGGCGCCGAAGCCGTTATTTGCAAACTGGGAGTCGGCGGGTTTGCCGCCATGCGTGCTCTCTCCACCCGAAACGACCAACCAGAAAAAGCTTCTCGCCCGTTCGATACGGAACGAGATGGTTTCGTCATGGGCGAAGGCGCTACGGTTCTTGTTCTCGAAGAATTCGAGTTCGCCCGAAAACGCGGGGCGACGATTTACGGCGAAATTCTCGGCTACGGCCTCTCCGGCGATGCCTATCATATGACGACCCCTGCGCCGAACGGCGACGGTGGAAGGCGCGCTATGGCCATCGCTTTGCGTGATTCGGGACTGAATCCAGAGCAAGTGGGTTATATCAATGCCCATGGGACTTCTACCCCGGCGGGAGATGCTGAAGAAGCTAAGGCCATTAGCATGATCTTTCCTGACGGCTCCAAGCACCTGAATGTGAGCTCTACGAAATCCATGACCGGTCATCTTTTAGGAGCAGCCGGTGCCATTGAAGCTTTTTTCTCTCTCATGGCTATTCGAGAAGGAAAAATTCCTCCGACTATTAATTTGGATTCTTTGGATCCAAAATGTGCTGAACTCAAATTGAATTTTACTCCCCACCGTACTGTCGAAAAGCGTTTTGACTATGCTTTATCCAACAGTTTTGGATTTGGGGGTACGAACGCGAGTTTGATTTTCGGTCGAGTTTAACAAAGAGAGTCTCTTCAACCTGGACTCTCTATAAGGATTATAACGATGTCTCGCTCTACCCAACCGGTTTTGATTGCCTCGGACCATGCCGGGTATGCATTTAAATGCGCTTTGCAAAAGCTAATGCCACAATGGACTTGGAAGGACTTAGGTCCTTTTCAAGAAGGCGAAAAAGTGGACTACCCTGATTTTGCCACTCGCCTCTGCGAAGAACTTCTCGCGCAAGACCCGGATGGAAAGAAGGATCTGCAAGGCATTTTGATTTGTGGAAGTGGGATCGGAATGAGCATCGCCGCAAATAAGGTTTCAGGGATTCGGGCGGCTTTGGTAGAAAATCCGATTTCGGCCCGACTTTCCCGTGAGCATAATCACGCCAATATTCTCTGTCTAGGTGCACGTTTTCTGGCCCCCGAGTATGGGGTCGAAATTGTGGGAACATGGTTGAAGACTCCCTTTACCCAAGATGCTCGCCATGCCCATCGCATTCAGAAAATTCATAAAATCGAAAAAAAGTAACGAGAGAAGAGCGAGAAAATAGAATGACCCAAATCTCAGATTTTCAAAGAAACCTCCATTCCGCCGACCCTGACGTTTTTCAGCTCATTGAGCGGGAAAATACGCGCGAAGAAGAAGGCTTGGAACTCATCGCTTCTGAAAATTACGTCAGCCGTGCGGTACTCGAAGCGCAAGGCTCGGTCCTCACCAATAAATATGCCGAAGGATATCCCGGAAAGCGCTACTACGGTGGGTGCGAATTCGTTGACCCCATCGAAAACCTGGCGATTCAGCGCGTTTGTCAGCTCTTCGGAGCCGAAGCCGCCAATGTCCAGCCGCACTCCGGCTCCCAAGCCAATATGGCGGTGTATCTTGCCTTGATGGCCGCTGGCGACACGCTCGTGGGGATGGACTTATCCCATGGCGGTCACCTCACGCACGGAAGTCCCGCGAACTTCAGCGGTAAACTCTTCAAAGTGACTTCTTATGGCATTCATCCGGAAACTCACCGCCTGGATTATGACCTCATCCGCGATACCGTACGAAAAGCAAAACCTAAAGTTTTAGTGGCCGGTGCCAGTGCCTATCCGCGAATCATCGACTTTGAAATTCTAGGTCAAATAGCTCGAGAATTTGACGCTCATTTGGTGGTCGATATGGCCCATATTGCTGGCTTGGTGGCTGCGGGTCTTCACCCTTCTCCTATTGCGCACGCGACTTATACGACCTCGACGACCCACAAGACGCTGCGGGGTCCTCGTGGAGGCATTATTCTTTGTAAAAATGATCGTCTCAAAGCCGTCAATTCGATGATTTTTCCGGGAATTCAGGGCGGTCCGCTCATGCATGTGATTGCGGCTAAGGCAGTGGCTTTCGCCGAAGCGCTTTCGCCCGCATTCAAGGACTATCAGAAAAAGATTGTCAGTAACGCCCGCGCACTCGCCGAAGCGCTCATGCAGCAAGGGTTCCAACTCGTCACCGGCGGTACAGACAACCATTTAATGTTAGTCGATCTGACGGCTTTCGGCGATGGGTCCATTCCCGGCAAAGATGCCGAAAACTGGCTGGATCAAGCCAGCATCACCGTCAATAAAAACACGATTCCGAATGAAAAACGCAGCCCGTTTGTTACCAGTGGAATTCGCATCGGCGTGGCGGCTTTGACCACGCGAGGAATGGATGCAACGGAAATGCAGAAAATCGCGGGGTGGATCAGAAGGGTCTTGGAATCCAAAGGCGATGCCGCTCAGCTCACCCAAATTCGCGCGGCGGTCCACGACCTCACCCGGAATTTTCCTCTTTATCAATCCACGCAATCGTCTTCTCAACTGTCAGGCAAAAAATCTTTATAATTTATGAAATCCCGTCACAGAGCCCGTGAAATAGCATTGCAGATTCTTTATCAATACGACTTGGAAGTTCATTCTTCCGGCCAACTCCCTCCCCAGGGCCAAGCGCTGGTGGGGAGTTTGGTTCACCATTTCGAGCATTTTCAAGTCCCCGAGGGACTTCGGGAGTTCATTTCCCAACTCGTCGTGGGAACCTTGCAAGAAGTCACGAAATTAGATGAGGTTTTGGAGAAACACGCCTCCCACTGGAAAGTCGCGCGCATGAGCTCCGTGGATCGAAGTTTGCTGCGCATGATCGCCTACGAAATGCTGCACATCAAAGATGTTCCGCATTCTGTTTTGATTGATGAGGCCGTGGAACTGGCTAAGCAATTCGGTACTTCAGAAAGCCCGGCCTTCATCAATGGCATCCTCGACAGTATCAAGACTTCTGCGCAATAGGGAAGCGGCATAGCCCTTCTACTGGGCAAACCATTCCGCTTGCGCTTGAGTCTTCGCTCCGGGTAAAATCAAATGATGGTTGATGTAGAAGGACAAATCCTCGCTCAAGCTCCAGAACGCGCCCTTTTCGACGGACAAGTTCAAGGCTTAGCGGCTGTTTTCTATCAAAACGAGCGCCCTCCGTGCGGCCTTTCCGGCGCTTTGGATTGGCATTTCAAAGGCTTGATTTCCCAGTATCTGCAATCCGGGGCAATCCTCGGTCACGTAGGTGAGTGTTGTTATTTTCCCATCACGCGCCATCAAACGACTTTTCACATTCTTTTGGTCGGAGCGGGACATTCCGAACGCCCAGGAAATAGGCAGTCTATTCCGCCCGAGACATTCGTGGCCTTGCAAAAAAATCTATCTTCGTTGCGCATCCCGAAAATCGGGATCTCCATGGCGGACTTCGGAGTCACCAGTCCTGAACTTCTCAAAAAGCGACTGAAGGGAGCGTCCGTTTGGATTACGCCTTAACCCGACAAATCCCACAGTTCGCTGCGGACCTTCTTTTCACCTCTCAAACTTTTGAACCTTTCATTCCCCAGTCATTGGCTAACCCTCTCAATGCCCTCCACCTCTTGGGGAGTCTAGAGAACACGACGCGTTTGAGCTTAAAACTGTGGCAAGAGACTCACCCCAGCCCCGTGGCAAAACCGGCTTCGAACGCCAACGATCTATCTCAAGCTCCGAAACAGAAGTCTCCGGAAACTTTGACTCCCGAACAAAAACTCCTGCAAGCTTTGCAAAGTCTACGCGACTCCCAGCTCAGTTTTAAACGCCCTCCCGGAGTCTACGCGACGATTCTCCGGCCCGGTAATTCGTAGAAAAACCCACCGAAGACTATTGGAAGAAAGTCATCTTTCCAGAGAGACAGGCCTGCATATTTTCCTCGGTTAAAACGGGTACCCCGTGGGCATCCACCATTCCCCATAGAGGGGCTTCTGCTCCTGGAAAGGAAACGAATCCGAGTTTAACATCGCGCGTAGGCAACAATTCAATCGCTTCAATCTGAATGTGAGCGGTCTCTACCTTAGCTTGAGCTAAGAGCTTTCGGGGCGGCACCAAAAACGAGGGGGAATGGAGCAGAGAGTACAGTAAGCCTGCCAAGGATCAAATCCGGAGTGCATCACGGCCCTCACTCTGGACAGAGCCAAATCCATGGCGCGTGGCACCACGGATTGCGTCAGAAAACGGCGGAAAAAGCCAAAGCTGGCCGGAGGTTGCTCACTCGCAACGATTTGGGGATCGAAACAAACTGAGTTCCGCTATTCTCGAAAAGCCGTTCCGACCGAGAGAATTTTAGAATTTACGACCTATCTCCAGCAAGAGGCTGCGCGGCGACAGCTTGTAGGATTTACCGAACAGGCTATCGTTTTCCTCCTCCATCACGATGAAGCTCCCGTCGTCGAACCATACAGAAGTCGAGGCCACTCCGGCGAAGCAACGGAATCCTACCAGCCTTCTTTCGATGGCGATCACGATGTGTATTGACTCTATTTAGAATAAATAAATATACATTATAAAAAAAATGAAGCCCCTCGCTTGGATAAACCAAACGGGGGGCTTCATTTTTTTCTTTGGAAAAAGAGGACCTGCTTTTACACAGTCCCCCTTCCTCGAAGAAGATTAGAACCGAGCAGAGCTCAAGCTAGCCGAACGAACGTTCGCTACAGTAGCATGAGTCGTAGTATCCCAAAGAGGGGCACCATCGGCTGGATTGTATGCATACAGATTACCAGCTGAAGTAATCAAGAGCATACCATCCGACAACTGGACCTGATCTACAGTACCTGCCAAGGCTCCTGCGATACCCGCAGTCGTAGAGAAAATCTCCATTCCTGCGAAATCCACTAAATGGACATTCTGGGTATCGGTCAATACTGCTACTCGTTGCGTGGACACTTGAGCAGAACTGATCTCGCCTAGAGCTGTACTATCGAAAACTCGGGTCTTATCCGCAAGTCGATAACCTACAGCCTGAGTACCCTGTTTCACTACGACAACACCATTCGACAAGGAGAACCCTGTAACATTCACAGGTGCCGCGAGATCTTCGGTAGCCCAAACAGCCGTTTCACCCTCACCGAAGACAGCGAGCTCAGAACGCGCTCCACGAGCAAACTGGAGAGCAATCGTCGAGCGAGATCCCTCAACATGCTGAACGGAGCCCATAGGAATGACCAACCCTACCGTCCGAAGGGCACCCGCAGTAGTATCCAAGACATTCGTTGTCGTTGCATCGGTAGCCGGAACTCCCGTTGCCGCATCGAGAATGTAAGCATTGCCATCAGTTGAACGACCTACTAAACGATCACCTGCCAAGCTCACTTGATCAAAAATGACCCCAGCTAACCCCGAAGTCACTGTCGACCAAGTCGATCCGTTCGTATTCCGAACGAAAAGTCGGCCTCGGTTCGTGACTAACGCCAAACGCTGATCCGAAAGATCAAAGCTTTGTACTTCGCCAAGCACCCCTGCTTCAGCCGTCGTCGAACTCCAGATTGGAGTACCATCCGTCTGAGTCAAGTGAAGATCAGATGTACCCTGATTCAAGAATGCCATCTTTAAAGCACCCGCATCCGTGAATAACGTAAATCCAGAACGAATAGAACCCGCTGCTTCATGAGCCATGGATTCCCAAAGTGGAGCTCCCACATTGCCGGCAGTGAGATCTACCGCAAACACATTCTGTGTCGCAGTTCGATAAGCTAAGGTATCACCCGAGAGGTGAGCTTCCAAAGCTTGGGCACCAGGAGCAATCTGATGGACAAGAGCTCCACCAGCTTGGTCCTTAACCACAAATCCACCCATACCCGCAACTCGGAAAAGTACTTTATCCGTTGCATGATCCGAAATGACGGCTTGATCGTAAACAGCATCAGCTGCAGTATCCCAAACTACGGGACTAGCAGGCAAAGCGGCCTCTAGATCAAACGCATAATAGTGGCCATCATTTGCTTTACCCAAGGCAAGCCGATCATTTACTTCAATCCCTTCAAACTGACCGCTGTGAGCATGTGGAACATAGATATCCAAAGCAGCCGTCTGATGAGCGGCGGGAAGAGACAAAATATAAGCTGTTAAATTCAATTGCTCAAGCTCGGCTGAAGGATGCACACCTTGGCCATCCCGAGCTGCCTGAGCCGCGACCTGAACTGCTGCAGCATCACCACCCGCAGCAACCGAAGCACCTACCGCTGCCAAAATTGCATCCGCACTGGCCAGATTTGGCCCATGAGCTGCATGAATGACTTGAGCAATTTCTCTAGCCGCGACATTTAAAGTTATGCCATTGGCTTGGACCGCTCCTGCTGTGAGTGCTCGATGAACTACCTTGAGGGCCCGTCTTATTCTCGTAACATCAGCAGCTCTCATAGTAGCAGTTATTCTTGCGACCGTCGCATCTAGCGCCGCACCTGCCGCAGCAGCCTGAACTCCCGCAGCCGCTTCAATCGTCGCGAATGCAACTAAAAGTGAAGCCTCAGGCGAAGTCACCAAACGGGTTCGAGCGAAAACACCGCCAACATTCAAGGCCCCAGCGCCTCTTAAGTTCGGCATAGCGGCGATGAGCCGATGAGAAAACCCATTGGCATTATTGAACGCCGCAACCGCTTCCCGTTGCAAATCAGCAAGAAAATTACCATCCGTTTGATAGAATCGATTTAGGTGAGCATCTCTTCCACCTGCTACAGCATCTTCGGGAACGAAAATTCTTAAATCGCCTGTATTGTGTAAAAGAACTACTTTAGAAGCTCCCATTTTTGCGTCGGTCACGTTGGCCTGCTCACCATAATAAATAGGATCAGCACCTGGAGCCGGTAAACTGTACACATGGGCGACAGCTCCTACTAAACGCACAACCATATGATTCGCTCCCAAATGAAGAGAAGCGACTGGAGTGCCTTCGACTGGCGTCACGTTTGCAAGACGGTCGAGAGCAACCGGAGTATAGGCAACCACTGCCACTGTATCACCCACCGAATAAGCAAAATGAGTCGGAGTCACGCTGACATGACTGTCCACGCCCACGGTAGAATCGAATATCTGCACTCCAGCGCGTAAAACACGCAAAGAAGTTCCGCACATCATAGCGACTACGGATTCAGCAGAATCCATGACTTTACACCCATCATATCCAACCGCAACAGTAGGGTTCGCTCCATTCGTATCGACTGTAAAAAGAGAACGACGAGCAAGCTCGTGATGCGCAACTAGGCCGGACGACGGACTCACCGCACCCGCCTGAATACCAAAAGGAGAATTACGACTACCTACTATCTCTCCTCTTTCGTTCAGCACATGAAAAACCCGATTCGCATCCAAAAACCCAGCGGCACCTTGCACAGCTCCACCGCCGCCTCCACCGCCCGGACCTGGATCCGCAGCCGGCCCCGAAGGCACATCTTTCGTACATCCCGCAACGGCTACGGCCATTAAACCGATAGCCCACAGCAAGTTTCTTTTCATACTCTCTCCATTCTCAGTTTATGATGCCATACGTAGAATATTTGATGCGTTAAGTCAACCTAAGAATCATGGTTGAAAATGTTTGACTGAACCAAGAAAAAATCGCCTCGAGTGTGACCGTAAAAGTGAAAAAATGTGAGAAGATCCATATATGAATCATTTTTCCTCCCTGGTCTCTCAGCTCAGTGTTACGACGATCACTCTCTGGATCTACATGAGTCTCGTTTACATCGTAGCTATCGGGAAATCTCGCAACGATCTCGCCGACGTGGCCTGGGGGCCTGGCTTCATGGTAGCGGCGCTCGCTGCCTTCAGCTATTCAGCCCAACCCTCATCCCCGCTTTTCCTCCAACCTTTTTCGCAGATTTCAAAACCATCTGGATTGATTTTTTTGCTCCTCTCTCTGTGGGCCCTGCGTTTGGCGATTTATATTTTTCGGCGCAATCGCAACCAGGGCGAAGATTTTCGTTACCGAAAGTGGCGCGAAGAGTGGGGAAAAACCCTCTATTGGCGGGCTTATCTTCAAATCTTCATGCTCCAGGGTTTTTTTCTCTTCGTGATTGGGTTGCCCATTTGGGGGATGCCGATCTGGGACCCTGCACCGCTCCTTCCGTCGGAAAGTCGTTTTCACCTCGTTTTAGGAACTCTCGTATGGCTGGCGGGTTTTCTTTGCGAATCCATCGCCGATTTCCAAATGGCGAGTTTCAAAAAAACAAAAAAGGATCCCCAGGCGATCCTAGATTCGGGGCTCTGGCGCTACAGTCGACACCCCAATTATTTTGGCGAAATTTTAGTCCACTGGGGTCTTTACTGGGTTTGCGTAGCGCAGGGAACACCGCTGTGGACCGCCGTCGGACCCCTGACTTTGACCGTCCTACTCGTGAAAGTCTCCGGCGTGCCCATGCTAGAAAAAAAATATGATCGCCATCCCGCCTACCAGCGCTACCAGCGAGAGACTTCTGCCCTCATCCCGTGGTTCAAAAAGACGAGCCAAAAGGCTGAGCCAAAAAGGCTCAGATAAGCTTTCCGTTTTAAACACTCCCCTTAGTGTTTAAAGTGCCGCACGCCGGTAAAAGCCATAGCGACGTCATTTTCATCGCAGGCCAGAATACTCTCCGAGTCTTTCAAACTCCCCCCAGGTTGAATGATCCACTGGATCCCCGCCGCGACCGCTGTATCCACCGTGTCTCGAAAAGGAAAGAAAGCGTCACTGACCATGAGACAATCGGAGAGGGATCCCTCCGTCGCCTCCAAAACTTTTTGCGCGCGTGGCACCGCCAAGACTTTTAAGGCTTCGATTCGGTTCGGTTGCCCCTGGCCCGCTCCTACGAGTTGCAAAACGCCTGGTTGCGTAGGGACTTCGCGCACCAAGGCGATGGCGTTGGATTTCAGGGCCCGACAGACTGCGATTCCAAATGGACTGAGCGCCGCTTTTTCGGGCGAGAACTTTTTTCGCGTCACAGCGTTGAGCATCTCCGGCGCTCCGTCATCAAGGCTCTGGACCAAGCAACCGCCCGGGACCTGGACCGTAGATTTAGAAGGCATTTCACCCCAGCGGCGAATCGCCAAAGCCTTTAATTTTCTTCTCTTACTCGAAAGTCTTTGCAAGGTGGGGTCTTCGGTCGAGAGCCCAGGCGCCGCCACCAGCTCCACAAATTGATCGCCCAAGTGACAGGCGACTTCCTCTTCGAGAGGATCCGTAAAAACGACCACACCCCCAAAAGCCGATACCGGATCGCCCTCCCATGCTCTCAAAAGTGCCATCATTTGGGCGGTTTTTTGGGCTTGAGAAATGGACTTAGGTACCCAAGCCACGCCACAAGGATTGCCATGTTTCACAATCACGACGCCCGTATGATCTGGAAAGAGTTTTACCAAATCGCTGGCCAGGCTATAAGCCGCCGAAAAGTCTAAAATATTATTGTAAGAAAGTTCAGCGGGAGTGAGTCGTTCTCCCCACCCCACCGGTCCCTGCGGATCGAACGTCAAGGAGGCGGATTGATGAGGATTCTCACCGTAGCGCAAAACACGATGCTCTCGCGTGCCTAAATTCTGGGCGATAGCTGTATCATAAGCTAGCACGAGCTCCCAAGCTGCGGCGGCGCATTCTTCAACGGTGGTGTGAGAAACTGCCTGATCGCGTCGCAGTTCTTGAATCACTGAAGCGTATTGCGCAGGCGAAGTTAAAACCAAGACATCTGGACTGTTTTTGGCCGCCGCTCGAACCAGGGTAGGCCCCCCGATATCGATTTCCTCAATGAGCTTGGCACCGGTGGTGCCCGCCTGGACCGCTTTTTCAAAAGGATAAAAATTCACGACTACGCAATCGATGGGCCGAATTTGAAGCTGCGCCAGATCTGCCTCATCCCGAGCATCGCCGCGCCGATACAAAATCCCGCCACAGATGGAAAAAGAAAGCGTTTTCATCCGCCCCTGAAAAGCCTCGGGACTGCCCGAAACTTCTTCGATGGGGATCACCTTTAAACCGGCCGTCTGGAGAACCTTTGCCGTACGTCCCGTCGCCACCAGCTCCACTCCCGCAGCGACAAAAGCCTGGCCTAATTCCACCAGCTGATCTTTATCGCTGACACTCAAAAGTGCAGTGCGGATTTTCAATTGAGAGGGGGGATTCGAAACGGAATTATCGAGCATGAATGGCCTCCTGGTAGGCATTTTCAAAAAGAGCGAGCCCCTGTCCCGGTGCGCCCGATCGGCCCATTTGCGAAGTCCACTCGGGATGGGCAGACCACCGCACAAAGGCTTCGGGATGCGGCATGAGACCCAAGATCCTTCCCGTCGCATCGCAAAGGCCCGCCAGCTGTTCTTCGCTGCCGTTCGGATCCCCCTCATACTTCAAGCAAGTCATGCCCAGGCGATCCATTTTTTCCAGCGACTCCGTCCGCCGCGTAGGTGCAATCACCAATCGCCCTTCGCCATGGCGAATCGGAAGATCGATGGTCCCGAGTCCTTTCA
>ERZ650304.1009-NODE-1009-length-11753-cov-6.438451_pt1 | contig 11753 bp, 18 predicted proteins | sample MGYA00376240_ERZ650304 | MGnify/ENA primary metagenome ERZ650304 (study PRJEB26733, sample SAMN07839271) | wastewater metagenome | biome: small river; feature: stream; material: water | place: USA: North Carolina | collected 2016-03-01 ...
ACTCGCGCAGCCTTCCTGGCGGCGCTCTGCTGTAGATCGCGGATGTCCTTCGCCATCTTGGCGCGCATCCGGTCGATGCGCTCGCGATCAGCGAGGCTTGGTGGTTTTGCATCCTCGTCTTTCCACCAAGCGGCAGTTTCCTGACCGACTTCCCAATTGTGCGCCCACCCATCCACGCCATCGAACCAATAGGCACCATTCTTCTTCTGGCGATGCTCTACAGTTGGGCATCGCGTGATCTTGTTATAAACAAGCCCGCGATCAATAATGACGCCATGCGTGAGAGCGAATTGGATGAAGTCCATTACTTGCCCTTCAAGCGATTGGTGATTCTGACGCGAGCAAGCATGTGAGCGCAGAATCCTCCGGCGCATTCACGAACACGCTCATCCGCAATCTTGGATACAGCCTCTTTCCACTTCGCTGCCGTTGCATATACATCGACGAACTTTACTTCGTCAGCCTCTCGTTTTTTCAGGCCAGACATGCTTTTCTGGTACACCAATACAGCCATCACTTTTTCTGATGCAGCAAAGCAATCTTCGCAGATGCTAGGCGCGCACAGAAACGACCCCTTTCCGGCGAACTTCGATGGCTTTCTCGAAGTCTCGCAAGGCGTCTCCGTTTCGGATGTCTGCTGCGGTAACTCGGAGAACAAGCCACCCGTCAATTGCGGCTTGTCGATATTTCCTCGCATCGTTTCTGAACCCCTCTGGCCGAACGTGCCTGCCGCGACAGTGGATGCCGCCCTCGATTTCAAGCGCAACTTTAATATCAGGATCAGCTACGCAAAAATCGAATCTCCAGCGCCGATCACAGAAACGATATTCTCGCGTGTAACCAGTTACCCCTGCAAGTTTCAACTGAAACTCAAACTCACCCTCAAGATTCGGCGATAACTTCTTCGCGACAACTACCTTTCGGATCTCCGGCTTCTTCTTCAGCCAGCCACCATTCTGAGCGCGCTTGATGTAGGCGTTCACTGAAGCCTGCGTCATCCTTGCCACTTGCTGTCCTCGTAGAAAACGTGCGCCCCAACAATACATGCCACCGGGAGCTTGCGCGCCCATCCCTGCCTGCTGGACTTCACATCGAAATGCACCGCAACGCACGCAGCAGGCCAGCGGGTCGCGATCATTGCCTGACCTATCGACCTGAGCGAAGGATCGAGCCTGCGATCACCGAACTGCCCTGGCGCCGCGATTACGTCGCACTCGCCCATCCCGCTGCGCCTGGAGCGTTCCTCGATCACTTCGGATACCGTGGCCTTGCCGCTCATGGACTGGTTCTCTGCCTCAACCAGAACCTGCCGCACAAGGCACGCCTGATTGACGGCTGCCGCAAAGATGAAGGATAGGATTGAGATCATTCTGATACCTCTGGAGCACCGCGCCGCCAGTTGCAGATGCCGTGGGAAATTGAGAGGTTTTTTAGGCCCCTGCGACCGCCGCGCGATAGTGGGATTATGTGCTCAATAGTAGCCTCATCACGCTCGACGCGCATTCCGCAGACAAAGCACGGGACAAAGCCATGCCTCTCAAGAAGCAAGTTAAATACTTGATTGCGACGACGCCTATTCCTGCCATGCTTTCCCTTTGGTCTTTGGTAGCCACCGGGAGGCGGGCTGAACGGAAGTGTTTCGTGGTAATGAGCCATGACCATCCCTCCGATCACGCGCTCTTGGCGCCTTTCTGCATTCCCTTTGCATGCGCGATCTGCCGCGAGCGGATCTTTCCGATCACTGCGGCGCTTACTTCAACTGCCGGAACGCTCATATCGAAGTGCCTTGGTGGGCTCGTGCCCATGATGTCACGGTACAAGTAGTAGGCGCGAGCCGATGCCGTTTCAGGCTTGCCGTGCGAGCGCGAGAACGTGGCGATCTGAGCCCAAAGGTGCTCCGGTGACTCTGCGGCCTTCCTCTTGCCTATCGTGATCTCTCGCATTTCGCCCGGCAAGTGCTCAACCAGTGACAGCGAGACGCGCTCGAAGCCGCAGGAGGCGCAGCGCTTCACGAATGGGATGTGGCCGCACTGAGGGCACTTGCGTTCCTCTTTCGGATCATCCTTTCTCACTTCCTTGTCTAGCTTTTCGCCGTCATCGAGCTTGTCGATTCCGTTGAAGTAGAAGTGCTCGAAGGATTCGGCGAATCTATGAATATTGCCAGAAAAGTCCAGCATAATTGCGTCTGTTTTGAGTGTTTCAGGCGACGCACGGAGCGCCCTTCCCCACATCTGGATTACAGTGGAGAACGACTTTCTTAATGGGCGAGCATCACCAAGGCACGATACAGCAGGAACGTCGAAGCCGCGAGCCAGTGCCTCGACACTTATCAGTATCTTTAATGGACTGTCGAATTGCTTGTACTCATCAAGAATTTCTGCGCGCTCGTCATCTGACGTATGCGACGTGTAAACTGCCGCACATATTCCAGCCTCATTGAACTGGCGGCACATTTCCTCGCAATGCGCAATGGTTGATCCGAAGATAATGGTCTTTCGGTTCTCACCGAACTTAACCCATTCAGTAACTACATCGCCAACAATTTTGAGTTCGCGTTCCTCTGCGGCCTTGTCCGTCCATTCGCCGCCAAGCGTCTCTGCGCCGGACATATCGGGTTTGGTGCAACTGAACACACGCATTGGCACCAAGATGCCCTGCTGAGTAAGCTCGTGCATCGTCGCCGCCATGATGGCATTCGTGAATATCTTGCCGAGCCCTTTCGAGAAAGGGGTTGCGGTCAAGCCAATCACGGCGGTCTTGATCGACTTGTCCATGGCGAAGTCAACCCAGGACTTCATCTGGACGTGGCATTCGTCAACAACTGCAACGTCGAACCCAGGCCACTTCCGGCGCATCAGGGTCTGGATGGAGGCGATCTGGAAATTGGACTCAGGCTTCCGGCGCCAGTGGTCCGCCTGGATGATCCCGTGATCCATCCCGTACCTGTCGGCAGTCTCGCTCGTCTGGTTGATGAGCGTCTTTCTGTCGCAGATGAACACTGCGCGCTTATTTTTCTTTAATGCTTCGTTGATAATCCGAAGCGACAGGACCGTTTTCCCTGCGCCTGTCGGGGCACAGATCAACTGGTTTTTGTGACCGTGCTTATAACCATCGCGCAGCATTTCGTGCGCCTTGTCCTGAAACGGACGTGGCGTAGGAAATAATGACGCCTTCTGTTCCTTGAAAATATCAAACGACTCGTCGCCCACTTAGCCCCCTAAGTATTTTTGTGCTTCCGTCCACTTCACCGAGTTCTCAGAGCCGAACCAATAGATGAACTCGATCAGTTCAGCAAGCTCCTTCGTTGACATCTTGCTCGTTCTGCACCCGAGCATCACGACGCCGCCGTCAATGCCTTGCGCGAGCTTGGCGTGCTTCTTGAGCCCGGCAGTTAGCACGTCTTTCCAGTCGTCAGGCGTCATGTAGATGTAGTTATTATCTACCTGCCATTTGACTTGGCGGGATACGTCACCCAAAAGCGCCCACATCAGCGAGTTCTGCAATGATGATCTCGTTGGTCCGCTCGATATTGATACAACACACTCATCACCGGCAACAATGGAGCTTATTGCGGAGCAAATCTCTCTTGTTGCCGCAGCAAAATTACCTATGTTTACGTTAAATTTCCTCATTGCTTCCTCGCAAATTCACCGAATAATTGTTCCTCGTATTTCTTGCGAACATTTGACGCCTCATCAAGCGTCTCATACCCGCCAAGATACATATCAGTACCGTTTGCGCGAATGCTTGCTATGTATTTATTTCTTCTATTGCAGAAAAATACGCCTTTAACTCCAGTTTTATTTGCTTTAGATAGCTTTGTATTCCTGGCGTTCTTTTCTTGATTGGCACTTCTTATATTGCATATCCTGTTGTCTGATGTGATGCCGTTCACATGGTCAACGCCGCTTTCAGGCCAAACTCCATGGTACATGGCAAACGCAACCCTGTGAACGTATAGTTTATGCCTATCAACCATAACCCTCAAGTATCCAAGATTACCGTGAACATGACCTATCTTTTGACCGATAGACCACTTCATGTAGTCAACTTTACTGGTCACAATTCCGGTTTCTGGGTCATACGAAAACAGTTCATTAAGCCTATCCACACTTACTGCGCTCATCACGAACTCCTATTTTGGTGTTCGTGAAGTGTATTGTCATCTTGAACTCAGTTCAAGTCTAGCCCTCTCGCGTTTCAGAATTTTACATACCCATTCAGGGGTTACGCCGGCAGCCTTTGCTATATCGACCTGAGCGACCCCAGCAAGGTGCATTTTAACTATCTCAGCGTCCCTATTTTCCCTGGCTGATTTGACAGATATATCTTTATTCACCGAAACCTCTCCACAATCCGCATCACATCAGCGATCAGTTCATCGGACATCACGGACATCTGCGCGATCATCAGTTCGTCGCGCTCGATTGTCTGGATGAATAGGTTGTGCGGGGCCTTGAATAGCGGGTGAAAGGAAACGAAGTCCCATGTGTCGAAGCCCGTCACCCAAAGGTTGCACTGGACCTGAAAGCGGTGCTCTGGCGGCATGCCATACATCAGCGTTTTCAGGTGCTTGACAGGGCCTGGAGACTTGATCTCCAATCCCTTTCGCTTCGGGAAGATCAGGCCATCAGGGCTCGCGCCGACATACGGCAGAACCGGGTGCAGCAGGAAGCCCACTTCGCTCACGATGTCGCCAGTGCGGATCTCGTAGGCCATGCGCGCAAGCGGCTCTCGCCTCGTTCCCTCGCGCATTGCCTTCGTATCTGCGCCCTCTGCCGGCTCGCCAGTCAGGATCTCGGCTGCAAGCTCGTAGGCGTAGCCCTTTATGTCGCCGCCGCCGTACTCGTAGATTCGTTCCTCGACGGTCTTGCCGCGCGCCCTGGCGATTGCTGCGGCCTTCTCAGCCGCCACCCCGTTGCCGATCTTCTCGACGATCCGGCCCTGCGCGTCGAGAATGCACAGGGCAGATTTCGGAGTACAGCCAGATAGGACTTCGCCCATGCGGCTTGCGGTGATCTTGCCTGAGCGGGCCATTTTCCACTCAGGACTTCCTTGCTCGAAGTTGAAGCCGCTCATTAGTGATTATCTCGCTAGAAGGGAAGATCCTCATCCTCAAAATCATCCGGTGGCGGCGCCTCACGCTGCGCCGGTCGCGACGACGATTGCGCGGGCCGGCTGGACTGCTGCGGGCGACCCTGCGACGACTGCTGCCGCTCGCCCTGATCGTCAGTCCTGGCGCTCAGCAGGCGCATCTGATCGACGATGATCTTCGTCGTATGGCGCTTGATGCCGTCCTTGTCCTCCCATTCTTCGGTGCGCAGGCGACCGCCCACGTAGATCAGGCTGCCCTTTTTCACGTACTCGCCGATGATCTCCGCGAGCTTCCCGAAGGCCGAGCACCGGCTCCACTCTGTCAGTTCCTTCTTCTCGCCGGTATTCTTGTCCGTCCACTTCTCGGACGTGGCGAGCGAGAAGTTCGCGAACGCAGTGCCGGACTGCGCGAACCGCACTTCAGGGTCTTTGCCGACTCGGCCAATCAGGCGCACTTCATTGAGGCTTGACATTCTTCACTCCGGGTTCACGAACTTCGATGGCCTTTATTCGCATCTTGATGAATCCGACCTTGAACAGATCGGCCTCATTGCTATGCGGTGAAATCGGGATGACGGATGGCGGGTGATCGCCGACTCTCGCCACGTAGGCGAGGAAGTCATGCCGGATCAGCGGTGGATTTTTCCTCACTTTTCACTTCCTTCTGTTGATCGACCAACTCGGCTTGCTTCTTGAGTTGCTTGAAGCGCAGCACGCCGCATCCAGAGCGCTCAAACTCAGACATCAACGACCACGCTTTCTGGAGTGATTCAGTGCCCTCGCTTGCCGCCTTGTCAAGCTCAGCGATTACCTCTGCCGATACGTCACGAAACTCGCCCTTGATTTCCTCGGTCTTCGCAGGCTCTGACTGGACGATCCGATGCGCCTCGTCTTCGTCGTAGATACCGGCAAAACCAAATGCGATACGAGAGCCCTGGATAAGCGCCTTGTGGCGAAGCATGCGTTTGGTGTGCGACTGCCATGGGCCATCGAATCCACCGTCGCGTCCGCGTGGTGGCTGATAAACCTCGTCGAGATATTCTCGGACGATAGTTGGATGCTCGCGATCCTTGCGGTGCAAAACTACCTCGCACCAGTCTGGGCACTCTTTCCCGCGCGCCGGTTTCGTCGCCTTCTCGGAATACCGAAACTCGATCCCATTCAGCGCCGGGTGCTCATTGATAATGCGCGTCCAGCCATCGACGCTCACGACAGGGATAATCGCGCCCTTGTCTTCAAAGGCGAATATCTCTTTCGTGAAAGGATTGAGCTTGTATTGCTCAGCGACGACCAGCAAGGCCATCATCTGCTCATCAGTGATGACAACGCCGTCTTTTCTCTGCCTGAAGCAAGTTGCCTTCAGTGTCGGTAGCAACTTCGACTTGTCAACACCGAACCGCTCAGCGAATCTAGCGACGAGACTCACTGGCGCTGCAATTTCTTGTGCCACCTCATTCCCCTTGGATTGATGGCTGGCGCAACAGTATCATGTAAAAATCCTGTTTCTGGCGCCAGACATTGAAAAGGTGCGGATTGCTCACGCTTCTTCTGAAATAAACCCCAAGCTGGAGCAATCCGCGCGAAACTACTTCTTCGGAATCCCACTCGGTTTCGGGCGCTTCTTGCGCGAAACCCCGAGTCCCGAAACATGCCGCCCGCCATTCTTGGCCTGACGACGACGACGCTTTGCGGTTGACGTTGTGCTCATCGGTTCATTTCCTTGGCTCGCTTTTTGAGATCACGGTACAGGCGGCGCGGAGATCCGACCGCATGTGCCACGGGGTTCTTCTTGTTCGTTGACTTGTCGTAGCCTCCGCCGACGACTGCCGGGCCATTCCAGGCATACAGGCGCGCTTCCTTGCGGAGGCGCTTGGCGAGCTTGGCGCTCATACGGTCTTGTCCTCTGCGCCGACCATAATCAGCGCCAGCAGCAACTTGAACTTCAGGTGATCCTCACGCTGGTTGGTTGGTGAAAACACCCGATAAACCGCAGCAGCAGCATCCACAAGATCAGGCCCAGCGCCTTCCGTGATTGGCTTTGCTGTCAGCCTTGCGGCAGGCACCATACCGGCGCGGAGTCTCGCCTGCTCGCTCTTGGCGTCTTCCTCTGCCTTTGCCTTCCGCAACCGATCTTCCTCTGCCGCAGTCTCACGGGCTGAGATTGCCTCCTGCTCAAGCCGCCGCTTCTCGGCAGCATCCTCATCGGCCTTACGCTTGCGCTCGGCTGCTGCGTCAGCCTCACGCTTCGCCGCCGCGCGCTGCTGTTCCTCACGCTCGATGGCGACCGACAGGGCACTCGTCAGAGACTCGATGGAGTCACCGATGGCCTCCAGTGCATCGGGCATCAGTTCTCCGAATTCAGCGTACTCAGGCCGCAGGCTGCGCAAGCTCTCGATCTCGGTCTTGATGACCTCGGACGACTTCCCGGTTGCCCGGCCAGTCTTGCGAATGCGCTGAATCGTCTCATTGGCCGCGCGCACCTTCTCGGCAGCCTCGCGCTCAGCGCGGCGCTCGTCGTCGATCAGCTTGCGCTGCCGCTCAAGTTCTTCTTCGCGGCGGGCCAGATCGGCGGCGCGGGCAGCCTCTGCCGTGACTTCTTCAAGCGACGCCTTGAGCGTGGCGAGCGTCTTGGCGTGGAGTTCCACCGCGTATTCCAGTTGTTCCTGAAACACCGCCTCGCCGGGCACGCAGGACTCAAGGATCTCGATGGATGCTGTCAGCGACTCCACCGTGCGCTTGGTCGTGGCCGGAAGCGTACTGATGGCAGCAAGAGCCGCGCGGATCGCTTCCTGGCGCTGCTGCTCGGCGACGATCTTCTTCTGGCGCTCGTCTTCCTTGCGCTGTTCCTCAGCCTTGATCTGATCGTCGATTGGAACTTCGAGCGCCAGCAGTTCCGCCGTGATACTTGCCGCCTCGGAGTCGATAGACTTGCCAAGCGCCGCGAGCTTGGACTTGCTTTCCTTGCGCGTTCGCTCCACGGCATAGCGCGGCTCACGAATCTCGCGCCGGGCAGCCTTGGCCTTCTCCATGCCGTCCGTGACGCTTACGTCAAAAACCGCATTTGCATACTTCGTCTTCAGGTCTTCGATGCCCTTGCGGACAGCGGAGATTTCAGCGATGCCGTCCTGCACGGCAGCGCTTGCAGCAACAACCAAGTCAGTTCCTTCAGTCACTTGAATCCCCTTGTTTTACGAGAGTTTACAGATGCAAGTGCAGCTTGAAATTCAGCGTCAGCAGATTGCTTCGCGACCACCGTATTCCGAGCCTTAACTCCACCATCGGCATATCGCTTGCTTGGCGCCTTGAGCAACTCATTTATGTCGCGCACTCCGCGCCTAAGTCTCTTTGAAATTGCCGTGTGTGAAATGGCTACCCCACTACCTTTCGCGAGGTTAAATGCCGATGTTGCCGTCACCCTGGTCCCGCATGACATAACATACACGTCGCCATTAGCACTTCTTTTCAGCGCCCTGAAGTCCTGTCTCGCCGCCGCTTGCTTGCGCCTGCCCTCTGGAGTCTTTGCTTCAGCCATAACTACATGCGCCTCTCAAGCCGCGCCAACAGATCAAGCGCCACCCCGGTCACGAGCATCGCGACAGATGCGCGCGGATCAAGAAAGTATGCCGGGAGTGCTGCAACGTACATCACGATTGCGCCAGCAGTCAGGAAATCAGCCATCGAACCGCTCCATCCACCCGTCGTAGCATCGCGCGATCCTGATCGACAAGTAGTGGCTCAGCGCCTTCGATGGAGTGCTGATCTTGAAGATAGCGTGCTTGTAGACCATCACCGAATGAAAGAGATCGGGACGATCTTTGGTGTGCTTGTAGCCGATGATGAATCCTACCATGGAGCCGATTGCGAACGCAATCATTATTGCCAATGCGATCTGGTTGTCAACAGTCATTACACATCCCCTTTGATGTGACTTGAACATACAACTACAAAGACACATTCACAACTGCATTAGAAATTTTCCCGACAAGTGGTACTGTACACGCTTGACTATGTAAAAGCTAACGCAGAGACTGCGTTCGCAATGCGCCGGTAGTTCAGCCGGATAGAACAGCATCCTTCTAAGGTGTTGGTCGCAGGTTCGAGTCCTGCTCGGCGCACCATCCATCCACAAGAGGGCACACTCATGTTGAGCAACATCAAGGTCCACCCGGCAGCCGCACTCTTTCCCATGATTGACGAGAAGGATCTGCGCGCCCTTGCCGACGACATCGCAATGAACGGTCAGATCCATCCGATCATCGTGAGCAAGGGTGTTCTGATCGACGGTCGCAATCGCCTCGCCGCGTGCGAGATGGGCAAGATTGAGCCGAAATGGGAGACGCGCGAGTTCGCCTCCGAAGGCGAGATCATTCGCTTCGTCATCTCCGCCAATGAGCGCCGCCGCCACCTGAATGCGTCTCAGCGCGCCATCATCGCTGCCGGGCTCGCAAACATCGAGCGTGGCGACACTCTCAAGCAAAATCAACAGGTTGAGTCCAATGCGCAGGATTGCGCACCGGACGTGAAAGAACCCGCCATCAGCCAGGAAGATGCCGCGAAGGCCATGGGCGTGAGCCGCCGCTCGGTGCAGGATGCGAAGAAGGTGCAGCGTCAGGCGCCGGCCCTCGTCGAGAAGATCCGCGACGGCGAGATCAGCGTGGCTGCCGCCGCCAAGCTGTCGGACTCGCCCGCCGAAGTCAAGAAGGTGATCGAAGGGGCGGACGCGAAAGAGACAGTGAAGGCGGCGAACGCCGCCGAGCGCAAGGAACATGCGGTCGCCGAATCCAAGGACGACAAGAAGGCATCGAAGGCCACGGAAGACCGGATCACCAAGCTCGTCGCCGAGAACGCGGCCAAGGACAAGCGGATCGACGAGTTGAACGCGCGCATCGAGTCCATGGGCGCGTCAATGGACGAAATGCACGAGGACTTGAAGGCGATGAACGCCATCCTCAACGACGCTCCTGATCCGGTCAAGGAAGCGGTCAAGCTGGAGAAGTCGGCGCGCGATCAGTTGCGGGCTGCCAGGTCCCAGGTGCAGGGCATGATGCAGGCGAAGAACGAAGCGGTTCGTCAAGTCACTGGGCTCAAGCGGTCAGTGGATCGACTGGAGAAAGAGATCGCCACGCTCAAGGCTGCGGCGCCGAAGTCGAAGAAGGCCGCGTAGTTCCGCTGACCACCAACGAAGACGTGCTTTCAAAGAACGTGTGAAGTCAGCATCCAATGCCCGAGCAATCGGGCATTGTCTTATCTAGCCTCTACGATTTCGAGCCCGCCTGTATACAGCCTTGTCTTCACGCCATCATCGTCTACCTTTTCGATCAAGCTCCATGATGCTGGGGCAGACAGGTATCCGTAGATTCCTTGAGTATATATAAGCTCATCTTGCGATGACACTGGAACAACAATCAATGGGCGCGATATTCCGCAGTGTGCGGCTAGTTGAATCAAGCACTGAGTTGGAGCAACGCCATAGACTTCGCGCTCAAAGAGCCCTGGGAATGTAGCTTTCATTGTGCGCTGCCGAATTTCAGGCTCTGTCCATACCTGCCCTCCAATAGAGCGCACGACTTGCGAGTTGTCAGCAACCGACTGCGCAAATCCGTCGATGCCAATTCCGTTTTCAGGACTAAACTTTGGCCCGGCCCAAACTGCACCAATGCTAAGCGGCTCTGAAACTAATACCCCTGTATTCGGGTTTTTCCTTCCTGTTGTCGTCGCTGCGGTTATCCCAAATACAAATTTGCTGACGCGATCCCTGTTCAGTTCAGTTCCGGTGTTTCCCATAACCCACACAAGGTGGCTTTGAAATGTTCCATCAACACCATAGCCGAATAGGCTTATTGGGAACGATGACGGTATATAAGTGCCCCCTTCAGCGTCATACACATCAAGCGTAACAGGTCCAAGTTCGATCATGTTGTGATTCAAGAGCGCGATAATGTCAACCCTTGCGCCAACTTGCGGCGATCCATTACTCCAGTCAACAGTGAAACTGCGCGTGCCGATTGCCGTCGCGACTGCTTTCTGCCCCAATCTTGGCGTAAGCAAATTACTAAGAGGAGCACTTGTCTCCCAACCAGTGCCAGTGACTGAGCAATCAATCTCAAACGGCCAGTTGTTATAGCCAATGGCGACAGTAGAAGTCATGGCGTCTCCGCACCCCAAGTAACAATACGATAAACATTATTTCCGAACTGCCCGTCAACTTCGACGATCTTGGCTATCTTGCCATTCGAGTCTTCAAACAACTCGTCGTCAAGAAGAACAATTCCATTCGGACGAATAGCGGCAATGTCGTCGGCAGATTCAAGCGCGAACTCTACATCCCAGATCGGGTGTTTGTCCTGAGCGATGGCGCACACTCGATCTGCCTCAGCCTGAATATCGGCTTCCTCTGTAAGAACAGTTTCTATTGGCGCCGCTGACAAGGCATGCGTGTAGGCACGGTTGATCGTTGCTGCCGTGGCTCCGGCCTTGATGTGCCGATACTCGGCCATGAACGGCGGTCGATTCGGATACGTGATTCCGGCCAATTCATTGTCGGAGTACGGGCTCCAGTTCTTCGCGCCAGCGAACCGAGTTGACAGTCCAGGCGCAGCGTCCGTTATGCGCTTCGGGTAGCGCGTCATGTTCAGCCTGCTGATACTGATGATTGGCGT
>ERZ650304.1010-NODE-1010-length-11751-cov-4.091228_pt1 | contig 11751 bp, 10 predicted proteins | sample MGYA00376240_ERZ650304 | MGnify/ENA primary metagenome ERZ650304 (study PRJEB26733, sample SAMN07839271) | wastewater metagenome | biome: small river; feature: stream; material: water | place: USA: North Carolina | collected 2016-03-01 ...
TCAAACACCGAGAGCGATAGCTGTTTCCAGTGATGTGGCCGTGCGCCTCGCACGCGCCAATCAAAAGACTTGGGCTGATGTGTCAGCACATAGCCGACCTCACCTTTGGGTCCCGTGTATTTGACAGCAAATGGATTGGTGTCGTTATAAGTGGCATGCGTCATAGGCAGACCAATGACAATGCCCGTGCGCTCATTGAACGATTTGCCTGACAACACCAGCATCGGATGTTCGTTTTTCATCTCAGCACCCACTTGTGGATTGAAATCAATCCAAATCATGTCGCGACGATCAGGCACCCAAGTTTTAGGTACGTTCACCATCAAAAAACTTCCTTGCCCACAAGCCCACTGGACATGACTTCGCCACCGTGCACCTGAGGATCGAACTGCTTGAGCTTTTGTGCCAAAGACAATTTAGGTTTGCCAGATACGCGCACAAAAAAACCGCCCTCAACCACTTCTAGCTTGACAGGTGTACCACGTGCCAGATGCGCAGCCTTAGCAATGGGCGCGGTAATGCGCACCCCAAGGCCATTACCCCACTCTTGCACGGTTTGTTCTGCTGCGATCATGCCTTTCATAGCGATGCCTCCTAATGTTTACACAAGTATAAACATCAGCGACACATCAAAGCAAGCGAAGCTTCCAGGTGGTCCAGCGGCGAACGCTTAAAGCCCGAGCGCGCAAAGCGCTGTAACTGCCCCAAGGCAAACGCCACCAGCGCCGCAGCACGCACTTGCGCGTCTGCGGTGGGCGATGCTGATTTGTTGGCCTCAGCCGCAGCACGCAGCACTTGGCGCAAGGCCGATTCGATGCGTTCAAACAATTGGTTCATGCGCTGGTGCAAGCGCTCGTTTTCAAACACCAAGGCATCGCCCACCATCACGCGGGTCATGCCTGGGTTTTTTTCGCCAAACTGCAACAGCACCGTCACCATGCGGGCGGCTTTGTGTGCGCCATCGCCTTCGCGCTCGGCAATTTGGTTGATCAGGCTGAACAGGCTGTGCTCGATGAAATCAATCAAGCCTTCAAACATCTGCGCCTTGCTGGCGAAGTGGCGATACAACGCAGCTTCGCTCACCTCCAGCTTGGCGGCCAGCAGCGCCGTGGTGATGCGCTCAGTGCCTGGCTGCTCCAGCATGCCCGCCAGCGTTTGCAAAATTTGCTCACGCCGTTGGCCTGGCTTCATGCGTTGGCGAACCTTGGGCTCCTCGCGGTCGGAAGCTGCGTCGTCGGGCAAGGCGTTGTCAGACATGGCGTACAAGTGAAGTTAGTGCGAACGAATCATGGTTCCGAACGCTTGCTCGGTCAAGACTTCCAGCAGCATGGCGTGTGGCACGCGACCGTCAATGATGTGCACCGCATTCACGCCGCTCTTGGCGGCATCCAAGGCGCCTGCAATCTTAGGAATCATGCCGCCGCTGATGGTGCCGTCGGCAATCAGCTCATCAATGCGACGCGGGGTCAGCTCGGTCATCAACTCACCTTGCTTGTCGAGCACACCACGGATGTTGGTGAGCATCAACAGTTTTTCAGCACTCAGCACCGTGGCCAGCTTGGCCGCCACCACGTCGGCGTTGATGTTGTAGCTCTCGTTGTTTTCGCCAAAACCAATGGGGCTCACCACGGGAATGAACGCATCGTCTTGCAAGGCTTTCACCACGCTGGGGTCGATGCTGACGATGTCGCCCACTTGGCCCACGTCGTAGGTTTTGCTGGGGTCTTTGCTGTCGTGCACGGTCAGCTTCTTGGCGCGAATCATCGCGCCATCGCGGCCCGTCAAGCCCACGGCTTTGCCGCCGGCTTGGTTGATCAGGCCCACGATGTCTTGCTGCACTTCGCCGCCCAACACCCACTCCACCACTTCCATGGTTTCGGCGTCGGTCACGCGCATGCCTTCGATGAACTCGCCCTTCTTGCCCAAGCGTTGCAGCAAGCCTTCAATTTGCGGGCCACCGCCGTGGACCACCACGGGGTTCATGCCCACGAGCTTGAGCAACACCACGTCTTCGGCAAATGCTTTTTGCAACGCAGGGTCGGTCATGGCGTTGCCGCCGTATTTGATGACCAAGGTTTTGCCGTGGAACTTGCGGATGTAGGGCAGCGCCTGGGCCAAGATGTCGGCAGGAGAAAAATCGCTCATGGTGTGTAACTCCGTGATGTGTTGGTTCAACGTTGCTTATTCAGCGTGGTCTACGGCGGTGGCTTGTGCCGCTTGTGGGCCCAACACCAACTCGCGCACCATTTCGCGCAACAGTTTTTTCTCTTGGAAGCTCAGCGCACGCTCCAACACGCGGCGCACCCCCAACAGCAACTGGCGGTCCACCTCTTGTGGAATGCCGCGTGTGTTTTGCAACTCTTCGCGCAGCTCTTCACGCAGGTCTTCGGGCTCATCGGCCCACCAGGTGTTGATGACGGTGTTGAGCTGCTCGCGCAATTGCTCAGGGTCGACCTGAGGCACTGCGTGCATGGAGCTGGCGTGGCGTGAGCCACCATCGCGAGATGCTTGCGCACCCAACACCACGCGTTGGTCGGCTTGCGACAGCAAGCGTGCCCAACCTGGGTCTTCACGGTTGAGCTGCGTCATGTTGCGCGAGGCTTCGTCGGCCAACAAGTGCACAGACACGCCGTGCAACTGGGCTTCGTCAATCAGGCTGATCAAGCGTTCGTCATCGCTGCCCACCAACAGGTGGTCGCACGCGCCGCGCTCGGCCAAACGTTTCAGGTCAGCACCCAAGGTGCGCAACATGGACAAACCACCATCTTGGCTGTGTGGCAACACAGCGCGGCTCACTTGGCCACCAATGGCTTGATCGTCAGATGAGTCGCTGTACCAATAAATGCGGCGTACGTTTAGATCGAGGTTGTTGTGCGCCAGCGCGTTGCTCAGCAACTGGTGCAGTTGCGGGCGCACATGGTCTTGTGCGGTGTCGGTTTGGCCTTGCAGCCATGCCAAGAAACGGGCGTCGATGAGGGCAATGCAAGATTCAGCGCCAGCGTGCGCTGCAGCGTGAGAGGAATGTGTGCGTTTCATGAAAGTACTAAAAAGGTAAAAAGATAGAAATCACCCACCAGAGCACTAACTGTGCGCACTGGCAAGCTGGATTTATTTTAGGCCGCAGACCGCATGTTCGCAGGGGATAATCATCAAAACCTATAAATTTTTCACGGCATGACACAACCCATTTTGATCACAGGCGGCACGGGCTTCATTGGCTCGCACACCGTTGTCACCCTCGCCGAGGCTGGGCAACCCGTCGTCATTTTGGACAATTTGTGCAATTCCAGCCCCAAAGTGCTGGACCGTTTGGCCAAGCTGGGTGCCAGCCCAATTGAGTTTGTGCAAGCCGACATCCGCGATTCAGCTGCTTTAGACGCGCTGTTTGCCCGCTACAACTTTGCAGGCGTCATCCACTTTGCAGGCCTCAAGGCTGTGGGTGAGTCGGTGGCCCAGCCCCTGCGCTACCTAGAAAACAACGTCAGCGGCACCATCAACCTGCTGCAAGCCATGGACCGCGCCAACGTGCGCCGCATCGTGTTCAGCTCGTCGGCCACCGTGTATGGCGACCCAGTCAGCGTGCCCATTCCCGAGACCGCCGCCCTCACCGCCACCAACCCCTATGGCCGCACCAAGCTCATGTGCGAAGACGCGCTGCGCGAGCTGCACGCGGCTGACCCACGTTGGTCCATCGCCATCCTGCGCTACTTCAACCCTGTGGGCGCGCACGAAAGCGGCTTGCTGGGCGAAGCGCCCAACGGCATCCCCAACAACCTCATGCCCTACATCACGCAAGTGGCCTTGGGCCAGCGTGCGCATTTGCAAATTTTTGGCAACGACTACGACACACCCGATGGCACCGGCGTGCGCGACTACCTGCATGTGAGCGATTTGGCTGCCGGTCATTTGGCCGCCCTGCGTGCCTTGAACGAGCCCAAACTCTTAACCGTCAACCTCGGCACAGGCCGTGGCGTGAGCGTGCAAGACATGGTCGACACCTTTGCACGCGTCAACGGCGTGCCCATCCCCCACCAAGTGGTGCCACGCCGTCCTGGTGATGTGGCCCAGTGTTTGGCCGACCCGCGCCAGGCCAAAGCCTTGTTGAACTGGGAAACCCGATTCGATTTAGAGCGCATGTGCGCCGACGCATGGCGCTGGCAGTCCATGAACCCACAAGGTTTTGACACCCCCCTATGAAAAACCAAGACGACGGCACGCTGTCCCTGTTTGACGACTTCCCGCCAGCCTTTGACCCAGCCACATTAACGCCAGCGGCTGCACCTAAAAAACCGCGCGCCAAGCGCAAGGCGGCAGAGCCTAAGGTAGACGTTGCAGAGCCCCATGCGAGTGAGTTAGCGCCTAGCCCTGCAGCACAAGCCGTTGCGCCTGAAACGACACCTCCTGCTTCTGACACTGCGCATGATGCGCTTGCTCACAACGAAGCAGCATCAAACTCTGCAGAGCCCACATCAGACACAACGAGCAATGCAGTTGAAACACCAACGACAGCGCCCGTGGTCGACCAAGGCGTGCACGTCGAAACCACGTTGCACTTGGCGGGTCTCGTCGAACCCCAACGCCGCCGCAACAGCCCTTGGGCCAGCCTAGACATGGCCGCCTCGCAAGTTGCTGCGCAAATGCTGCACGTGATGGTGGTCATCACCAAAGGCGAAGCCGGTGGTGCGCAATCGCACGTGCGGGACTTGTGCCAAGCGTTGCAAACACGCGTGCAATTCACGGTGGTGATTGGCGGGCCGGTGGACGAATCGGTGCTGGGCCGCGAGCTCAGCGCGATGGGCATCACCGTGTGCCCCATGCCCGACATGGTGGAGTCACTCAACCCGCTCAAGCTTTGGCCCGCGGTGCAACAGCTGACCGAACTCATCCACACCCACAAGCCCGACCTCGTGCATGGCCACAGCGCCATTGGTGGTTTGGTGGCAAGGGTAGCGGCCAAGCGCGCACATGTGCCAGCGCATCCTGCAGGGGTACCTGCGGTGTACACCGTGCATGGCTTTGGCTTCAAGCCCGAAGTGCCGCTGGTGCGCCGCACCGCTGCCGCATTGGCCGAACGCATGATGGCGCGTTGGACTACGCACATGATTTGCGTGTCCAAATACGAGCGTGAGTTGGCTTTTAACTTGGCCATTGAACCTGAACGCGTGCACGTCATTGCCAACGGCATTGCGCGTTTGCCTGCACCAACGGTCACTGAAAACACCGACGCAGCCCCCACACAAAACTCATCGGCGATGCCACGCCTCATCATGGTGGCGCGCATGAAAAGCCCTAAGCGCCACGACTTGCTATTGCAAGCCTTGGCCAAAGTGCGCAACACCTTGGGCCACGAGCTGCCCGTCACCTTGGCGGGCGATGGCCCACTCAGCGCTGAACTGCGAGCAGAAGCGAAAGCGCTCAACCTCAAAAACATCACTTGGGCGGGCGACGTGAGCAACGTGAGCGAACTGCTTGCACAACACGAGGTGTTTGTGCTGCTGTCTGACCACGAAGGCATGCCCATCACCGTGCTCGAAGCCATGCGTGCGGGCCTGTGCGTGCTGGCCAGCAGCCTGCCTGGCATTCGCGAGCAAATCAACGCCTACCAAGACGGCATCTTGGTGGCCAACACGCCTGAGGCTGTGGCCGAGAAACTTTTGCAACTCGTGCGTGACCCGCACATGTGCAAGCGCTTGGGCCGTGCCGCGCAACAAAAATTTGAAGACTGCTTTGCCGCCGAGCCCATGGCCGAGCGCGTGTTGGAGGTGTATCGCCAATGCACGCAAGAAACCACAACAGCCACACAACTCACCGCTGACGCAGCCACCCGCACGCACAACAGCGCAGGCTTGGTGTCTGCCTCGGTGCGCCGCCGCGATGCCTTGCAACGCTGGGCCTTGTGGGGCGTGTGGATGTTGCTGCCCAGCCTGATGGCCGCGCAACTGTTTGAAGACGCGGGCCTCATGACCTACCAGTTTGGCGAAACGCTCTGGTGGTGCGTGCTGCCCTATGCAGTGGCCACGCACTTGCTGATGCGTGCCTCGCACCTGCCCGTGGCCGAGCGCAGCGGTGTGTTGTGGGTCTCTACCACCGCGCCGTTTGTGTTCACGCCTTTGGGCTTTGCGCTGTTGCAGCAGCCTTACTCTCGCGCAGCGGTGGTCTGGGCCTATGCCGCCACCACGCTGTGGCTGTGGTGGGGCTATCGCCGCCATGTCAAGCACCGCGCTTTGCGTTTGGTGCATCTCGACGCCAACGTGCCCGCACAACTGGCCGCTTGCCTCAGTCCCAACACGCTTGACCCACAAGCGGTGCAGCTCATCGCGTGGAACCCCAACAGCGACACGCCCCTGCCCGCCTGCGACGGCGTGGTGCTGGACCGCCATGTGCGCAGCAGCGACGAGCGCACGCGTTTGTTGGGCGAACTCAAGATGCAACACCTGCGCCTGTACAGCGTGGAAGCCGTGGCCGAACTAACCAGTGGCCGCAAGATGCTGCCCACTGCCGCTGACTCGCTGTGGGAAATCGACAACGACCCGAGCTACGACCGCGCCAAACGTTTGCTGGATGTGGCCACCGTCATTGCACTCGCGCCCCTGTGGTTGCCACTCGCCGCAGGCGTGGCACTGGCTGTGCGCTTTGATTCCAAAGGCCCCGCGCTGTATTCGCAGCCCCGCGTGGGCCGCGATGGCCAAGTGTTCACGCTGTGGAAATTCCGCAGCATGGTGCACGGCTTGCAAGCCCCCGGCGTGCACTTTGCGCAAGCCGAAGACCCGCGCATCACCCGCGTGGGCCGCGTGTTGCGCCGCAGCCGTTTAGACGAACTGCCGCAGCTCTTCAACGTGCTCATGGGCCACATGAGCCTCATTGGCCCACGCCCCGAGCAAACCGCGTTTGTGCGCGACTTTGCAGCCACCATTCCCAGCTATCCCTATCGCCACCTCGTGCGCCCCGGCCTCACCGGCTGGGCGCAAGTGCAACAAGGCTACGCCGACAGCGCCGACACCACGCGCATCAAGCTCAGCTACGACTTGTATTACGTGGCGCACTACTCGCTGGCGTTGGATTTGCTGATTGCAGCCAAGACCGTCAAGACCGTGTGCACGGGTTTTGGTGCGCGCTAAAAATGACCACCCGCCGTATCCTGCTGCTAGAAGAGCCCGCTTGGGGTGGCGTGCACACCATGTCGCGCACCTTGGCCAATGCCTTGGGTGCGAAAGACTGGCAAGTCACCGCATTGCCATGGCAGCAGACCCAATGGCCCGCCTTGGTGAGCGCCGCCAAGCAACACGATGTGATCGTGGCCACGCACAACTTTGGCCCCACCTATTGCGGAGCCGCCCTCAAAGCCATCACCGGCAAACCGCTGGTCAGCTGGGTGCATGGCCCGTTGATGGATGTGCTGCACGAAGCCGGCGCATCGGCGGTGAAAAAACTTTGGCTCAAACTGCTCTACAAACAAGTCAACCAATTTGTGTGCGTGTCGCGCACCACGCAAAATTCGTTGCTCGGCTTCATCACGCTGGGCAAGCAACAACGTTGCACCGTGGTGCCCAACGGCATTGCGCCCATGCCTGAAGGCCAAGCCATCCATGTGCATGCTGGCCACGGCGGCGAAGGCATGCCGCCTTTGCTGCTGGGCTATGTGGGTCGCTTGTCCGCCGAAAAACGCCCGCACCTGCTGCTAGACACCTTGCGCTATTTGCCCGAAGAAGCGCAGCTGGGCATCGTGGGCGAAGGCCCCATGCACCGCAAAATGATTCACGACGGCATGGACCTGATGTACCAAGGCCGCGTGCATTTTTTGGGTAAGCACCCCAGCGGTGCGAGCCTGTATAAACCGTGGCAAATGACGCTGCTCACCTCGCGCTACGAGGGCTGCCCCATGACCGCGCTAGAGTCGCTCGCCTGCGGCGTGCCCTGCGTGTCGCTGCCCATCCCCGCCATGCGCGAGCTGTACGACCTGGATGCACCCTATTTACTAGCCCGAGGCGACGCACCCGTATCGTTGGCTGAGGCTGTGATGACCGTGCTGAGCCTGCCCCAACAACAAGTACGCGACGACATGGCCCGCATCGTGGCGCGGCATCATATCGATGGGTTTGTTGGCAATTGGCAAGAGTTGCTTCGCACCCAAATGCACCGATAGGAATCTAAATCTAGATTAATTGAAGCGCTTGCCGCAAAAATGCTGCTGTTTGAATTAAGCCATTGCGCTCTAATACATCTGCGAACTTTTCTGGCGTAAATGCAGGCAACACAACCAAAGGCTCGAGTTCTAGTTGCTGTAACAAAAACTCGTCTGGATGCAAAGCCGTAATTCCAAGCGGATTCAATTCAGAGGCTGGAAAGTCCTTGATATTAATCGTCACGATAGAGTCTGCATGTCCAGCAATGGCCGCTGCTAAAACATGCCGATCGTTCACATCTGGCAGCTGAAGGCTTGGCTCAATGAACATCCAAGCTTCTTCTGGAACTTCCCAATCTGGGCATACGTCATGCATTAAGTCGCGTCTTGTATGGAAGTCGATTTCAGGTCTGCCTTTATTTTTAGCAAGATTTCTTACCCACTCTTCGTCAACCTGCCTAGACCACTTTGCCGCATATATGCCAGTAGCAGCGACTTCCATCAAGGCATCGGAAATGGCAACCGAGTAAAGAACGTTTGCATCTAACAATGCGGTGTAACGGTTGTTTCCGGCCATAGTTGCTACTTATCAATATTCAAGACCTAATTCGCGTGCGTTTGCAGCCTTCTTGTCAAGAGCCTCTTGCTGTTTCTCGCGCATGGCTTTCGCGTAATCCATCAAGTCTGAAAACTTGACACGGCGATGCGTGCCAACCATGCGATGCACCAGTCGTCCCGCTTCGATTTCTTTGATAAGAAATGGCCGCGAAACATTCAAATAATTGGCAGCCTCAACCGTGCTCAATTCCTGCTTTTCTGGCACAAGCATGATGGGTTGGTGACGGGCCATCAGTCCTAACGTTTGGCCCAGAACTCGCAAAACTTGCGGAGGAACTTGGACACTTGGACTCGAACCGTCATCACTCTCTATCGTGATGGTGGCCGCGCGTGAGTGGTCTAGACAAGCCATAATCATTCGTTCTGCGATCCTTACCATTTCTGTTTCGCGATCGTTGAGTGGGGGTGGGACAAGCCTGTCCCTGTCAATGGTTGTACTCATGGTGCTCTCTTGTAGTGATGGCTGTTTAACTGTGTTTCATAATTTGCGTAGGTACGCCACTACTGTAAACTCATAAGCGCAATAAATGCAACAAGTGAAATAAGCGATCGCCAAATATTTTTATGACCGACACATGGATCGCCCCTGATGACGCGCCCGAATTAACCGAAGCATTTTTCCAAAATGCCGTTATTCACAAGGCAACCTCGCCTACTACCAAACCCACCATCTGTATCCACTTCGTGCGCAGCGGCCCAGCCTACCTGCCCGAGATTGATGCGTACGTCGACTTCATCACCTCGCACGGCCACCAAGCCTTGGTGCATGACACGGGCGGTACTGTGCCGCTCAATGCGCAAGCTGTGTGGTGGATGTGTGGGCGCGTCTTTGCAGCTGAAGCTCGGCGGTTGAAAAACGCATTCCACATTCACGAATACGCCTCTTCGTCAGCCCCACCACACGCGAGGCTGAAAGACTTTGTGAAGCACTGGACACAGCCCAAACCCGACTACCGTATTTTCCAAAACGGCTGGGTGCGCGAACGCATGGGCTTTGACGACGGCGTGCCACACGCGCTGCGCGACATGGGCGTGGCGCAAGCCTTCTTTGATGCAGCAGCCCCTGCACTGCCCGAGCCTTCGTATGAAGACGATGCCCCCGCTCGCATCCCCTCCAACGAGTTTGACTTGGTCTACTTGGGCGAGATGAACCGCCTGCTGCCCTTTGTGCCGCTGCTGCAAAGCATTCATGACGCAGGCCGCACTTTGCTGCTAGTAGGCGATGTGCCAGATGCCCTACGTACACAACTTCCCGCCAGCGTGACGTGCACGGGTCGCGTACCCCATACCGAAGTTCCACACCAACTGCGCCGTGCGCGCTTTGGTTTGAACTTGGTCAGCAACATCGAGCCCTACAACCAACAAACCTCCACCAAACTGCTGGAGTACTGCGCCGTAGGCCTGCCCGTGGTGAGCAACGACTACGCCTGGGTGCGCTACTTTGCGGCGCACTACCAAGGCAACTTTCATTTGCTGTGCGACGACCCGATTAGCTGGCAACACAGCTTTGGCGAAGCGCTAGAGGCGTACCCTTATGTTGTGCCTGATGTACGTGATCTCGTGTGGCCTCACTTACTTAGCAAGCTCGCGATTTGGAAACATCTACACATCATGTCCAACGCGCCCAACCACTCGTGGCCGATAAGCGCAACAGGCGTACTAGGTGGTGCACGTTGAGCTGGCTCAAACGCTTAAACATGAGCAGCACCAGTCGCGTTGTGGCTCTGTCGAGTGCCGTGGCATTTGCCACGCAAGTGGCGTTTGCGCTGCTCATGCTGCGCTTGTTCACACCGCAAGAAGTGGGTGAGTTTTCGGTCATCAGCCAGATCGGCTTTTTTTGGATGACCCTCGCTTTAGCCCAATCGCCATTGGGCATGCTGGCCAACCAACATTTACCCGCGCACATCGCGGCCCAACACGCGTGGCGCGCCAGTGCTTTGCGTGGCTTGGGCTTGCTGCCGGTGGCGGCATTGGCCGTGTGGTTTAGCCAGCTCGCCATGTGGCCCGCCTTGCTGTGGGCACTGCTGCTGGCGTTTTGCCAAATGGGTTGGATGTTGGCGCAAAGCCTCACTCTGCGCATGGGGGCGGCTTGGCAACAAGCGGCGGTGCGTGTGCTGCCTCCGCTAACAGCTGCGACGACCGCGCTCACGGCGGCGCTGTTGGGCGCATCCGTGGAGTGGGGTGGGCCGACCTTGGTGCTGTCTGCGCTGCTGGGCTATGCCGTGGGTGCTGCGTGGCTGGTGCCTGCCTTGCGCGCTCGTGATGTGCGGGACGTGCATGTTGATAGCACCCCATCCGCTGACGCTGCAACCTCAACACCCGACGTTACGCAAGCCACCAACGCCCAACAATCCGACCCGCGCAGCGCCACGCTGCGCATGGCGCACACCTTGGTCGACGCCCTGTTAGCCACCGCCATCATCGTGGTGTGGCAACGCTTGTATGGCGCAGAAGAAACCGGCTGGATGAGCGCCCTGCTGCGCGTGCTGGGCTTCTTGCCTGCCGTGGTGCATATGGCGTGGGCACAAGTGGCGTTAGCACAAGGCCCCCAAAGCAACACGACACATACCGCATGGGCAAGCCCCTGGTGGCTGGGCATAGCTGCATTTGCATGCGTCATTGTGTTGGGCTTGTCATGCGCAATAGCGCTGTACCAAGAATGGCTAGACCCACGTTGGAGTGGCGTGTGGCCCTACATCGCACCTCTGGTGTTGTGGCAAGGCAGTGCGTGCTTATCTGCCGCTTTTAGTCATCGGCCTTTTCAAACGCAATCGGCCAGTGCCTACTCGTGGGCTTGCATGGCACTGGGCCTGATGCAAGCTTTGGTGCTTTTGGTGCCACTGGGTTTAGCGCAAACTTTAGATGCTGAACAGCATATGGCGAAAGTCTTAGGATTCGTTGACGATACAGGTCAGCCGGTTTACAATTCGCTATTCTCTCGCCTGACAGCGATACCAGACCCGTACGCCACAGAGCCCGACAGATGGGACCCCATCGGGCGCGCGATATGG
>ERZ650304.1011-NODE-1011-length-11731-cov-24.645170_pt1 | contig 11731 bp, 13 predicted proteins | sample MGYA00376240_ERZ650304 | MGnify/ENA primary metagenome ERZ650304 (study PRJEB26733, sample SAMN07839271) | wastewater metagenome | biome: small river; feature: stream; material: water | place: USA: North Carolina | collected 2016-03-01 ...
CAGAAGCTAATCCAATTCGCATAGCCTCAGCTATCAAAGTTGATGAAATTTTTAAGTCATTAGCTATTCTTAGAGATTCTTTAGCTATATCACCAAAGCTTCCTACATTATTTCCTTCTATTTGTTTTATTTCATAAATAGTGGATTCAAATTTTTTGATATCATCTGTAGCTTGAGATATTATATGTTGAATTTTATAAATAGATTGATAAAGAACACCTGAAAATACGCTACTTAATATGTGTGATGAATGTATTAAATTATTAAATGAAGCTGTTTTATTATCTGTTACTTTTATACTTTCACTAATAGATTTATTTGAAGAATTATTTGATTTTTCTAAATCATCAATAGCTGATTTAATTTCTTTTATACTATTTTTAAATCCAGTTGAACTAAGGACAGCTTCAAATATTATTTTAGATGTTTTATCCATTTTTTTTGTTTCCATGAAAAAAAAGAGGTATTTCTACCCCTTATCATATTTATTAAAAGGTTTTGGAATTATTTTTTATTATCTTTTTTGGTCTCTGTTGAAGCTTCTTCTTTTGATTGGGTTTCTTTTTTAGCTATTTTATTTGATATTACAGCTATTCCAAATCTATCACCTTCAAATATTTGTATATCTTGATTAGGCATTGCTTTTTTAATATATTCTTGGCTGAATACATTTAAATTCAATGGTGCAAAGCTTTCTGTAAGTGCTAATTTATGTATATCAGGGAAATTACCTTCTTTATTTCTTACAGCTACAGCAATATATGAATTATCAGGAATATATTCAGGTTTTAAATCATTAAAATTTGATAGATCATTTACAGGATTAAAGCCTTTTGATTCCATTACAGCTACTACAGTACTAAATAATAATCCAATACTAGCTAATACTATTAATTTGCTCATTTTGTTTGTCCTCATCACTAATAAAATATTGTTTTTCTAGCTCATCGTTAAGAGCCTGTTTTTCATCATCTGTACGATCTCTTGTTTCTCCTTTGTCAGAATGTTCAAGAGGTACTTTTTCATTTACTTTTTGATCTATTTCTCTTAATTTTTCTCTAAACCAGTATCTAGCTGATTCAATGATATTTCTATCAATCAATTGGTAATATAATAAGAAAACATCTAAAAGGCTTAATTTATCAAGATACTCAATAGAAAATTTATCTTTTCTTAGAGTGGTATAAATACTTTCAAATTCTGATAAATCATAAATATCAAAATCAGTATTAATACATTCTTCTTCTATTTCATCTATTGGTTCTTTTTTCTTATTCCTGTAATACTCAATGAATTTATACTTTTTTTCAATTGAATTACTGTAAGAATGATAAATCTTTGCTTTTTCAATCTCTTTATAAGCACTAATAAAAATATCTATCAAATAGATTAGTATTTCATTAATATCTTTAATTTTTGAGATATATGATACTTGCTCTAAAATACTTTTATCTGAATCAATATAAGTTTTAAATTTCAAAAAAATGTTTTCGAGAGTATCAGGAATAATTTCTTCTTTATTTTGTCTTACATCTAAAATAATAAGTAAATGATTGTAATTTACAGATACTTTTTGACAAATATCTATAAAAAATTTAGTAAGTGAAAAAAAAACAGGTCTTGTGAGAACCTGTTTTTTTTTATTCATTAATGTACGCCTACAGCACTATTTACATCACGCACAACAAAAGGTAATAATATTTCATCACTACCTACTGTGAATAGTTCCTCAACACATACACCACTTATTACACCTGTTCTACCTTCTTTAGTGAAGTTAGGTGCTTTTGTTCCTTCATCTGGTGAGAAACATGGGATATATACTAAGCTTACAGCTTTATTACTATGATCTCTGAATTCTAATTGAACTTCAAATTCTTTAAGATTGTCTCCGCCAGGATAATAATCTATATAAGCTACAACTTTAATTGTTGCTAAATCAGCAGGTAATTGGTCTAAAGCTTCATTTAAAATAAGCACATCACCTGAAACTCTAGCAATAAGAGGATATTCTTTTACAGTAACACCATCAGTACCGGTGATTACTTCTATTTGTGGTAGTGAACCTTCAGGAGAATTATCTATTACAGCTTGCATAATAGCACCGCCACCTGTAGCAAGTGGTAATTGTGTTCTTGAAATTGTTCCATTTGAAGCATTAACACTAGTAGTCACTATTGAAGTATCAGTTTCAACATTGGTTGTTGTTGGAGGTGATGAACCGCCAGTACTTGTCATTTGTGCTGATACAGTCATATAGTAACCTGCTTTTGTTTTGATTGTTAGTGTATGACTTGAAAAAGCTGTCAAAGTTTGGTCAATTCCTGAATTAGCTTTTATCGCTGATACTAAAGCCGCTTTAGTGGTTGTATCATCTATAGTAAATGCAACACTTACTGTGGTCGCTGAGCTTGTTGTATCGGTTGCTTCATTTGTAGTAGTAAATGTAAATGTAATCGTTTGACTTGCTACAAATGCACCTGTCCAAGTTGAAACATACTTTCTTGTACCTGCTTTGAGTGTATATGATACAGAAGGGCCATAAGAACTATTGAACATTAAAGCTTTTGCATGTGGACTTATATCTTTCAAATTAAATGATGCTTTTGCAGTATCATTACCAGTTTTTTGATTACCAATAGTTCTACTAATCATTTGAGTTATATTTTTATATGTCTGTAAATTATTTTCTATAGTTGCAGGATCACCATTCATTAATCCCCATTTCCACCATGCACGATTACCAAAACCTGATCCATCTCTTTCAAGAGTTGAACCTTTTGGTCTATATCTTACATAGCAAGAAGCAATACCAGTTTTTTTACCTCTTGTTCCTGGAGTTTCGTCTAATTGATTTTTTGTGTACTTTCTAAGAGCCATATTTTTCTCCTTTATAATAAAAAAAAGAAGGTATTTAACCTTCTATCTATACTCTATTTCAATGAAATTACGCCAAGTAACTTCATATCTTTCACCGCTTCTGTATGGATTCACTAAAAATGATTTCATACTAATAAGCTTTAAATTGCCTTGATATTTATTTTCAAAAAATATTGTGTTCTTTATTTTTCTTTGGAATATTTTTGAATAGTTTTCAGCTAGTTCTTTTGTATCAGCTGAAATACTTGAATCAATGATTACAAATGCTTTAATAATCAATTCATCTGAATTATTATTGAATTCATCATCTACTCTTTGACCAAGTTTTACACAGATAATGGGGCATTCATATTTCACATCTAATTCTCTTAAGTCTCCAATATCTTGATTCTTATAAAAATTAGTAGTCTTTGTAAGTGAATCAATCACAATAGTCTGTAGATTAGCTGATTCGCTTAAGATTCTAAAAAAACTATCAACAATCTCTTTTTCAGGAATCCAATCAATACCGTTTTCATAATCCATTATTTAATACCTTTGAATACATGATTAATAATATCTTCTTGAAAGTTTTTAATATTCTCTATATCAAAACCTGCAAATGTCCATTTCTTTTCATTCCAGTATTGACCATACAAAAAACCTTTTTCACTTTGAGCATTTGAAAACTCTTTTAGAGAATTATTATTAATGATGTAATTACTATCATTTTGAGTATCTTGAATAAGATTTGTAGATCTTATCATTGTAAGTCGAGGTGAACCAGTTGGATCAATTTGTGATAATCTTGATTTTTCCCATACTTCACCATCTGGACTTCTTTGTTGTTTAAAGGAAGCTTTATTACTTGCTTTTAATCTCTCTTTACCTTGATTTTTTAATACTTCATTTAGAGTATTAATATTTTGAATCATTAGATTAGTGAGATTAAAAGCTTCTGAGAAATCAGTTTTAAAATAAATCATACTAAAAGAACTGAAAGTATTCCAGAATCATTATCATTTTCAACTTTTTCTTTTAAAGCTTCCCATTGTCTACCATACTTAGTTGTAGAGAATTTACCAAAATTATTTAGACTAGGTCTTAAAAATTCTGTTTCAGTTCCATTTTCACTACTACCTGTTCTATTTCTTACTACTATTCCTGAATTTGTCGCACTGTCTTGACTTTCTATTAAATAATGACAAGCAAGAAGTATTACACCATCTTGATAATGATCTAACCAAATATCCTCATCATGGCTTAATTTAGCTTTATCAATGAATTTATCAAGAATATTTTCTTTAGTAAGAGTAGAAGTAGGGTCAATTTCTTTTATTTTAGCTAATTTATTAATAGATATAGAATACATTTGAGGATAAAATATTAATAAATTAGCTCTAATTTCTGATGTAGACAATGACATCTATTTAAGCTCCACAGTTCTTTACTAATGCTATTGCTTTTTTGAATATAAAAAGACCTGCATTTCTTGAACGTGTAGGAATTAAATAATTAAATCCTGAAAGCTGTGATTGATATTGTCTGTAAGGCATTGTTTCTTGTATTTGAGCTATTCTTGCTTGACGTGTTGAATTGAAACAAAATAAAGCATCAGTAATACTATTGATACCTACATTTTTACATTCAGGTGAAGCAATGATTTTTTTAATACTTGTATTATTTAAAATATATTTTGCAACAGTATCATTATTATCAGCACTTAAAGCTTGAGAATTAATTTTATTTGCTTGAGCTATTGGCATTACAAGAGTATCAGGAATTGAATCAGCTTTTTCAGTAAAATTAAATGGTGAATTAATTACACCAAGTAAAAAGTCTCTATTTTCTGGTCCTGTATTACCAAGCATATTATCATTTGTAAGAGCTGAATCATCAGCTGCAAGAATACATTTAGTAGTTTGATTAAAAAGACCAGGTATATTTTCAGAATTTGGATCTCCCTCAGTGCCTAAATGACCAATACCAAAAGCAATATTATTAAATGCTCTTTCATGTCCCCATCTAGTAGCTAGAACTCTATCAGCTTCCAATGGTTCCATTCCAAGTGCTGCGGATTCTAAATCTTGAAGTGAAAATTTAGCACCTAATTGAAGCTCATAAACTGGAGAATAGAAAGGAGTTTTACTACCGCCAACTAAAGGCATATCATCATTATCATCATCTGTTACTACTTTAGCTGTCCCATTCCAAGCTTTTTGAGTATATTTTAATGATTTAGCTCCTGGAATATTCATTGAATTTACATCAAAAATACTTCTTGCTGTATTATCTGGATACCATGTTGATAAGCTTTCACCAATTAAAGCTGTAAGTTGCTCTCTTAAATATGTGCTTTCATTTGCATTTAATTTTCTTTTGATTCCTTCAAATGTAATTAAATCAAGATTATTGAATTTACAAATTTCTTTGATTTCATTTTTAATAGAATTATCATAAATTGATTTATTATGTTTTAATTCTTTAACGCCTTCAAGGGTCAACACATAGCCTTGAGTGCTATTTACTTTTACGTTTTTCATAATTTACCTCAAAAAAAATGAAGCCCTTGAAGGCTTCTATAATATTTATTTTTATGGAGTTTTAAATGTCGATTGAAACAACACCTTTTCCGCCTGCTGTAGCTGTTTCTCTATGAGTAACACCAGTTGCAAGAATTCCATTATCACCAACTACATTAGATAATTTACCTCTATGAGTACCATAACCAACCCAATAAAGAGTATCATCACCATCAAAGCCTGTTGCACTCTCAACAACTACACCAGAACTTCTTACAATATCTTTTACTATTTCATTTACTTTGTATCTTGAAATAGTATTACCTGATCCATCATCAAAGCTTTCTTTATCAATGAATCCTGAAATACCAGCTGCTAATCTAGTATCATAATTAGCTTTAGCAATTGTTACTGTTGATCCCCCGCCTGTTGCTTCACTTGATACTTCAATTGTGTAACCTGTTGAAGCAATAATAGTAAGTACATTACTTGCATAAGCAGTACTTGAACTAATACCTGTAAGAGCTTCAACCGCTGTTACTATTGTACCCATTGTCACGGCATCACTAGCACTGAATGTAGTAGTAATAGCGTTTGATGTCTCTGTACCTGTTGAAGTGTTCTTAATTTTTAGAGTGAATGAATAAGTATCACTTGCGTCTAAATTTGCTGAATTAGTAAGAACAACTTTATTTGTTCCAATTGTATCAACAGCTTTTTTATCAGCTGTAACATAAGACATCTTTCTACCAAATTCTATTGCTTGATTAGCTACTTTTGATAGAATTTCTTTAATACCTCTAGCATAAGCAAGAGTACCAACAAAACCTACACGGCTTTCACGAGAAAAAGTTGTTTGCATAATTTTTACCTCTTATTATAAGAATATTTTTTTATAGTTTTTCAAAGACTTTATCTAAGATTAAATCTGTTGTTGTCTTTGAATTTTGCTTTTGTGTTGAAGCTGAAATTTGTCTTGCTTCTTCAAAAGAATCAGATGATTGATTGTATCTTTCATTGTCTTGAGCATTTAATTTCTCTTGATTCTTTTTGTAGAAATCAAAATAAGTATTGATATATGTATCATCTTTACTATTTTGTTTGAATTCACTATCAAGATTTTCAAGATAATTTCTTTTCACTTGTACATCACTAAGACCATCAAATTTAAATTCATTACCTAAGACTGGCTTTACAAAAGCTTCTAAATCTTCTCTGTTTTTTACTTCTTTTTTCCAATCTTTTGATTCTAATTGATTAAGTTTTTGTTTTGTTGCGTCCAATTCTGCTTTTACTTCTGTGGTCTTTGTTTGAATCTCTTTTAAATCATCTTGATTCTTTTTCTCACTAGCTTCTTTGTCTTTAAGAAATTGTGTCATAAATACTTCATCAGCTTCATTCATTTTCACATCACGTCCATTAATAATCATAGTTACCAACCTTTCATTTTTTTTAATATTATTTGAATTATTATTTGTATCTTGGATTTGATAATAGATAGGTATATCAGCATTATTTTTTCTGATATTCTTTTTAATTTTTACATCTTCACCTGCACGCCCAAACCATACACGAGCAACATGATTATACTCAATATCAGTTTGAATCATGTCATAATCATTACCTTCAAATTGACCTGATTCATTTAATGTATTACACCAATACCCTGCTGATGCTTCATCTTTATCAGATGTCTCTATTGAGCGTATTGTTTCAGGATCATATACAGTCAAAATACCCTCTATTAAATCACCATTTCTTTTTATTGAATGTAAAGAGCCTAAGCCATATTTTGACCAATTATCAGGGTATACCATATCAGATGGGTGGTCTTCTGTAAAAAGAATTCCATTTGCTGTTGCCATTGATTCAGGTTTAAATAATTCATTCTCTGAGACATATTCTCTTACAATGTTTCCTGTCTCATAATCTCTATAAAGTAAAATACCAACTTTCATAAATGCAATAGGAACAACTAAAAATCCTGATTTATTCCTAGTAATGCTATTTCTTTTGATAGTAGCTGTATTGATTTTATATACTAAAGCCATGATTAAAACCTTTTATCCTTGTCAGCCTTACCACATCTAATTAAACAAATAGAGCAATATCCTTGCTCTGTCTTTTCATTTTGTTGTATTAGCTTCTTACATTTTTTACATAGTTGTTTTTGCATTTAATGCTTTTTCTCTTTCTGCTAAATCTATCTGAGTATTCATTGACCACTTACCTTTAAATCTTGATAGTGCAACTTCTTCAGGTTTAACTACACCTTTTTCAAGATAGTTTTTATCTGTTTCACTTTGGATTTTTCGTATTTCTGCATCAGTTTTAGGATCTATTGGATAAAGAGAAGGAAAGGTAAATATAATAATTTCATCTTGTGGTAGCTTTAAAAGTGGTTTTATCCAATCAATTACTTTTTTTATCTCAATGGATAAATCTTTTTGATAGCTTTGAACTTCATTTATCCAAAGTTTTTCCTCATATCCACCTGATTGACTACCAATCGAAGCACTTGGACTTTTACCAAAAAGTTTTGATATTGGTATTCTTGAACTCATTGAAGCTTCAGACTCTACTATTTCTCTTATCTTTTCATAACCTGATAAATTCGCTGAATGATATTGAAACTCATCATTTTTACTTAGCACTAATTTATTTACTGTAGATTTACCCATCATTACAGCTTGAAGCATATTAAATACGCTATTATCTTTTTTCTTTAATTTAGCTTCTAAGCCTTCAATCCTTATAACTTCTTGAATAGCACTATCAGCTACATTAGATATAGAATCTCTGAATATTTCACATAATAAAATAGCTTTCCTATTCAAATCTATATATGATTCATAAATACCATTATTTTCATTAAGTGCTTCTTCTCCTGCGTAACCGCCTTTGAGTTCTAATACTCTTGATTTATGCCATATTTGGAATATGTGTGTACTACTTTGGATTTTATAAAATTCTATTTCAGCTCCATAAAACCACATTATAGGATTACCATCTTTATCTGCTGCCATTGGAATATATGAATATTTAGATAAAACAAATCCAATTTTGACTTCTCTTATTTTTTTATGATTTACAGGTATATCAGATAAATTACCATCATTGATATGAAAAAATACTAATGCACCACCTGTTTGACGTGCTGTCTTACCTGCTCTTTTCAATAAATCAAATACTTTTAATTCATTCAATTTATTAATAATAGAATCTGATATTTCATGATCAATATCTATATCATTTCTCAATGAATCATCAACTTTTGAATCTACAATATTCCTAGCTATAGCACTATCTCTATACATAGAATTAATACTTTCATAGCTAATTCTTTGAGTATGCATGAATTTATACTGAGTAGTCTTATCTTTCCAAGTGCCTAGACCTGTGATTTCATTTACAAAAGAATTAAGTCTTAATCTTAATAATCTTGCGTTCTCAGTTGCTTTAGTAATGATATTCATTAAATTAAGCCCACATACTCATATCTCTTTCAGGAGACAATTCATAATATTCATTCATATAAAGTACATCCATTAAATCTGGTGATTCACCATTCTCTAATAATTTTTTCATTTCATCTTTACTGACTACTCTGATTTTTTCCGCTGATCCTGATTTAGCTTTTTTAAAACATCTAGCTTCATATATCAATCTTTGGCGAAAAGTCATCTTATTGTCATACATCATATTAGAAACTTTTTCAGAGATGCCATAAAGACCATTTTCTACAGCTTTGCCAGATCTAAAAACTAACTGGCTTTTTAAATTACCATAGTTTTCTTTTATCTTTTTTCCTGATTTTTCATCTATTACTTCTTCGACAGCTCCATTAGAATGAAAAGATATAGCTCCATCTATAAAGCCACCTTCACCACCAACAAAACCACCTATACCATCAGAATCATAAAGAATAAATTCATTATCAACTTCATATTTTGAAGCCATAGCAACAATTGCTTCTATTACTTCTTTACCATTACTTTTTGGAATAATAAGACAATCTTCCCATTGCCTACCTTCAAAATATCCAATTACAAATTTATTAGAACCAAGTAAAGCAATATCACAAATTAATCTCTTAGTGCCTTTTGCAACTTGTTTCTCAAAGCATTCATTTAATTTACCGAAATTGTATACATTCTCATCAGATTCTTTTATATTCCAATTTCTGTCAAGAAGCTCTGATTTAGTCTGTTCATCTTGATTGACAAGATTACCTAAGTATTCAGGATTAGCACCAAGTAATTTTTTATTATCGTAAATACTTCCACTTATAAAAGTAAAAGATTTTATAAATGTTTCTGCGGGGAAACCAGTACTATTTATTAAAGGGTCAAGTATATGCTTAGCCTTGAGATAACAATCATTATATGAATCGCCCCATATATAATTATTACCATCTACAATAAAATATCTAATCTTCCCTTCATTCTCAGCAACAGGATATCCACTTGATTCGTCTACATATCCACCACTTACAAGTAATTCTTTTACCCATGAAAAAGGATCTGGATTACAAGTTGCCCTAAAGTATGGCTTAATCCCACAAGTACTACGATTACGAGTAAGAAGATATAAGACCATCTTTCGAGTAAAGTGTGTAAGTTCATCGAATCCTATATAGCAAATCTCTGAACCTTGCCAAGCATAAATATCTTTATCATGTTGAAGATGCTTAAAAGATATTTTATTTTTTAATTTACTACCCCTTACTTTAAAGTACCAGGTAAGAAAATTACTTACTGATTTACTACCTTTAATTTTTGAGTAAAGCTCTAATGATTTATCCCAAAGTCCGCCTTCATTCCTAATTTGCGGTGTAGTACGTCTAAAGATTACACCACCAAAACCAACAACTTTTGTAATATGCTTAAGAGGATCAATCAATAATGAAAATGTTTTGCCAACACCTGCTCCACTACCACCGATTACTATATCAGCAGAACTAGAAGCGAACATCTTTTGGAATCCATCTTGAGGAGCAATTACATTTACATTAGTTTCGTTGGTCATTAGGTAATTCGATTATATTTATTTGTTCATCTTCTTCATCTTCAGATTCATCTTTATTGAAAACGCCTACTATTTTACATATTGAATCTGAGCACTCTTTAGCAATTTTTAAGAATCTAGGATCACCAACTAAATCTTCTTTTTCTTCAGATACTTCTTCAAATGTTCCATTCTCTTTATCACCTAATCTAGTCTTATTTTTATACTTAGTCTTTTCACCATAGCTTCTATGCCAAGCTTTCATTGATTCTCTTTGATACATTAAAATCTTTTGAATCTCTATTGTCTTGATTTCGCTTATATCTTCAATTCTTTCTTCTTGCCATTCTTTGATTAATTTTCTAATATCATTACCCACTGTCTGACGAGTAACTGTAATAGCTATACCTCTTTCTTTATATCTATTATTAATAGCATTTGCTATTTCGATTTGAGTATAACCTTGCCTGTACATTTCAGCGGTTAATGTCAGATCTTCTTCACGATTAAAATCATTGCGTAATACTTGTGACATAAGAGAAAACCATATAAAGAAAACCTAAAATAAAGGAATATAAACTGTCGTGTGATTGATTTCCACACATTTGTATAATTCTAATATAGCATAGTGGACTTTCTAAAATCTTTCCAAGTTTTTTATAAGTCAGTAGCTAGAATTATTTAGTATCAATTAACTCAACAATTTGTAATTTATATATCTTAATAAATCACTTGATTGTAAATAAATGTAAAATCTGAAAAATAATTTAATAAAGACTTCAATGATGTCAACTCATATACAAAAAGTGTATATACAGCTTCAAAACTTTCTACTGATATAGTTAAGAACCAAAACTTAATCAGTATTGAGGATTTAAACGTAAAAGGGATGGTAAAAAACCATAAACTAGCAAAAAGTATTCATGATGTAGGTTGGGCTAAATTTGTAAATATGCTTGAATACAAAACATTCTTTCAATCTAAAACCTTGATTAAAGTTGGAAGATTTTATCCAAGCAGTCAACTATGCTCTAATACTGAATGTGATGGTCGTAAATTAATGCCTTTACATTTAAGGACTTATATTTGTGAAAAATGCAATACAACAATAGACAGGGATTACAATGCTTCAAAGAATATAGAGTTAGAAGGAATAAGATTAAATCAACTATTGATTTAAGAAATGTTGGAGTACCGTAGGACATACGGGATTTAAAGCTTGTGGAGAAAGTAGGTAACGAAATCAATGAAGCAAGAATCCACATGGGCTTGCCCTGTGGAGTGTCAACAGAGGGTTACAAGAGATAAGAAAAGGTTTAGATAATATCTTAAAATAAATTTAA
>ERZ650304.1013-NODE-1013-length-11720-cov-31.791685_pt1 | contig 11720 bp, 15 predicted proteins | sample MGYA00376240_ERZ650304 | MGnify/ENA primary metagenome ERZ650304 (study PRJEB26733, sample SAMN07839271) | wastewater metagenome | biome: small river; feature: stream; material: water | place: USA: North Carolina | collected 2016-03-01 ...
ATTGCAGATTGGGGACGAGGGAAGAAGAAGTCCATCTGGGTTAAGGCTATCCGAGTTCTCGATCATGTCGAGTTTCACAAGGATGAATTTGCCGGTATGGATGATGAGGATACTCCTAAGGCCAAGACCAAAGCTAAGGCTAAGCCGTTGGCTGAATTGGACGAAGACCTTGATGATGAGGTTCCGTTCTAATGTCTATAGCTTTGCTGTGACTTAATAACTTACCCCACATATCACCCTAAAGGTGTGCTGTGGGGGCCATAGTCCGCTCCAGTGTTGGCCCGTGCTGGATGTGTGTATCGCCCGGTGGACGTCCATTGTCCTTAAAGATGCCGAGGAAACGGGCCGCCAAGTTTCACAGGTAGACCGGGTGGTATTGGTTCAGATATCCTCTGAGTGCCCATACCCGGCTGATCTGTGGATGAGTGGGCTACCCACAGTAAGAATGGTCTGTTCGGCAGACGGGATACAACCGTAGGTTAGAGGACAAAACGCCCACACACAACCATAACACAAGGAGATAACCTTGGCAGCACTTTTCCCGCTCGTAGCTACCGTCGTCCGTACGGCAAGGGAGAGGATCGAACTTAACGTCATAGCAAGTAGTGAGGGAGAGGCGATTAACAAAGCCGCTCGTGTCCTTGAAAAGTTTCCTCGTGCACACAATGTGCCCGATGTTCCTTATTGTTACGTTACGCATCGTGAACCTACCGAACCAGAAATTCTCGATATTGAGATCGTGTACCCGGAGGACAATGACCGTGCCTGATCTAAAAGACCTCCCTAAAGATATCTTCGCCCTTTTTAACGAGAAAGAAGATCACATAATTAATGAGGATAACCTCAATGAGTTCGCAGAAAATCTCAAACAAGTCCTGCGGGACAGGTTCAAAGCCCGGCCTAATGTTGATTACGCCCTTCGGTTTTCCTCTATGGGTCGCCCGGACCGACAAGTCTGGTTCGATGCACACCCAGACCCTGCCCTCACAGAAAAGATGTCACCGAAAACGCTGTACAAATTCCTGTACGGGGACATCCTTGAACAACTGTTATTGTTCCTAGCTAAGGAGGCTGGACATGAAGTCACCAATCACCAAGAACAAGTTGAAGTCGACGGTGTCAAGGGCCACATTGACGCGATCATTGATGGAACAGTTGTGGACGTCAAGTCAGCGTCTCCTTTCGGATACAAAAAGTTTGCCGAACAACGAGTAACCGAAGAAGACCCCTTTGGTTATGTCGCCCAGCTTGCAGGCTATGCTTCGGTTCTAACACCGGGTAAGCCTGCTGCTTGGCTGGCCAACGATAAAGTGCACGGTGACATTTGCATATCACCCCTAAGCGATATGGTCATTAAGCACTATCCGCCAGCCGAGCGTATCTCTCACCTCAAGGAAGTTATTACCAGTGAAACGCCTCCTGAATTATGTTATGAGCCGGTCCCTGATGGGAAGTCTGGTAATCTCAAGCTGGGCCTTGGCTGTTCTTATTGCCGCCATAAGTATCGCTGTCATCCCGGTCTTCGTACTTTTCTGTATTCGACCGGCCCAAGGTTTCTTACAAAAGTTGTTCGTGAGCCGGATGTCCCGGAAGTGGCGAAGGAAATGGGGATGGTAACTGATGCCGAAGATAGCTAAGCACAAGTTTCGATCAGGGTATGAGAAGCGAATATATGAGAACATCGCTGATAACCAACGAGGGTTCGTGGATTATGAACCACAAACTCCCGTTATCACTTACACTACATCTTCCCGGTATATCCCCGATCTCCGGCTACCGGGAGACATTTTTGTTGAATGTAAAGGGTACTTCGACGCACGAGCTAGAGCAAAGATGCTCGCGGTTAAGAAACAAAATCCGAAGCTCGACATTAGAATGCTTTTCCAGCGAGCTAACAATCGACTCACTAAATCACCCAATTCATTAATGTATTGGCAATGGGCCGAGAAGCACGGATTTCCTTGGGCAGAGGGGGAAACCATTCCTGAGGAATGGTGGTATGGATGACTACGATGATTGGGATTACGAACCAGACTTAGTTGTAGGACAAGGGGATGGTCTTGGTCGTAGCGATAGTGAAGATCGTATTCCTATCCTAGAAACCTTAACAGAACCTATCGGCTTTGGTCGAGATAAGGAGTGGTGGACAATGCAAGAGAAAACGATCCTTGAGATCGTCGCTGCTGTCTTTGAAGAGCTTGAGGACGAGGAGTGGTTTGAGGGTAGGTCCCCTCGTAGTATCAACCGCATGGAGCAGCAGATAGCAAGCTACTGTGTACACACGTTCGGAGAAAATAAAGATAATGACGAACAAACATGATGAGAAAATCCTCCTGCTGGATATTGAGTGGAAGCCTGCGACTGCTTATGTCTGGAGGATGTGGGATGAGAACATCTCGCCCGATCAATTAATTGACCACGGAGGTATGCTCTGTTTCTGCGCTAAGTGGTCAGGCTCTAAAGACTTTCTATTCTTCTCCGAGTGGGAAGATGGTAGAGAGGGGATGGCTCAAGCTGCTCTTGATCTTCTGAACGAAGCGGATGCTGTCGTTACCTACAATGGTGATCGTTATGATCTACCGAAGATTTTGGGCGAAATCCTTCTAGCCGGTTTGACGCCACCCCCTCCTGTTACATCTATTGATGTCTTGAAGACTGTGAAGAAGATGGGGTTCGTAATGAACCGTCTGGCCTATATTGGCCCTCTTCTCTCGGTAGGTGGTAAAGTAAAACACGAAGGGTTCAACCTTTGGAAGGATGTAATGAATGGCAAAGAGACGGCGAAAGCGAAGATGCGTCGGTACTGTATCCAAGATGTCCGACTTCTTGAGAAGCTCTACCAACGTGTCCGACCATTTATCAAGAACCATCCACACATGGGAGCAACTAAGAAAGAGTGCGGTGCTTGCGGTTCCAACCACGTACAAAGTCGCGGTTATCGACGGACAAAGCATTATCGCATCCAACGGGTCCAGTGCCAGTCGTGCGGCTCATGGTCCGAAGGTACACGAACGAAGGTGAAGTAATGTCCGATGAAACTGTGGAGGTATCTAAGAAATACCTTGAAGAATTAGAGCGAGAGTCTCGTATCTTAGACGCCCTTTATGCTGGAGGGGTAGATAATTGGGAGTGGTATGATGAAGCTCTCGCTAGTATAGAGGACTGATGATGGACGAGGAGTTCCGTAATAAATTGATAGATCGTTTCGAGGGGTACGAGTTGGCGGAACTCCTCGATATTTCAACAGCAGATTTAATCGACGCACTGACTGATGAGATTGCAGAAAAGCGTGATTTCCTAGAGGAGATAATGACCTATGGCCGATAAACAATTATACTACTTCTGGCTGGGCCAAGAGGCCGAGGAGTTTCACGATGAACAATAAGGTTGAGGAATATACGAATGACGATCCGTCACAAATTAGCTCAGGTGCGATCAAGTATGACGGAGGAAAGGCTCCAATATATCGGGGGGCAGTTTCTTACTTCCCTAGGGCAATTGGCGCTGTTGCCTCAGTCTCCGCTTTCGGAGCTAGTAAATACGCTTGGAAAGGATGGGAGTCTGTCCCCGACGGATTTAACCGCTACTCTGATGCAATGGTACGACACCTTGCCTATGAAGGACAAGGAGAAATTCTGGACCCTGATAGTGGACTTCTACATGCTGCCCACGCAGCGTGGAATAGCCTCGCGAGGTTAGAACTTTTGTTGAAGGAGCGAGAGATTGCCATACATTAAACAGCATCAACGATATGAGCTACTTGAAGAAGGCGCTCTTCCTGCGAATGCAGGCGAGCTGAACTTTATTTTTACTCGACACATTAATGATTTCTTTGATGTTAGGGGCAAGTCGTATCAGACATTTAACGACGCCATTGGTGCTCTTGAGTGCTGTAAGTTAGAACTATATCGTCGAATGGTAGCACCTTATGAGGACAAGAAAATAGAAGAGAATGGAGATGTGTATGGCTAAGATTTATATCGCAGGCCCGATGTCTGGTTACGAGAATTTCAACTTTCCGGCATTCAACACTGCAGCCTATGTCCTTCGTCGTAAAGGTTGGACGGTATTTAATCCAGCAGAGAAGGAGAGTGAGACTCTTTCCGAAGAGAGTATGGTCACAGGTGATGCTGCTCTCGCCGCTACTCAAGGCTTTAACTTTCGTGAAGTCTATCTGTGGGATATCGACAAGGTAATTCAGTCGGATGCAATCTACATGCTTCCGGGCTGGGAACAGTCTCCGGGTGCCCGTGGAGAACATGCAGTTGCTGTAGCTATGAAGAAGCATTACCCCGAGTATCAGATCATCTACGAATAAAGACTGATCTCTTCCTGTATAACAATAATAACAAATGGGAGAAACCATTGGGTAAGAAATTTGATAGTAAGCTTATAGAGTTTATTGCGACGGGAGAAGATGAGGAAGTCCTTAGCGCTTTCTGTACTTTCTTCAATCGTATTGATATTACAACTGATCTAGTACAAGACAAAGAAAGCGGACTAGTCACTCATCAAGTTATGGTTATTAGGTGTGGTGATAAAGCCGTCCTTTCTACCCCACTTGCTTATGAGTGGCCTTTGCAACCCGCTAATGTACCGGAGGAAGCAAAGGAGGCTGGGGTTGCCGTCATCAACTAAATATTACGTTTATACACACCAGCACCCGTCTACAGGTCATACAGTGTATGTAGGTAAAGGTACTGGCGGAAGGGCGTGGGACGTCACTAGATGTCGAAATAAGCACCGACAGCATCAGGAATGGATGCTGACTTTAATGGAAGAAGGTTTTGTACCATCCGATTGGGTTGTTATAGTTTTGAAGGGGCTAACAGAGTCGGACGCTTTTGCCGGAGAAAAAGAACTGCTTCATACACTTGGGGGGACGGAGTTTAATAGACAAAGCGGAGAGAGAAACTACCAAGCAAAACTCACAGACGCACAGGCTAGAGAAATCTATATTAGTAACGAGAACAGCGGAACGCTCTCTCGTCTCTATGGTGTATCTCGTGCCGCCATACAGCATATAAAAACAGGAAAACAGTGGAGGGCCGCTACCGCATGCTTGAGGAATTAATGAATGTCAACCCCTTTCCGTCTCTTTATGAGGAATTTATCTTTAGGTCTAGATACGCCCGATGGAGGGAGGAGGATGGCCGAAGAGAAACGTGGTACGAAACAGTATCTCGGCTAATCTCTTATTATTCTAAGAGGGTACAGTTGGACACGCTTACACAGGAAGAGCTTTTCAAAGCTATCTATCTCCTTGAAGTTTTACCGAGCATGCGAAGTCTTATGACTGCTGGTCCGGCCCTAGATAAAAATGACGTATGTAGTTATAATTGTGCCTACCTTCCTGTAGACAGCCCGCGTAGTTTCGATGAAGCAATGCTGATACTTCTAAATGGGACAGGGGTAGGCTATTCTGTAGAAAGTAAATACATTGATCAACTCCCCCGAATTAGCGAGCAATTTGAACCCACCGATACGATCATTACTGTTGCAGATAGTAAAGAAGGATGGGCAAAAAGCTTTAGAGAGCTTGTATCCTTACTTATTGCAGGTCAACTCCCAAGATGGGATGTTAGTCGAGTGCGGAATAAAGGCGCAAGACTTAGAACTTTTGGAGGTCGTGCTTCTGGACCCGAACCTTTGGTCGACCTTTTTGAGTTCGCTTGTAGCCTCTTTAAAGGGGCCGCAGGACGTAGGCTAACCTCCCTTGAATGTCATGACCTCATGTGTAAGATCGCTGATATTGTTGTTGTTGGTGGTGTCCGTCGTTCTGCGATGATCTCGCTATTCGATTGTACCGACGACAGGATGAATAAGGCGAAGCACGGGGCATGGTGGGAAAGCACGGGGCATCGTAGACTTGCTAATAACTCAGCAGTGTACGAGAATCGACGTCCTGATATTGGCTTCTTCATGGATAAATGGAAGGATTTGTATGACAGTAAATCAGGTGAGCCAGGGTTTTTCTCACGCTATGCGTGTCAAGCAATTGCTGGACGCAGCGGACGACGAGACAATTCTCATGATTTCGGCACTAACCCCTGTTCTGAAATCATCCTTCGGCCCTTCCAATTCTGTAACCTTACTGAGATTGTTGTCAGATCAACTGACGATTTCGATAGCCTTGCGCGCAAAGCTAGAGTCGCTACAATCCTTGGTACTATCCAATCGACTTTTACAGACTTTAGATACCTAAGGAAAATATGGCGTGATACGTGTAATGAAGAAAGATTATTGGGCGTTAGCCTCACAGGTGTTTGCGACAACCTCAGCTTGGTTAGCAGTGCTGAAACACTTGCGAACCTACGGGAAATCGTCATTCAAACAAATGCCGAGTGGGCAGCTAAGTTGGGAATTAACCCGTCTACTGCTACTACCTGTGTTAAACCTAGTGGCACTGTCAGTCAGCTTGTTAATAGTGCTTCTGGTCTCCATGCTCGGCATAGCCCTTATTACATCCGAGCTGTTCGGTCGGACAATAAGGACCCTCTTACTGTCTTTCTCAAAGATGCTGGGGTATATTGGGAGCCGGATGTTATGGCTGAGGCTACGACGTCTGTTTTCTTCTTTCCCGTCGCTTCCCCCAAAGACTCCGTAACTAGGGAGACACTCGATGCGATTAGTGCGCTTGAACTTTGGAAACACCTCCAAGACAATTGGTGCGAACATAAACCCTCTGCTACTATCAACGTCCAAGATCATGAGTGGCTGGATGTTGGAGCTTGGGTGTATCGCAATTTCGATAGTCTTTCTGGAGTCTCCTTCCTCCCGTATGACGGAGGTAGTTATAAGCAAGCCCCTTACCAAGAGGTTAGCAAAGAAGCGTATGAAGCGTGGATAAAAGAACATCCGTTACCTGAGGTAGATTGGAACGATATGCGTTTCTATGAAGCCGAGGATAACACAACAGGCTCACAAGAGTTAGCATGTACCGGTAACAATTGTGAAGTGCCGTAAGTCTTAGCGGACTAATAAAAAAGCCCCCAAGGAGAAATCCAAGGGGGCTTTTTTTATATCTTTTGCCAAGGCGCTCGTGCTGGCGGCCTAGGTTTTGGTTTTTCTTCTACTACAGGAGTAGGCGTCTCACCTTTGGTGACAGATTGCGTCTTATTGGTATAAGGACTGACACCTTTCACCCGTTCGTACGTCTTCATCCCGCTGACGCCTAGCATAGCTAGAACGATCTGTAACAAAGAGTCATACTGTAGGTCTGGTACTTTAAACCAGATGCCTAGAAAAGGGCCAAGAATAAATGAATAGGCTAGAGCAGCAGCACCCACCCACCCAATTGCCGGTCGCCAACCAGCGACAAAGACGGAGTCAGACTGCGCCTCTACCTTATTCACCTCAATCTGAGCCTGTATCTGTGCATCAAGCCTCGCTTGAGCTTGGTCTTGTATCCTTGTCAGTTCGAGGTTTACTTGGTCTCGCTTATCTTTATCTACTACGACCTCCGAGAGAAGGTCTTTAACTGCGTTAATCGCATCACCAATTATAGGGATACCCATTATGACACTCCTTCCGACGTCAACGCACGAACAAGTAGCCGCTCCGTCCGTCTCCACCAGCCCAACAGAAATGCGGCTTGCGAAGGTTGAGACTGAACTAGCCGAGCTAAGAAAACAGTTCGAGCATCTACAATACCTAATAGCGCAGATGTATTACCCGTCGCCACGGCCTGTTCTGCCGCCTGAATGGTGGCTTGGCCCACAATGCCATCCGGCTGACAATGTAAACCAGTCTGCAACCACTGCTTCGCCCTCTTAACTCCTGAGTTAACGGCTGCATCAAATGTTAAATAGTTAATAGGCCACGGGAGTTTATCGCATGAAGCTGCTTTCCAATACTCTTCGTTGTAGAGTTCTTTCGCTTCTTCTTTGGATACAAGCCTTACGGATTGAGCGGGACGTCCCTTCTTCTTACGCCATGCGTTGTAAGTCGATTGAGTTATCCCGTACATTGTAGCTCCACCTCTATCGGATGGATGATTAGACCAACCCCCTTCTTCTTCAAGGAGCCAGTCAAGGGATTGGTCTAAGTAGTCCATTAGTTCTTTATCCACTGTATGAGGGTACTGAGGACTCCGATGATACCACTACCTACTAAGGCAGTGACTAGCCAGACGGCCCCCATGCCCTTATTCTTAAGAGCCAGGAGGTCGTCTAGTTTAGCTTCGAGTGATTGAGCTTCGGCTCGTGTGTCTTCCGCATGTTTAGTAAATCCTGCATAGAGGTGTTCTACCTTAGCTTCCAACACAGCAATTCTCTCCTCCATCGTACTCATCATTCACCCTCGTTGTTTAGGCCAAGTCGATCAATCATATCGGCCTTAGTGTCTTCATAGGCATCACGATGAGCTTCTTTAATGATCTCGATCTTATCAGCATCAGAACCATTGAGGTAATCCTGAGACTTCATATCTTCGGCAAGATACTCGTGGGTGTATTTACCCATTACCTGTTGCCACTCATTGTGTTGCTCATCAGTCAGTTCGTGCTTTACTCCATCAAGCTTAAAGCTCTTAGGAGCGGCTGCCAGAACGGATGTCTCTTCATCGGTATTAAGACGCTGCACTTCCAGTACAACTGGATCAGACTCCTCTTTACCTTCCTTGAGAAGAGACTTAATGTCACGACCAAAGGCATCATAACCTAGATCGACATCGTAAGTATTCATACCAATACCGAACAATCCCGGTAAAGACATTGGAACACCTTTAGCTCCTTGGTCTTTGATAAGGTCCGTAGCATCCTGTAAGAACAATGGGATCATACGTTCAACTGCTGCTTTGCGAGCCTCGAAAGGTTCGCCAATAGCATTCTTACCACGGAGATAGTCAGTAACGAAAGACGCTACCGGACTTTCCTTGTTGATACCAAACTTAAGTAAAACATCGAGCCTAGTATCAGACCCATACTTCTTACCAAGTTCAACAACCTCACCCTTAATATCCTTCTTCTGATTGGTAGCCAAGCGGGCACCAAGTGTAAGATATTGGCCGAAGCCACCTAGAATATCGTAGCGAGTATTGTCAATCTTGATCTTAGCGAAGTCAGAACTACGAGGATCAGCTTCAACATCAGCTCCCATCATCTTAGCGAGCAGAGCTACAGATGTAGCGATACCGCCAAACGAAGCGAGTGACTTGAGAGCGTTGCGCCGTACGATAGGATCAAGCTTTGCATAGTATGCCGGATTAAGCAACTGAACACGACTCGCAATCAAACGAGGTGAGAAGAAGATAGTGTTCAAGCGGCTGGCTGCCTGAGTCCATTTACCCAAGTTACCACGACCCGTAGCATTATTAACAAACCACGCCAGATCATGAAGTGCTTTGTCGTTGTGCTTTAGATCGATGCCTGCATCCTGATACTGACGTACAAGATCATCAAACACGTCAGCCCGAAGTTTATTCAGGAACCCGGTATAAGCTTTCTCCGAACGTTCAACAAGAGGAACCTTCTCTGCCCATGTAGACATGAAGTTCTCTTCACGTTCAGACAGTTTTCTACCGATGCCTGAAATATCCAGACCAGCCCGTTCCATTAGTTTGTACGTAGGACGAGACTCGATCTCTGCCTTAACAGCAGCGAATGCTTCTTTATCCCCAAACTGCTTGAACATTGAAGGAATGCCTTTCCAGAACTCCTTCCGCCCAATAAGGAACACGCCCTGCCGGAGCGGGGCTGACAAGTCCATCGACGACATGATCGACCGAGGAAAGTTAATCGCATTAGTCCAGATATCTAGAGCTGCACTGATCCTTTTATCTCGGTCAGTACCCTTGGCCAACTGCTTTGCAGCGTCCTGCAAGGTTTGAACGTCCGAGAGGTCAGCATTATCTAGACGACGGAGCATGTTACGGATGTTATCCGACAGTGCCCGATCTGAGGCTACTTCGATGTTACGTGAGTTAAGGATACGACCAGCATTCGACACTACATCTTGAATAGAACGAGAGACATTACGTGCCCGTTCAATCTCTTGACCAAGCAAGTACGTATCACGCTCCGAGGCTCGTCCTTCACTAACCTTCCTCGACAGATCGAAGATACGGTTGGAAGACTCCAGCAAGAAACGCTCAGCCGCTTTAAGCTCAGGGACTTCGGCACCGATAGCTAGGTTCTGGGCCATCTTGCCCGTCATCCTAATCTTACCTGCCTCGTCAACCCACTGATCCCACGACTCACGAGTCTTTTCAGGAGCGACTTCTGCAAGGATGTCTTCAACAGGACGATCTGAACGGAATTTCGAGATAGTCGAACGAGACTCAGCATCTTCCGCAGCAGCGGAGCCACGTAGAGGTCCTTTTGATCCTTTACCAACAGTGCGCCGTTTCATGTAACGAACATTAGGAAGGTACTTTTCCATGTCAGGTTGAGGAGTCGGTATACCTAGCCTACGATCGTTAAAGTAGTCCACCCACTCTTTATCAATACCGAGACGATCCGCAGCATCAATCGCTTCATCTGATGACATTTTACGCAATTCACCGGGTCTATAGACCCCTAGTTCATTTAGAAAAGTCTTTGCTGTTTCGCCCTTCATAGATGCTGTCTCCATTCCCCGGAGAGTCACCTTATCTGGACGTCTGCTGGCTTCTGATAAAGTTACTTTCAAATCTTTACCGACCGTCCGCCGTTTCATGTAACGATTGACGTTTTCGATAAGTTTCCGTTCAGGCACACTAATCTCTTGGACACGTCCTTTCCCGGCCCCGCTACGACGATACCCTCCAAAGCGTTCAATCTCTGGATACATATCCGAAAGGGCCATCATGGCGTCCCGCACTTTAGCAACACCTAATCGGTTGGCTTGGGTGGAGAACTGATCTACAGCAATCTCTGCTACGCCATTATCAATTGCCATCTTGATCGGTATAGGAGAACTCTTCAAAGATGGCTGGTACTCTAAGAAGATAGTACCATCGTCCAATCTCCGTGTCTCACGGAACTGGCCAGTCTTATCTGTCCTAGTTTTATACCTGTTGCCTTTGCTGGCTTCTCTAGCACGTTCGATAGCTTCGAGTTCTTTAATACGAGTATCAATCTCGTTCCTAAAGTTTACATCGCCGCTCTCATACTTAGTGAGAACCTCAGACGGTCTCATTTGATGAGCCTGAGCATATTCCATCATAGCCCTACCTTCGGACTCATGATAAGTCGTCGGATTAACAGGCCCGGTTCTGTACCGGAAACCGTTTAGAGCTACGTCACGACCATTGCCTTTAACGACAGCATCGTGAGCCATGCTAAGGATACTCTTGATTTCACGATCAGAATATTTGAGTTGCAGACCCATCTCACGACCAAGACCCTTAACCCAATTGCGGATACGGTTCATTGTCGTAGGCGAGATGCGTCCTTTCTCAGACATCTCAGAGAGGACTTCTTCTGCTGCACGAGCAATAGGATTGAAATCATCCGCGTAAGCATCGGGATTATCATTCATCCATTTCTTAACGTCAGACTGAAACTTGTCCGAATTGCGATAGAGTCCTTCAAGGAACCCATCAAGGTGTTCACCAAAGCGTTGAGTAAGGCCGTAGTGGCCAAGACTCTCATGAAAGGTTACGGCTGAGAGGACATCCTTAGGAGAAACCCCAGAAGCTTCCGCTTCGGCGAGTACGTTCTCCATGTTGATAGCAACCGATCCATCAGGACGAGTAACACCAATAGCATCAGGATCAACGTCCTTAAGCGACTTGAAGCT
>ERZ650304.1014-NODE-1014-length-11713-cov-4.671041_pt1 | contig 11713 bp, 19 predicted proteins | sample MGYA00376240_ERZ650304 | MGnify/ENA primary metagenome ERZ650304 (study PRJEB26733, sample SAMN07839271) | wastewater metagenome | biome: small river; feature: stream; material: water | place: USA: North Carolina | collected 2016-03-01 ...
CGACGACGTCGCGATCGGCGACGGGCAGACCGAGGACGAGGCCCGCGCCGACGTGGACGAGAGCTGCATCCCCGAGGGGTACGAGGGCCACGAGCGGGTGGCCAAGTCCTACGACTCCCGCACCCACGAGGTCGGCATGGGCCCCGACGGGTACGTGGTGATCCGCGAGAAGGCGGACGAGGCGGAGACCGAGGAGGAGCTGGACACGCTGGCGACCGAGTAGACCGCCGGGTGCAGGCACCCACGTCCGGGGGTTCGATTCCCCCGGGCGGTCATTCCCACGGTCCGGCCCTGCGCCACCGTCGGGAGGAAAGCGAGAACGACATGAGCAAGAAGCTCCGCATCGAGTATCACGACGAGGTCGCCGTCATCCGCGTGGAGGGCAACGCCAAGAAGCGCCCCGAGCACGCCGAGATCCGGCTGGTCTTCCCCGGCGGCGAGGTGTCGCTGACCCGCGCGTCCGACACGGACCCCGCGCGGGGCTATTGGGTGCACGTGAACGTCACCCGCCCCCAGGACGGGATGATCATCCCGGGCGAGACGCTCCTGGGCCAGATCTCCGATGCGCGCCTCGATCAGCACGGCAAGAACGCCAGCGAGGCCAAGCTGGGCGACTTCGACAGCCCCGACCTCTACCACCTGGCCGTGCGGGTCGCGCCCGCCGGCGTCGCCAAGGCCCGGCCCTCGTGGCGCACGGGCGAGGAGCTGACGCACGAGCGCTGGGAGGAGCTCTGCCGATGGCTTGAGCAGGAGGTGCGGCCCGAGCTGTGGTTCTGGGACGAGGGCGGGTGCGGGGAGATCGTGCGCACCGACGAGCCCGACACGGGCGAGCGCCTCGAGGGCGACGACCACGCTGCCCTCCTGGTCGCCGATCTGCTCCGCCGGCGCCTGGGCTTCGATGCGCCCCTGGAGCGCGTGCTGTTCGTGAACCGGGAGGCCTATCGTGATCGCAACGACGTCCCCGACGACGACGAGCAGGAGCTGGCCAACATCGCCCAGCTCGCCAGCGCCGCCCGTCTCGAGGCCGCCGTGACGTCGGCGCGCGGGGACGAGTCGTGAGCGGGCGCATCCGGCTCAAGCAGCTCCAGGTGCAGCTCAAGAGCTGCGAGCGCGGCGTGAAGCACGTGGCGCTCACGTGGAGCGACGACCCGGCCGGCGTGGTCGTCGAGCGCACCAAGATGCTGAAGATCTGCCAGCTCATGCTGGCCATGGACGGCAAGCCGCCGGCCCGGGGCGTCTTGGAGGTGACGCGCGTGCCGTTCGGCCCGGGTGGGCGCTCGCAGATCCTGATCTGGTGCGCGCGGACCACCATGAAGATCCACGGCGGCCACACCGCCGCCGATGCCAGCTTCAACGTCGACTACATCACCCGAGAGACCGACTCGGCCATCCAGGCCGACGAGCGACGCGCGCGCAGCGCCTGAGAGGACCACCGCCACCATGAGCGACACCAACACCCCGCCCGCCAACGCCCTGATCGTGACCCTCAAGGCCGAGGGCCTCGTGCCCGGCACCGACCACCCCTATCCGAGCGCGATCATCCTCTCCCGTGAGCCCACCGGGCCGGCGTGGGCTCGCCACGACGGCATCGGCGATCTGGCCTACCCGTCGGTCCTCGCCCTGTGCGCGGAGTACAAGCTCGACCTCCACGACACGATCCGGGACTGGCTGCCCGACGACCGGCGCGCGCTCTCCGGCCTGCCGATCGAGACGCACGCCCAGGTGGTCGCGCTCGTCGAGCTGGTGATCGACTCCCAGGCCGGCCTGGGCCCCGCGTGGGTTCCGTTCGACTACGAGGGCGACGGGCCCACGCGGTTCTTCGCGAGCCTCGACCTGCCCGGCCTGGGCCACATGCGGTTCAACGCCATCGCAGTCGAGGAGGAGCCGGGCGCCGACAACGGGCGTCGGGCCGTCTGCGAGGACGACCAGGAGGAGCTGGAGCGCTGGTGTTCGGCGGCGGAGATCGCGGTCGGCGAGACGGTCGAGATCCTCGGCCTGCGCTGCCTCGTGTTCGGCTACCCGGATGGGGATTGACGGCCGCCGCAGATCGTCGCACCTGTCGATGAGCGGCACACGCCGCGAAAGGAAGGCAACGATGGCGACCAAGAAGCAGCCCACCAAGAAGAAGCAGGCCGCGGCCAAGAAGGCCCCCGCGAAGAAGGCGGCCAAGAAGACCACCAAGCGATCGTCGAAGAAGGCCCCCTCGGCCGGCGACGACTTCTGAGACCCTGGGCAGGGCGGGCGCGTCACCCCCCACGCGCCTGCCTTGACCCAGCCCCCTTCCGCCCGCGACGCTCCAGCTCCGGGTGCGCGACCTCCTCGATGACACGCGACTGACGGCCGCCGATGGCGCCGCCCTCGCCATGCTGGCCCAGCGGATCGCCGAGGGCGCGGACATCGTCGTCGGGTCCCCCGTCAGCCCCGCAGGTCTCGACGTCGCCCGCGAGCTGGCCGGCCGGCACGGCTACACCGTCACCTCCGCAGGGTCGATCCCGGTGGCATCGCGGGGCGCGCGTGGGTGAGGGCCTACCAGGCGCCCTTGTGGCAGAGGCCAGGGCCCTGGTGGTGGCGGCCCTGCGGGCATCGAGCCTGGAGGGCGAGGCGCGCGCGCTGGCGCGTTCGACCCTCGACCCTCGCGACAGCTACGGGTGCCTGTACCGGACCCTCCTGGTCGTCGAGCCAACGGTCCGGCTTGCGCACCGGCCCCGCCTTCTCACAGCCCTGGCCGCCCTGCGGTTCTGCGCGGCGCGCGCGACCGAGCAGCTCGCGGCCGGCGACACGGGGGCGGACAAGATCGCCCTGATGCTGATCAAGGAGACGCTGAGTGGCACGTCCTGATGGGAAAGGCCGATGGCTCATCGGCAACACCGACGAGGTGACGATCAAGCGCTCGGAGCTCGATGACCTCCGAGCCCTGGTGGCCGGCTACCGCCTCCGGGTCGCTGAGCTCGAGGGTGCGAACGCCGAGCTGGTGGCGTTGCTGGACTCGGCGACCGAGCCGCCCGCGGCCGAGTCGGCGCCCGAGCCCGCACCGCCACCTGACCCCGTCCCGTCGCCCGCGCGCGCGCCGGCGCACACCGCCATCGCCGCCTCCGTCAACGGCATGCTCGGGACCCTGCGGTCCACGGGCGCGATGGCGGCGGCGCCGCAGGTCGGCGACACTTCGGGCGCGTGAGTCGTCCACCGTTCCTGACCCGTTCCCAGCTCCTCCGCATCGAGGCCGCCTTCGCGTGCCGGAACGCCGACCCCGGTGAGTGGGAACGGGTGATGCGCGACCACGGCCGCCAGCTCCTCGACGACTACGGCCGACTCCGGGATCTCCTGGTGGACCAGGTCGGTGCATCGGTGAGGGCAAAGCATCGTAGCGCGGGAGCCGACAATACCTCTTGACGGCAAGATCGCCGTCAATCGTGGCAACCTGGCACACTCTCGCAACCACCCTCATCCAAGCGACCGGCGAAGGGCCGGCCTCCTTCACCCTGGGCGCCATCCTGGTCGACAACATGGCAGCGACCGACCTTGAGGCCCTCGCCCTGCTCCTGCTCCGCAAGCTGGACCCCGAGGCGCTGAGTCGGGTCGACTACTTCGCCTCCCTGCTCACGCCCACGACCGAGGAGCCGACCGTGGACGCCGCGGAGGACGACGAGGAGCCCGTCGAGGGCAACGCCCGCGCGCACCTCGAGGCCCTCTCGGGCGGCAAGACGCTCACGACGGCCGAGATCGCTGAGGCCACCGGGCTCAAGGTCGAGACGGTCCGCAAGCGGATGGCCAAGGCCAAGACGGCCGGCCAGGTGCGGCGCCTCGACACCGCGGGCGCCAACCGCTGGACCCTGGTCGAGTAAATCGATTTACGCCCCCGCCGCCGCGAACCAAGATCGTCGCGTGCGCCGCGCCGCCGAGCTGATCCGCATCCACCCCGACGAGATCGTCATCGATGGCTTCGCCGGCGGCGGCGGCGCCAGCACCGGGATCGAAGAGGCCATCGGGCGCAGCCCGGACGTGGCCATGAACCACGACCCGCAGGCGCTGGCCATGCACCAGGTCAACCACCCGAACACGGTCCACCTGTGCGGGAACATCTGGGACGTCCGCCCTCAAGACGTGTTCCCAGGCCGGGCCATTGCGCTGATCTGGTTCAGCCCCGACTGCACCTACTTTTCCAAGGCGCGCGGCTCGAAGCCCTTCCGCGACGGCAAGAGCGCCAAGGGCAAGCGCACGCTCCCCTGGACGGTCACCCGCTACGCGAAGATCCGGCGCCCGCGCGTCATCATGGTCGAGAACGTCGAGGAGCTTCAGGGCTGGGGCCCGTTGATCAAGACCGCCGCCGGCTGGGTGCCCGACCCGAAGCGTGCCGGCCAGACCTTCCGGGCGTGGGTGAAGCGCCTCCGCCGCCTCGGCTACGTGGTCGAGTGGAAGGAGCTGCGGGCGTCCGACTACGGCGCCCCCACGTTCCGCAAGAGGTTGTTCGTGATCGCCCGCTGCGACGGCGAGCCCATCGTGTGGCCCGAGCCGACCCACGGCCCCGGGCTCCAGCCCTATCGGACCGCCGCGGAGTGCATCTCGTGGCACCTGCCCTGCCCGTCGATCTTCGAGCCGCGGCCCAACTGCAAGAAGCCGAACAGCTACGGTGCCTACCAGGCCGAGAACACCAGCAAGCGGATCGCCCGCGGGACCTTCAAGTACGTCATCGACTCCTCGAGTCCCTTCATCGTGCCCGTGACCCACGGTGGCGACGCGCGCGTCCACGACATCCACGAACCCCTGCGGACCGTGACGGGCGCCCACCGGGGCGAGCACGCCGTGGTGACGCCGGTGTTGGTCGGCATCGACAACAAGAGCAATGGCGCCGGCGATGCGTGGAAGATTTCGGACCCGCTGCGGACGGTGACCGCGACGGCCCGTCACGCCGTGGTGACGCCGGTGCTGGTGCGGACCGCTCACGGGGAGGTCGACAAGAAGGGCAAGAAGCGCGGGCGCGGCGAGCACCAGCTCCACCAGCCGCTGCCCACCGTGACCACGTCCAAGGACTTCGCGCTCGTCGCGCCCACGCTGATCCAGACCGGCTACGGCGAGCGCAAGGGCCAGGCCCCGCGGTGCCTCGACCTCCACGAGCCGATCGGGACCACGATGGCGACGGGCAACAAGCACGCGCTGGTCACCGCCTTCCTGGCCCGCCACTTCACCGACACCGGCGGGGCCTGGTTCGGCGGCGCCGAGCTGCCCACGCCGATCCCCACCGTGACGGCGAAGGACCATCACTCGCTGGTCGCGACCCACCTGGTGCCCCTCCGGGGCTCCGAGCGTGGCGGCCGCGCCGTCGACAAGCCCGTGCCGACCGTCACCGCCCAGGGCATGCACATCGCCGAGGTCCGCGCCTTCCTGGTGAAATACAACCAGACCGGCGGCCCGCACGACGTCACCCAGCCCCTCGACACCGTGACCACCCGGGACCGCTTCGGCCTCGTCCAGGTCGAGGGCCTCGACTACGTCATCGGCGACATCGGCATGCGGATGCTGACCGCGCGCGAGCTGTTCCGGTGCCAGGGCTTCCCGGACAGCTACGTGATCGACCCCATCGCGCCCAAGATGAAGCGCGGGAAGATGGTCATGCAGCGCCTGACGGGCGAGGAGCAGGTGCGGATGTGCGGCAACAGCGTGCCGCCGCCGATCGTCCGCGCCCTGGTCTCGGCCAACTTCGCGCTGGCCGTGCCGGCCACCAAGCAGATGACCCTCGGGGTCGCCTGATCGCCAAGATCGCCCCCATGGCGTGGACGTTCTGTGCCACCTCCGGGTGCACCACCAAGATCCGCGAGGGGCTCAGGCGCAACGGCACCGGGGTCGATGGTTCGGAGCTCGCCAACGGGTTCCAGTGCTGGCGATGCCGGCGCAAGCTCCGCACGAGGAAGCGATCATGTCCAAGCTCAGCTCCGTCCCCCTCCAGCTCGGCCTCGGGCTCACCGACCCCGCAGCCGAACCGATCGAGAAGAAGGTCCGCCACGTAAAGCGGGCCACGCAGACGCGGCCGCACGGCTGCCACTGGCCGGGCTGCACGGCCGACGTCCCGCCGGCCATGTGGGGCTGTCGCGAGCACTGGAAGCTCCTGCCCCGTGCGCTGCGCACGAAGATCTGGCGCACCTATCGGATCGGCCAGGAGGAGACCGGCGAGGTGTCCAAGGAGTACGTGGCCACCGCCCGCGAGGTGCAGACGTGGATCAAGACCAACTATCCCCCACCGAAGTCCGCTGCCCGGCGTGCAACAGCCGGCACGTCGACGCCCTCGGAGCCGAGCCCCACGTCATCCACACCTGCGGGTGGTGCGGCCAGACGTGGTCGACGCCCGAGCCCATAGCGGGCACCTTCCCCGACGAGTTCCGCTACGGCGTCGACATCTATCGCCGCGGCTACCACGTCCACCCGCCCTACGAGCACGGGCTGCGCTTCGACCACTGCCCCGAGGAGACCCAGGACGAGGAGACGGACCCGTGCCGCTCCTGTCGGGGCTGGGGCACCGGGTGCTGGGCGATCTGGCGCCGCTCGCCAAGATCGCCCGCATGTCCACCAATCCCGACCCCACCCAAGCAGTAGCGATCAAGGCCCAGGCCCGGCTCGAATGGAACCACCCCGAGCTGCACATCGGCGCGTGCGGCAACAGCGTCGCCGAGGCCATCGACGCCATCGAGGAGCTGATCATCGGGCTCCGCGGCCCCAAGGTCGTCTCCATCAACAAGGTCACCATCACCGGCGGCGCTGGCACGCCCGAGCTGCTCGCTTCCACGCTCGCCGACCATGCCCGCCAGGGCGAGGCGCTCCGTGCCGTCACCCAGAACAACGCCCAGCTCGAGGCCGTGCTCAAGGACATCTACCGTGTCCTCCACGCCATTGCCGTCGATGGTCCGATCGGCAACCTGACCCCCGAGTTCGTCATCGAGTCGGTGCGCAAGACGCTCGACACCATCCGTGGCCAGGCCCGCGCCGAGGGCGACGCTCGGCGCAAGCTGGTCGACGAGCACGCCGAGCACAGCACCCGCATCCGCAAGGCCCTCGGCCTCGCCGGCTCGCCCGGTCTGGCCAGCACGTGGCCCGACCTGCTCAGCTACCTCGAGACCATGCTCCAGCAGCTCAAGGAGGCGGCGGGCGGCAAGCCCACCCCGACCGTCGCGGCCCTCGCCGGCGACATGAGCGCCACGCTCAAGGAGAACGAGCGACTGGCCGGCGAGGTCACCCGCCTGTCCAACCGGGTCGCCGAGCTGGAGCCCTGGCAGGAGGAGGCCCGCAGCTTGCTCGTCGAGGTGTCGAAGCGGTGGCTGCTTCCGTCGGTGGGCGGCGGCCCGGCCCCCGAGGCCCATTCGGTCACCACCGGCGAGCGCCACCCCTGGGGCTGGCTGGTCGATGAGCTCGAGGCCCGCGCCATCGGCGTCGACCAGGGCCCGCTCGTCCAGCTCATCCCCGACACGGGCGCGCTCGCCATCTTCGAGGAAGGTGTGACCCGCGCCATCGCCCTCACCTTCGCCGATCGGCCCGGCTACACGGTCTGGGCAAAGCCGTTCGACGTCGGCCTCTTCGTCGAGGGCGGCGTCCTCCCCCACACGGTCGACAAGGAGCCCGACGCCCACGCCGCCACGCTCCGCGAGGCCTACGAGCTGGCCTGCAAGGCCACCCAGCACCTCCACGAGACACCGCCGGCGCCCCCGCTGGCCGTGCCGCTGTAAATCGATTTACCGCCCACCTGCTCGGGCGCCGTGGACGCCGCCACCCCGCCCAGGGGATCGCACCCGCCCCCACCCCGGAAACTAGACACGGGCCCTAGACACCCTCCTGATCCCGCCCGTACCTTCCAAGGCCGCGGCATGGCTCACATCTCGATCTGCCGAACCGACCGGGCGACCTGGGATGCCCTGGTCGACTTTTACAGACTCCACCCCGGAGCGACCAACCGGGCCGCCAAGCAGTGCGGGGTGACGGTCAAGACGGCCGTCCGGGCCTGGCGGGACGGGTACGACGAGCCCGAGTGGGCCGCGCGTTCGATCCGAGAAATCCTGGAGCAAGAGCAGGTCGACACCCGCGCCGCCCTCGCCCGCGCCGAAGCCGAACAGGCCCAGCAGAACGCCGCCGCCCAGGCCTCCAAGGACGAGCTGGCCCGCCTGGACGCCACGAAGGAACGGGCCCGCGAGGCCGGCGCGGTCCGCATGGCCGGCTCGATCGGCGTGACCGTCCTGGGCGGCGCCATGCGGCTCCAGGAGATGCAGCTCAAGCTGGCCGAGCACGTGGCCAAGTCGGTGCTCGATGAGGTCGCGACGGGCAAGATGACCTGGCCGACCGCCCTCGAGGTCATGGCCCGAACGACCAAGCTGTCCCGCGAGGCGACCACGCTGGCCCGGGTCTCCATGGACCTGATGCGCCTGCACCTCGGCGAGAACAAGGACCTGGTGCCGCCGGGCCCGGTGTCGAAGGAGGAGCGGCTCGAGGCGGCCCGGGTGGCCCCGACGGCGACGCTGATCGACCTCGACGCCGCCGCCACGCTCAAGGCCTTCGGTGGCGACGAGAAGCGGGCCCGCCAGGCCCTCTCGGACCTCGTGCTCGGCAACATCACCCCCGACGTCGCCAAGGTCGTCGACCTCGCCGCCTACCGGGCCGCCTCGGCCTGACATGGCGCCCTTCGACTTCAACCTCTCCGACGCCGTGGCCGTCGGGGCGCGCCGGCTCGACGAGCTGCGGATCTCGGCCGCCAACGACTACAACGTGTTCTCCGAGCTGGTGGCCCGCGACAACCGCGGCCGGCCGGTCAAGCAGGGTGACATCCACCGCTGCTGGCACCTCCACCTCGACTACTGCGCGCGCAAGAAGAAGCACGCCGGGATCCTCGCGCCCTTCGGCCACGGCAAGACGACCCAGATCATCATCCAGCGGGTGGCATGGGAGCTCGGCCGGGACCCCGACCTCCGGGTCAAGATGGTCTGCCAGACCACGCCCAACGCGGCCAAGCGCCTGCGGGCCGTTGCGGCGTTCCTCCAGAGCCCGCTGTTCCGGTTCGTGTTCCCGCACATCCGGGTGGCGAGCACGAAGGCCAAGAAGGACCAGCAGTCGGGCGCCGGGAGCTTCTCGCTGTGGCTCCAGCGCGTGGGCTTCGCCGTCGACGCCTCGATCGAGGCCATGGGCGTGCTCGGCTCCGGCACCGGCGGCCGCGGCGACATCGTGGTCCTGGACGACGTCGTCGACCGCCGCAACGCCATCGACGAGCCCGCGCTGCGCGAGAAGGTGATCGAGAACATCGACGAGGTGTGGCTCCAGCGCGTGGACCCCGAGATCGGCCGGGTCTGGTACATCGGCACGCCCTGGCACATGGCCGACTACTCGCACCGCATCCTCGAGCGCCCGGACGCCTGGTGCGTGCTCCGCCAGCCCATCGCCTACGACTTCAAGCTGATCGACCAGGAGGTCTACGGGATGGCCGACGACTACTGGTGCTGGATCTGCAAGGCACCCAGCTACGCCGGCGCCCTGGCCTGCGAGGCCTGCGGGTCCCCGCACGTGGGGCTCGACTACCCGTTGCCCCTGGCGGCCTGACAAGATCGCCGGCATGAGCACCGTGACTGAGACCCTCGACAACGCCGACGCCGAGCTGGCCGCGATGGCCAAGGAAGACGCGCGCCGCTTCATGCAGAGCGATGGAAGCCAGGACGAGATGGGGTTCGCGGCTCGGCGCTTTCGAGAGCGCGACCTCGAGGTCCGGGGCGCCATCCGGGTCAGCGGGCTGGCCGAGACGGTCGGCGTCCTGCGCGCGCGGGGCCTGCCGGTGAAGTGGCGATGAGCACCGACGAGACGGCCGCCCGGCTGACGGCGCTGACCGAGCAGCTCAACGCGCTCATCGTCCGCGCCGAAGAGAAGTTCCGCGCGTTGGGCTTCGGGGTGAGGGCACGGGTCCCGATCCCAGAGACGACTTCGTGGCTCGTGTTCGGCAAGGAGGGTCGTGAGTGGCGGCTGCTGGTCGAACAGGCCAGCGGTGAGATCGGCGCTCTTGCCTCGTGCAGCCGGGAGACCAGGATCCAAGGCGCGCTCTGCTTCCACCACATGCCCGCCGCCCTCCGAGACGCCGCGGCCGCCGAGGTGGTGCGGATCGAACGTGTGGTGGCCGACGTGGGCGTGTTCGTCGACGAGCTGGACCAATGACCCGCGCGGGATGGGCTGGTGAGGCCAAGATCGCCCGCGTGCACCATCACACCGTCCCGCTCGCCAAGCTCATCCCGCTCGCCCACGACCCGCTCGTGGTCGCCGCCTGCCGGCACCTCGCCGACGACTTCAAGCGCATCGGCTACTCGGAGATCCGGCTCCACGACAGCGCCTACCACGTGGCCTTCGTCGACGACCTTTGCACCGTCGAGCGGAGGGTCGGGACCGGCACGCTCCAGGCTCTGGTCGAGGGCTGGGTGCTGGCCGACGTGGGCGCGTGGCTGACGGGCGAGATCACCGAGGTCCGGCTGGCGACCGAGGGTGGGCTCGACCTGCCCGGCGCCAGCGCCACCGTCGAGATCGCCGACGACGTTGCGTCGCGAGGCCCTGTGTGCGGGCGTGGGGCTCGCCGACGCCGATCTGCCCGACCCTGCCGGCGCCGCTGACCCTGCTGGGCATCGATCGCGACGTGGAGCCGGCCACGCCTCACGCATTGCAGAAGGTCGAAGACGTGCTCGGCTTCGCCCTCCGCATCGGCAACGTCGACGGTGCTCACCACAAGGCGTGGGTGATCGACCAGATCGTGAGGTCCCTCGCCGGTGACCGCTACGAGGCGCTCGTGGCCAGCGTGCCGGGCTGGCAGCGCGGGGTGGCGCCGTGATCGACTGGACCCCCGACCCACCCCCGACCACGCCGACCGAGGAGGCGGTCGTCGACGGCGTCGAGCTGCGCCTGGTCCCCTCCGAGGGCGTCGGTGACGTCTGGATCCTCACCGCGCGCGGCGGCGTCGGCCACACCCCCGAGGTCGAGGACGACGAGGTGCGGGTGACCCGTCGGTTCCAGGCCCGTCCGAGTGAGTACGAGGCCCTGGTGGTCGCCGACGCTGCGCGCGCCGCGATGGGCGCCCTCGGCGACGAGGACGTGCTGACGCCCGCGATGGCCGCGCTTCGGTGCTACGAGCTGCACGCCCGGACGGGCCGCACCCTCACGGCCGAGGAGCTCCAGCGGCTCGCGGGCCCGCCGCTGGTGTCGTTCAACCTCGCCGCCGCGATCGTCTCGCTGTACCTGTAAATCGATTTACGCCCCCGCCCATGCTGGCCAAGATCGCCGGCATGACCGACCACGATCCCCACGTCATCCCCAACCTCGCCACCGGCGCCAGCCGCGCCTACGACAACGCCAAGGTCCGCACCGACACCCTCGTCTCCAGCACCGCCCTGCTCACCTCCGCCAAGGTTAGCGAGGCCAAGGTGCTCGAGGACCGGGGCCACCTCGGCGGCGCCTTCCTGCTCGGTCTCCAGGAGCAGCCGGGCGCCGAGGGCGAGGACCCGACCTGGGCCATCTCGGGCACGCTGGAGGCGACCAAGTGAACAATGCCGGCCAGTTGTGTACGGTCCAGCGTGCGGCCCGGATGCAGGCTCAGCAACACCGACGCCGAGGGCTTCTGCTGCTCGCGAAAGAACCCGTTCTGGTTCGGCAGCGCGAGGTGCACGCGCGCCCCCTGGACCGCGGCCAGCGCCGTGATCGAGCGCGTCAGTTCGCCTTC
>ERZ650304.1015-NODE-1015-length-11709-cov-11.216578_pt1 | contig 11709 bp, 9 predicted proteins | sample MGYA00376240_ERZ650304 | MGnify/ENA primary metagenome ERZ650304 (study PRJEB26733, sample SAMN07839271) | wastewater metagenome | biome: small river; feature: stream; material: water | place: USA: North Carolina | collected 2016-03-01 ...
TAGCATTACCGATTCTATATAAACCAACCAATTGTGGTGCTCCACCACAGTATGGATCGTTTATATCTGACAAGGTATGAAATAAGCACTGAAATACTGCCCGACTTGTTTTAGCAATATCGCTTTTTTTATCATTATAGTCTGTAAATTTTTGTTTAAACTCTTTCGCCCCAGATCCAACTGCAATAGGGGTATCATTAACATCTATCTGTATAAACTCTGAACTTAATGAATTATCACCCAAATAAAAAATCATTTTCCAAATAAAAAAATCATTCGAGGTGTTTCTAGTACAATATACTATCTCAGCTCTACTCCAGCCTTTCTTTTTCGGGTATTTTTCAAATGAGTCTTTAATAAAATCATAAATAATTTTAAATTTTTCTTCCGCAGTCTCATTGCCAATAAATATTAAATTTAGATCAATTAATTCCGTTAATTGACTTAAAATAATGGAAGGAAACAATACATCTCCACAATATCCAAATAATTCAGGCGAAGAGCTACATCCAAATACTTTTCTTCCATAATCAAAAGTAGTCATAGTCCCCCATGATATTCTACTATCACTTGCTAAATATATAGATGATGGTGCTCTTGAGTCCCACGCAACCCATGCCACTAATATTGTCACCATTAACTCCTTGATAATAATATCACGTAATTATAAAACAGATTTTATTTTGCGGCTAACATTATTAACGCCGATAAAGCATAGCCCTGCTATGGTGGCTGAGTGTGAAATTAATTGCGCTCAGTCATACTTCCTTCACTCAATTAATCTTCATAAACGACACTACGTGAAACTTAGCTGATTAGCTGCCTATCTTCATAAGCCGCTAATCAGAGTTCACGTGTGCACCAAACTTTTATAAATTCTTTTACTTCGTAAACTCCATAAAACAATTTAAAAAACTTTCCTGTTGACGCAATCGCACTAGCAACCGCAGCTCTATGCTTTTTAGTATCGCCATTAAGCCGCAAAACAAAAAAATGTGGGTTTGGTTAGGGTTATGCCCCTAGCTGAAAGGAGCTAAGCCCCTTTACCCGTAATTATTTAGGTTCGGTTTAATCAAATAGCGGTGGCGCTCGTTGGCGCTAAATTAAGATGTGTTTTTATGGAGTAGTTGAAAATGAATAAATTACAAAATGCAATCGTTATCTTTGGTTTAGAAAATGGACAATATACACTAAACGATATTAAACAAGCTTATAGAAAGTTAGCCAGTGCCAATCATCCTGATAAAGGCGGTAATACTGAAACCATGCAATTGATAAATACGGCTTTTGCCGAGTTATGCAAGTATTTTGAGACTAATCAAACCTTAGACATTAACCAAGAGCAAGAAACCACACCAACTTTTGATTTTAGCTTTCTGGATACCCTTAAAACCATGCACGGCGTAATTATCGAAGTTTGCGGCTACTGGGTTTGGTTATCTGGCAATACTTACCCACATAAAGAAATCATCAGCAATTTGGGTTTTAAATTCTCTGGTGCTAAAAAATCATGGTATTGGTCACCAACTATCAACATTACTAATTATAAGCGCGGCAGTAAATCAATGAAACAAATTCGCAAGGATTACGGCAGCCAAATCATTCAAACCGAGATGCAGCCAGCAATCCACTAATCAAAAGCGGGAGCAATCCCGCAAAGCTACTATTGAATTTCAATCTATGATTAAAAAGGAACCAATATCATGACCAAGCAAGAATATGCCAAAGAAATTGTACAGATTATTTACACACAGTTAGGCGGTAATAAATTTACTACTATGACAGGTGCAAAACTATCCTACAGCATCAACAATAAAAATCAGCCAGTTTTACATTGTAAATTACCATCAAATATACAAACCAAAAACAGTATTAATTTGGTATTGATAACTTATAATGTTGGTTTAGATGTTTATGAATATACCTTTATCAACTCCAGAATAAACCACACTGAAAAGCGCATAATTAAGCAAATTGATGAAGTTTACACCGATGATTTAATCCAGCATTTTGAGCAAGAAACCGGATTGTACTGTTACCTGTAAAATATGGCTTAGGATAAACCCTAAGCCTGTATCATTAATTAGCGCGGAAACCCAGTTTTACAAACAAAACCCGCCATACCCGTAGCCAGCGCTTAATGTGTTAACTAATTATTAAATTATATAAAACAAGCTATCCAAAATTAAAATTAATTTTAAGGCATTCGCCTTTGTGTAAGCTTCTGAGGCTAGCAAACCATGAGAAACAGGGTGTCTCCCACAAGAAATAGCATCTTGCGTCGGTTCGAAACTTTTAAAGAAATAATTACTTAAATAATCTTTAAATTTTGTTGGCAAACATAACGGGTCATCAAAATAAAATTTTTTGGTTGTGCAGTTAGCAATGTATTCCTTTAGATCACTCATTGTCGTTTTCTTGTTTAGTTGAGGATAAGATAGCCTAATTATTCCTTCTATTTCCGAACTTAAATTCTTTATTGTTGAGACAAAGTCATTTCTATGAAATCCATCAATCGCACTCTCTAAAATAGCTTTTTTATTTTTAAATATTGTGTTATTCCACCATTTTTCAACTATGTGATTTATTCTATCCTGAGTAAACATGGTTACTAAATTTTCATGATCAGCGATATTTAATTTGTCGTTTTCATAATAACGATTCAAATGCTCAAGACCGTTATTTATTAGCTCTATAAATGGAAACCAGCCATCTTTTATCATATTATCTAAAACAATTTCATCTGACAAGACTCTGAAATAATCAATATAAGATACTTTTTTATATAAATTACACGCTTCTTGAGCAAAAATCAACGGTTCAAGAGCTCCAGTAAGATCATAATAAAGACCAAATACCCAATCAACTCTAAAAATCCAGATAACTTTGTCTCCAGATAATGGATTGAGATCATTGAAATGATCTTTAAAAAATACGGATACATAATCTGCTACTTGGCTTTGAAAAACGGCAGTTCCTTCTTTTACAGCATCTTTAATAATTACGTTAAATGCCAATGGGAATTGTGTGTAAGTATAAGACGTATTTCCTCTTATTATTACAAGCGCCGTATTAATAGTATTTGGTAAATCAAAAATTTTACAAATATGGTTAGTATAATCTTTAAAACCCCTGAACAAAGATGAATGTTGCCCTTTTACTGAAATATCTTTCTCTGTTATCTTATCTCCTGCTATTGCAGACCTTGTCATAAATCCAGTAAGAACTATGTCATCTGGGTGAGTTTTAACGACAGGCTTAATAATAAATTTGTCTGAATTAATAGTTTCTTCTTTTATCTTATCCAGCTCATTTTTTTGAGTTACCATATCAAATACCTTGCTTTAATAAATTATACATTTATACCATATAGCGCAATCTGTGCAAATGACCAGCAAATGAGACTCACAACATAACAAACTGTTTTATTTACATTACAACTCAGGAATCCATAAAATCAATCAATTCCAGCAAATGACCAGCAAATGAGGATAATTAAGCCCAAAATGGAATATATCGTAATACTTTACGATTAGCATCTTCATCATAGGGCTTAATTAATTGCTTCTCAACAGATAATTTGATTAGTCGCGAGATAGATGCACTGCTACTATCACCCAATGCAAACCGATTGCGAAGTGATGCATTATTCATTGATTCATGGTTAACATAGTTTAAACAACAATGTAAATAACATGCGCGAATTTTTTCGTCTGTATCCATATCTTTAAACTCTTTGTGTGCAAATAATGCAACTTTAGTATTATCATCAATTACATTAAATAGCGGCGCTGGCAGTTGATAAACTTCAGTTTGTGAAACTACCTTATCAATACCGCTGCCACGCTCTTCACAAATACCTATTCTACGCATAAAAGCAGCCATTAATTCATTACGACTGCGCGGTGGAGTATCTAGAAAGCGAATAACATCAACTATCGGCGCACCAGGATTAGTTATCTCTAATCTATTCGCAAATATTTCAATCATTGGCGCTGCACCAGTAATAGTCAGGTCTTGATGAATGATGGCATTAGCAACTAACTCACGAACCGCCAGTTCAGGATACATTAACACGTTTTTACGTAATGCAGTACCGATTACTTCATTATGTGGAAGTTGGGAATTTATAAATTCAATTAGCCCGGCAAAACCAGAAGCATAACCTTTATTTAATTCAAATTCTTTGATTGTTTCAAGGCGGCTATTACCTTGGTACAAAATAACGCGTACTGATTTACGCTCAAGATGTCTAAATTGCTTTAATCTTTTGGCAAATAAAATTGCACCTAAATTAGTAATTGTCCATTTTCCAGCTATGGCAGTAGCAATAATCAATCTTTCATCGGCTAAACGGCTAATTATTCCGTTGCGATTTTCTGGTAATGATAGATTAATTAAATCAAAGAATGCTGGATAATCCAGTAATTGTAAAATTTCATCTTCGCTGACCAGCTCTGCCGCTGGCTGTAATTCAAATGGTGTTTGGTCTAAAATCCGCCATAATGTTTTAGCTACTTCAGGATGATCATGGAGCGGCTTTTTATAACTTCCGATGCGAATAAATTCTGTATGCGTAAATTTAACAGGTGTATTACTTGCGCTATTTATTTCAAGAATGATGACTGACTTAACGTCATAATTTACGTTATAAAAGCAAAAATAAATTCGTGGTGATAACCGCTGTATTAACCAATTGATTAGCTCTTCATTGCCGATTTTTTCGGCAAATGGATCAAAGGTGGTTCCGACAATATCATGGTTGTCATTATCGACACCCCAAATCATATAACCATGAGATTTGCCTTTGAGTGCTGCAGAATTTGATAATGCAGAAATGTATTCGCCAATATCTTTTGGCTGGGCTTTATTAGTTTTAAACTCGAGCCATTCAGTTTCTTGTGGTAGTTTAATTAGCTCATGAAGTAAACTAATTAAATATTCATTAGTACGTTCTAATGTCATTTTTCAACCTCAGCAAAACACTCTACTACTTTTGTTTCAACTCGTGGCTCTTGTCCATTTTTAACGTACTCCCTCATGGGTTTTTCTCTAATTTCAGGAGTCACATTTATTTTCAATTCGCCTGAACAGCTAAAGTCAGTAGATAATAACTCCCATTTTAAAACTAATGTTTGAGGGGTCTCATGGTTAGGTTTTATATACATCTTATCTGTAAATTTATAATTGTTTGGTACAATTATTCCACTATCATCAATGAACTCTAATTTATCAAATTTTGGTTTTATGTTATAACTTGGATTGCTTTTAATTAAAGGGTGACCTTTTGACATAACTTCAAATTCATCATAATCGCCATCCAAAGAAAAAATTATATTGTATTTCTCAATTGGAACAGAACCGATATTAACCACTTTCAACTTAAATTTAACAATGCTCAAATTTTCCTGTGAATTACCATAGAGAGGCATAAAATTTGGAGATACAATATTTTGATGCATTATAGCAAGTGTATCAAATATATTCTTTTTATCTTCAATATAATGTGTGATTTTTTTGTTAAAAATAACATGTCTGTCAATACTGGTTTCATCATTCTCAAATGTTACCAACACATTGTAATTAGAAATAAAATTTTGACTATTAACATAATAATTATACGTAACTGGATTTTCTTCGATTAAATCAACAATATCTTCCCAACAAAATAAATGAACCTCAAATTGTCCATTATTAATGTGTCTAATATTAATTTCTCTAACTATTGACTCGATGGTTGCATCTTTATTTGCAGTAGTGACAATATAGTATTTTCTTAATGCTGGTAGAAAAAATTTTGCTTTTTCAATTTCACTATTGATCTCTGATTCAGTCAAATTAGCTGCGGTATAATCATCTTTACCTTTACACTGGATGCCATAATATGAAGTTTCTCCATGAGGAATACCGTAAATATCAACGCCAAACTGAGATTGTCCCACACGACCATTTTTTTTAATTTCTGGGCAGCGCCATATCTCACCCCATAATTTCTTGCAAAGGCTTTCAAAATCCTGCCAATTCTCAGGTTTCCTTAATTGCTTTTTAGTTCTCACAAATTATAGCTTTCTATAGTTCTAATTTCTTCATCATTTAAATCATAAAGTTGATATACAATTAAATCTATTTCCTTTACAATATGTGAAATATCAGTATACATATTAATTTCTTTTAACTGAATAACCTGATCTATTAAGGATTCCAGGATAACTACTATATCATCAGGAATATGTGGGATTGGTAATGAACGAACCAGATCAGGGGAAAAGTTAATACCGCCCCCCATAGAAGAACTATAGTATGACTCTTTAATATAAAAAGACATAAGATTAGAATTTAACAGAGCTATCAATGATTTAATAGATTGGTTAGTTTGCGGGGTGATAAATGTTGTTGATTTACCAGCTAGAATACTACCATTTTTATCATAGATTGCTTCAAAATGTCTAATACCAGATAAGATAATTTTCTCTCTAATCATTGAAATATTTTTATTAGGAAATAAATCTTTATACCTCTGCTTACTTACAACTGGATGTAAGTACTTATTTTTCAAATACGAAGTTTGTTCCCCCCCCCATTTCATAACATATTTATCTATAGTTCCGGTATTTACTAGTTTAAAATAAGTATCGCTATCAATGTCGTTACAGTTTTCAATTATATTGATTAATTTATATGCGTCAGAAGTAGATGCAGCGGCGTGTACTTCATATAACTTACTAAGCGAAGCGAAGCTTGATAGTTTAGTAATAATATCTAGTTGCATTGAAGTTAGGTGTCCAAATTCATTCTGTTTTAGAAAATATTCTCTTTTTACAATATTTACTCTATCCTGATTATCTTTGTTTCTAACCTTAATGGTTATATCATTTGATAATTGTTTATTTAAAAATAATAGAATTGGAGATATACCAGCTTCTGCGAATACTTCAATACAAGTAAAATCAAATATTTCATGAACTAGCTCTTTATATTCTATCCTTGAGTTAGTGGCATATGAACTACTCATCCACTTATTAGGAATAATAAATGACATTTGATTATTCTTAGTTAACGCAACAGACTTCTCAATGAATGGAATATATAAGTCCCAATTACCTGATGCAGTCGTATATTTTTTAGCATAATAACATCTTTCATCGGGAAAGTAAGCCACCATAGCTTCAGAGTCAATATACGGTGGATTACCAATTACTACATCAAACCCAATAAAATCCCCATTGTAGGCTAATACTTCAGGAAATTCAAACCGCCATTCAAAAGCATTTTCATAGATTTTATTGCTTGTAATTTCGTCTATTTCTTTACGTAGCAGAGAGACTTCTTTTTTGAGTTTTTCTATTTTCTTATTTTTTTCTCTTTGAACTTTCTGCGTAGTCGCAAAAAGCTCATCCGTAGATAAGTGATTTAATTGTGCTTGTTTAATTTCCAAATTTTTTGAACGTTTGTCATAATACATAATTTCGGTTTCAAAATTATTTTTAATCTGCTCAATAAATTTAGCCATCTCCATCTTTTGTTGTTTATCACGAGCATGGCGATAATTTTGTACAGCCTCTTTGTAGTCAGATATCTTGATCTTTGCTTTTTTAAGTGGTTCGATTAAATCACTATCTAAATCAAAACGGCTTATTAGCGAGTTACCACATTTTATATTGATATCAATATTTGGTAATGTTTCTAGTTCATGGTTTTCTTTATTTTTGTAATACGTATTTTTTAATAACTCAATCCATAATCGCAACCGACAAATTTTTACTGAATTTGGATTTATGTCAACCCCAAAAAGACAATTTTCAATTATTGCTTGTTTCTCATGAAATAATGCTTCTTGAACTCGCTGGCTGTCATTATTAGTGGGATTATAGGCAAACAAATCACCATCTTCATCAGTAATAATTAATTCATCATTAATGATTTCAACCTGATATTCTTTCAGGCGTTTACCATTTCTATCTTGTAATAATTTAAGTTCACTTTTTATTGAAATAATTTCATTAAGGGCTGAGACCAAAAAATGACCAGAACCAACCGCAGGATCACAAATAGTAATACTGTTAATTATATTATTGGCTTCATTGCGATCTTCAATCTTATCATAAAGATCATCAAATGATAGACAACTCCAAGATTTTGCTTTATTAAATTGCTCAACTACAGCACGGCGAATAGTTTCACGGCACATATACATTGTGATAAAACTTGGCGTATAAAACGAGCCGTCTTTATAACCGTTTATTTTTTCAAAAATCAAACCCAGTACCGCTGCATTGATAATAGTTTTACTATCTTCTTGGATTTCATCATTGCTATCACTTGCAAAGTTATACGCATTCAAAAATTCAAATAAATATTCAAGAGTATTTTTCTCTCCTGTAAGCCTTTTGCCTGCTCTATCTTTGAGCACCGTTTTAGTATCTATTGTCAATGTACGGTTATAATTAAGAGCACTAATCGCAAAACATGCTTTTTCTAATGATTCCGATTGTGGGTCAAATAACGAACTATTTAAATATGGTATTTTAGCAAATAATTTTTTGTTATTTTCAGAACGTTCATTTTGTTGCTTGGCTAGTACCCCAAAAAATAGATTATTGAGATCATCATAACCTTTAATTGTATTTGAATTTAAAAACGCATAATCTTTACTATTTTTATTAAAATTAATCAATTGACCTTCGAGAAGTTTCAAAAACAGAATACGATTAATCCAGATAATTACCAATTCAAGAGCTACATTAAATAAGCGCTCTTCTTTTGTTGTTCCATAATGTTCTATATTTGTGATAGAGCTTAACTTATCACCATTATCAAGCTCAGTAATACAATTTTCAAGTAAAGACCCATTATCTCGCCGGCTGCTATCTTTGCGGGTAATAATCTTTTTACTACCTTGTTTAGTTTCTTCTAATCCAATAATATGTAATAATTCATTATAAAATGATTTATCAAGTGAATTATTATCATTTGCAATAGGTAATTTAAGTAAATGCTCTGGTGAAAATATCTTGAATAATGGAATTAGTTTATTATCGTTTTCAGGTGTGTTATTTTCAAGATATTTTTTATATTCTCGAATATCAAAATAAGTGTATTCAATTTTATCTTGTATGGCTTCAATAACAGGCTTGGCTATTTCAGAATAGAAGTCTTTGGTTTTGATAACAGATAATATTTTATCTTCAAAATCATTGAATTGATTAACCAGTTGTTTATTTTGTGCAAATAATTTTTCAAATAAGACAGCATCAAAAATAAACCATTCATAGCGATTAGTAATTATTAGATGTTTGAGGTTTAGATTATTGTTGCTAATTCGCTCACGTAGGTAATACAAAATCAATTCTTGCATTGATTTTGTATTGATATTATTAGTTGAAATCATTTCAGTTTTGTTGGTAGGACTTTTTGCCTCAATCAAAATTGAAACTGGTGATTGAGGATCAATTGAGCTATGTATTACCAGATCAACATTCGTTGTACTTTTACTATTTTTATCGTTACCTTTAATATTTATATAATTAGAAGCTTTGTAATAGGTGTCTTTAAGAAAATCTGAAAAATCACCCTTATGATATTCTTCATGCTCATCTATTTTTTTTACAGATATTAATTTGAGTAAATTTTCTTTAAATAATTTTATCTGATCACGCGTTGGCTTTACTTTAAGATAAGCTTTGTTTAATACTTGCTTTGGTTTTAATATCATAATGGTATGCTTTTTTATTTTACTGTATTATATTTTAAATTATAGTGACATGCTTTATCTCTGGTTAGCTCTAATAATAAGTATGATGCAATAACAAGAAATTCAATCTCAGAGAAAGCAACAACAAACGTAGCACACATGTAGTAAACCGCACGCCAATTTACACCTGTAAATTTCATACAAAATAAAATTAGAAAAGAGGGAAAGTATACTGCAATAAATGTAAATAAATAATGATTGATTGGTATAACTGAGTTTTTCAATTCAACAGTGGTTTCATCTGCTTTATTTTCTGTTTTTTCCTCTGCTTTAGCAAAAATAGAAGAAAAGAATAACACAATTGTCAGGAGGAGATTATAGACGATGGGACTAATCATTACTGAGAAAGCTATATAAAATATTGAAAAACCAATATAAGCTTTCTCATCATTTGATAGCGGTGTAAAATTAACTAATGTATATGCTAACAAAAATGACAGCAGAATAACTGATATAAAATAAGATATCTTTAACTTATTAAGGCTACAATCAATTTTAAGCGTTTCCCACTTATCTCGTAAGCTTTTTTTTACTTTATTATTATCTTTTTTCGGAGAGATGTCCAAAGTAAGGAATTTTTTAACATTTAATAAGAAGCCTTTCATTTTTTATTTACCTCATAAATTTATTACTGCTTTGAAACCGAAAAACTATTATACCTATTATGTCTAGCTTATCTTTTTCAGTTTCAGTGTTAATTGTGTTCAGATGAGCAGAGTGGCTATTTTCGATATTAAAAACATAGCCCTCAGAACTAAAGTCAAGTCGTCTAATGAAAAACTTCAAATTATATCTAATCAAATAATATTGCTGTTCTTGATGTTCTCGAAATGAGGTATCAACAATAACAACATCATCAAAATCACAAAAAGGAATCATGCTATTATCAAAAACTCTAACCGCAATTAGATCATTCGCCACTAAATTACGCTTAAACAGGTCATTCACAATAACTGGAAAGCTGGTTTCATCAGATATTGCTAATTTTTCTGTTCCTATAGAATCTTTTATGTCTAAAAATTTTATGTAAGTATAATCACCAATTGATGATGCCCCAACAAGACGATCTAAATATCCTGCTTCTAAATTTAGTATTTTCTCAAATAATCGACTCATTTTATCAGTTATGTTTCGGTTATTTGGATTGTCAACATCCCATAATAACGAATAGATAAAGTTTTTATGTTTACCTACAAGCGCGGCAAAAGCTTCAACTGAACCGTCATAAGAGTCATTTATAAGATTTTTCAGATTACTTTTACGAGCCTTTTGCAATTCCAATAAATTACTATTTTCCATTTTCATCTTGTACAAAATGTTTTAATTATGTATAATATCGTTACTATTAAACTTTATGTATATTATTATAATAAATTTTAATAACAAATAATCATGTTACATTTAAGCTATAATGATAAATTTTATCATATTTGCTTTTTTTATATGATAATAAATAAAAACAAACCTCGATCTTTAACAATTCGGTTTAATTAATAATTCGTTATTTGATAACAATACAAAGTTACCAAACTTAATTAAAAATGAAAGGAATTAAATTATGGTTATACAGATAGATAGTAAAGTTGATTATATGTTCGATAAACTATTTAAGCGATATAAAAAATATATAGTTGGTAAAAAGGAATATTGTGAAATGGTTGGAATTTCGGAAAAAACTTTAGAAAGGAGGATTGAGGCTGGGAATAACATTGCAATCTACAGAGTAGACGAAAAAACAGGAAAGCTTACATGGAACTTATTTGATTTGGCTGTATACTTAGTAGAGAATGACTTGGGCAAAGAATACATTAGTGATATAATTGAGGACGAGCTACATGACAGATTTTGAGTACAAAAAATGTGTACAATTTATTGGTTGGATTTTGTTTGTAATTTTGAAGGTATTGATTTAATTGGTTGCGGGGGCTGGATTTGAACCAACGACCTTCGGGTTATGA
>ERZ650304.1016-NODE-1016-length-11702-cov-86.179016_pt1 | contig 11702 bp, 8 predicted proteins | sample MGYA00376240_ERZ650304 | MGnify/ENA primary metagenome ERZ650304 (study PRJEB26733, sample SAMN07839271) | wastewater metagenome | biome: small river; feature: stream; material: water | place: USA: North Carolina | collected 2016-03-01 ...
AAGAAGCTCTCGTAGTATCTAAACACTAAGAGAGCTTTAGTCTGACTGAGATCTTTGAGGTAAGATCTAAAACATACCTCGCTGTCAGAGACTGTGTTGTCTCTCTGATGAGTCCAAAAGGACGAAACAGCATCCTAGTTTTTTAACCATTCTCGATACTAGGTAGAGATAGGAGGACTTGTGCTCAAGTTCAACGAAAGAAACGATGATGATCAAATCGTCATCCTACCTCTCGGGGAAATCGTTCCCCGAGAGGTGAGTTCAACATTCTCAGAACGTGAGTTCTGGGAGTGGTGGAACTCACTAAGTAGCGCTCAGAGAGATATCCTTTCTGACGACTGCTGATAGAAAGACCTAAGCATGTCTTAAAACTGCTTGCTGTCAGAGACTGTGTTGTCTCTCTGATGAGTCCAAAAGGACGAAACAGCATCCTAGCATTCTTCTTTCTCTGTGCTAGGCAGAGTAGGTGTAGTGAGCCTATCTACTAATAAGGAGTAAATCATGGAAACCTTCTTCAACGCGGTACTGGCCCTCTGGGCCATTATTGCAGGGGTATTCAAAACCCCTGCTGCCGATCAATCTGAGGGTGGTGTTGCTACCACCCTCACCACCAACTTCTTCGAGGACGGTGATGTCATCGTCACCAGCCTCGTTAAGGCTGGTAATAAGACACGCCGTCGTGGCAATGGCAGTAAAACACGGGCTGGGAATGCTCGGGCCTTGTCCTTGCGGACAACACGTAACGCTGCTCGCAAGGCAGCATCGGCAGCAGTAGCTGCCAAGTACGGCCACCGTGTGGTCGAATTGGTTAGCAAGGTTCGTAAGAGCCTTGTTGGCAAGTCTTATCACGAGGTGGTGCGTTCTATCGCCCACCTCGGTGGGAAGACCAAGAAAGCCCACGGAAGTGGGAAAACAGCGGCGCAATGCCGCAAAAACACCTATGCTCGTAAGAGTGTGGGTGGTGTAAAGGGTGGGTATTCCACCACTCGGGGTAATACCCGTTACCACACCAACAAAGGTGTGGTGGTCAAGACTCCCCGTAACAATGGGGTAGTTGTAACCGTTGCTGAGCGAGCTACTGCTCGGCATATCAGTTGGTGGAATGATAAAACCACCAAGAGATCTAACTTCCATGCTTGGGTAGCTGCCCAAGATGGTGGTTGGGTAAGTAAAAAGGGTGCAGCCAAGCTAGCTGCACAACAAGAGCGTTTGGCTTCCGTCAAGCAATCCTTTAAGGCTGTCACAGGTAAGGAGTATGCCATTGCGGCTGCTACCTTGCAGGTGGCGGCTTAAGGTTAGTAGTTAGTAAAGTATAGTTATTCTTATTACTGATTTAGTAATGATGACAACTATGAAACAAGCTGCTGGCTTTAAAGTCAAAGCTAAAGACTTCATGCTGATCCTTGAGTTTGTTGAATATGCTGTTCAACAAAATCTTAAAGATCAAGTAATTGATTGGTCTTTGCTTCCACCCGCACTCCATGATAGTGCAGAGAATATGATTGATCATCGTATGACTGTATTGTCGGTAACTAAAGTTTCTTAAGGAGTTCTTAATATGAAACTTAATCGTATTCAAAAGGGTCTGATTTCTGAAATGAAGTCAAATCTTGCTAAGTACAAAGATCAAGCTCGCCAAGCAATTGGCGGTCTTTGTGCTGAAGATTTCGATATTCTTCTAGTCATTGATGTCATAGATGCTTACAATGACTATGAAGTGTTAAAATCTGAAGTAGAAGTCTATGTTCCTGTGGAACTAGCTTCCGACGAAAATGGATTATACGATTACATCTCAAATGTACTCAATATGAAGCCATTAGGACTTTCTTATCAAATTAAGAAAGTAGAAGACTATGTTATTAAACATAGTGAAATTAACTTATCATATGATAGTTGTTTTACTTATTGTCCAACCACTTACATAGTAGGATTTGATTTACAGGTAGAAGTATTGGTAAAAAGCCTCCACGATATCGAAGCATTTGATCTATTTTGTGAAAAAGAAATAGATAATCATGAATATTATGGAGTAGCACTTACTAGTTACTTTTATAAATTAACTTATGATTCTATGTTTACTAATAATTTTGGTAATTCTTATAAATATAATGATGTAATTAACATTATTAATAATGTTAAAGAATATCTTGATAATATTTATGGCAACCATCTTAATTATCCAAGAGTTCTCAATCAAATTCTTGAACAAGCTTATAAAATTGCAGAATTAGCTTCTAAGGAAGGTATTACTTTGGAAACTGCAACATATTTTGTTATTAATTATGTAATTAAATTTATGGGCAATCCACTTGTTGATCAACAATACTGGAATTTGTCTGATGTAATTGAAGCTGGATGGCCGCAAGATGCCAAACAATTACAACTAGCATTGACAAATGCTTGGCAGACTGAAGCCCAATCTAAATCGTTGTGGGCCTACCATAACCCTAAGTGCAGCCAGAGATATTCTGAGGTAGCTTACTATCCAGAGTACAATTGGTTTGATTGGGTATTAAATCCATATAACTATTATTCTGATAATAAACATTTTTATATAGGTAGAGATGTAAGCCATCTCACTAAATTGCTGGCTAATAATCGCTTACGTGATTTTAAATGCAGTAATGAAGTAAATCGGTTTAATCCGTTCGTTACTTTCAAAGCTTTGGGATTAGCTAAGTACTTACCAGCTGGTACTTTGTTACCTCGTGGCTTTACAAATGATTTAACTTCCTTTAATAATAAAATTATTAAAGGTTTCAAAGTAGTCAAATCGTTTGAGTATGATACACATGATTATACAGTAATGTTAAATGCTATGTTACTTAGTAATTATCTTGGCACTGCTGTTAAGTTCATGGAATATCAAGATGTAAATTACTTTGCACAACATGCCAAAGCGATTATCGAAACTCCAGAATTTCGACCTAATATTGAAACTCTAAATGCAATCCCTGAGAAATACAAAGCTCAGATTGCACGTAGCCGTGATTTATTAGTAGCTTTGTTTATTACTGAATTAAAAGTAGACTGGTCAGTAAGTAATAGTCCACGTAAGGCTATCATCAATTCAATTGCAACTAAATACAACGTTAATTTAAAAATTGCTGAAGATATTCTTAATAATCCCAGTATTGCAGAAACATTAAAATATGCTGCAAGTAATCCAAATGAACATGTTGTGGATTTAATGCCAGATTTAGTGTTAGAAGATTCTGGTCTTGTTTTAGAGAAAATGTCTAAAACTGATATCCGTAATCTTTACATTGGTGACATCACTTCTTGTTGCCAACACTTAGGCGGTGCTGGTGAAGATGTATGTATTGAGGGTTGGGTTGATTCTCATTCCTCTAACTACACTTTCCGTCAGAATACTACAATTTTGGCTCATTTCTGGTGTTTTGAGACTAAATGTGGTGGTTTGATGATTGACTCTGTAGAAGGGTTGCGCCAAGCTTCTCCAGAAGTTATTGCACGATTGATCAAACAGTTTGCAATAACTGTTAAAAAACCGGTTTATCTGTCTAACACCAACTACGGTCTGACTGCTGATGTTCGTAGATGTTTGGTGTTAGTAGATAACCCTAACGTATTAAAATCAGTTACAAGCTATAGTTATACCGACTATAGTAAAGCTGGTTTTAAATCTTTCATTGTTGATGTAGCATAAGGAGCTATACTAATGAAACTTACTCGCAAGCAAGCTGCGATCAACTTCCACACCAAGATGAAAACTGCTCAATATAAAGCAGTTGTCCGTGGGATGGAAGCTGTTCCTACCAACCTAACCACCAATATCTTACCAGAGGATCTTCCTTATGGTTGGAATAAGGAGTTAGATATTGTCAATAAGATCTTCAAAATCTACTGGCAAGGTATCAATAGTAGAAACACTTTGCATTTTGTAGATAATGAGTTTTTATCTGATAATAAACTGGTTATTGATAATATGTTCCCTAATACTTGCGAGTATAATAAGAAACATATTGATAATTTAGTTATTGTAATGAAGCAAAATGAATTTGCAAAAAAATATGATAACCTCTTAATTGAATCTTTAGCTATGCAAGGGTTTAAATGTTTTAACTATAATGATATTTTTAAAGCTTATAATGTTAAACCTAATATTGAAGTAATTGAAAATCTTTACCATCAATATCAGAATAAAGAGACGGTATTGTTTATTCTGGTAAATAACTTAACAAATCTTTGTAATTACAACACTGAAAAACGTGTTGTAAGTCATCGTACCCGTACTATCCTTAAGAAATTCTTAGAAGTACGTGGTAAATATAATAACCCAAGTAACTTTAAACTTAAAAAGAAAGAGTTACGTAAGTTAGTAGCTGTTATTTCTAAATTTGGTAATGGTCGTGTTGGTATTGATTATCATGGTACCGATAAGTTACATCGTATTTGTGATTATATCATTGGTAGTAAATTGATTTACTCTGACATGAGCTTTGACAAATTTGAATATTTATTAGAAGGTATTGATTGGTTTGTCAATACAAACATGACTCATAATCTGCTAACAGATATCTCACCATCTGTTATGGTTACTTTGGGTCGTCTGCCAGCTAGTATGCGTTGGGCAGCTCTCTTCCGTGATACAGATACAAGAATGGGATCACTTACTAAATCAGATGGTCGATATCACTATGTATTTGGTAAACGTGATATTAATTGGGAACGGGTAAAAGAGATTCAAGACCTTACTGTTGCTGGTAAGCATCGAATGGTCTTAACTCACATAACCCAACCAACTTCCAAAATCTGGTTTAAAGATACTGGATTACATTTGGTTGATGGTGGTAAAGAAATTACTACTAACCTTCGTCAATTAAATATGTTTAAGAAAGCTATTGGTGAGACAGGTGTCCGTCAATTTCAAATTGAAGTGCAACGCCACAGACGTGAACTTATTAGCTTTGTAAATATTTTCGGTGTTAATGCTTATAAATTGTTAGAAGCTAATAGTTATTCAACCTTTAGTACAGTTGAAAACTTACATCAATTAACAAATAAGTTAGGTTTAAAAACTCAGAACAAACCCCTAGATACTAATTGGCAACAATTCTTCTTTAATAATACAGAGTTAGCTACTTACAGCGGCTTTGTTAGAGAAGGTATGCCTTTGTTTAAATCTGTCCAACAATTCCAACAATATGTTAATAGTCAAGTTTATAGCAATGTTGCAGATGGCATGGAAAGTTTGACTCAGGCTGCAGCTCGTAATAAATTAGATCAGGATTCATTTGAAAACTATCAAGATTATATTTTGACAGGAACAAATAAAAAATCTGAAATGTTACCATTTATTCGTATTGATGGTAATGATATTCCAGAAGTTGGTCATCAATATACACTGGACAAACTTGATGCAGATGATCCTACTGCATTGATGATTGGTCTGGAAACTGATTGTTGCCAACATTTACAAGGTGTTGGTGCTGGAGCCGCAATTGCTAGTTGGGAATTTCCTGATTATGCTGTTTATGTTCTTCGTAAGAATGGGCAAATCATTGCTCAAACACTTGCTTGGGTAACTAAAGAATATAATGTTGTATTTGATTCAATTGAAATTAAGCGTGGTGTTGATGTTACTAAAGCTTGCATTATGTTTAGAACACTTGCTGAGAAATTAGTACTTCATCCTACTTTTGGCTTTAATGCAGTAAAAGTAGGTAATAATCATTATGGTATTACTCGCGAAATGTTGGAATATAGTTTTGCTAGTAATCATTTTGGCATGACTGATGAAAAACCAATCTACAATACCAGTACTTATCTCGATGGCCGTAGCCAACACATGTTGATTTGTACATCTGAAGCACTTTGTGCTAAGGCTGAAAAAGTAGCTAATGCTAAATATACAAAAGTTGAACAAGAGTGTCTCTATATCAAACATAAAGATGAACTTAAAAAGCACATCGAGATTATTAACCAATCAATTATAGTGCATGAATTGTATAAGAATAACTTCGGCACTATTATTTATTTAGCCAAGGCATTGTCACAAGTAGTTTTTGATGATGATCTGCAAGAATTGTTTGTTGATATTAATGAGCATGAATATAGTATGCTTGTTTTGAATCAACTTAACCAAGTGACTTTTGAGGAGTAAGGTTTAATGAAAGTCTTGGTTGTAAACAAGAAAACTGATAAAGCTTTGTTTCAAGAAGCTGCTTCAGTGATTCTACCAATCGAAGCTCAAGGTTATCCTGAGTATATGCAAGGTCTTCAGTCAGAAGAACCTTGTATTCAAGATCTCCTTGAGTACTGTGAATCCAGCAAGGTAACTCTTGCCTACACACAAAACACTTACATTATCGTTACCAAACGAGAAGTGATTGACTTGTGTACACAAGGCAAGTTAACCATTACTGACCTACTTGGGATTAAAGATTTCTTACAGAGTCACTTTGGTACTGGTAAGAAGTTTAGTTTAGATGCTAGAGAAACAACTAGCTACAAACTAATTTCCCATATGGCCCGCCGCAATCAAGTTATTGTCCACGAGGATGATACTTGGTATTGGGGTAATGAATGTTTTCATTCAATGACCCTTTCCTTCCTGTAAGTCTGATAGGAGTAATATCATGACTAACGCTACCAACACCCCTGTTAACACCAACAACCCCCAAGGAGCAACAACCATGCCAAACCTTGCAATGTTCGCCAACAAAGACCTCGCTACCAAAGTCCGCAACACAGCAGCGATGCTTGTTGTCGCCCGTCAAGAAGTTAAGAAAGCTTCGACTATTCTTAACAAAGCCTTGGCCAAACACTCTAAAGCCAAAGATGCGGATACTCGCATCAAATTGGCTGAAGACCTAACCAAGGCACAAGAAGCCTTCCACAAGGCACAGCAACGTGTTGCTGGTCTGGAAGGTGTCAAAGGTCGGTTGAAAAAAGCCGTCGACACGGCTGCTGTCGAAGCAGTCTTGGCTGGATGGCAATCAGCCGTTGGCGGTCGTCAGGTTATTGACGATGGTGCAACTAATTTTGATCTTACACAGATCAATGAGTTGGTTGACTTGGCGCTTTCGGAGACTGGCTCTCAAGACCGCGAGGTTGTTGAGATGTTGGTAAAAGCACAAGGCTTGATCCGCCTTGTTAACATGCTGAAGGTATTGGAAGCTACGGCTGAAGATACTACTGATTTTGGTGTTGCGTTGCGTCATGCAGTGTATACACTGAAAACCAATAAGACCACTAAAGCTACTATGGGCAACCATTGGCACATGGTTTTTGGTGGTAATATTAAGAACTCTCGTGTAATGCCTGAAGAAGAGTTCTTGGGTATTAATTTGGAAGAGATTCGTAACCGCTTCAAACCTTTCCTTGAAGTTGGTAAGGCGAATCTCCCTACAAATCCAAAATCGGTATTTGTGGATGAAGCTGCTGTCAAAGTCACTCTTTCTCCAAAATTCCAAGCAAGGTTCTCTTGGAAAGTTGGGGTTAGCTACGCATCATTCATTAACCAAATTGTTTTCTTGACTGTAGATAAAAATGCTACAGTTAAGTTCTCTACCAAGGAACGTTTTGGTACGTTGCAACGCCTTGCAGGGCTTGCACGTTCCAAAGTGGAACTTTCAGGTCTTAAAGATAATCCAAACTATCACGTAGCAGTACGTGTCGGTTTTGGTGGTAACACCTTTGAGTCTGTGACTCTGCTCAAAGACCCATTCCTTGTACAAGTGCGTGAAGCTGATCGTACTGATGAGCAAGTAACTATTGCTCAGGCATTATATGCCAAAGGTTATGGTTTGTCTGCCAACCCCGACCTTTACGGCAAGCACAGCTATATTCAAGATCGTTCTACTTATATGACAGTAGACTCTGGTTTCTTGGCTAAAACGGGATCAGGTTGGGAATCGGTAGAGGACGTGGCTAAGCTTGTTGTACGTCAAGTCAAGCAAGCCAATGCGAAACACATTTGGGTTTTCCCAAATGTTGTTACTCGCATTGTTGCAGCTTGTGCTGTAGCTGATCTTCCAATCATGAACTCTGCTGAAGCAAGTGCACAAGCCAAGCTCAATTCTGACATTGAGAAGGCTTTTGTGGCTGGTGGTGCTATTGCTGGTCTGAGTCATTATGGTATGGTAGGTCCTTGCCGTTTCGTGAGCGGCAAGAATGTTGGGGATACTGGACAGAAATCTGTTATCACTGACCCCTACTTCACCTGCCCTGAATCCCTTACTAACCTTGTACCTGTTGATGGTGTGTTGGTAGGCCGTAACTCTACTAAGAGTTCTGGTTACAAAGCTGATGGTTCTAATTGGACTTTGCAACACATTAAGAACCACGGTTATGTGTGGGTAAGTGAGACTGTGGAAGATCACTACATTACCGACAGCTATTTGGCTGAGGCTTACCGCCGTGTGCCAACATTGTTGGAAGGTACTAATGTGGTTCTTGACTCGCTTGAGCGTGCAATCAATGGTAAGAAAAATCCTACGGTTGCTCAAATGTTGTATGGTTACGTTACTGCTAATCCTATGGCAACATTGGACGATGCAGTTAACCACTACCTTGCAACTAACACCATCGAAACCAAACCTGAGAAAGTAACACTCAACTCTCAGGTCAATGCTGGCCTTCCTTTCCAGTATGGTAACAATGGCAGCAGCGAGATCTTCAAACATCTGATTGCCAACAACAAAGCTGCAACATATCGGAAGAACTTCCGCAGTGTGGTGCAGTTGGCTTCTGGGCAGATTTCTTCTGCAGGCATTGCACATGTGAATGCTATTGAGCTTGTGCGTTCTGTTGCAGAAGATGCTGCATCTCGTGGTGTACTTGAAGCTATGCAAGATGGTGGTAAAGTACAATCTGTTTATGTTGTTAAGTCTGTGATTGAGCAGTTGGCAATTCACAACAAACCTTGGGTGAATTTTGACTTGGGTCACAATGTACAAGTCTTGATTCCAATTACCCAAGACTTGGTTGATGGCATTGAGTTGACCGACCGTGTCAACTATGTTGCACTGGAAGGTTTCCTTGCAGATATCTTCCAAGCCATTTCCGCTTACTTCTCGTACATTACTGTAGAGTATAGTGAGTTTGGTGCTGCAATGTGTAACATTAACAGCAATATGACCGAAGTTGCAGCAAAAGCTGTAGCTGAACGTTTGATTGCTGCTCGTGATCGTATTGGTGGTAAACCCCTTTCTCAAATTCCTGCCATTGGTACTTATACTGCCTTGGCTACAAGCTGTTTGTTGAAAGGCAACCAAATGATTTCCCCAACCATGCTTCGTTTGCGTAAGCAAGCTGGCCGTTCTTTCCATGCTGGTGCAAGTGTTATTTACTTCAAGCCACCAGTATTGTGGAAAGGTTCGATCACGGCTGTTGACCTTGTTAACCCACAAGGTAACTCTGCTTTCTTTATCAGCGATGAGTACCATGAGACTATGCTCGGTCGTATGGCATTTATCTCTGCCGAGAAAGCTGTGAAGAACGGTAATGACGTGGATGGTGATCGCCAAGGTCTCATTTGTGTACCTACCAACACCCTCAAAGGTACTCTGTTGTCCAAACCAGAAGTGTTTGTCGATGCTACTGACGAACGCTTTGCTGCTGGTGCTCGTAAGTTTAAAGAGCATTGGGAATCTGAATTGTCTGGTTTGTATTTCAAAGCTTCTGTTGCGAAAGTAGCTAAAGCTGTAACACCGGATGAGTACCACAATGCTCTGGCTCGTGCTGTAATTGAGAAGGCTAACGTAGCTCGTTACACTTCTGCACAAACCATGACACTTACTTCCCGTGGTGTTTACACTGAAGCTGTTACCCATGCTTTACAATCTATCTCTCATCAACATGTTGTTAGTGATATGAAGGGTTGGGTGAAGGAAGTATTGGATGACAGTAGGAAAGTAAATGCATTGGCTGAAGCAATTTGGTCTTTTGCATGTGATATCCAAGGCACTTGTGTTAACCTTGATGCTATGGACCAAGTTAAATCTTCCGATGGCCGTGAGATTAAGAAACTTGCCGAACTGTTGTCACCAACAGAACTGAAGTTTGTTAACTTCCAATGGTTGACTAAACTTGCACCAGAAGACTCTCGTGTTCAACCACAAGAAGCTGTTAAAAAGATTGGTGAGCGCGCTCTTACCATTCGTAAACTGATGTTCTCTGCTGAGTACCACAACATCAGCCTTGAGCAAGTCCGTTGGATTATGCCACAAGTTAAGGATGAAGTTCTGTACTACTTCTTGGCTTATGTCATGACTTTTGCTGGTAGCAATGTTGGTATGCATCATGCAACTACATTTGATATCACCAAGGAGTTGATGAATAAAGCTGGTGAGTACAACGGTAACCGTACTGGCAGCAACATCCAAACCTTGATTGCTGATCTCACTGAGGAAGGTAAAGTAATGGTCAAAGACGATTGTATTCAACGTACAATCTCTGCTTTGGCTCTTGCTTACGCCAACAAACACCTCGTTTAATTTCACAAGGGGCTTCGGCCCCTTATTCTCTTTTAGGAGTATTGCCATGCCTATTACAATTATTGTTGATCTTGATGTAGGAACTTTTGACAAATCTACTAACATTCAATCATATGTTAGTAATGTGACATTACAAACTGTGCACAAGGGAGAATTGTATACAAAAGACTTTGTAGTCAGCGTATCTAATCCTAAGTCATTTAGCAAACCTTGCGTAATTAAAACACTAACTAAGTGTATGTCTTATATTAAGAATAAGAATGCACCAGTTGTATTTAAATTTGTGGGTAAAAGTCAGTCTGATATTGATTATGCTATTACTTGTCTTAAATATCTATCTTATTGGGCTAAGAATGACTGGTGTAAAAAGGATGGCAAGCCAGTTATGAATCAAGAAGTTTTACAAGAACTGTACTATAGTTTACCAACCCAGTACAACACTTGAAGTAACCAACTCAGGAGAATTGTTATGAAAACCTTCCCAATCGTTCCTTCCCAATACCAACACCTACCAAATATACCTTTTATTATTGTACCTCAAGAGTATTTAGGTAATCATGGTGCATTGTATCTAGTAAATACTAAGCAAATTTATGTAGGAGATGCTTTCCTTAAACTACTAACTGATCGTGAATTAACTGCAATATTATTACATGAGTTTGGACATCATATTAATTTACACCACCATGTAATTTCATATTGGTTTAGTAAGGGTGTGGAATACGATTCTAACACTACAACTCAAATTGAAATTGAAGCAGATACTTTAGCTTGCTGTTTTGGATATAGTGAAGAATTAAAATCTGCTTTAACTAAAACATATCTACTACTAATAGGTGCTCCAATAGATACACCTAACCCTGTATTTGAACCAACATTCCAAACAAGAATGGATCATATCAATAACTACTCCGTACTCCGTGTAAGCAGTGGGAATAAGAACTCGGCATTTGAGATTCTTAAAAATTCCTTGCTTCGCCATTGTACAGTCATTTTTAAGAATCTCAAATGCCTCGTACTCTTTATGCGGAGCTATAAGCCACTCCGCTAGCGCTCCGTGTCCTAGCTCCGCTCCCGCGAACAACGTCTGCACTAAGGCAAAGTACGTCCTGCCTACGCGACCAAGTCCGCTTAGTGTTCTTAACAGCGATCCTCGGTGTTTTATGAAGATCCTCAGCAAATGTCGCACCTTTTAAAGTGCTTTTGCTTAGTGTTCAAAGAGCAACAGCGATCCTCGGC
>ERZ650304.1017-NODE-1017-length-11702-cov-9.922899_pt1 | contig 11702 bp, 16 predicted proteins | sample MGYA00376240_ERZ650304 | MGnify/ENA primary metagenome ERZ650304 (study PRJEB26733, sample SAMN07839271) | wastewater metagenome | biome: small river; feature: stream; material: water | place: USA: North Carolina | collected 2016-03-01 ...
GGGACCTGCCAAAACCCCCCAAACCCCCCCCCCCCCCCCCGACCCTCCGACCATGGGGGTACCGGTGAGGGGTTACGAACCTGTACCGCTCCGGGGCCGGTTGGGCCTGTTCGAGCCGCGGCCGCCCGTGGTGCTGCCATGAGCCTGCGGGCCGTCTACCTGTACGGCGACATGACGGCCCCGATCGTCGCCCTGACTGCGGCGGAGGTCCGGGCGCAAGGGCTGGCCTTGGTCCTTGACCCGGTCGACGCGGACCTGGCCCTGGCCCCGCTCCTCGAGGAGAAGATCGAGCCCGATAGCCTGTCGGCGCCGCTGATCGGGACGTTGGTGTTCCACCCGTCGCTACTTCCCCGCTACCGGGGACGCAACGCGGTTCGCGCCGCGATCGACGGTGCCGACGAGGGCTGCTAGCCGAACTCCACCGTCACCGGCGCGTGGTCGGACCACCGCAGCGCGTACGCGGCGGGACGTTCGGTCGCGGCGGCGACGGTGCGTGCGGCCAGCCCCGGCGTCACCAGGTGGTAGTCGATCCGCCAGCCGGCGTCGTTGTCGAAGGCCTGGCCGCGCCACGACCACCACGCGTACGGTCCGGCGACGCCGGGATGCATCTGCCGCACCACGTCCACCCAGCCGGTGGCCAGCACGTCGGTCAGCCACTGCCGCTCCTGCGGGAGGAATCCGGCCTTCTTGAGGTTGCCCTTCCAATTCTTGATGTCGGCCTCGGTGTGCGCGATGTTCCAGTCGCCGCACAGCACGGCCTCACGTCCCTCGTCGAGCAGCCGGGCCATCCGCGCGGCCGAGCAGTACATCAAGGACCGCGAGGAGCTCGGACTTGGCGACGCTCCGCAGCTCAAAGACGAGCTGCTGTTTCGGTTCTTCTTGGAAGCGATGCGCGACCCCGCAGAGCTCCGTAAAGCGTTCTGCGAGTCCAAGAACGTCGACGCCTTCCGCGAGTCATTGATCGGGGAGCAGCTCGACTACCTGACCGCAGAGTACAAGCGGCTCATCGAAACCGAGTACTCCGAAGTCATCCTCGATGCAAACGCGATCAAGAGCGGCGCCAAGGAAGTTTTTCAAGCAGGCCAGGGATAGCGGTCAAGTTTCTGGCCTCGACCATGACCGAGTGGTTTTGCGTGCGCTCCATTCACGCAATCCACGACGAGGACGCTGTCAGGTGGAAGCTCTGCCACACAGCCGCGTTTGACTTCATCCACCCGCCCCCAAAGAAAAAGTGATCTGCCATGGCCAAAGAGAAAGCGTCCGTTGAAGTTTCCCTCGATGGCACAGACGCAGCGGTAAGCGACGCGAAGCGCCTGGATTCGACCCTGTCGAACATGGGGCGAAGCGCTGCGGACTCGACCCGGAAGGCGGCCGGGGGGCTGCTGTCGATGGCGGGCGGTGCGCTGAAAGCGGCAAGTGCGCTGCAAGGTCTGTCGATTGCAAACGCGATCGGCGATGCGAAGGCGCTCGACCTGGCAACAGCCAAGCTTGGACAGTCCGCCGGGGTGTCTGGCGCTCGTCTACAGGCTAGCTTCGACCTGGCGGAAAAAAAGACGCTCGCGTCATCGATGGCGATGACCGAGTTTTCGCGGGCGCTTGGCCGGGCCAGCTATGACGGCAAGTTTGCGGTGGGTTCGATCTCGGCACTCGCTGACGAAGCCCTAGCAGTGGGCCGCGATCTTGGCGATGAGCTGCCCTTAGGACTCGCAATGCAGCGGCTTGGCGTCACAACCGAAGCGCTACCGGGCGAGCTCGGCCGCGTGCGCGACATGGCCGAACGTCTCGGAACCGTAGGAGGTCCGGCCGCGCTGCGAGACAATCTTGCCGCGCTCAGTCCGCAGCTCGACAACGTCGCCACCGCAAGCGACGAGAGCCGAGCAAAACTAGAAGCACTTGTCGCCGTCATGGGGAAGGGACTGAAGCCCGGCCAAGCGCAGGCCGTGGCAAGCAGTGCGCTGTCTCTGGTGCAAAGCCGAGCGCTCGACATCGAGCGACTGACCGGCAAGCGAGTACTCAACGATAAGGGGGAAGTGACCGACCCCACCGCAGCACTTGCCGAAGTGCAGAGACTCGGACGAAAGAAGTTTGGCGGCAACAAGGAAGCCGAGCGCAGAGCTGCGATCTCGGAGTTCGGGCCCCTGCTTGGTTCGATGATCGTCAACACCGATTTTTCGCAGGTCGACAAGCTGGCGAGCTCTGCCAAGGACCGAGGGAAGACTGCGGCCGAAGCGGAGTCCTACCGCAACACACCGGAGGGTCGGCGCCAAGCGGCCGAGCTCGCCAAGCAGCAGGCTTTGCGCAGCGCTGGCAGTCCGATCCTTGGGGTTTTCGATACCCTTACCGAAAAGCTCGGACCGACTGGCTCGCTGATTGCGACCTACCTTGGGGGCAAAGGGCTAGAGCGCGCAGGCTCTGCACTGCTCAATGGCGGCGGCGGATCTGGGGGTGGCCTTGCGCCTGGGGCTGGTGGCGGTCTTGCCACCGGGCTCGGGACGCTGGTAACGTCCGGTCTGGGTATAAGCGCTGCCCTCGGCGTCGGGTCGCTGGCGCTACAAGGTGGCGTGCTCAACGAGATCGGCCAGGACCGGGATTCGATGGGCAAGGACTGGCGCAGATCGCATGCGCAGACGCTCGGCTCCGAGCTGGCCCAGCAAGCAATCCAACGCGGCGATCTGTCCACCGCGGTAAGCCGGGCGGGCGGAGACAAGGACGTAATCGCGGCAATGCTGACGACACTGGAGGGAAGCTTGGAAAAGTTACCCGCTGCGATGGCGCAGCAAGTGGCCGCAGGCATCGCGGCCGAGCTGCACCGCGCACCGCTGAAGGTGTCCGTACCGAAGAACCCCAACGAAAAGAAGGGGAACTAACATGGCCGTTCAGCTCACGAACGCGGAAGCGTTCCAGTTTGAAACGATCGATGGGGAGCGCTTGGAGCTTTTCGGGGCTCTGCTGTCTGTTGCCGACGAGGTCGACACCGGCCTTGTCGAGCATCAGGTGGTGAAGCGATCCGGAGCCATACACCAAAGGGTCGGCGCCAAGCCGCGCACAAGCGAAGCTCGGTGCATCATCCACGGCCCGACCGTGACAGCGCAGTACAAACGGATCTGCGATGTCCTCGAAGCGCAGCCCGAAGGACGGATCACGCACTTGCGCTGGGGTTCCTACCGCGCTGTGTGCAAGTCGGTATCCGCAACGGAAACACCAGGCGATGAGATCGACACAATCCTGTTTACGCTCAAGTTTGCCGAGACGGGTCTGCGCGCTCCTCCCAAGCCCGCCCCCGCCGCCAAAGCAGCCACCACCGCAACCCAAGGGGCCCAAGTCGCCACGCTGACGGCCGGGGAGTCGGCGGCAATCGCAGCAGCTGGCGCGGCAGTGTCTGCCCGTGCAGCGGGCTACCTTGTGGCAATCGGGAACGCGGAGACAGGACTTGGCAATCTGCCCGATGTGGACGCGAGCCTTGCAACGCTTGCGCAGGCCGTGGCGGATCTCGATGCGCTCAACGCTCCCAAAGAGGCCCGGCGCGCGGCTGTGCTTGCGCTGGCAAGCGCTGGGGAAGCTCGGAATCGTCTGCTTGCTGGGCGTCCGCCGCTCATCCCCTACCCGGTCGTGTCCGTTGAAAGCCTGAGTACGCTCTGTCAACGCCTCTATGGCAAGCGTGCCAACGATCGCAAGGCGGAGATCTTGCGCCTCAATCGGATCGCTCGGCCCTATGCGATGCCCGGCGGCCTGGTGCTGCTACTGCCCGATCCTTCCTACCGAGTCAAAGAGGGCTGACCAAGCTGCCTTCGTACCTTTGGGGGCATGACGCCGATCGGAGTCGTTACCAGCATCCCCACCGACCCTCCCAAGACGGGAGCGGCCGCGGCATCCTTTGAATCGACCGTAGGGCTCGCGCTCGAGTTCACTGGCAAAGCCGCCGCAGGGGCAGGGACTCTCACCTTGCTGCGGTGGTTTTCGGGGCTTCCCGTCCCGGCTTGGCGACCTTGGAAAGAAGACCGGCCGATCGTCGTCGATTCGGCGAAGCCTGGCGGGTTCTTCTCGGGCGTGCAGGTGATTGGCCAGTACAACTCAGCGCACTGGCTGCTTTTGTCAGAGGGCGGCGCGACGATTGATGACTGCTACTGCGCGCAGGCTGACTACAAGAGGCTGAGCTAATGGGCGACAGTTTCGGCTTAGACCCACGTAAACCCGGCGGCAGTGGGTCCGGTTACGGCCTGTCACCGGGAACCACACCGGGCAGCGTGCTCGTGTGGACGGGAACGGCTTGGGTCGAAAAGACCAGCGGCGATCATGTACTGCTCGCGCTGCTGTCCGATCCCACGGCGGATTCGTTCTATTTTTGCAGCTGGTTTACCGGGGGCTTTGTTGCACTAGATAGCGCAAAGCGCACGCTATCTACGCCAGATTACGCCCTCGTGACTGGATATGTTGCAACAGAAGCGGAGGTTATAGACCGTCTCAGCGTGAAATTTTCGAGTGCGCTTGCGGCTGATTACACGATCTCCGCTTGGGTAAAATCAAGCGGCGGCACAGAGGCTGACGCCGGGGTGGCAATCTCGTGCCTGACCGGGGACGTCTTTAGTCAAAACCTTGTCGATACCATCACGCTTGCCGCTGGCGATGAGCTGAAATTCTCAATCAACGGCACGCTAACCATTCAGCATCTAAACATCACCGGCCGCAGACGAGCGGCCTAAACCAAGACCACAAAGGAGTTATCACGCTATGCCTACCGCATATCTTCCCTATGTTGCCAACGGTCAATTCGCCGCCTTTCTCGATACCGGAGAGAGCACGATCCCGATCGGTTCGCCTGTGACCTTCGCCAACAATCCGACGGTGGCGGGAACGCCTCTGCTCGTCAAGCTGGCAGCCGACGGAGCCCGCCCCGACGCGGTCGTGTCTGTCTCAATCGATCTCGGCGCGGTCAATGGCGGACGTGCGCAGGTCCGAGGAATGGCGACGAACCGCGTGCTCCTCGGCAGCGGCGCTTCAGCTGGCGACCTTCTGAAGGTCAAGAGCGGCAAATTCGTGAAGTGCTCCGTCGGCGATCAGGGCTGGTTTCGCGTCGTCGGCAAGCCTGGAACGGCGTTTCTGAGCGGCGACCTCGTCAACGTCGAGCCAACGGAATTGACCGCGACCTAAGCCACACTGACCGCCGGTAATCCCCCCCCCCCGTACCTTTGCCAGCATGAGCGAAGGTACGCAGACCACTTGCCGTGTGAACGTCAACGGCACCACCGTAGAAGAGATCCTTGATTGGGACTACTCCGATGATGTGATGAGCATCGCGGAGGAGTGCCATTTTACCGTCGACAACAAGGCGCGGAAGTATCGCGACCTTCTACGCATCGGCGATAAAGTCGAGTTCATCCTGCAAAATCCGTCAGTGAATGGCGGCGCTCCGACCGTCAAGCACCGAGGGCGCATCGTTCGCAGGCATCCCAAGTACAACCCGCGAGACGGCAGCACCATCGGAATCACCAGCGCCGATCTTGGCTGGCATCTGCAAAACTGCGACGCTCCGCTGTGGCTGTCACTGAAAAACAAGACCTACGCCGACGTGTGCGACCCAGCTACGAGTAAGTTTTTTGATCCGTCCTGGGGGTTCACGGGGGTTCGCTTCGACGGAAATATCCGTCGCTCGCTCAAGCAGGGGGTCGCAGTTGCCGCATTGCAGGCACAGAAGGTGCTCGACGTGGTGCATGTGATCCAAATCGAGCCGGGCGATAAGGTGTTCGACAAGCTTGTGCAGTACAGCAAGCGGATCAACCTGCTTGTCAATGTTTCTCCTGACGGGCAGCTGTGCTGCTTCCTGCCTGACTACAGCCAAGAGCCGCTCTACTACATTCGCAACGTCGACGGCGATGAGTCAAACAACGTGCTCGACTGCGAGGCAGAAGAGGACGCCAAGACACGCTGGACGGAAGTAACGGTGGTAGGCGAGCAGGTCGGATGGGATGGCCCCAAGGACGCGCAGAACCCGAACGCCACAAAGAAGCGGGGAAACGTCCGCCACCCTGGCAACCTTCCGTTTCTCCATCGTCACACCGTAGCCGACGGTGAAATGTACCAGAACGGCTTAGCCCAAAAGCACGCTGAGTGGATCTACAAGCGGGGGCGTTTTGATGCGTGGTGGGTTAAGTACACCGTCGCGGATCACCATCAAAACGGCCATTGGTGGGTCGCTGACACCATGGTCTATGTCGTCGACGATGAGCTTGGCTTGGCTGGCAACTACTACGTGCAGTCGGTGCGATGCCGGGGCAGCAAGACCGGCGGCGATACCACCGAAGTGGTCATCAGGCTGCCGGGCGTGCTGTCGGCATCGCTCGGGGTTATCGCCGATCCCACCTTCCGCACGCCTCCCTCGGAATCCACAACGGGAACGCCACAGGCAGCGCCATGACGTTTTCAAGCATCATCAGGAAGCTCATCCTACGGGGCCGCACTTCGGAGGGCTGGTTTTCGGCAGAGAGCTGGCAGACCGCACCGGACGAACCGCAGCCGACGCAATCGGCTCGACGCGCGCAGCACTACGGGCTGACCACCGAACCGCCAGACGGGGCCGAGTTCGTCGCGCTGGGGGTCAACGCTGGGGGGACAAACCTTGTCTCTGTGGCGGAGTATGTGACCGGCGAGCCGCAGATCGATGGCGGGGAAGTGCTGTTGTGGTCGAAGTATGGACACCGGATCAAGCTCGCCAAAAACGGTGATGTGATTGTGCTGCCTGCATCTGGGGGCGACGTGGTTCTCGGTGACGATGGGAGCGGCGACATCGGGAAGATCGTCACCGTGGGCGAGCTGCGCAAGATCTTGCAGCTCATCAAAAATCACGTTCACCCAGAGACGGGAACCACGACGGGACAATCACCCACGCTGGCAACCATCACCCTTGCCGGTTCGCCCAATGTGAAGGCGACCGAGCCACCATAGGCCGCTCGTACCTTTGCCCGCATGGATGTTGCTTTTTCGGTGACACGCGGGCGGCTCGACTTCGCCCGAAACAAAGACGGCGACTTCTACCTCGATGACCTCGCGGTCTATGCGGTGCTTGCGACGTTCGTTGCGCACAAAACCGAGTACGCCTTCGACGGCGACCTCGGAACCTTTCGCCACAAGATCACCAAAGATGGATCAGTGACCGGAACGCGCCTTCAGGGGTGCGGCGACGACTGCCTAGAGCAGTGCGTCAACGATGAGCTCATCACCAGCGGAACGTGTCGGGTCGACCGTATGCGTCCCGGCGCTCTGTCCGTCACGCTGTCGTGGAAGTCGCCGACAGGCAAGCCGGGGAAGGTGACGCTGTGAGCCGCGACTTTCTGACGGAGGCGGAAGTGCTCAACCTGGCAATCGCATATTTCCAGGTGGCCCACACGGACCCTGTCACCGGCCGAGCTCCTCGGCTCGGGCCGCGATCATTCCTGGGGCAAGAGGCGCGAGCGCTCGCGCAGACGATTGGCGAAGTACTCGCAGCCGCAAAGGGAATAGACGACGACGCGATCCCGTCCGTCTATATCGACGCTTCCGGGGTGACGAGGACGCGAAACAGCAAGCGCAGCCTCGATGATTGGGCCGACACACTCGGCCTTCCCTCGGATGTCCCTGGCAAGTACGGTCGCAAGGGTGCCACCACCGCCAAGAACGGCGGAGCAACGGCGACCGGAACCCCCGGTATCCTGGTGGCCACCGCTGCGCAGCTCACTGACCCGAGCGGAAAGATCACGCTGAAGCTGCGGATCGGCTTCACGATGCCCGGCGGAGGCAGTCAGGCCATCGTGATTGACGCTGTGACCGCTGGCAGCTCGGCCCGCTTGCCGGTCGGGACGCTGCTTCGCTGGACATCCCCCCCGCCCGGCTTGGCGTCGACCTTGACGCTTACCACGGCGCTATCTGGCGGCGGAGATATCGAGACAGATATCGAGCTCGCGCTGCGACTGGTAGCCCGGCTGCGCGACCGTCCCCGAGGGGGCAGCGCATACGATTGGCGCGAATGGACCGAAGCGGCCGTCGACTCGACCGGCTCTTACATTGGCGTCAAACGCGCCTACGTCTACCCGGTGCGGGATGGGGCCGGATCTGTCTCCATCGTGCCGCTCTTTGGTGGCAGCGGAAGAGCTCGCGATCCCGGCGCTGCCGAGGCAGCGAAGATCCTTGCGTGGCTCAATCTGCAAAAGATCGCAACAGACACGGTGTATGTGGTCCGCCCCCGGTTCGTGTCCGGGGAGGAGCTCACCATCACAGCGACCGTCGAGGCCCTGCCCGGCTTTGGCTTCGACTGGAAAGACACCGTAACGACCCATGCGATCAGCGGCACCGGCACCAGCTGCATAGTCGACGTTGCCCCGATGTCTGCGTCGCTTATGGCGGCCGTCGACAACGGCAACAAGCCGCGCATCGCGATCAACTTCCCGGCGCAGGCCGTGCCGTTCCAAGCGCGTGTGACTGCCTACCTCCTCGATTCGCCAGTACCGGGACTGACCACGCTCACGCTCGATGTCGCCATGCCCGCGACCCCGGCTAATTATCGCGTGTACCCCGGCGGAGGCAGCACGATCCCGGTCGCTGCTGCGATCGCCGACTTCGTCGACAATCTCGGCCCGTCGCGGTCAAGTGGCTACGGCGACCCCCGCGACGCTTGGCAAGACGACGTGACGGTGGGCCAGCTCGCGGCGGTAACGCTTGCTGCGGTCGACTCATCGAGCGGCGAAAAGGTCGTGCGCAAGTCTCCCTCGGTTGGGCTTGGCGTCGGTATCACGATCGGTGTCGGCGCGGCCGCTGGCACCGGTGACGACTTCCCGACGTTCGACAATGTCCCCGGACAGGGACCGCAGCTCGTCGAGCTGAAGGCGATCATTGTTCTGGAGGCTCCATGAGTTCGGAGGAGATCGCCGCATCGATGATCGGCGCCTTCCCGCCGGGCGTTCCCGAGCTCCTTGCGCCTGACGACAAGGACGGCGGATCGGTAACTCGTCACCTGGGGTCCATTGCAAAGACGGTGCAAGACACCGCGATCGCCGCCATCGAAGAACTCGAGCGCGACATCACCCCGCTAACCTGCGGCTCCTACCGGCTGCGGGAGTGGGAAAAAGCGCTCGGCCTTGCCTACAGCCGCACCGCCCGCAGCGGAACGCTTGCAGCTCGGCGCGCTGCGGTGATCTCGCGGCTGCGGGAGTACGGGCCGCCTACGAAGGCGATGCTGCAAGCCGTGCTCGCTCCGCTGCTTGACTACGCCGATCCGACCCAGCTTGTCATTTTGGAGTGCGACCGAGCCGCGCTTCGCACCGCGCACACCTACGCCGGGTCGAAAACGCGCGGTGGGTTCACCTACGCCACCCCGGCCGTGTGGGATTTTTGGGTCAACGATGCGGATTCGGTCGCGCCGGGATGCCCACAGGCAGACCTCACGCTTACCGCAGCTGACCTGTCCAAAGTCGCAGCGGAGATCGAGACACCGGATGGAAGCCACTTCCGGCTCAACTTCGGCCAGCTCGGCCGGGGCCTGTGCATTGCTCGCACCATCCGCGCCTATTGGCAGGGGGTGACGACCAGCAACGTGCTCGGCCGGTGGCGGCTCACGGTTTGGCTCGATGGAGCGGGGCTTGGTGTGCTCAATGATGCGACGTTCTTTTGCGAGGGGTTCGGCCGCCGTGGGCGGTCCGCTGCGCAGTTTGAATGGGCGGCAGTTTACGAGCCGTCGAAGTCGCGAGGGGCCCCGGACTTCGACGCAGCCCGTGAGGCAGTGCGCCGCGTGGGGTTCGCAACCCGGATCGGTGGGCTCGTGTTCCCCGCTGACGCCTCGGTGGGATTGCCTGCTACTGACTACGGCATGATCCCAAATGACAACGCCATACCATCGGGATTCGTTCCCGGATAAGGACTCTGCAAGTGTCTACCTTTCCATTTGTCCCGTATGCGACCTATGCAAACAACAGCGTCCCCAAGGTCACAGGCGATGCGCTCAACGCAGAGCAAGATCTGCTGAATGCTCTGACGTGGCCGGGCTACCTGTGCAGGCCATCCGTCAAGATGCGATGCACGGACGGCGGCACAATCGTAGTTCAGCCGTCACCGATGATGATCTTTGATGCTCCGCTCAACAAGCACACCTACTGCGCCTGGGCCGAGACAACGATCGACTCCACAAGTCTGGATGTTCCGTCCGGGGCTTGGCCTGCTGATAAGTGGGTCTATGTCTATGGCTACAGCGAAAACCGCGTGGGCAAAATCGAGACCAGCGAAACCGCGCCAGCTGCCATCATGCCAGCCGTCGGAGTCTCGACAGCGTCCAAGGTATTCAAAGCCGGCGACGAGTCCCGGAAGTATCTGGGATGCTTCTACAGCGACGGGGCCTTCACCGTTCGCCGGTTCCGCATGTCTGACTTTCAATATGTCAATCTCGATCAGGTGATTGCCCTGTCAGTCAACACTGGCGCAGACCCAGCATGGTCAAGCTATGTTGCTATCGACCTAGCCGACATAGTCGGCCCTGACGCTGTAGAAGCCACGTTTGCCGCGCGCATGATCGGCAACGTCAACCCGTTTGACGTGGTGCTTGAGCTGTCGCCCGATTCTGGGACGGTTCCGATTGTCGCCTGCGAAGTCGAGCCAAATACAGGCGGAGCGTATACGGCGATAAAGAGGTCGCTCGTCGTGATGCCGCTTTTGAGCACGACGATTTACGGCAGGGTCACGCCAGCCCGAGATCCCGACGTTCGCCTCGAAGTCAACGGGTGGAAGGAGTAGCCCGGTGGAAGCTGATAGCTTTATTGGATTGGTCGCCAAGTGGCTTTTCGGCATTGACCCGGCCGTCATCAGCTGGAAACACGTTGCGCTAGCCCTGGTAATGGTTTCGCCAGCGTGGGTCACGGGGCTTATTCGCCTTGTGTGGTATCTTGTGCATATGCGTTTTTTGCGCTCGGCTACCCCTCAGCAGCTGGACGCCTACCGAAGCAACCAGCCGCGTCCGCCAACGATTGTTGGCCCGTTCATCGTGTTTTGGTTCCTGCTTGGGGTGGGGTTCTTGACGGCATCGAGTCGGGCCGGACAGATGGCAGAGTCTGACGCAGCGTCGGCCAAATCACCTTGCCCTGGTGGATGCCCAGCTGGCAGCACTTGCAACCCCAAGACGAAGGCATGCGAGGCCGCCGCTGCAAGGCCAGGTCACGGCGCTGCGAGATCGTCGCGCAACATGGAATCGACTATCACCAAAGCCGCACCACTCGGAGCCGATCTGGCCCACGATCGATACTACGAAGTCAACGCCAACCCGTCCGACTACTTCGACGGATCGCCAGAGTCCTAACCTTTCCCCGCTCGATGTGTCTGGAATGCAAGCAGATCGGCACTTACGGGGAACGGTTCGCAACGTCTCACCGACGCAGCGATATACAAATGGCATTCATGTTGGCGCGACCTTTTTGCGTTGGGCTTGTTTCACCAAAGCGCCCACGGAATCATTGACCCAGTAGAGAGCGGTCTTCCGGTCCTCGGGCGGCAGGGAAAACGGGCTGCCTGTCAAAGCCTTTGAGGAGTTCGTCAGCGAGCGCGACCGCAATTTTTCGCAACTCGAGATCGGTCATTCGACTTTGAGCGTGGAAAGCGCAACCTGAACCGCCGGGCCGAGAGCGTGAGCCGACAGAGCCTGCGCCGCTGCCCTCCGTACGTTCCAATCGGAGTCTTTGAGCAGCTCGATCAGG
>ERZ650304.1018-NODE-1018-length-11701-cov-7.018204_pt1 | contig 11701 bp, 13 predicted proteins | sample MGYA00376240_ERZ650304 | MGnify/ENA primary metagenome ERZ650304 (study PRJEB26733, sample SAMN07839271) | wastewater metagenome | biome: small river; feature: stream; material: water | place: USA: North Carolina | collected 2016-03-01 ...
GGGCGCCCCCCGTAGGAGTGCCGCTGCAGCGCCACCCAGACCGCGACGCGCTCGATCAGGTCGTCAGGCACCTGGCGCCCAGCGAGGAGGGTCCACATCCCGCGGGCGCCCAGCGCCCCGTGCGTGTCATGCAGGCGGCGTAGCTCCACCACCAGCCGATGACGCAGCGATGGGATGTTGACGGCGGCCCAGAACTCGCCGAACATACCCGGCTCGTTGAGGGTGTAGCTGGCGAAGCCCTGGCGCGGCAGGCGGTACCGCAGCGCCCCGTAGTGCTCCCCAGCGACGCGCCTCAGCGCCTCGACGATCTGCCGCGCGTGGCGCCGCTTACCCCCGCGGTAGTACAGCGGCAGCGCCGCCCCCATCGCCTCCAACGTCACCGCAGCGCTGCCTGCGCACACCTCGACAAGCCGCACCGTGTTGTGGGTGTCGTAATGGCTGAGCGGACAGGTGCCGCTGTCCCAACGCCCGTCGCTGTTGCCGCAGCGCGAGCCGTCGGGCCGGTTGTGCGGCTGCAGGCCCCCATCCTCGCGCAGCGGGATGTCCTCGGCGCCGCAGGAGCAGTGCCCGTGGGTGCGCTTACGCAGCGCCATCGGCATCATCCTCGTCGTCCCCCACCTCGTCGTCGATCTCCTTGTCCATACAGGCGCAACAAGCGTAGGTGCGCGTCCAGTCGCCGTCGATCTTGCCGGTCCCGGTTGAGGCCGCAGCGAGGGTGCCCCGCGTCGTAGCTGAAGCAGCACCGACGGTTGAGGCACAGCCCCGGCCCGTGCTCCTGACTCACCTTGGCGTTGCGCAGCGCCCGGCGCGCAGTGCGCTCGTCGTCGCGGGCGTAGGCCAGCAGGGCGCGGGCGAACTCATCAACGACGCAGATGCTGTGGATGCGCCGCGACTTGCGGGCTTGCCCCGCGGCTGCCTTGGTGATGCGGCGGTGGTGGAGCATCAGAAGCCCACCTGCCACAGCGCCGAGGCGTGCGCGCACATGCGGTTGCGGTAGGCACGCCACAGGGCCTTGCGCTCGGCGAGGCGCGCGCGGCTGCCAGCGAAGCGATCGATCGGGGCGGGCGCTGGCGCCGCAGCGTGGTGCGCCGCCGGGCTCTCGTCGTGCGCCGCCATGAACTCCGCCAGCACCCCCGCGTAGCGGCGCGACTCCGGGACGGGGAGCGTGCCAGCGACAGGCGCCTCATGGGTGCCAGGGGCAGGCGCCTCCTCGTGATTGGCGGGCACAAGTGCCGCCTCGGCGTCGCTCGCGTAAGCCTCAGCCCAGGCGACGAGCGCGGCGCCCGCTGAGGTGGGCGCGATCGTCAGGCCATGGCCGATCAGCTCGTCGGTGATGTTGCCGCCACTGGCGCGGCTGCGCACGACGTAGTGCCAGGGCGCGGGAATCGTCCACGCCAGCGCCGACTCAGGCCCGAAGACCAGCCCGTCGCGAGCGCAGCGCTGAGCCCAGCGCTGCATGTCCAGCGGCGCATCCTGGGGCAGCGCCAGAGTATTTACCCGCCCGCCCCGCGGCTCGTAGGTGAAGCGCTTGCCTGTCTGCTTGCGCTCGGCGGCGCAGAGGGTCTTCAGCAAGTCTTCGACGGCCAAGGTCTCGGTGCGGAAGACGTTTGCCTCGCGCAGGGTGATCCACACCCACAAGTCCGCGCCGACGACGATGTTCCACCCACCTTCCATGCGCAAGATGAAGTCGGCCAGGTCCAGCGCCCGCGTCACCCCGCGGGTCCAGCCGAGGTGCGCGAGGCTCGCCAGCGGCGCCGGTGGCTCGACGTGGGGCGCCTCGGCGGGTGCGTTGCGCAGGCGTGGGATCGGCGGCGCCTTGGCGCTCGCGGCCAGCGTCGCGGCGGCGCGGCGGGCGGCGTCCGCCTCGCGAGCGGCGATCGTCGCCGCGGTGCTCTCAAGCACCAGCCGGGCGATCGGGTCGTTGGGGTCGATGGGCTTGTCCATGAGGTGATCCTAGCCGATCGATCGGCGATCGGTCAACGGAGGACGACCGGCTCCACTGGATAGCCGATCAGGGCCAGATCCGTCGGACGGGTGCCACGGTGCAGGGCCTGCACGACGATACGACACCTGATGCGGAAGTCAGGTATATCCAGGTCAAGCACACGCGGCGCGTGGTGAGACCGAGGGACGATGCCGATCGCCTCGGCAAGACTCACGCGCATTTCTGGTGGGGTGGCTGACAGTTGCAGGCACACCACCGGCGAGATGTGGCCGACAGCGTAGGCAGTGACGAGGCAGGTGGCGTGCGTGTGCGGCGCATCCTGAGCGTGGTGCTGGGCACTGCAGGGTCGGTCATCCCAGAGGTGGATCCAGGCGCCTGCTACCTTCAATTCGAGCCCTTCCGGGTTGTGGTTTTCGTGTGCCCAGCGGTGCCCGGAGTAGATTGCGCACCTTCGCTCGTCGGTGAGCAAAGGACAACGGTCCTCCGGGATGGGCGATGTCGTGAGGCCGCAAGCACCCGCGGCACCTGGGGGCTGACTGGGGCGACCGCCGGTCAAGTGCTGATCTCCGCTGCCGTCGGCAATAGCCGCTGGCTGCGACGGTAGCGGTTGTGCCAGCGCAGGCGATCGGCGCGGCGCAACTCGAAGGGCGCCTGCTCGATGTGGATCGTCCCGTCGAGCCAGAGGGTGCGCATCTCCTCGGGCTTGAGGCGCAGGCGCCAGGTCCAGCGCAGCGGCTGGCGCATCGCCCCCTTGGCGTCGGGCTCCTCGGGGTTGATGAGCCCCTCCCCGAGGATGACTTCGCCCGTCGGGACGTTGTACGGGTGTTCGTCGGTGCGGCCCACAGGCGCGATCAGCTCGCCCAGCATGAGGAAGCGCAGCCACGACTGCACCTCGTAGGCGACGGTGGCGCTGTTCGTCGGCGGCTCGCGCCCCGCGTGCGGTGTCATGTCCACGACCGGGACGGTGTCTGTCTCGTCGCAGCGACGGAGCCAGAGCCACGCCACGAGGTCACAGGCGTGCATCGGCCCGTCGATCATGATTCGCAGCCAATCCAGTATGTCGATACGGTCCCAAGGAGATAGCTGGCAGACCTTAAACCTGACTCTGGATTCATGGCTTATACAGCCTGGCCCCAGGAAGGCCATGGCGAGCTGCGTGATGGGTTTGGGAGGTTTGGGTTTCCTTGGCATGGCTCCATCATATCGCAGCGACGGAGCCGGAGTCAACCTACCCCTTTCGCCGTCGCCGCTCGACGAGGCGACCGATCGGAGCCAAAAGGTAGGAAGATGTAGTCAAAAATAGAATTTGTAGAATTTGCAGGAATTGTAGTTATAAATGGTCGAACCTGTGGCCGATTCTGTAGGTTTAGTAGGAATCGTAGTTTAGGATTGGTCGAACCTGTGTAGATTTGCAGATTGGATTTGCCAGGCAGCGCGTCATTGGTCGCGGCCTTCCTGGTCAAGTCGAGCTGGAAAACGAAGCGGCCTTTCGACGAGCCTCTTGAGGAGCAAAGCAGACTTGCCTACCTGTAGTTATTTACACTTCATGTACAGTTAGTGGACAGTAATTTACACCAAGTCGTCAGACGATAATTACACCACTTACACCATAAACCGAGCATGTTGATCCCATGAAAAACACGTTGATCGCAGATCACAGCGATCTGCGAGATGATCGTCTTTTTTCATGATCCAGAATGCGAAAAAAATGCCCTCTTGGTGTCATGCAGCGACGGCGACAGTTGGTGTAAATTGGTGTCCACTCGCTGTACATGACGTGTAATCCCTGACATGTAGGCTTCCGACGGGAGCAAAACACCTCTTTTTGGCCCGAAACTACAAATTCGAGGCGACTTTGAAAGCGATTCTACAAATTCTACATAATCTGCAAATTACACCCCCTGTCAGAGAGGTGTAAATCAACTCCCTTCCCGATCGGTCGGCGACGGGAAAATTTCTAAAATCAAAAAAGTGCTCGCTGTCAACGTGCTACAATGGCCTGGATGAGTCCAAAGCATGTCCTACCTGTGCGAAACGTGGAACCAGGCGAACTCGGCTGGGATCCACCCGAGCCTATTATGAGGGTCCTGCGCGAACTCGTTGCTCGACGGCACGCGCCCGACCTGCGCACAGCGGCTGAGGGTTTGATGATACTGGCGCTGCCGTCGGTCGAGCTGCGGTTGCAAGCCGAGGCAACACCCCCCGTCCCGACGCTGGAGCTTCCCGAAGCGCCCGCGCCCGGTCAACCTGTCATCACGTCCGACCAAACGAGCGTTGACCCCTCAACGTTGGGTAGTGATCCCCCGCCCTCAAAAACGAGGTCAAAACGCGGTACCGGATTAGTGAGAATCTCACCAACTGCGCGTCGATTGGTGGCTGACCAACAAAAACGCACTGAACATCCGTATTTTTCGCCCTCCGACTCCGACTCGCCTGCCCTGGCACTGCCTGTGGTCAGTGCTGAGCCAGCGCCAGTGCTCCAGGAGCAGGGCCTTAACCCCCGCCCCGGCGTAGAGCTTGTGGCCGGATTGGAAGGATCTGAGATTCGCCCTGCCCCCAAACATGCCTCAAATCGTGCGCAGGAAGCTCCAGGAGGCGTTTTGAAGGCCGGGGTAAGGTCCCAGGAAGGGAACCTACGTTCGGACGTGCTGGCGCGCCTCCTATTGATGCGCACACATTCAGGCTGGCCTACACACACGAGAGGATGTGTATGGCTGCGTATGCCTGTGGCCAAAGGTGTTGCAATGGGGTGGTGTGAAGGGCTTTTCCTTTGGCGTGCGTTACCTGAACACAGTCAGCAAAGTCTGGCTGGAGCCTTTCAGGTAAGCTATCGCGCACACTCAGCGAGGTATCCGTTTGTGGCGACAGATGGCACCGTTTATCCTGAGATTGTATACAAAGCGTGGCTTTGGTGCCCAGCGGACGAAAATGGTCTGCTGGTGGGCTGGTAGCCGTCGCCCATAATGGTCGTACCTCTGCGCCGCCTGTCGAGCTTGTCGCGCCTCATCGGGCAGCTTGGAAGCGGCGCCTCGTCGCTACGGGTATTTCCGATCGGTCGGAACGCGGAGCGCTTTCGAAGCCTCGCGGCGCGCGCCGCTCGTCGCCGCGACCATCCAACGTCCCGGCACAAGGCGAGATGCGGGCGTGCAGGCAGCGGTCTTTGACGCGCCTTGTCATCGCCTAGAACCGGCTGACAAGATGCGTCATTGGCGTAATGGCCCGACCTTTCCGCGCACCTGCCCCGGCAACGTCGGTATTCTGCGTTGATACATAGCAGGCGCGGCGCCGCTACGTCGTAGCGCGGGTGCAGATAGGTGCAGGATGCACTTAGATGCGAGGTGGAATGAGGCGTGCTTGAGGCGCGCGCTACCTTGGGGTGCGGGGTTTGTCCTTGGTGATCAGGTGGCCGGGCGACTCTTGGAGCCTCCGGCGAGCGGTCTAAGCCCCGCTGGACGCAGCCTGGGCGGCTGCAGCCTCCTTGGCGCGGACGGCGCGGCAGCCCTCGCACAGCCAGTCGCGGGGCCGCGCTTTTAGGAGGCCAAGGCAGTCGGCGCCGAAGTAGCACTCGCCCCGGCGCCCCAGCTCCGCCCTGGCGATCGCGCGATGGCTGCCCGCCTGGCGGTGGACAGCGCCGGTCGCGTAGGCGCGCAGTACGGCGCGGCGGAAGGACGTGACTGGCGAGAGCACGTAGCGGGTGGGCTCGCCAAGGGCGCTCGTCTGACGGGCCTTGTACCACAGCCCCGGCGCCAGCCCGCCGTTGGTGTGACCGCACAGCATCACGTCGGGCAAGCTGACGGGCAGCGCCGCGGTGTACTCCGCATCGGCCTTAGCCCGCCTGGCAGCCAGGCGCTCGCCGTAGGCGGCCATCTCGGCGTCGTATCGTGCCTGCTCGTCGGCTTTCTTGCGCGCCTGCTCGGCCTCGTAAGCCTCGACGGCACGCGCGGTCTCGATGGCGCTCAGTGAGTTCGGGTCGTAGATCGCCTCGCGGGCGCGCGGGCGAAAGCCACCGGGGCGGTTGGTGGGGCTGGGCATGTGTAGCTCCTGTTGGGGTGGAAGTCGGGCGGCAACCCGCCGCCTATCGCCCGGAGGCATCGGTGCTGCGGTGCTGGCCTACTGCCAGGCACCCATCTGCGCCCGCCGCTCCGCCTCGCTGGCCTGCTCGGCGGCGATCTCCTCCGGCGTCATCGCGGCCAACCGCTCCGCCTCCGCCTGCCGCCGCGCCGCGAAGCTCGCCTGCCTCGTCGGGTTGATCTCGACGCTCACCGGCGCGTAGGCGAACAGCTTCTCACCGTTCCGGTAGTGGTCGCCGTTGGGATCGCCGGCGAACACTGTCGCCTCCGGCGCCTCCGCCGAGGTCAGGGCCATCCGGGCGATCTGGATCTGCTCGATGGTGTTGGTGGGGTAGACGGTGTCAGCGACGACGATGAAGGTCATGGCATGTCTCCTCGGGCGGGGCGGCGGTGACTCCCTGTCACCTCGCCGCCCGTCCATGTCTTTAAGCTAAACGATCGCTGATAACCTGTCAACAGGTTGGCGCAAGAAATCTGCAGCCTCGTCGCTGGTAGACCAGTAGATCGCTACTCCGGGCGTTGCTTGGCGCGCAGGTAGGCGCGCGCCTGGCGCATCAAAGCGGCAATCGCCTCCGGGCTCTCCCGCTGGAACGTGGGCGGCTCCGGCACCTCGCGCCCTTCGGCGATCGCCGTCTCGATCCGGTTCCCCTGGTCATGCGGCACGTCGGCCTTGCGCACCGCGTAGAAGCCTGCTGGTGCGTCGGTTGGGTCGAGAGGGACAGCGGGCATTGGGTCCTCCTGATCGGCGAAGGCCCGTGCCGCCGGGTGGCAGCTACGGGCCGGGGGTGGGCGCAGCGGGGGCTACAGGCCCGCCAGCCGGGGCAGCAGCCGCGCCGCATTCTTGCCCGCGTTGGTGAGGCTGGCGGCGCCCGCCTTGTTAACGCTGACGAGGCCCATGCCCACCAGCTCGGCCTGAGCCGCCGCCAGCGCTTTGGGGCCGATCTTGTGACGGATGTAATACTCGGGCCGGTAGCTGGACTTGATGCTCATCATCACGCGGATGACCACCTGCGCGGCATCGCTCATCGGCGGCGCCTCAGTGGGCAGCTCGACGCCCTCCAGCAAGAGGCTGTCGGGGCTGACGATCACCTCAACGGCCTGCCGGGTGCCGCGCCACTGGTAGACGACGATCGCCACGTTCTTGGCGATCGGGCCGGACCAGTGGTCGCCGGTCCAGGGGCTGATCGCGGTGAGCGCCTCGGTGCGGTACCGTGACGCCAGCGGGTTGTTGCCGAGGTAGGTGACGACCACCACGTCGTCCTTGCACCCGTCGGACCAGTTGACGGCGCTGGCGTTGGTGCTGTAGGTGGGCTGCACCACCAGCGTCGCGTTGATGAGGTTCACTCCCATCCCAGCGACTTCCAGGACACCCCGCAGCGACTTCGCCGGGACCGTGAAGCGCTTAGGGGCGACGTAGGCGGGGCGCTCGGCGACGGCGGAGGCGGGCGCGGCGATCGCGTTGGCGCTGGTGGTCTCGACGGTGTTGTTGGCGAGGACGATGGCGGTGGTCATCTGGGTGCTCCCTCTCAGGCCGGGTTGTTGTGGCCTGATGAAAGTAGTATGGCTCACCCTTGATAACCTGTCAACAATATCTTGCCACCGACGGCAAGAGGCCGATCGATCGGGTGGCGATCGGTGGTTGGTGGTGGCGATCTGGTGGGCTGCGGGGGGCGATCGGCTGGTGGGTGTCGTTGGGGCGATCGGGTCGCCGGCGATCTGGGGCGGCTGGTGGATGGCGCTGGCGGCGCTGGTGGGCTCAGCTCAGCGCGGGGTTGACGCTGGGCAGGCGCGGCGCGCTCGGCTTGGCCTGCTGCTGGCTGCGCAGGATGCCGGGGAGCTGGCAGTCGTCGCCGCGGTAGGTGGTGTACCACAGCTTGAGGACCGCGGGCGGCGGCTGGGTGCCGCCCAGCGCCTCCACCTGCTCGGCGATCCAGGAGGTGATCGCCGTCGTGCTGCAGCCGTACTTGAGCCCCCACAGCTCCCACGCATAGAGGCTGTCGCTGTGCGGCGTCGGCACGTCGTAGCCCGCCTGGCGCGCGGCGGCGCACAGATCGTCGTAGGTGTTCATCGCCACCAGCGCCGTCACGAGTGGCTTGTGCAGGTGCGCGTCGGTGGGCATGCTGTAGCCCGCGGCGACGATCAACCGGACCAGCCGCCGCCAGTGGCGCCCCTCGGCGCGCAGATCGGTCGTCCCCCAGGTGGCCCGCCCGTCCTCGTGCAGGAGGACGGAGCAGACCGTCTGGCCGCGCCGCAGCGCCGGGCTCATGAGCGCAGCCTGCAGGCCATCCTGCGCCGCCTTCAGCGCGTCGTAGGCGGCGCCGCTGGCGTCCTCGCTGAGGTTCGGCCCTGCCTCGTCGCGCTCGTTGGTGGCTGCGTAGAGGGCCTTCTGCAGCGTGGCCACCGTGGGCCACTGGCGGGTAATCTCGACCCGCAGCACGGCGCTGGTGCTGCCAGGCCGCACGCTGCGCTCGACGGTCCAGTGGACGCGCTGCGTCTTGTCGGAGTAGACCAGCGGGAACGGAGCCACCTCGCTGCCCCGCGCTTCGTGCAACTCGTGCGCGGCCACCCACTCGCTGACGCGGATCGGGGAGGTCGCGGGTGTGCTGCGCAGATCCATCGCCCAGATGTGCCCCATCTCGCGGCCCAGGCCGATGAGGGCGCGCGCCAGGCGCGGCGGCAAGTTGCCGAGGTGCGCGTGCATCTTGGTGTCGGCTTCGCTGCGGCCCTCGACTGCGGTAGCAGGTTGCATGTTCATCGGATCCTCCTGGTGTGCGTTGCGTGGTCTCAGACAGCCTAAGCGATCGGCGTTAACCTGTCAACCTCTTACGGAAGTGTTGACAGGTTATCAAGGATCGGTTAAATTGTAGGTATGAACCAGCCGCTCTGTCCCGTTGGTATCGTCGTCACCTTCTACCCCGCTGGGCGCCGTGGCGCCTGGCTGCAGCCTCAGCGTGTCGAGATCAAGCACGACGCTGCGCGCTGCGGCGTGTGGGCCACCGTCAGCGGCGCGCGCCGCCTGTTCTGCCTCGCGACTGGCGTGGAGCTGTCGGCGGCGCGCGCCGATCGCATGTGGATGATCAAGCCCGACGCGCTGGCGCTGCTGCGCCCCATGCTGGGGCTGCCCGCGCTGTAACCCCACGTCCTATGCTGGGGCTGCCCGCGCTGTAACCCCACGCGGCGGCGGTGCGAGGCGCCGCTCCTCGTAGGGCGATCGTCTTGTGGGCGAGATGAGGGCGGTGCGGGGAGGATGGCGGCGCCGAGATGGGGGCGCGAGCGGCGCGGAAGGGACGCCCCCAGGGGCGCAGCGGCGGCGCGAGGGTTAGCCCAGGAGGACGCTGCCGTCGTCGGCCTCGCCCGCCTCCGGCACCTCGGCGAGGATGCGGCACGACGGCGCGGCGCGGAACTTGATCCCGCCCGCGGTCGTGCTCTGCCGCTCGACGGCGTGCCCCTCACACCGCGCGTGGTGGGCGATCGCGTTCAGGGCGCCCGCCTCGCTGCGCTCCCACGGGTGCGGGTTGGTGTCCGCCTTGGTGGGCGCCTTGGCAGGGGCCTTGGCGGGCGCGCGCAGCGTGGGGGCCACCGCCTGCGACAAGCGCGGCGCGGCAGGCGGCGTGCGGATGGGCGCGCGCAGCGGGTTGGTGGGCTGGTCCTTGATCGGCGCCGGAACGGCCTCCGGCCTGCGCGTGGGCGCGGTCTTGGCGGGCGGGGCATCCACCGTCCCGGCGTTCGTGGCGCGCGCCTCCTGGGGGTCGCTGGGCGCGATCTCGACCTGCCCGGCCTGGCTCTGCAGCATGGGCTGCGCGGATGAGAGCAGCTCGACCTGCTGCTCGTCCGCCTCCATGCTGTCGCGCCCCGCCAGCTCGGCGAGGACCAGCGGCAAGCCCGCCAGCAGGTCCGCGGCGCTCTCCGGTACCTCGATGCGCGCGTCGGCCACGGTGCCGTCGGGCATCGACAGGCCGCGCAGGACGGCGATCGTCACGGAGTCGGAGTCCAGGGCCTCGCGCCAGCCCGCCTCATACTCCGGGCAGGTCAGGAGCACCAGGGCGTAAGCCCCCTCGGTGAAGCGCAGCAGCCGATCGACGGGCGCCTCCGACGGCCACGGCTCGGCCTCCTTCACGTCGAGCAGGTTGTCCGGGTTGGTCTGCAGAAGCGACTGCGGCGGGCGTCCACCCGGCAGGCTCACCGGGAAGGCAGGCGCGGGGACGACCCACAGCCCCTGCTGCACCGCGAGCGGCGGCATCAGGATGTCGGGGTCCAGCTCGTAGCTGGTCTTCTGCGACAGGAAGGTCGCCGGGCCGGTGCCCGCGTACAGGATGCGCACGCGCGGGCGCGCGATCTGCTCATCGCCGCGCGTGATGGTCTCGGGCTGCAGGGTGATCATGTGCTCTCCTCAACGGTGTCTGATGTGGTCTCGCCGCGCGCGGCGGCGTGCCCACGCCGCACCGCGTTCCAGGCGACCGTGTTCATGCTGGGGCTGTCGCTGGCCTGCTGCTGGGCCAGCAGGATGCGCTCGTAGGCGTCCTCGCGCATCTGCGCCTTGGTGCGCCGCCGCACGGTGCCGAAGCGGCGCGCCAGATCGGTACCGGGCCGCACGTCCAGCAGGCGCGCGAGGCCCATGCGCAGCGCCAGGGTGGCCACGCGCGCGCCCAGTTGCGTCAGCGGCGCCGCGACAAAGCCCCACCCTAGCGTCGGGCGCAGGAAGCCGCGCACTGGCCCCACGTCGTAGAAGCCCGGCGCTGCGGGCGCGAGGGGCTGCAGGAGGTAGCTCCGAGGGTCCACGATGGTGCCCTCGCGCCCCTTGACGGGCTTGCAGCGGCCCATCAGGCGCCCTTGCCGCGCTTGGTGCCGACGGCCAGGCCACCGCTGACGGCGTTCACGACGGACTCGGTGCGCTCTTGGTTGGCGCTGGCGGCGCTGGCGGCGCTGGCGGTGCTGGCGGCGCTCGCCTTGCCCTTCTTGACGGGCTTGTCCTGCGCGGGGTTGGCGAGGACGACGTTGCCCGCCAGCGGCACCTTGTAGGCAGGCTGCAGCTTCAGCCCCTTCTTGTTGACGCGCGGGATGCGCACCACGTAGCGGTCGCGCTCGCTGGGGTCGGCGTAGCCCTTCAGCTCCTTGCGATCGACGCCGGTGCCCGTGAGGGCCTTGTCGAGGGTGGTGCCCGCGGCGACGTAGGCGACGACCTCGCCGCGCTCGCCGCCCTTGGGGGTGGTGCCCTTCCGGCGGCACTCGTTGGCGGCAGCGGCCTGCACGATGGCGATCTTCTCGCCGGTGGCGATGGGACTCAACTTGGGGTCCATGGTCTTTCCTGGGTGAGGGGTTGTCTAACGGCCAGTCAACTTTGGCAGGATATCATACTCCAGCCGCCAGGTGGCAGTTTCCAGATCAAGCGATCGATCGCCTGTGTGGCTGCGCAGCAAATCGAGGAGCGTGTTGTCCTCGCCGTTGAGCCAGGTGTCCTTCATCTTGCGCGCCTCTTCCTGGGCGTCGTCGGTCGCTGCTTTGACGCCTTCCTCGTGCCCCTGGTCCAGCACCTCGATCAGCTCCTCGTCAATGCGCGCGGCGCGCTCAATCATCTTTGAGTGCTGGCGCATCCAATTGAGCGCGCATGCTGCACCGCAAAACTCTGGCCAGTCTTGCGGCCAAGAGGCTTCTGGCACGTTGCACGCACGGCATTGCTGCAGGCAAG
>ERZ650304.1019-NODE-1019-length-11692-cov-8.189997_pt1 | contig 11692 bp, 13 predicted proteins | sample MGYA00376240_ERZ650304 | MGnify/ENA primary metagenome ERZ650304 (study PRJEB26733, sample SAMN07839271) | wastewater metagenome | biome: small river; feature: stream; material: water | place: USA: North Carolina | collected 2016-03-01 ...
AGCCTGCCCCAGCGGTCAAGAGCTACATCATACACATACGCTACAGGATAGTCCTTAACTCCAGAACTTGCATCTTTGACACTTACTATGTAGTACCGAGCACCTACTGTGGAGACCTTGACTGCGAGGCTCTTCTTTGTGACAACCGTAGGGTACCCGCCACTTCCCTGTGTAGAGTACAAGCCATCGGCTATGGCACTACTTAGCTCAGGCCAAATAAGCTGTGCGCTCTTTGCTGAAATCTGCATGAATCCGCTGCTAGTCCAAGCCACATGGCCGCTTCCAGTACTTTCGCTGCTTGCGTGTTCTGGCTGCTCCACTCCTGCTGAGTTTGGAATCTCACGGAAGTAGAATGGTACGTTGGGATTACCGCTATAGCTACCGAAGATAGCATTGTGGCCAGTGTACACTATGAAGCCTTCTGTTACTGGCAGGCACACTACAATCTCAGAGCGGTTGGCTAGGATTGCAGATTGGCCTGCGCCACCTACTGCAGGCACAACAAAGTCCAGTGGATTGAGTGGGTTGCTCCACGCCACATACTGGGTAGTGTACAGGAGCAGGTACTGATTAGCTGCGCACACACCCAGCACATCCAACATGCTGACCCCTGCTAGTGTTACCTGCGCGAAGATGTTGGTGTTGAAGTCATACACAAAAACCCCAGTGCCAGCGTAACATACGTAGCTTACACCTTTTAAGTGGGCTACAGTTACAGCACTAGGGAGAGGGCCAACCAGCGGGAACGCAGTCCACGCACCAGTTGTCTTTGTGTAGATTAGGTTCTGTCCACCTGCAGGGCTGAACAGCGCCACCGACCCGCTTGCATCCCGCAGCGTGTACACCTTGTCCAAGTAAGTTGGGTAGGTATGCGGCTTGAGCACACGGGTGAAGTGCGCGCTGCTGAACCCCCGCTGCACTGGCAGCACATTCTGCATGAAGTATGCCTGCGGCACCTCCATAGCTACCTGCTCTCCGCCAGCCTGCAAGTTCTGGTCAAGGGCGGAGGCTGCAAGCACCGTGCCTGCAATCTCCGTGAAATTGAATGGGAAGCCAGCTTGCGTAAGCTTAGCCTTAACATTTGCCATGCTTGCCTCCGCAAGGTTTAATACAGAAGCGTGATAGTGCCAGCTACACCAGCAGTCTGTGTTGTGATAGTTGGGGCATAGGCTGCATTTGATATCTGAATGTCTACCAACTTGCCAGTATAATGTCCAGAGAAGTTGAAGTGACTGCCAGACTTGCTCACCACACTCCCTAAGTTCACAGCGTGGCGAGAGATGGCTGCTCTAGCTCGCACAGTGTCAAATGCTCCGTAGAAGTAGCTATCTCCAGCGTCTATGAAACTCTTCATGTAGCAAGGAGTGAAAGCACCTCCAGTGGAAGGGTCTCTGTGAACTTGCTGTCCTACTCCGCAAACATAGGCTATGGAAGCTCCAGGAGTAACTGCTACCACACGGGATACTAGCTCTCCAGCTGTAGCTTCTGAGTAGAAACTCCAGTTATGTCCACCCCCGATATCTGTGCTGTACTCAGCCTCACAGCTGCCTCCTCCTTGTACGACAACAAGCACACTGGTTACACCAGCTGGAACAGTCCAGTTCCCGCTCCCTGTGAGCACTTCTTTAGTGAGCTTACCTTGCGCTACTGCCAGAGCAGCAGCTGCGTTCGCAATACCTGTTGTACCAAGAGCTGCTGCCGCAGTAATGGCTGAGTCCTGTGCATCGTCGCGCGTGTCCTGCGTTACAAGAGCAGCCGCAAGGTTGCTGGCCACAAGGGCTGTAGCAGCGGCTTGAGCAGTCTTGGTTGCCTTAATGTAGGTCTTGAGCGTGCGGAACTCAAGAGCTGCGGTGCTTAGGGCTTGGTTGCCCGTGGGTTGGGCTACATTCTCTGCATCTGGTGTATATGGCATTACGGTAGCTCCACAAGTTCAGAAGTAAGCATATTATATAAGGCTTGCTGGTAATCAGCCCCTGCACTCTGCATGAACACCTTGTGTTCCACAGTCTTAGAAAGCTCAAAGAGCAAGCCCTTCAGCACAGCTTCTGTGTGCTGGTTCAGAATCCAGCTATCGCTGCTCACTTGCCCCAGAGTCTCTACTCCAGCGCTCACTACGAAGGTAGGATACTTGAAGTAGTAGAAGCCAGTGGTTGTTGGCACGGGTGCAATGTGGCTCAGAACAAGCAAGCCACCACTCAGGAAGTATGTAGCTTCCCCGCCCACAAAGCCGAAATAGCTGCGCACAGGCACAGCCCGTCGCAGCACATAAGGAGTGGTAAGCTGTGCACCATCTGAGCCGAATCCAGTCACTTGGTACAGCTTACGGAAATTGTCAGGAAGCGTAAGCTCGCTAGTAGTGTCTCCACTGGCTACAGCTACAGGAGCGAACGCAACAAGGTCACGGTGGAAGTCAGCTGAGGCATGGCAGCTCTTAAGCACGTTCCGTACCCGCTTCCGTGCAACGGATAGCAGGTCTGGGCGGTCTAGGAGTACCAGCACTTCGGCAATCACTTCCTCTAGGGTTTGGGCTGCCATAGGGTTCTACCTTACAGGGTTGCTATTACAGGGCTGGTTTCTGGAAGGAGGACACAGCATCACCTTCTAGGAAGCGAGAGCAATTGCCAGCAGCTACCATATCTTCAAGGTACTGTTCCAGCATGAAGCTATCTGCAACAATCACACCGTCTGAGGTGAAGATACGCTTACCGTTCGGGAGGCAGATGTTGCAGTTACTGAGAGGCATGATGTACTTCTTAAACTTCTGTACTGGCTCTGAGGGCTGCGTACTGGGGGCTGCGTTCAGCTTCTGTTGCACTTCCGCCAGTTGAGCCTTAAGGGCTGCAATCTCTGCCTGCTCTGCTGTGGGGGTTGCTTTAGCCAGCATAGCAGCTACTACTGGGGACTTGGGGGCTTCTGTTGTGGCGGTCATGGTGATTGTACTCTATAAAGGGTGGTTTGGACAAAGTCCAGTGCCTAAAAAGCCCGCAACCCCTGTAAGAGGTGCGGGCTAGAGTCACCGCTTAAGCGGCAGCTGTGAGGCCTGTGATGATAGCAAAGGCTGCTGGGTTTACAATTTCCATTGTAAGCTCAGTAGTCATTGTGCCACCAACAGAGTCTTGACCAGAGGTTACGTAGCGGCCATCCATACCGTACTCTACATTGCTTGTCTTACGCAAGTAAGGTACACGAATGGAATCCATGTCAATTGCAACCGCCATCTTGCTCCAGTCTGTGTTGCTGTTGAGCATAGGATGCTCAATCATCTTGAACTCACCACGACTGGTGCGGAAGGATTGGAACTGCAAGCCAAAGCTTGTTGCACCGTCCAGGATTTGGTAGTTGCCGCTCAAGCGTCCAATCTCGTTTATAACATGACGAGCCAAGCCACCTACAAACAGCGTGCGGCGGTTACCTGTACGACCATTGCTTGTAACATCGAAGCAACCGTTTAGTGCAGTTTGCAACTGCGCATAGGTGGTGGTGCTTCCAGCCACAGTGGTATTGCCAGCTGGGCCGAGACGGCGCACAGACTCAATGATACCGTCCATAGTTGTAAGGTACTGGCTGTTGATGGTCTGACCTGACTTCTGTCCGAAGAACATAGCCTTTTCAATGTCCGCCCCGTGGAACAGGCCGCAGTCAATGCGAGATTCAGCCACCAAGCTGCTGCCTACAATCGGTGTGATTGCTGTGACAGTGCCAGCTAATGCCCAGCTGCTACGGAAGATTTGTGTGTTGTTCATAACACGAGCTGGGTTCATCAAGCGACTGGCAGGTGCGCTAGAACCTTGCTCAAAGCTTGTACCTACACTGTACAGCTTCACGTCATCCGCAATGTTTGCAGCCGCAACTTGGCCAGTTGCACGACGCACAGTGAGCGTGACAGAATCCACTACAGCGGACACGCGCACGATTTCACCTGTGGTGTTCACACGGAGCATCTCACCGACCAAGATGTTGTCTGTGCTGTCAACCACAAGGCTTGTAGCTCCTGCAAGGACTGCACCGTTCATTTGCACCGAAGGGAACACCATTGTTTTGGCAAAGTAGCCGTGCTCAACTGCTGTAGCTTTCGCTTCAGGTAGCATGGAGGTTAAGCCAAACAATGGGCATTGGCCATTGGGGCTGAGGCGGATAAGAGTCCCAGCAAACGACTTGGCTAAGTAGTCCTGAGTGCCAGAGTTTGTGGTGTTGTAGTAGTAGCTATCTTGTAAAGCCATGATAAAACTCCAGAGCCTGTGGCTCTATTGATTAAAGAAGTCTGCCCAGTTCTGTGGTTGCTGGTTACCTTGAACAAGCAACTGCCCAGTACGTGGGTCAGTAGGTGCTGGTGCCTGCGGTGCAAATTGCTGCCCCAAAGTGTGCAAGAAACCTTGCATAGCTTGTGCCACTTGTGCTGGGGTAGCGGCTGGGTTAGCCCGCATGAAGTTTTGTTGCATAGCATCCAAGAGTGGACGCGCTGCTTCGTGCTGTGAGGCAGGAGATAGAATCTGTAGCTCATTCTTTGTAGCCAAGCTGCGGAAGGTGTCAGGCATAGTGCCTTGTAGCCGCTCATTGTAAGTACCAACGCCACGCTCAACCAGCTTCTGTGAGAACTGTACAGCTTGCATGAACGCTTGCTGAGTGGCTTGGTTTAGCGCAGTTTGTAAAGCAGTTGGGTCACCCTGCTGGATACGCTGCATCAGTGCTGCATCCACTTGCGGTGCAAAGTTCATAGCACCTACAGCTTGTTCAAAAGCTGCGCTGTCCATATTGAACAGAGGGCTTGTCATTGCTGCCTGTGGGGAGGCTGGTGCGTTAGGGTCTATCTTAAACACTTGCGCGTAGGTGTCCAAGGGGCTAGCAGCTGGGGCAGTAGGAGCTACTGGAGCAGTGGGAGGTGTGGCAGCTGGCTGGCCTGAAGGGTCTGGCATAGCTGGGGCTGGACGGCCTGGGTTAAACATATCCATGAAGCTCCCAGTAGGAGCTTGAGGTGCAGCTGGCTGAGGAGCTTGTGGAGCTGGAGCTTGTGGAGCTGAGGTAGGGAACATAATGTCTTACTCTGTGGTTTGTGGGATTGGTTGTGTTAAGAGGTCTAGTATGTACCTAGCCTCCAGTAGTGCGCCCTTATACTCCATTTGTTGTAGAGCATAAGAGTTTACAGCTTCCTGAGAACCTCCGTTAAGAGGTGTGTTCAGGATAAGTTGTTCAAGTTCCCGCACCCGTACCGTTACAAGGTGGATGCGGTAGTCATCTTGTGGGCTGTCACTTGGGTGCGTTGGCTGCTGCATCTGCTTCCACCTTCTGTTGCTGTAGTTGTTTTACTTGCTCAGGGCTGCGCTTGAACTTGCTTATGTCCACACCTTGCGCACCTAGCATGGCTGCAAAGATGCTGGCTCTGCTGTATTCCATGTCCAGCTCAGGACTCTGCGCTATGGTGTTGAAGGCTGCAACCATCACATCTGTACTCATGGCCTTGCTTGCAGGGAATATGCCATCTAGCATCTTGTAGTCTGCTTCAGAGTCCAGCATCTGCATAGGGTCAATCTGCACAGGCTTGTCTTCGCTCTTGCTCATAAGCTGCTCAGCTTCTGCAAACTGCATATAGTTGAGCTTAATCATACGCTTCATGGGGCTGAAGAAGTTGTTGTCTACATCCAAGTTGAACTTCTGCTGGCGTGCGCCACTCTTGTCCATCACAGTAGAGAACTCTTCCAGAGTCTTGTTACCTTTGACGAACGCACCTTGCGAGGCTTGGTTGAGGCCAGTAGCACTATTGCTGAGGCCAAGCACAGTCTGCATATGCTGCATGAGCTGTGGGCTTAGGCGGTCTTCAAATGGTATGCTGTGGTATGCAGCCTGCAGGTTCTGATTGAACGCGCTTCCACGCACTGGAATCTTAGCTGCTGGGTTAGCACTGTTTATGTCATCTGACTTGATGAGGGCTGGGTTGTACAAGGCACGGTCACTGACAGCTCTGCGCATGGAGGCCATAGCACCATTCATCATAGAGGTTGCTACATCCTGCATATCTAGGATGTTCTCTACGAAGCTCTTGCTGTTGAAGCCCAAGTTGTCATCATACCCGTGTGCTGCAACCACTGGGAACATACCATGCACGTAGTTCAGGGGCTCAATGTACACCAAGCTTTCGCCTACCCAAATTAGCTTGAAGGGTGCAGGTGTGCCGCCTCTTGCAGCTGTTATGCCATACTCCTGTGGTATGATGCGCACGTACATGGTCACCACTTCGTACATACCGCAAGCCCCCTGCTGTGCGTTCTTGCTGGCTATGCCGAATAGCTTGCTCCAGTCAGGTTCTTTGTTGCCCCTGTTGGTTGTATCCAGTGGGTGGATATCAGGCATGAAGTACAAGCCACTGCCACTTGCAGAAGCATTGTCCAGTGCCTTAGAGAAGTTACCTGTTACTGTAAACTCCTTGTTAAGCTCTTGCAGGAAGGTCTTGACACGCAGGTAGTTCTTGCGCTCCACATAGCCACAGTGTGAACCGTGCTGTGAAATCTCATTGAAGCCTACAGTCTCATCAAAGAAGAAGTTATATGGGTCAATGTAATCTATGCAGTTTCCTTTGTGCGTAACACTCTTGGTTACACGCTTTCCATCCTTCATAATTAGCGCACTAGCAGACTGCTCCTCCCAGCACACCTCAGCACACATGATGTTGTACCGCAGCGCATCCCGCAAGCTCTTTTGGATGGAGCTTACCCAGCGGAACAAGTCTTGGTCACGCTCAATGAGTGCGTTGTACATCACAGCCACAGGGATTGTGGAGGGAATGTTCACAGAACCTGCAAATGCAAAAATTGGATACCCTGTTAAGAAGGTACCCACAAGGTCTGCATGAGCTGTCTCTATCTGCTGCAAGCAAATAGGCACTTCAAGGTTGCGGTGCTTGTCCCGCTGGCCAGCTGCTGTGGAGGCTGCTGCCTCCTGCGCTTCACGGCTGGTATCCACTGTGCGCTGAATGTAGCGGTCAATGGTCTGCATCCGCTCACGCAAGCCTGAGTGCATACTGGGCTGCAAGTACCGCCCCTTTATGCCCTCTAGGTAGGTTAGTGTCTGTTTGGTGTAGTTCATAGGTTAAGCTCTCAAGGTGTGGAATGTGCGCTGCTAGAAGCAGCTAGGGCTTAGGTCTGCTGGAAGGTAATCCTCATGCTCTATTACGCTGGCTTGCCCCTGTATTGCAAGCAAATGCCCATAAGTAGCGAACACCTTTGGGGCATAAGCTACTACATCTAGTGTATCATCTAGGTTATTGGTGCGCAAAGGGTCAAAGCTCATAGCTCTTGATAGCCACAGTGCTAGTGCCTTAGGAGTGAACGCAATCTCCTTAGCCTTTACCTCCTCAAAGGAGCGCAGGATACGGGAGTTCTTGCTGTATCCTCCAGTGGTTATGGGCATGAACTCTATTCCCTGTATATTCTGCTGGTGGCAAATGAAGTTGAACCAAAACAGCAAGGTGTCCTGATAGGCTACATTCTCCACGCACACTAGGTTGCAGCCCTTCTCTTGTGCAAGGTTCAGCACCCTGTAGATTGTGGCACTTGGAGTGAGGATTTCCTCGTGTAGCTCCACCACACATGGGGTTGCATCATATACCTCACAGTACCCAATAGCTGTAGGGTCACTGGTCTTCTTGTACCCTGCTGGGTCAATGATGATGTAATTACCTTGATGCAGCATACTACTATTGTGTTCTATGGTAACAATGCTGGTAGGGTCTAGGCCACTCTTGGGCTTGTAGGTTGGGTCATTAAGCACTTCCGCAGCGAACACCTCCCCTTGCCCCATCTCAGTGTCCTGTAGGTACTCTGAGAGGAGCTGCTCAAGCGGCTGGAGTGCTTCCCACAAGGCTTCCCCATTGGCTAGGATTGCCCCTACAATGTAGCTCTTCCAGTTTGCGCTCTTTTGCAGGTTGCGTAGTAGGCAGGTATATAGGTTAGGCTTAATCTTGAGGTCACGGTACATGTTCCCAATGTACAGGTACGTACACCGTGTAGGATTCTTGGCCTTCATGAGGGTAGCGAAGAACCATTCAATGAATTGCACGCTCTCTGTTATGGATGCAGCACACTCTCGGGTCTGTGCATCATCACACAGTATGACGTCAGGGCGGCTGTAGCCTACGTTGAAACCCCTGATGCTTGTACCTTGCCCTGCTGCTGCAAGGGCTATAGTGCGCCCACCGAACGTGAACTGCTTGAACTCTGCCTTGTCTATGCTTAGCTCTGTGCGCCAGTTCCCGTACACCTGCTGTATGTTCTGACTGTCCAGCATGGCACACACATCTCGAAGCACATCCTTTGCACGGTCTTGGTTAGCGCACACTATGAGGATAAATTTGTTCTGTGTGTTGAGCACCACAGAGAGTATGAGCAGCTTTAGGAGCAAGGTCTTTGCATGACCACGTGGAAAGCCCAGTGCGAACTTGTCAAAAGCACGCTCCAAGCTCAAGCTCCCGTGCAAGGTGCTCCACAATGCCTCATAATATGGAGGGAACGCCAGTGTACAGACCTCAGGAAGGGCAAGAGGTGCAAAGAAGTTGAGCTGTGTGGCTGCCAGCTTGCGAACTTCCTCTAGGTTGTATCCTGTGCTCATATCTGCGCTTCCTGTTCAGGTGGCCTGTGGTGGGGTGTGTAGCCTGTGCTCATTTCCGTGCGCTCAATAAGGCTTGCGCTGCTTTACGGGCTGCTGCCAAGCGTAAGGCTTGGGCTTCTGCGCTACGAGTAGAGGTTTTCATGGTCGTATCTCCTATAGCCCGTCCTCCATGACAGGAAGAAGGACTGGTTTTGCTGCAAACTGTGCAGCCATATTGTCGAGCTGTGTGGTAGTACAGGTGATAAGCTGGTGAGTTTCCCCTCCCTGCTTCCACGCCACCGCTTCCGAGCTGCCATTGAACACAAACTGTGCCGCTGCTGCTGCTGGAAGGTTCAGTTGCACCACTGTTGTGGGCTTGTTCTCACTTGGATGTGCGCTGAGGCTTCTGCGCTTGGTAGCGTTCATGGTCTGTGCTATGCGAGCCAGCTTCATGGGGTCACCGATTGTGCCCAAGGTGCGCTTCAGCTGCTGAAGTGCTGTAAGCTCCACCTCTTGGTATAGCTGGTCAATGTCCGCAAACTGCTGCTGCGCTGGCACACACAGCTGGTGCTTGGTGCAGAGCTGGCTTATGTACGCTGGAGACACAGAGAGTGCTGCAGCTATCTCCTCTTGCGTGAAGCCTTCTGCAAGGCAGGTGCTTATGTAGCTTGGAAGCTCATGGGGTGGGATTGCTGACATTGTATGCTCCGCTGTGGGGAGGTGGTGTATGCAAGTAGTATGCAGGGGGCGCGAGTGCTGACTGGAGTGGGTTAGCTCACATGGGGCTGCAAGCTGGCTGCAAGCACTCCTGCAAGGTAAAGCACCTGTAAGGTAAAAGTTTAGCCCTTAGGCCACAAGCTGGAACTTGTGCAAAGTTTAGCACTCCTCCACAAACTGCAAAGTTTAGAAATTTTTGGGAGGCTCTCAAGGATATTCCACCTGAACGGTGCGTGAAAAGGCCTCTACCCCCTATGTGCTGTAGGAGCGTGGGCAGGTGTGCAACGAGCGCAGCGAGGCGTAGGGCTTAGTGCCGAGCGAAGCGATGCGCGCTGCATTGCCCAGTGCTAACGTAGTGGCAGGAAGCCACGTAAGAGTGCAGGATGCACAGTGCGAGGAACGAGCAGCCTTTACGCTCTTGGGGCGCAGCGGGTTTGTGGCCTGCGCGGCCTAGAGCGCATCCTTTCCTAGCCTGCCAGCTTCATCGTCTCTGCAAGTAGCGCATCACGGAAGGTGGAGCGAGCCTGCGCTTTTGCTCTTGTGGCTGTACGGTAGGAGTATGGCTGGCTGAGTGCGCAGATGAACCGAGCGGAGCGAGGCGATTTTTTTTTTCAGTGTACGGGTGTACACTCTGCGGGGCGGGGCTGGCATGCTGCAGGCATAAAAAAGCCCCACAAGGCGCAAACCTTGCGAGGCTGGTTGGTGTGGAGGGCTGTGGCTTAAATGCCATCGTCCTCCTCTACCGCCGCTCCAAAGATCTTGGCGTGGTAGGCTTTGAGGCGTGCGACTAAGTAGGTCATTGCCTGAGTTGCTGCGGCTTCATCTGCTCCAAGCTCAAGGGCTGGAACAAGGTCTAGCGCATCTTGCGCAAGTGCTGTAAGGTTGGTTACGCGGCTGCTGTCCACCTGCACAAGAAATTTCTTTATGCTTGCGTCCGTTACGCCGCTCTTAAAGAGGTCGGAGCTAATGACGCGAGGCGCAATCTTCGGCTTAGTCTCGGAGAGATAGGCTGTAAACTGGGTAGCCCCAATAGCCAGTGCTTCTGCGCTCGGTACTGTCAAGCCAGAAGGCTTACGGGCTGCCATTTCCGCTCTGTAAGCGATGATGGCGCTCAAGCTGTGGTCGCCCACTGGCTTAAACTGGTCAACGTACTGCGTTTTCACGAAATCGCCTACAAGCTGTGCAAGCAAGCTGTTCACCAGTTCCAGTTCTGCACCCTGCAAGGTGTCGCTAGTTGTTAGCGTGGGAACGCTTACTGTGACTTCCTCACTCTTACGCTTCAAGGACTTAATGACCTTGCCGCCTACGGTAGCGTCACAAGCTTCAAATGCTGCAGCGTTAGCTGCGTACTCTGCGGCTTGCTTTTCGCTATGGCCTACGATAGGGAATGAGCGGAAGTGATAAGCCAATTTTGTGCTGATAGTGTTCATAGTTCTGTACTCTCTAAGGTGCGCGGTGTGCGCGGTTTGTGCCATTGGTGGCGGTAAGGTGCTGCGCGTGTGCGCGGCATGGGTGCAAGTATAGGCTGCGAGGCCGTGACTTGCAAATCGGGTTACGCGGCTGCTGTCGCTCCTTGCGGGTGGCGGTGCTTGCTAGGCTGTAGCCTTGCTATCACTGCGCGCACGCTGTCCGCATACTCTGTAGGGCACGCTTGCTGTGCTGCATACAGGGCGTGCGTGTTGCTTAATAGTCCGCGTGCAGTACGGGCATAGTTTGGGCGGTTGCGTATGGTACGCGCCCAAGCGGAAAACAGTAGGTCGCACAAGTCGCTGTAAGCCTGTGCGCTGTGCGTGCCTGTGTACTGGGGGCTGGGGGCTTGGTGCTGGCTCATAGTGGGCGTACCTTGCTTAGATTGGCTAGTGCGTCAAGCTTGGCTTGCGCTTGGCGCAAGGTATTCTCAAGGCGGGCGCGTTCGCTTTTGATGGCTAGGTTTGTATAGTCTGGAAGTGGTGCAGGCTCTTGCGCTTGCGAGGTGAGCGGGTACGATGTACACACTAGCGCGTATAACTTACTAGTAATTGCACCCTTACGCAGCCAAATGCTACCAAACTCTTCACCTTTGTATGCGTGCTTTTCTACATGCTGTTTGGCCTCGTTTATTGCATCTAGCTTGTCGTGGTTTACGGCAAAAACCACTAGCTCGTGGTCTTTGTTGTCGTATAGGTAGTTAGCACCTAGTGTAGCGTACTGTACTTGGCTGCTATAAACTGGCTGTGCTACTAGGTAACGAGGGCTGGTTGTTGCTTTCATGGTCTCTACCTTCTGTAAGTGTGTGCCTTGTAAGCTGTGCCTTGCTCGGTGGCGGTGGGCTGCTCCTTGCGGCCTGCGATAATTATAGCACGCTGCGGCTCTTGCTTACATGATGTAACAAAACAGGGCTGTAAGTTACAAACTGTAA
>ERZ650304.1021-NODE-1021-length-11647-cov-20.118961_pt1 | contig 11647 bp, 14 predicted proteins | sample MGYA00376240_ERZ650304 | MGnify/ENA primary metagenome ERZ650304 (study PRJEB26733, sample SAMN07839271) | wastewater metagenome | biome: small river; feature: stream; material: water | place: USA: North Carolina | collected 2016-03-01 ...
CATGTGGTTTTAACCTTTTGGGTAAAGACGGTTTTATGTTTTTAGGTATTGTTTTTCAGCTTCTGTGAGTTTGCTAATTTGTGCGTTTAATTGTTTTTCTAGGTCTAGCATTTTGAGTGGGCTAAGTCCCATTGGGTGGTGTCCGTTTTGGTATTCGTACTTGATGAGTGCTGCGAGTGCGACAGCTTCTATTTTTGAGGTGTCTGGCTCATCACACTGGTTGATGTAGTCCCAGTAGGTCATTGCTAAACTTTCTACCTAAACCGAAGAGTGTAAGTTATTGGACAAATTGACATCCAGCGCCGTATTCACAAACAACTAGGCGCTCAGCGTGCGGGAAGTCGCCTTCCCAAAGTGGGTCAAAGTCTAATTTGTAGAGAGGCTTCCCGTACCATTGTTCCCACTCGTTCTTGAGGCAATACACAATGGCGTAATCGGTGGTGGGAACGTCACGGGTTTCAATGAACACGTCGTAGGCTCGGTCAAGACAGTCTTCACTGGAGCAGAAAGATTTGAAGATAATCTTGTCGGGCTGAAGTGGGTTGGCATAACCGAAGGAGGCTGGGTCGTTTTTGTAAACTTCAGTAACGCGCCATTCGTGAGGAGTTAAGGGACCCGTTGGCGGCTCGGCGCTAGCAGAGGCTATGATGCAACACATTATGAATAAGAAAGCGAGAACGAGTAGCAAGCGCATGGGTAGCTCCAGTCAAGAATGTGGGAGTTGAGGGAACAAACGGCGTCACAGGTCCAATAGTTGTGGAGCTACAACGCCGTTACAAGTGGTGTGAAGAGGTCTCGGGGCGGGTCGGTGGGTCAGAGACGGTTTAAAAGTAACTTAAGTCTGAGTCACGTAGCCGCAACCATTTCAGTGCTTCAGATTGTTCGGTGCTGACGGGTTCGCCGTTACAAAAGAGCTTCACGTCGCCGTTAGCGTCGAGAGTTTCGATAATGTTCAGGTTGGTGAGGGTCGCTTCAAAGAGGCTCATAGCTTGCTCCTTAAGGGTGGGTGGGTGGGTTACTGCTGCTGTTTAAAAAGCAAAAAGAAAAGCCCCCCAAAAGGTGGAGGGCTTGGAAAAGGGAGTGAGAGAGACTATAAGGGGCGGGTGCTTTCGACTGCTGCCGCTACTGCTTGGGCTTTGCGGTCGTGTAGGGTTTGCGCTGCCGCTGGCGCTATAAAGGGGGTCAATTCGTGGATGCGGCGCTTCGTGCGTGCTAGCCCCTCTTCCAGCTTTAAGTATTGTGTGGTCTCTTGCCGTGTCCACGGGCGAGAGGTTGAGAGGTCTTCTAGCTTCTTTAAAAGTTCGATTTGGTCTCTTTCGTCTTCGTGAAGCTGGGCTAGGGTGTACTCGTCGCCGTTGGCGTACTCTGGGCGTTTTTCCAAGCCTCTGCCGTCGGTGCTTTCGCCGTTTGCCAACAAGCGTTTGCGGTTGTTTTCTTTCACACGGTAAGCCGCTTTTGCTTTCAATTCGGCTTTGTATTTTGGTGATAAGTTCATACTTGCCAGCAAGTTACGCAAGCGCTCCAGTCGTACCGCTGGGGGCGCCCATTCTGGCTTTACTTCGCCGTCGCGGGTCATGTAGGTGATGACGTGGTACTTAATAGAACCGTCAGCTTGTTTGCTCTCGGTGTTGTTGTAAATAAAACGGGTTTTGAACGCTTCCATTTTTTCAGCGTGGCCCATTGGGTCGTTGCGTTGGATGATGTAAACGTGCCAAAGGTGGGCGTCAATCATTTGCTGGAGGAGTTCGGCTTCTTCTTTGGTTTTCTCATTCGCTAGCAAGTCGCCACCCGTTAAACCGTTGAGAAAGTCATCAGCTGGTAGCGTAACGGTTTGTTCTTGTTTGGCTGGGGGGATGTTTAACTTTGGGGTGATGACGTTGTAACCGTCTGCGATGTATTCGCTCCCGTCGGCGTTGCGGGTTACAATTTCGGTTTGTTCGTATGTTTGCATGATGTATTGTCTCCATTGTGCTAGTAACTGTAAATGGTGTCTTTTAAGCTCTAGGGCTCTCGCTGCCCTTTTCTTGTCTATATCGTAACATATAATCAATGAATTGAAGTAATAAGCTAAAAACGAAAGTAATGAGGCTGTGAGGTTTACTTCATTATTGGCTGTAACTATCGGTTTTGAAGTGTTGTTGTGTTTGTTGGTGTTAGCACCCTAAACCGAAGCAAGCGAAGCGCGCAGTACCCACTTTAGGCCGTCCCAGTCATACCCAGCCAGTGAGGGTAGGGGTTCTTGGTTGTCGGTATGGCAGTAGTCAGAGGGGAAGATGTAGTTACCAGTGCATTGGTCGCAGTTGCATAGGGTATAGCGTGTGTACATGGGTAGTCTCCAGTGTGGGTGTGGTACTGAGTGTGTATGTGGTACTAGGTTGGTATGGGTAGTGTGGTGTGTGTGGTTGGTTGTTCAGCTAGGTAGTGGTGTGGCTAAGGTGTAAGGGGACTCGACACAATACGAGCCCGCTCATATTGAGCTGGGGCGAGTCATACGCATAACCGTTCTATATGTGTGGGTGTGGGTGTGGTGTTCTGATGGGTTATGCGTGTGCTTGTGTAGGTGTGTGGGGTAAGCCAGATAGTGAGGTGCTTGTGTGTGGTGTGTGTGGTTGTTGTTGGTGTTGGGGGTGTGTGAGGTGGTGCAGGTAGGTGCTAGTAAACCCGCCCCCCATCATCACTCTCTCTCCTCTCTCTCGCATTGTACCAAACCATGTCCCCTCAACCAGCCAGCTGAGTCAGGCCACGCCAAGCGAGTAGTAGCAGTGGGCCGCTTGTGTGTGGTCTGGCCAGCGGCATAGGGTGCGGTGGGTAGGGACGTGAACAATGAAGCCGCCTCAACCACGCTGGCACCGTGTGACGTAGCGTACTACCACGCGAGCAACCACGGCGGGTGGGTGGGCACGTTCTAAGGCTAAATACTAAGTAGGGGGGTAGGAGGGTGGGTGGGTTTTTAAGCTGACAAAATTTGCAGTATTTTCTGTGCAACTCGCCCTAAAAGTTTTTTTGCTTCAAAACTTGACAAATTGCCAATAAAAAAAATTCTGCTACAATCCGTTAATAAAGCGGTCTTAAAGGAAAAGTCATGGCGAGAAAAACCCGAGCGAGAGTACCCAAGAAGCAAAAGTGCCACTGGTGGAATGAAAGAACGAATAGTATGTGTGAAGGCAGCGTCTACCACACAGATATTCAGACTGGGAAGCATTTCTGCCAGCCTCATTACCAAGACTACTTCTTTAAGGGGTTAGCCGATGACATGGTGCAAGCGTTCACAAAAGGGAAGGTAAACACCGCCTTAAAAGAGCACACAACGGAGAGGCAAGCCAAAGTGCTGCAAGAGCCCCCTTTAACGAAGGAAGATGCAGCTGGCGCGGTAGAGGAAGCGTTAGCGGTCTTGGAGAAGCTTGAGAACGGGGAAGAGCTTCAAAGCAGAGTCTCGGAGTCGCTGTATAAGGTGAAGTCCGTTGATAGCCCATTGGCTGGGTTGAAGCACGGTGGGAAGGCCACGTTCAGAAGCATTGACGTGGATTTCTACTGCCAGAACTTTAAAGACGATTACTTTGCGTTGATTACCGACAAACTGAAGCGGTGTCACGCGGCGGTGAACATTATCATGGCCCAGTTGCTGCGGGTGGAAGACGAAGAAGAATTGGTCAAGTTGGTGGAAACGTACGGCACTCAAATGGTGGAGGGTGTCCCCATTGAGTTTTCGACCACCACGAAGCGTCATGCCACGCCGTTTGAGATGAAGATGAAAATGTTTGAAGTGTGGATGAAGGCGGAGAAAGAGTACAGAGAGTTGCTCAAACAGCGCAGTGACACGTTAGTGAATGCGTTGCTCATTCTCAGCAAGTACGGCATCCGGTTCGACCCTAAAGCGGGCCAGTTGGTAGTAGAAGTGTTACACCGTCGCGACCAGCAAGACATGAGTGCCAACTTGCTGGAAGGTGGTATGCTGTCGCCAGACGAGAGTATGAACAAAGAAAATCTGCTCATCCAGTCCATTACCAACGAATTGGCAGCCCAATGCCCAACGGGTGGGTTGCTAAAGGCCGGTGACAAGCCGCCAACGGTGTTGGACCTAGACGTTGACCCTAATATCGCACTGTTTGAAGAAGCCCAAATTGAAACTGTTGAAGTAGAAGAAGAGGACTGGTAATGGAACGTTTAAAACTTTATGTGAGCTTTAGCCAAGAATGGTATGACACCGAGCTGCCCATGGCTGAAAACTTTAAATACCAAACCGAAAACGCCGCTGGTATTGATTTACGAGCCGTTCCCGGTGAAAGTGTGGTTATTCACCCCGGCCAGATGAAGAAAGTCCGCACGGGCATCTCAGTGGCCATTGAAGAAGATTACTTTGGCTTGGTGGCCATTCGTAGCTCATTAGGCTTTAAACACGGTGTAACGCTAGCCAATGGGGTTGGCGTCATTGATTCTGACTATCGTGGTGAGCTTGGCCTCATGCTCGTCAACCACGGGGAAGACACGGTGACTATTGAAGGTGGCGAGCGTGTGGCTCAGTTGCTGATTCTGCCTCACTCGTCCCCGCTCATTGCGTACGTGGATGACGTGACGAAGTTTGAAACGGAGCGTGGAGTGGGGGGCTTTGGCTCAACGGGTAAGTTTTAATGAACAACTTCCCACAGAACTTTCCCGGTATTCCTATCATGCTGGAATGGTACGAACTCCAAATGGCGTGTACGGTCGGTGTTCAGCGCCAAATTGAAGCGTTTCGTAAGAATTTGGTACCAAAATTAGGGTATTGGTCGTGGCATAGCCATATTGAAGGCGCTGCGGGCGAATTAGCGGTTGCAAAAGCCCTAAGTCTGTACTGGAACGGCTCTGTCAATACGTTTGGCAAAGCTGACCTTATGGACGACATTCAAGTCCGCTTACGCAAGACTACGAGCGACTTTGAGCCGTGTTTAATCGTTCGGCCCGAAGATGACGATGCTCATCTCTTTGTGTTGGTGATTGGAGAAAGCCCCTTTTTCCATGTGGTAGGCTGGTTGTATGGTCACGAGTGTAAGAAGCCAGAGTGGTACAAGACGTACGGTCAAAAACGACCCGCCTTCTTCGCTCCTATTGCTGCATTGCGTGACATTAACGACCTTTTAGAAGAGCCTGCCTAACGTGTTACCCGAAAAGCTCAAGAAGTACCTGCTGTCAGAGACTGCTGGGCGTCGCTTGCCGACTGGCCCGTGCCCTACTATTAAGGACTTTGTGAGAGAAGTGTTGGCTGGGGTGAGGTTATGGCCAATTCAGCGCTTGGTGCTGAAGATTATCTGCAACACTCACCCGCTGCTCCCAAGCCTGCCTTACACCATTGAAGAGTCACAAATACTGGAACGCTGGAAAGAAAACGCGCTTGACCCCTTCGGCAACCGTAAATACAGTCAAGCCATTGTACGTTACAACCGACAGTCAAAAAGCCCGCTGGTAGTGCTGCTCATTATGGGTCGGGGCAGTTCCAAGACCTTTATGTGCGGCATTATCCTTTCTTTCCTAACCCGCTTCCTTATCTCGCTCGGGGACCCTCACCGTTACTTCGGTTTAGCAAAAGTGAAACCGATTAGTATCCAATGTCTCGCGGGTAAGTACAGTCAGATTATTAGCTTGTTCCGTGGCTACAAAAGCAACATTCACAACTGTTTAGCCCTCCGTGACACGTTTGATGAGAAAGTGGAGAGCCTCAACTTCGGTGGGGTGGTAGAAGCCCAAGCCTTTACCAGTAACGCTGACACTGTTCGGGGTGCGGATACGTTCGCTTATTACCATGAAGAAACCGCCTTCTGTAATGAGAACACGCCCGAGTCTGCCAAGTCCTTCACTCAGTGCTATAAGGCCATCCAGCCCGCTGTTAAGAACCGTTTTAAACAGTGGGGGATGATGCTGTTTGCCACGTCTGCTGGCTTGAAGCGGGGCAAAACCTACGAACTGTACCGCCAGATTCAGAACGGCACCATTAAGAACTGTGTGATGCTGCAACTGGCCGTGTGGGAAATTAACCCCAACTTTTCGAAAGCTGACTTTGAACAAGAGTACGCGGAAGACCCGGTAACGGCTGACGCTGAGATGGGCTCCCAATTTGTGGATGCCATCAATACTTACCTAAATGAAAAAGAAATTCTGTCTTGTATTAAGCCTCACTTGGTCAAGCGCCATAAAGGCGTGCCCGGTGTCCAGTATTGGATTCGCTTAGACCCAAGCCGAAAAAATGACCGTTACGCCATTGCGTTAGGCCACAAAGAGCGTCGTACAGACGAGTTTGGCGAGCGCATTGTCACCGTTGTAGACCACGTGCACTACTGGGAGTCCTACTGGATTCATACCGATACGGGCCAACGGTACAACCCCCGTACGGCTCGCGAACGCTTGGAAGGTCAGCAGTACCACGTCAACACCCAAGAGGTGCTGGCTTACTTACACCAGCTCATTGAAGACTTCAACGTTATGGGCGTGTCCACTGACCAATTTGAGAGCCAATACATTATTGAAGAGCTAAATGACATTTACGGGACCAAAGACGATGACTTTGGTTTCATTAAGCCGATTACGGAGAAAAACAACTGGTTATCGTACCGGAGCTTGCGGAAGCAGATTATTACGGGCAACTTCGAAATCTACAACGAATTGGCCTTCTTGCAAGAAGCTCGCGTGGCCATGCGGTACAACAAGAACAAACCGATGGAAAGTGGCGAGTGGGAAGAGGAAGAAGACGACGAGACCGCTTCTAATAGCTTTGGGCTAATCTACACCGTAGAAGCCCCCCGTAGCGGCCCCGTAAAGACTGATGACGTCTTGGATGCCGTAGCCTTCCTGAACTTCGACATTCTGAATAACCCAGCGCTAGCCCCAGCCGATGTAGGTGCGGTACAATATAAGACAAACGAATTGAGTACCACTGTAGAAAGTGTCCTAAAAGAAGGCGCTGCTTTGGGCGCTCTGTCTGATTTGCCAACCGAGTGGTAAAGAGGTAACTGAATGCAAAACTGGTTGAACAAGAACGTCTTTGCCCCCGTGCGCGTGGCCATCTTTAACCGCCGGACTCCCAAGACTGAAGCCAACGTCATGACGTCCAACAACTCGCTCATGACGGAGATGCTGGACATTATTTCTGCCGATGCTGGGTTAATCACTTCCACTGGGAAAACCAAGCTGGAAGAGACTCACGGCCTTCAAGTGTTTGAAGAGATGGCTCGTGACACTCAGATTAAGGCCGCTTTGGCCGTAAAGAAATACGCTGTGCTGGCTGGCCAGTGGGAAGTACGCCCTTATGACGATACCCCCGCTGCCAAAGAGCAAGCTGACTTTATTAAAGACAACTTCCGCCAGCTATTGGGAGACCGTGGTTTAGGCTTGGAGCCCGTTGTCTCTGCGTTTGCTTATGGCCGCTCTATCTGCGAAAAGATTTACGCTCCCGTGCAAGTGGGCAAGTGGGTCGGTAAAGTCATGCTGAAACGGCTGGCTCCGAAGAACCCCGGCTACATTCAATTTATCCAAACCGAATTCGGCACTGTTACTGGAGTGCGGTCAACAAACAGCTTGGGCGTGACTGTGACTGTTCCTATGGAGAAAGTGGTTCACTACGCGTGGGACAGTGAGTTTGACAACCCTTATGGCCGCTCTGACTTAGCGTCGTGTTACCAGTGGTTTTGGGCCAAAAAGACCATCTACAAGTTTTGGATGATTTACGCTGATAAGTTTGCCTCCCCCATTCCCCTAGTCGAACAAGAGCGTGGCTTGTCTGCTGAACAGGACGCCGCCTTAGCGACGGCTATGGCCAACTACCACACCAGCAACTTCTTGAAGCTGCCAAAGGGTGTGACGGTAACGCTGGCCCAAGCCAGTGGTACTGGGGGTGCGTTCTACATTCAGTCCATTAACCAGTGCAACGCTGAAATGGCTCGCGCTATCTTGGCCCAGTCGTTGACCATTAACGAAAACCAGAAGACGGGTACGCAAGCGCAAGCCAACGTCCACAAAGACACGTTGCAACACATCTTGGACAAAGTGCAGAACGACATTGAAAAGAACGTGGTGTTAGAGCAGCTCATTAAGCCGCTCATCGACATGAACTTTGGCGCGCAAGAAGGCTACCCCAAGTTTCAGTTTGCCACTTACGACATTGATTTTCTTGAGCGGCTGTCTAATGTCATGGAGAAACTCTGCACCGTGGCTGACGCCAACACGAACCACATTGTGGAGCCCACCGAGCCGTGGATTCGTGAAATGCTGAACTTGCCCAAGCGGGACGAGAAAGAGTATCCTTTACGTACTGAACCGCTCGAAGTCGAAGTGGCCAACAAAATGCCAAAACCCGTTGTAGCACCCGCCGGTGCGCCAGCCAAGAAGGAAACGCCCAATGCCAAGCCCAGTAAATAATTTTGAGTTCATTACGAACGCGGCCAGTGAAGAGCCCGCGAAGATGTATATTTACTCTGCCATTGGCGAAAGCTTCTGGGGAGAAGGCGTGAGCGCTAACAGCGTGCTAAAAGAGCTTAAAGCCGTGCCCGCTACCAAGCCGCTCAACGTGTACATTAACTCCCCCGGAGGTTCTGTATACGACGGCATGGCCATTCACAACCAACTCAAGCGCCATAAGGGCAAAGTCACTTGCTACATTGACGGCATGTGCGCTTCCATTGCGACTGCCATTGCGCTGGGTGCTGAAGAAATCATCATGGCTGAGAATGCCACGTTTATGGTCCACGAGCCTTCCACTTTTACCAGTGGTGACATCAAAGCCCACACCACAACCATTGGACGTTTGTCTGCTGCACGTGAAGCTATCTTAAATACGTATGAAGCCAAGACCAAAATGAACCGGAAGGACATTGAGGCTGCGGTTTCCGTAGAGACGTGGTACACAGCGAAAGAAGCTCTGGAAGCTGGTTTCGTTGATTCTATTGGTGAGCCAGTAGAAATGACGAACAGTTTTGACCTCAGTGCTTATACGAACGTCCCACCCCAACTAAAAGCTTGCTCTACTGCTACTGTTGAAGGTAAAATGGCAGAAGTAGACGTAGCCTCTGTTACTTTGTCTAAGCCGAACGTCGAGTCTAAGGAGTCCACTTTAATGACAACTACCCCCGCTGTTGAGCCCACTGTTGATAACACCGCCGCCATTGCTGCCGCTGTTGAAGCTGGGATTGCCAAACGCCTTTTAGACGACGCGAAAGCTTCTGCTCAAGCCTCTCTTCAAGCCGCTCGTTTGGAAGTGGTAAAGGCCCAAACTTTAACCCCCGCTGTGGCCGAGCAAATTGAACTCGCCATTGTGAAAGACATTCAAAACGCTGGCAACGCAGCCGAGCTTGAAGCCATCAACGCCCGCGTGAAGGCTGTGTTCCCAACCGCTGCCAAAGCTCCCGCTGTAGAAGCCATTGCAACCCCCATTGGTGCTGAGCCTACTGCCGAAGACAAGAGCGCCTTCAAATTCTCCGGTACCATTCCTGACGTGTGCAACGGTTCCGACCACGCTCGCGAAGCTTTCATTGCCGACTTGTTCGCCAAGCACTTGGTGGCCGAGAAGAAATTTGAAAAGTACGCTGACGCTGCCTACGCCGTGTACGAAGACCCAATTCTGCACAACGAGTTGCTAAAACTCGCTTCTGCCGTCAACAAGTAATTCTGTTTACCCTAAGAGGAGCCCACTAACATGGCTGGTTTCACCCCAAGAAATTCGACAACCTTCACGACTGCTGGCGCTGTTGCTGCCAACCGTATTGTGAAGTACCACTCCGTGGCCAACCAAGTTGTGGTTGCTACCGCTGCGACTGAAAAGTTTGCGGGTATTACTCAGTTTGCTGCCACTGCTGCTGACCAAGAGTTGGCCGTCATTAACGACGGTACTGCCAAAGTCATCGCCGCTGGCAACATTGCTTATGGCGACTACGTGACTGCCACCACTGGTGGTGCCGCTGTAGCCACGACAACCGCTGCTGCTTTCTACGTGGGTATTGCCCGCCAAGCTGCTGCTTCTGGTGACTTGTTCGAAGTCCAAATCCAGTTCGGTCAGATTGCTGACGGTACCTAATCCGTAGTTTAGTTTTTTTGTTTCACTAGAAGGAGTTCCGCTAAATGGCTACCATTTCCCACGAGTCGCAAACGCGGGTTGACCAAATCTTAACCAATTTGACTACTGGTTATGGTTCGCAAGCCCACATTGGCGACATGATTTTCCCCGTCATCCCCGTAAAAGAAGACACGGGAATCTTCTTCGTGTGGGATGAGAACGGTATGGACATTACCGGCCTAGACACACGGCGTGCTGATACAGCCAAAGTGAAGCTCATTGAAATGGGCGTGACGACTGACACCTACAAGTGTGACCAATACGCTTTGGGTGAACAGTTGCCCGACTCCATTGTCAAGAACGCTCACTCGGTTCTCCGCCTACGTGAGAGCTATGCCCAGAACGTCATTGAGACGCTTGACACCGCCCGTGAAGTCGCTGTGAAAAACATTGTGTTTGCCGCCGCCACTTACGCTACCGGCCTAAAAACAACCCTAGCTACCAACGACCGCTGGTCCATTACTCACGCTGACTCCAACCCCATTGCTGACATTCAAGCAGCTTTGTATGCGTTGTTGCTCAAAGTGGGTGTCACCCCCGGCCAAAAGTCTCGCCTTATCATTGGGCCTGACGGTGAGCTGTACCTTCGCCAACACGCTCTAATCAAAGCCCAAGTCCAGTACGTGTACGGCACGGGCTACGACAACATGAGCTTGGCTGCCATTGCCCCAATCTTGGGTGTTGATGAGATTGTGGTGGGTAAATCCCGCTACAACACAGCCAAAGAAGGCCAGACCAAATCGTTTGACTTCGTGTGGAAGACTCACGCCGCGTTAATCTTGACTGCCGGTGGCGCTCAAATTAACCGTCCCGCGTTTGGCTACCGCTTCGTGCCCACTCACACGCCCCGTACGGTTCACGCCTACCGCCCCGAAGGCATTCTGGCTGAGCAAATCGACGTCAATGAGAAGTACGACTTGAAAGTGACCTTCCAAAAGGCTGGTTACTTCTTCGAAAACGCCTTCGACATTAGCTAGTCCAACTAGCTTCTGACGTGCTAAACTGAGGGTCTCGTGTTCCGCGAGGCCCTTTTTAGTTGTAAGGAGTCACGGTTATGGAAATCAAGTTTTTGCGTGCTGTTAAAGCCGGTGGTAAAGCTTACGAAGAAGGCCAAGTTGCTGACGTAGACCAATGGTTAGCCGAGTTACTCTTGGGTAAAGGCTACGTAAAGGGCGCCGAGCCCGCTGCTGAAGTGGTGACTCCCGGCCAAGTCGTGGGTCCTCAACTGCCAACAGACCCCGAAACCCTAGAAGCACTTCAGGCTGACGGCATTACCTTAGACAACGTACGCGTTGCCCTAGAAGAAGCTGTCACAGAAAAAGAAAAAGAAAAGTCTCACAAACCTAAAGGAAAATAACCCGTGGGCTACACAACGGCTGCTGCTGTGAAGAACTCGCTGGTGTTCGAGTATTGGAAGCTTTGCTCTGTCAAATTGGACGAAGACGGCTTTGACTACACGGACACTGTGTTCACTGACGAAGCGGACTTTTTAACGGACTTTATTGACCGGGCCGCGTCGTTTATTGACGAGTACGTGGGCGGCGGGCCGTTTGTAGCAAGCGGACTTTTGGA
>ERZ650304.1022-NODE-1022-length-11643-cov-20.979203_pt1 | contig 11643 bp, 16 predicted proteins | sample MGYA00376240_ERZ650304 | MGnify/ENA primary metagenome ERZ650304 (study PRJEB26733, sample SAMN07839271) | wastewater metagenome | biome: small river; feature: stream; material: water | place: USA: North Carolina | collected 2016-03-01 ...
TGTGATCAGATTGTTACTGCTGTTGGAGTAGCCTACATGATGGGTTATGATATTCGTGGTGCTCTAGCTGAAGTCAACCGTAGTAACTGGTCTAAGTTTGAGAATGGTGAACCTATCTTTGATGAGAATGGTAAGATCAAAAAGGGTCCAAATTATTCTCCTCCTGATTTGAAAGCATATCTGTGATTAACGTTGCCTATAAGACCGCACAGCATAGTACATTTCATAAGCATAGACTTGGAGCAGTAATCGTCAGGGGGCACCGTGTATTAGCCGCTGGATCAAACTCCATTCGTTATTCTAAAGAAATTGGCAAGAGTACCCTGCATGCAGAAGAAGCCGCCATTATTAAAATGCTGAAGTCTCGTAGGCAACATCTACTAGTAGGATCAGACTTATATGTTACAAGAATTCTACCAAGTGGCCGTCTTGGCCTATCTAAGCCTTGTCCACGTTGCATGGAACTTATCACCGCTGTGGGAATCAATAGAGTCTTCTACACGAATGACGCTGGCTTTGTGGAGTGCTTCAAATGCTAAGACTGACGCTTGAGCTTCTTCCCTATGGACAAGAGAAATCCAAGAAGCTTCTGAAGAAGATCGAAATTGCTAATGACGGTAGAGCCGAGAACTTTATTCACTACGGCGACTACAAAGTCAAGATCAATGATAATGCTTACACAGAAGCTAAGTGGAAACAAAAATATATTACCGCTTTTCCAAGAGAAAAGTATGACGCACTATACCTATGCTACCTAGTATTAAGAAAGATGGTTCATGAGGACAGAGACATTACCCCTATCGACACTAAAGCAGAGCGGGATCGAGAAGCTTCTAGTGGACCTGGACATAGTTATATACAGGACGGCGTGTGTGACGTGGGAGGAATCGGCTATACAAAACGCGGCCCTTATGGTCGCAAACACTCTTGATTACATTGCTGATCAGTGTGGTATTACTGATCTGGATCTGTTTCTTTCTGGTGACAATAATTTCAGAAAGAAAATATATCCAGAATATAAATCCACAAGAAAAAAGAACGAACGTCCTCCTGTACTGGTTAAGCTTAAAGAGCTTTACAAAGAGAACTTTACTGTTCTACAAGAGGATCATTTAGAAGCAGATGACCTGTTGGGTAAAGCTCAGGATTTAACAACCTGTATCGTAAGTATCGATAAGGATATGTTAATGATTCCTGGGTATCATTACAACTATGTAAGAAATGAACTCTATTTCGTTAGTGATTTTAACGGTATCTATAATTTCTATTATCAGCTCCTTATCGGTGATCCTACTGACGATATTAAAGGGGCTAAAGGGATTGGCAAAGCCAAGGCAGTAAAGATTTTACAAGATTGTGAAACTGAAGAAGAAATGTTTAATGCAGTGTATCCTTACTTTACTTGTTATGAGGAGTTGGATATGAACGCTAGACTAGTTTGGATTCAGAGGAAAGGAAGAGAAAACTGGAATGACACCGGCATCGGCGAAAGCGAAAGGCAGGACTCTACAGAAGCTTGTGAGGGACCTGATCCTGAAGACATTCCCTGGTCTTGAACCAGATGATGTAAAGAGTACCTCAATGGGTGCTGGAGGGGAAGATGTGCAGCTAAGCCCAGCAGCGCGGAAGATTCTCCAATATAATATAGAGTGTAAGAACAAAGCTAAACATGCTGTCTACACTCACTATGAGCAAGCAAAGTCTCATGGTAAATACGAACCACTGTTAATTATTAAGATGGATCGTAAGGAACCTCTAGCTATCGTTAGCCTAGAGCACTTCATTAAACTAATTCAGGAGAATAAAAAGAATGAGAGTTCAAGTAACAACCCGCAATGAAGATGGCTCTATTGCATTCGATGGTACGATCAATAAAGCTGAAGTTACAACCCTACTACAGTATGCTATTAATAACCTGATGGCTATGGGGTTTGTAATGGATCTTAGTGATTTAGCAGAAGACGATGATGAAACCATTCGTATTCAATCTCCGAGTAGTAAAGGTAAGATGAATTGAGACACATTGTAATTCCGGATTGTCAGGTTCGTCCTGGCGATGATACAAAGTACTTAGAACGGATTGGTAAATATATTGTCGAACTTAAACCTGATGTGGTCCTTCAAATTGGTGACTTCGCAGACATGCCGAGCCTATCATCTTACGATGTGGGAAAGAAAAGCTTTGAAGGCCGCCGGTATAAGGCTGACATTGAAGCAGCTAATAGTGCTATGGAATGTCTGTTGGCTCCTTTGTGGGCGTATAACAAGAGAGCCATTAAGAATAAAGAGAAACAGTACAAACCTAAACTCGTCCTCACACTTGGAAATCACGAAGATCGAGTCTCAAGAGCAGTGAATAATGATCCCAAGTTGGATGGAACGATCGGTCTACAGGATCTTAAGTATTCCGATTATGGATGGGATGTTGTACCTTTTCTTCAACCTGTTGTCATTGATGATGTTGCCTATTGCCATTATTTCACGACTGGTATAGCAGGTAGACCATCTACTTCAGCACAAGCTCAGCTAGCCAAACAGCACATGAGTTGTATTGCTGGTCATCAACAAGGACTACAAATTGCTACTGGTCATAGAGCAGACGGCTCTAGACTTACTAGTATCATTGCTGGTTCCTGTTATGAACATGATGAGGATTATCTTGGTCCGCAAGGTAATAAACACTGGAGAGGGATTTTGGTACTACATGAAGTTGTTAATGGGCAGTTTGATCTCATGCCAATATCACTAAACTATTTAGAGCGTAAATATGGATAAAGATTATCTTATTACCCCCAAAGCTTGGGCAGATCTAAAGAGAAAGCAAGCTACAGAAATTCTTGGTACCCCAGAAGCAGCAGAACTTCTAGCAGATGCTAAAAAGTTTGATCTCTGTTATGATCTAATAGCGAAACTAAAAGATCAACTACAATTTATAAACTATCATGGATAATAAGCAAGGAGTTAAGCATGACCAAGATAAACCACGAATGGATCTTCTTGATACAGATGCGTTGGTTGGACTTGCTCAGGTATTAACATTTGGAGCTAATAAATATGCTGCTCATAATTGGCGTCAAGGTATTGATAACTCTAGGCTTCTTGCTGCTCTTATGCGCCATCTTTCAGCAATAAATAAAGGTGAGATGACTGATCCTGAGTCCGGTCTACCTCATATTGATCATGTTGGTTGTTGCTGGATGTTTCTTTCAAACAACCTAAAGAATAGACCAGACCTAGATGATCTATGGAAACAACCGTGAGATACGAACAACCATATGTAGAGACAAGTTCAGGTAAGAAGGTTCACTTTCTAGAGCCTGATCCAGACTCGATTAATATTGAGGATATTGCACATGCACTCTCATTTATTCCCAGATTTAATGGGCATACTTCTAAATTTATATCTGTGGCTGAGCACTCATGGAATGGTGCAAGATACATCCAACACGATCTAAAGTTGCAGATGCTTTTACATGATGCATCAGAAGCATACTTGTGTGATATCCCAAGTCCTATTAAACAGTTCTTACCTGACTACAAGAAGATCGAAGATGGCATGATGAACGCCATTGCTGCTAAGTTTGGTTTTGAATATCCGTTACATCCGATCGTTCATCATTATGATTTGGCTCTGCTTAGTAATGAAGCACATTGGCTTCTACCAAGTCGTGGTAATGACTGGGGAACATGGCGGGCTACTAAACGCCCGATTGTGTCTCCAGAGTTTAAGCCTTTATGCTTAGACTCTAAAACCGCTAATAAAGTATTTCTGGATTTGTTTTATGAGCTACAATGATCTATCTGACTTAAGAAATAAACTAGCAGATTTAGATGAAGTAACTCTTATCGAACTACTAGAATTAGATACAGATGATATCCTGGACATGTGCTGGGATCGAGTGCAATCACTACAACATAAACTATTTCAATATGTCAAAGAAGAGCAGGACTGAATACAAGAATAAAGAGAACGATAACCGTAAAGGTAAGATTGGTTATCAAGAGCGTCTAGTAGACGAACAAATTGCTGAGGATGAGATTAAGTACTTCATCAATGAAACTGTAAACTATGAAGACTTCTTTGAGGATGTAAGGAACAAGCTACAATAAATGACACAAAACAAATCACAATCATTACGAAGCCAACTTATAACTCGAAGGACCTACAATAGGCCAAAAGATGAATCTGGTAAGCTATTTGAGACATTTGAAGAAACAGTTAATCGTGTTATTGAACACCAGCAATGGCTCTGGATGCGTGTTGCTGGACCACTTGATAACTCAAAGATTGATGAACTTCTAGAACTTCGTCAGCTTATGCTTGAACGAAAGGTTCTAATGTCTGGTAGAACACTCTGGCTCGGTGGGACAGAGATTGCTAAACGACGAGAGGCCTCACAGTTTAACTGTAGCTTTACAACAGTAGAAACAATCCATGACCTAGTGGATGTTCTATGGCTGCTAATGCAAGGCTGTGGTGTTGGATTCCGTCCCATCATTGGACAGTTGACTGGATTCCAAAAGCCTATCAAAGAAGTAGAAATCATTCGATCCACAAGGAAAGAAAAAGGTGGAAAACAAGACAACTTCGAGTCCTACAACATCGAAACCAAAACCTGGACAATCCGAATCGGAGACTCTGCAGAAGCCTGGGCAAAGAGTATTGGTAAGCTGGCCGCACATAAGTTTCCCGCCGATAAACTTGTGGTCAGTCTGGAAGAGATTAGACCAGCGGGAGAACGCCTCAAAGGATACGGATGGATAAGTTCTGGTGATGCTGCGATTGCTACAGCATACAAAGCAATCATTGATATCTTTAACAAGCGTGCCGGGTCTCTTCTTACTCGTATTGACATTCTCGACGTGGTTAACTGGTTGGGAACTATCCTATCTAGTAGACGATCTGCTGAGATTGCTCTTTTTGAAGTAGGTGAAGATGAATGGCAAGAGTTTGCAGTTGCTAAACGCAATTGGTGGGAAGGAAATATTCAACGTGCTCAAAGTAATAACTCACTCCTGTTCACCAAGAAGCCATCGAAGGATGAACTTCAAAGTATCTTCGATCTCATGGTGGAGGCTGGTGGTAGTGAACCAGGGTTTATCAACGGTGTTGCGGCTACGAAAAGGGCGCCATGGTTTAAAGGTGTCAACCCCTGTGCTGAGATCCTACTGGGTAATAAATCATTCTGCAACCTGACAGAAGTAGATGTAGCTAAATTTAAGGGGGATTCTAATGGACTTAGACGTGCCATCCACTTGGCGGCTCGGGCTAATTACAGACAGACCTGTGTCAACTTACGTGACGGAATTCTGCAAGAAGCATGGCATCTTAATAATGAATTCCTCCGATTATGTGGTGTCGGTCTCACAGGAATCGTCCGGCGACCCGATCTGGCAGCATATGATTATGCTGAACTGCAACGAACAGCAACTGCTGGTGCTTACGGAATGGCTGACGAACTCAGTCTACCACGGCCCAAAAACGTTACCACGATCAAACCGAGCGGGACACTATCTAAAGTCATGGACACTACAGAAGGTGTACACAAACCACTTGGCAAGTACATATTCAACAATGTCAACTTCGGTAGGTTCGATCCTTTAGTACCCCTCTGCCGAGCGGCAGGATACAAGGTTATCGAGAATCCCTCAGATCCTGAAGCGGTTCTTATTACCTTCCCGGTAAAATGGGATGATGTTCCGTTTGACCATGTAGAAAGAGACGGGAAACTACTAGAGGTTAATCTAGAGTCTGCCGTCTCTCAGTTGGAACGATATAAGATGCTGATGCTGAACTGGTGTCAACAGAATGTATCTGCTACAATCAGCTACTCAGTAGATGAAGTTCCAGCTATTATTGACTGGTTACTTGAGAACTGGGATTACTACGTTGGGGTATCATTCCTATTCCGTGCTGATCCTACAAAGACAGCTAAAGATTTAGGATATCTGTACCTCCCACAAGAAGTAGTTACCAAGGATGCTTATGATGCTTATGTGTCTTATATCCAACCTATTGAGCTGGATAAAGCTAATGACATTGATGCAGAAATTGAAGATGATTGCGCTTCTGGAGCCTGCCCTATTCGTTAAGGATTAAATGACAACTATTGCACTAAATAAAAATGAAATTGCTTGCGATCTGTCTAAATACTTCAGGTACTGTCAAGATACTGGTAGTCTACTAAGAAATGATAAACCAGTGGGAACTATTAGAAAAGATGGATATATAAAGATTTCCTATAAACGGAATTCTCTATTAGCACATAGAGTAGTTTGGGCTATACACTATGGTAGGATGCCTACGGATATTATTGATCACATTAATGGTGACAAAACTGATAATCGGATCTCTAACCTACGAGAAGTAAACAAATCTATTAATGGACAAAATAGAAAGACAGCCACAAAAAAGAATCCGACAGGATATCTTGGAGTGCATCTACATGCTGGAAAATACTGCGCATCTATTAAATTTAATGGAAAGAAGATCCATCTAGGTAGATATGAAACTGCTGAAGAAGCTCACAAAGTATACTTAGAAGAAAAAAGAAAGCTACATACAGGAAATACTCTATGACCACAATTGCAATGAATCGAGACGAGATTGCTTCAGATTTACAATTCACTCACCCATCAGGTTACAAGTTCAAAGGCACTACTAAAGTGCATCAAATTTATAATCCTGCTGTCTATCCCAAGCCTTTTTATGTTGGCTTTGCTGGTTCAGTTACTGCTGGTCAAGCTGGTCTTAATTGGCTTATTGATCCCGTTGGTAAGCCTCCTAAAAGTGGTGGAGCAGAATTTGTTGTCTTAACAGATGATAAAAAGATGTTTACTTTTACCAATCCTGCTAGTTGGATTGCTATTACTGATCCTCATTATTCTATTGGAAGTGGGTCTCAGTATGCAGCAGGAGCTATGCAAGCTGGTAAAAGCCCGTTGGAGGCAGTAAAGATTGCCTCTAAGTTTGATCCTAATACTGGTAATGGTTATAAAACCTTTAGTACAAATGAAAAAGGGGCCAAGAAGGCCCCTAAATTACGCAAGGAAGATACTCTTCTCCAAGCTGCGACGTTTGACTAATCCTGGTTGTACTTTCCCATTATCAAAAACCCACTTCGGGAACTCTTCAGAAGCTCCCACATAATCTTTTAGATTAAGTTTCTTGAGGAGGGTCGATTTATTAAATTGACCTTCTCCAAGATTATATACGAAATCTACTAGAGCATCAAATTGGTTCTGTGTTAACGGAACTTTCACAAGCCTATTTACTGTATCAACAGCAGATGCAACGTCTGCTTTCAGTAATACAACGGCATACAACTCATCCACTGTATCGAATTTAGTTACTGGTCTTCCATTAATTCTGGTAGTACCGTAACCAACTGTCCACACACCACCTGTGTCCTGATAGGCTTTACTTCTAAAGCCCTCAGAATCTTTTACAAGTTGTAATCCATTATCACTTAACACCATAGCTATCCTTATAGTTCTGGATTTGACTTAGCTTCTGCATACGTAGGATTGCTCTCTCTTTTGCTGGAATGTTCATATTGACAATCTTTCTATCAATCGCTGTTTCCAACGCTTGAGCAGCCACGTCTGGATACTGTTTAAATAGTCCACGTATAGCAATAGCACTAGGCTTCCTATCATTAAGTGCAGCGGCAGCAATAGACTCACTTAGATTGTTAATAATCTTTGTATCCATCGCGTTCTTCTTACTATTATGATAGTCCATGTCTCTTTGTCTAGTCTCTTTCAGAGAAGCTACACCAAGAGCCTTATATAGCTTATCTGTACCAGTACGCTTGTATCCTGTCTCTTTACCCGTCACAGGTGAGATTGTCATCCCACTCTTGTTGGTAAATGGACCATACGCAGCAATCGTACCTTGCCCCACTCCGGCAGGAGCTATAGCATAGGCTGCTTTAGCAAGTCCAGTAGTATCTCCTGCTACAGTGTCAGCCAAACCCTTTCCAACTGCACCAATCGTATTAGCCGTGTCAGCTATCATGCCGACACCTGGCATAGATGGAGTAAGCTCGAATCTAGATCCTAGATCCATTGGTTCCTGATTCTGTCCCCCACTTAGTAGAGAAGCTACTTTACCTGACATAGCTGAGGCTACACCTGATTCGGCTGTAGTTCTAGCAAAGCTTCCAGGTTCTCCAACTCCGTTACCAATATCCATTACCATTCTACGAATGTCAGGAATAAACTGATTCCACTTAGGATCAAAGTCTGGACCGATTCCAGGTGTCTTTTCACCAGTAGAATGCTCTTCCAAGTAATCCTGTAGGGCGATTAAAGCAGCAATAGGAATTGCTCCCTTTAGGCCAGTAGTAACAGCATTAGTACCTACAGCTATGGCTAGTGGTGACCAGTTACCAGTCTCTTTACCATACTTAAAAAACGACCCTAATGTGTTAGCTGTGTTAATAAAGTATGATTGTAGGCCACTCCCAAGAATACCAACAGAGCCAGTATCTTGAATTAAGAATGGTTTCTCACTCGGTCTAAAATCAACCATAGAAGCATTCATTAAGTGCTCTGCTTCTCTAAACAATTCCATACGATTTGGGAACCTACCTGATTGAGCTAAATGATGCACAAAGTGCATAAAGGAGGAGAAGTTAGCTGCCTTGTTTGTGACCTGATTAGCAGCTCTACCAATACTAACAATATGATCTACTCCAGGCAAAGGCTTACTATTTATATCTAAGTGTTCATCTGTTGGTGACAAGTCTAGGATGAAGTTATCTTCTGCATATTTAGTAGCCTCTCTACCTAGAGGTGTCATAGCCTGAGAGCTTTTTACACCAAGTTTATTTCCATAATGTTCTGCCAATCCACCGGCTGTATCTACTGAACCCAATAGCATTGTTCTAGTTGCGTTATGTTTGTAGCCTTCTAAGGATAACTGTCTATGATATGGCAGAGTATTTAGCGGTTGTGCTAAGTTTTGAACCCAGTTACCTGTATTTAAAGACATAACTTTAGTAATCCATAAAGACTTAAGATTCTGTGATCCACGACGTAGAGAAGAACCAGATAACCCAATCGGATGCATCAGATAAGATTCTAGATTACGTGTGATCTGTGGGCCTTGACCCATGGCACGATCCAGATACTCATTAACATACTTAACAGAGTCAGGAGACTGCTTCATGATTTGTTCATCACGAAGGATACCTTTTAGCTGTTCTGAGGCAGTATTGAGTTCTGACCAACTGAAAGCATTCTTAGCATAATTAAATTGATGATCGAAAAGATCCGTTGCATTTTGTACAGGATCTTTCCATGGGCGATCACCTTCAAATCCACGGATGTTTGCCTTAGATTTGAAATGCTGGAATTGTTGAAATGCTTTTACATCTTGAGCAGAATCTCTAGCGAGCATCACTTCTTTAATCTTCTGAGCAATTGGTTCATCACCAAACCGCTGGAGTAGAGATGCATATGCTGATGCAGGATCTTCATGAACATCTGAGCCCTTACGAACCTCAGCTTGTGTCCTAGAAGGGTCAACTTCTGGAACGTTCTTATGAATCCATTCGATGGCTTTATTCTGATCCCATTTAGATTTATCCTTAAGCATCCATACAAGCTTACCATCTTTATCATATAGATAAGTGACGTAGTCACCAACACGTCTAGAGGAGAGATAGAAATCAGCCTCGCTTAAAGGCGTCAGTCCTTTAGCTTCAAGTACCTTAGTCTGAGCATCATAAGCAGCCTTAAACATCTGTCTAACCTTCTGATAGCTAGTAACCTGTTTAGGAGTAAATCCAGCATTGAGTAGTTCACTAGGAGTATATGTAGTTCTTTCAAACATCTCCTTTTTGAATAAGTCGGCAAGCTGCACGAACTGCTTTGGATTCTCTTTCTTTAATTCAATTAGAGCGTGCTGTGCAGGATCAACAAACTGTTTAATAGCTTGGTCTGTTCTCTTCTTAGCTGTTTGAACAAAGTCACTAGCTGTTCTGAACATGAAGTCTTTTGTAGTCGTGTATGTATGTGACATACCAGCACGAAGCTTTTCATTAAACAGCTTCGTATTCTTTCCTTCAGCTATAATCCTGGCTTTGACTTCATCCGGATTTGGATAGGTAGCAATACGGTCACCTTCGGTCTTTTCATGACCAGGAATGTTCCTAATAGGAGAACGTAGCTTCTCTGCAATGCCTCCAAGACCTTTAGAAATAGCATCGAAGTCAATACCACCACGTTGACTATTTGGAACATTAATCTTTCTTCCACCAAGTAGTGGAGCATTCTCTTGTCTAGCTCTTTCAGCAGCATTAAAGTCTAGGTTATGCTGTTTAGTAACTTCATACTCCAGTTGAGTCTGTCGTTCTTCTAACATACGCTGAGCTTCCGCTTGCTTATTGGCAGCAGCAACTTGTTCCTCTTTAGTAGCTTGACGCTGTGCTAGAGCTTGACGCTCTTGCTGTAGTGTGTCTACCTGCTCTTGTAGAGAAGAGACTTCATCCTTGATCTTAGCAGTACGTTCAGCATCATACTTGGAGTAGCCTGTATCTGCTTCTAGTTGTCGTTGACGTTCAGCAGCATTTAGATCCAGATTAGTTTGCTTTGTAGTTTCAAACGTCTGTTGTTGATTACGGGCTTCAATTTCTGATTGTGCTTTAGAGTATCTATCTTTTGCTAACTGCTCATTCATCCAAGGCATTACAGCTTCGGGATTAGGAGCATTATTTCTGATTGGTTCATGCCATCCAGTAAGCTGTGAGTCTACAATGTTAGACATAGCTCTTTCACCGGGAACCACAGCTTGCGGTTCTACAGGAACTTCAGGAGTTCTAACTGGTAGGTTATCTACAGGATTAACTTCTACCGGCTTAATATTACGAAGACCGGGATCAACCCGTTCCGCTAATCCCTTAGCTCCTCTAGCCAGCTTACCAGCAAATGGAATGGGTGCTAGATTACCCGCCATTCTAATAGCACCCTCTACATCTTGGTTTCCCATAGAGAGTTTATTAGCAGCATAATCAATTCCTTTCCCATAGTATTCGAAAGGCTTCATACCTTTTTCATAGACTATGTTGTTAGGAACTTGATTCCCAAAGGAGGGGGCATAACCTTCAATAGATTGCCCAGCGGCATTCCATAACTCATTAAGATTCATGTCTGGTCTAGCAACTTTTGACATAGCTGTAGCTGCTACTTGTACTGGAATCTTTGCAAAACCAGAAGCAATGTCACCCAATAGGGCACCAGTACCTTTTGTACCTTCGATAAGATCATCTGTTACGGATGTATCTGGTGCCTTAGCAGCTAGTTTAGTAGGCTTCATGTTTGCTAGAACATGACTGATTTCCTCATCAGTAGCGTCATCAGGACCACTGAATTCGTAGGTGTTCCCTTTGTCATCATTGAATGAGTATTGCTTAGTGCCCATATATTTCCTTACTGTGTAGGATTACGTGTAAATTTTCTACCACCGATTTCAATAACCTGCTGCTGATCCTCTTTAGCCTTGACACCATTTACTGGTGGAGCGAGAGGTGCCGTCGTGGGTGCTCTATAAGAGAAGTTACCCTCATTAGCTGCCTTCTCCATATCAAGGGTAGGTTTGCCTTGAGACTTAAGCAGCTCTAGGTTGGCATAGAACTG
>ERZ650304.1023-NODE-1023-length-11631-cov-5.437889_pt1 | contig 11631 bp, 22 predicted proteins | sample MGYA00376240_ERZ650304 | MGnify/ENA primary metagenome ERZ650304 (study PRJEB26733, sample SAMN07839271) | wastewater metagenome | biome: small river; feature: stream; material: water | place: USA: North Carolina | collected 2016-03-01 ...
CCCTCTACCGTGGGCCAGCGCAAGACCTAGCTCACAAGATCGCCCATTGGGCCGTCTGCACCTTCACCGGCTCACCCTACAGCCACTGTGAGCTAGTGATTGATGGCGTGTGCTGGTCTGCCTCTGCCCGCGATGGCGCACCCGGCAAGCCTGACGGTGTACGCGGCAAAGTCATTGATCTGACTAGCGGTAGATGGGACGTTATCGACATCCCCGGCGACGAAGCCGCTGCACTGGCGTGGTTCAAGGCGCACGAAGGGCTGCGCTATGACTGGGCTGGCGTGGCTCGCTTTGCCATCCCGTTCCTGCCGCTGTCGGCCAATCGCTGGTTTTGCTCCGAGGCATGCGGCGCAGCGCTGGGCATCGGGCAGGCGCACAAGCTCACCCCGCGCAGTCTCGCGCAGATGTTCCAACCCTGACGCGACGGAAGGACCGCGACACATGGCCGTGAAATTCGACCCCACCATCAACCTGGGGCACATCCTGACGTTCGCCAGCATGGTGGCCGCTGTCACGGCGTCCTACTCGCTGCTCGACAAGCGCGTGGGCGTGCTGGAAGAGCGCAGCAATGCCGCCATCGTCCAAGCGACTGACCGACAGACCGAACAGAAGGAATCCCTACGCGAGATCAAGAGCGACATCAAGGACCTGCAGCGGTCGGTCAACGAGATCAGCCGGGCTGTGGCTGGCGGGAAGAAATGACCCTCATCCCCGACTGGCGAAAAGTCCTGCGCAAAGCGTGGTCCGTGCGCCTCGCCCTGCTGGCCGCTGCACTCGGCGGCGTAGAGATTGCCCTGCCGCTTTTCTCCGACGCGGTGCCCCGGCATGTGTTCCTCGGGCTGTCCGTGCTGGTGACGATGGGGGCGGCTGTGGCGCGGATCGTGGCGCAGCCAAAGATGCGAGGCGACCATGGCTGAAAAGCGCCGGTACTTCCCGCACCTGGCCGGCTCGCTGGTCCTCTGCAGCGCTGGCTTGTGGGCCTTCCTGGGTGGCTGGGAGAGCGGCGGGAAAGACCCGGTGCTGACCGTCTACGCCGACAAGCTGGCCGGCGGCATCCCGACCGTGTGCGACGGCCTGACGCGCCACGTCACCCGCACGCCGATCATCGTCGGAGACACCTGGACGCGCGAGAAGTGCGACCAGGAACAGGCCCTGGCCCTCACCAAGGTGCAGACCGATCTGGCGATGTGCTTCCGCCGGCTGCCGCCGCAGGAGGTCTACGACATGGCCAGCAGCCACGCCTGGAACAACGGCGCTCCCAACACCTGTGCCAGCCTGGCCATGGAAGCCTGGAACCGCGGCGACTGGGAGCTGGGATGCCGGCGCCTGTCCTACTCCGACGCCGGGAAGCCGGTGTGGAGCTACGTGCGCACCGGCCGCACGCTGCCCGACGGCAAGCCGGAAATGAGGTTCGTGCGGGGACTGGCCGAACGGCGCAAGGCCGAGACGGGGCGATGCCTCGAAGGGGTGCAGTGATGCTCGGTCCCATCCCACTTCTCTACCGCTGGGCCGCTGGCGTCGCAGTCATCGTCATCGCTGCGCTGGCCCTGCTCGCCTGGGATGCCGCCCGCATCAAGCGCGCCGAGAAGCGCGGCGCCGATCTGGTCCGCGCCGAGTACACCGCCGCCGCCCTGCGCGAGGCACAAGCCAACGCCGCAGAGACCGCCCGCCGACTGAAAGCCCAACAGGAGAACCAACGTGCCCAAGATGCTGCCCTGGCCCGTGCGCGGGCTGATGCTGATCGCGCTGCTGCTGACGCTGACCGCGTGCGCGCACAAGCAACCGAAGCCGCCCGTGAGTGGAGTACCCGCCTCGGCGATTCCCCCACTGTCGGCGACAGCCAAGCAGCCGCCGCCGCCATCGGTGTGTGTGCCGACGTGCTCGGCCGGGCTATCGCGCACGCTCGCCTCTTGGCCAGCACTGCCGACGCCGCCCGAGCGGCCGGCCTCAAGTGCTCGGCCGATTACGAAGCCTTGATCCCGGACAAGCCATGAGCATCGGCCTGGGCCCCTACCTGCGACTGGTGAGCCTGGGCATCGTCTCTCACGCCTGCCCGGCCTGCGATGAGATCCACCGCATTGCCCTGGGCGCCGGCCAGGACTGGGACCACGAGATGAACCGCCCCACCTTCAGCAAGAAGGTCAGCCAGTCGAACGGCTGCCGGTACTTCATCACGATGGGCTGCATCGAGTTCGCCGAGGACTGCGACCACGCCATGGCCGGCAGGGTGGTTCAGTTGCCGGTCTACCCGCTGAGGCTGCCATGACCTGCGCCCGCTGCGGATCTGACGATCACACGGTTTCCCGTTGTCCCTGGAGGTGTTCCATGCGCCGATCCATTGCCCTGTCGCTCGCCGCCCTGGTGGCCAGCTTGCCCGCGGTAGCCGAAGGCCCTGCCCAGACCATCGAGGTGCAGGGCGTGTGCCAGGACGGCCAGCTGCGCGGCCTGCGCCTGTTCGTCCCGGTGCCGGGGACCGTCACGATCCAGATCCCGGCCGGGGTGTGTCAGGCGGCGCCCGTGCGCCGGCCCGGCAACTGGCAGACCTGATTCTTTCGCAGGTGTCTCCGTCTGGCCTTCCGGCCAGCTTCGCCCCGGGCTTCGGCTCGGGGCTTTTTCGTTCAGAATGCAGTCACCCGAAGCCTGTGCAGGGGGCGCCCACGCGCCAGTCATCAGGTATCCGGCAGGGCTGGGCCAGGCTGATGCCTCGGCAGGTTCGATTCCTGTGCTGCCAGTTCAAGCCCAGTGCACTCTGTGGCACTTTCCATGGCACGCCGCCGGTAACCCGTTGATGCGCAACGACTTGCGGCACCCTCTCGCTCCGCCAGTCCCCACAAGTCCAGACCCGTCCAGAGCAATCTAGACGGGTCTTGTTTTTCCGGCTTCCCCCATGACGTGATCGAGCGGCAGCTAGCGCACAAGGAGACGGACGCGGTACGCGCTGCATACAACCGCGCCCTGTACCTTGACGCTAGGCGGAGGTTGATGGATTGGTGGGGGCAGTGGCTTTCAGCAGAGAAAGAACGTCCGCCCGATGCCAGCGGGTTGACTTGTTCACCTTGACCGGGGCGGGCGCCCTGCCATCGCGCACCCATGCCCACCATGTCGAGCGGCCAATGTTCAAGAATGCGGCAATCTCTCTGTCCCGCATCAGTGCTTCGCTCGTGGTGTCGCTCATTCCTTCCCCCTTGCGCGGATAGCGTCTGCGCAGCTTTCAGCCCCATCACTGCGACGAAGCCCTTTGTAGAGTCTCAACGTATCTGCGACGATCTTCTCGCACACCTTCGCGCACGCCTCCCGTTCTGCCTGCACGGCGCGGGAGACTTCGGCAAGGGCGTAGGCTCGCATCTGGTCGGCGGTGTACCGATCACAGGAAACAATCCTCATACCGTCAAGCTCGAATTCCGGCTCGGGCAGCGGTCCTAGTTGGTCAGTCATTGCTTGTCCTCCTGTTGCTTCTGTGCAGCCACGGCCAGCCGATACATCCGGTGGGCAAGCTCAATTGCATAGGCCTCTTGCGCCGTGACTGGCTCTCCGCACTCTGCGCCCGCCCATTCCTCGGCAATCTCGTGTAGGGCTAGCCGGTAGGTTTCCGCATCCCCCGCAGGTGCGCGGGTGTTCCATGCGGAGATGGCGGCTTCTTTGGTTCTCTTCATTTTTTCCGCATCGCACCCATCCGTAGGGCACTCAATCGAAAACCCGCCATGCGTATCCAGCAAGTCATACATCAGCGGTTTGGCCCCGCAGAACGGACAGGGCTTCAGTTCATTGCTCATTCACTCCCCCTGTGCAAACCAAGACAGATACTCATCCTCGCCGCTCGGCGCGATAGGCTCAATCAGCGTGCGGAAACGTGGTGAGCAGTTGGTACAGATCACCGCCCAATCGCCAACGCAGTCAAGCCGAAGCGCGTACTTCTCGTTCATCTCCGGCGTACCGGGGTACTGATCGTCACCAGCGACCCGGTAAGGTGGTCTGCTGCGGTACTCGTTTGGGCCTTGCTCGTAGTTCAGGTTCGCGTCGTAGAACGCTTTGCCGTCGCACACATCGCAGCCGCGATAGTCACCTCTTGCCATCACTTCCCCCCTTCCCTGCGGAGCATGTCGGCGGCCTCCTTCTTCCCGGCCCACCAATCCGCGCCGTGCGGGCCTCGTAGCGTTGTCCAGTCGCGTACCACCCGGACGACTGGATATGCGAGGGAATGGCCTCGGCCAGTGCGCGCAGCAGCGCACGGTCAGGCAGCGGGCACACCAACGGCGTAGCGTCGGTCTGCCCCATTCCCCAGCGCTCCACCGGGAACAGCCCTGTGTCTTTCCAGCGTTGCCGCTGCTCTTCCGTCATGGGTTGCCAATCAGCCATTGGTCTTGCCCTCCACGCCACGAGTGTTCATCGGTCGAGCCACCGGGGCGGAGTCACGTTGAACTGGCTGCGCGAGACGATGCGGTTCAGCGGCACGTCGGTCCGCAACCGCATTTCGACATTCAGCCTTCCGCTCACCAGTGCGCGCAAGCGATCCTTCCAGCACATGACGACGTTCACGCCAGTGATGCACTCGCCCGGCGCGAAGCCTGGCTGGTTGTCTTCGAGGTAGGCAAGGCAGGTCTGCGGAAACAGCTTCTGCTGCAGCCAGCGCTTCCAGCGCGGTATGGGGTCGGGTGCGTAGTAGCCATCGGCTTTGTCGTCGCTCATTTCGGTTCCTTGGGTTGATCGTTGGTGGTGTCCCGCACGCCATCGGCGGCTTCCTTCTTCCCCGCCCACCAGTCCGCTCCGTGCGGGTGGTCGGCTTCGTGGCCCGCGTCCATCGCGGCCTGGATGCCCTCGCGCAGGGCTTCCTTGCCCCCTAGAGCATCCCGGAGCGTGGTGTAGGCCCGGTGCACCTTGTCGCTCTGCCGCTCGGTCATCCACAGCAAGCCCAGGGCCAACAGGGCGGCGGAACGCAGATCACGCAGAGATTGCGCAGATTCCTCGCAGAAATCACGCACGGCGCCATCAGCCCCTTCCTCTGCGCAGATCGCGGAGATAGCTTCGCTGGCGTAGTGCCCAGCGTTGCCGGTGTCGCCATCGATCCTGCGCATCTCGGCCAGCAGGTAGTTGCGCTGCCGCTCCAGTTGCTGGAGTCGGGCGTTGCGCGTGCGGCTGCTACCTGCCAGACAGTTGCGCACCCGGCACAGCCGCTCAATCTCAACGGCGGCGGCGGTCATCATCTCGCCCGCTTCTTCGCAGTCGGTGATTCCGCGTGAGACAGGGTGGCACACAAACTGCCGGGCCGTCTCGCGCAAGGCGTCGAGCTTTGCCCAACGTGGCGTATCGTCGGCAGGCACAACGGTCAGTGCGGGCGGGTTGCGCAGTTCGATGCGATCCACAGTCCCATTTGTGCCTGCCCATGCGCGTGCAGCGGACTCCACGCCGAAGTGGCAGCTTGAGCCGTAGGCGGTGGTGGCTTTGTAGACCTCAATCATTCCTTCCTCCCATCAGACGGCAGCACGCCATCGGCGGCTTCCTCGTCGTCGGCCGCGTCCTCGATGTCGAACACTTCCCGACAGGCCGCGCAACGCTGCAGGCTCTCGTCCGTCTGTTCACCGTCCCAGCCGCTGTCGTACTGGTAGTGCACCTTGCATCCGCACTTGGGGCAAGCCATCAGGAGCCCTCCCGCACGCCATCAGCGTCCGTCAGGGGCGCAGGGCTGGCGGCGAGCATGGCGCGGAGAGCAATCATCACGCTCTCAAACTTGCTGTCTGGAATCTCAGCGGCAATGCAGGCGTCTGCGATCTGGTCCTCCGTCCACCCCTGCGGCACGATGGGCGCGGCTCGGCGGTTCCAGCTTGCTCCGCTGCGGCCGCCTTCGTCGCCGGATTCCAGCCGACAGCCGCAGTTTCCGCACTCCACAATGCACGACTGGTGGCGAGTGCCGGGCTGCCACATCTCGGCCTTGCCACCGCAGAACGGGCACGACTTCAGTTCTTCGCTCACTTCGTCTCCTTCATTGCCGCAGCCCAGCCGGGATAGACGCCCTCGCGGTTCCATCCGTCCAAGGGGTTGCCATCTGCGTCCACATCGACATAGATGGTCTTGGGCGTGTAGGGGAACGTGACAGGCTGGGCGCTGCCGCGTCCTGTGAAGCAGCACCCATTGGCCTCCCGGAACACCACTGCGTCTATGTCATACGCAGCACCACCAAATTGCTCGAAGTTGCCCTTAAACACAGAGCCGCGCCTGATGTTCTGAACAGAGCGCCCGTCGAAGGTTTCTCCCCATTCTTTCGACTCTCCGGTCAGCGGGCGCAGCGGTTGGAACATCAGCAGTTTCTCCAGCGAACGGACGGCATAGGATGCGCTGAATCCGCTATGCCCATGCGTAGAGAACACCAGCACCAGTTCGCGCAGCCCTTGGTTCATCAGCGCTTGCATCTCGTCGCCATTCTCGGGCAGCAGTTCGCGCTCTGCATGCGCCATGAGGTTGCCCGGCTTTTCACGCAGGATGCGCCAGCACAGGGCGAGTTTTTGAGAGAGTTTCATGTTTGCTCCTTCATTGCCGCATCAATGGCGGCGTCCAGCGCCTTCACTTCCCGAGTCATGCCGGGATAGCGGAGTTCCGCGTACTTGTGCCGCCAGTCTTGGGCCTTGTGTGCCCATTCGTCACGCTCGGCGGTCAGTTGCGCAACCTGTCGCTCCAGTTCCGCCACTCGGGCAGACAGGGCGGCGGTGCAGGTGTCGGCGTACTCGCGGACTTTCGACGCGGTGTAGAGGTTCACATCGTGTCCCCAGATGTCTACCGTGCTGTGAGGCTCAGGCAACGGCGGCTTCATGTCGTCGGCTCCGAAAGTTCAACCGCTGCGGCCATCACAAGCATCATGTCCATGCCGATCAGCTCCCGCTTCTTGCACACTTCGATGGCAACGGTCAACGGGGCTTTCTTGTCGCGTGTGGCTGTCATCGTGAGAAGCCTGCCAAGCTCTGCCATGTGCGGCTTGTACTTGTCGCCCAGCAGCCGCCGCGCCTTGTCGCGCATCTCGTAAAGCTGTGCGGCCATCTTCACTTGCTTTTCCGTTGCTTGGCTCATGGCGTCGGCTCCCATGTCGGCAGGGGTGGTCATGCGGCCTGCTGCTGGTGCTGCACGGTGCGGATGTGGGCCACGATGGAATCGCAGATCCGGCCGAAGTCGGCTTCGTGGTACAACTTGGCGCTCTTGTCCGTTGCCACGATGGGGAAGCCCATGCGGGCGAGGAAGTCGGCCGTGACCGTGAAGCCGAGGCGCTCGCTGATCTGGCCCAGCTTCAGGCTCGGGGGTGTGGCGGGCGCGGCCGGTGCCTTCGTGGGCATGGGGACGACGTTGGCGGCCACCGGGGCAGCAACAGGCGCGGCGCTGGGTGCCGGCGTCGGTGCAGCGGCGGCCTCGCGCTGGCGGCGCTCCAGGGCTTCGGCTTCCTCGCGCGCACGCTGCTCGCGCGCCGCGGCCTCCTGCTCCATCCGCACCTTCTCGGCGGCCCGCGCCTCTTCTTCCTTGCGGATACGCTCGCGCTCGCGCTCGGCCAGTTCGGCGGCCCGGCGTTCCTCCTGCAGCTGCTGCACCCGCACGCGGTCTTTCACCTGGGCGGCGAAGTCATCGACCGGCTTGAGCACGAGCACGGCGAGGTCAGGGGTCAGGCCCGAGCGGTCGCCGACCAGGCCGGGCAGGGCTTTCAGGTTGGCGTCGATCCGGTCGGCCACTTCGTTGGCGGCGATCTTGGCCTGGGCCAGCAGCGTGCTGATGGCGTTCTCCATACTGGCCAGGGAGCGCAGCCCCTTGATGGCGCCGCCGAAGTCCACCGCGCTGGCCGTCGCCGGCATGAACGGCTGGCCCAGGCGCTTGTTCAGCCCCGCGATGTGGTCGCGCAGGGCCGTGATGCCGACTGCGACGATCTCTCCCTTGCGGCGCTCCTTCTCGCTGGTCAGGATCTTCTCGGCCATGCTCACGTTCTGCTGCAGGAGCTTGTCCAGCATGTCCTTGGAGCGCTTCGCCTGGTCGATGGGCGCCACCTGGGCCAGCATCTGCGCCTCGGCTTCGCCCAGCTTCTTGCGGGCGTCCTTCATCACCTTGATCTGCGCGTCCAGGTCCACGAAGTCCTGGTCGGTCTTCGGTTCGCGGATCAGCTTGTCGGCCAGGAAGGCGCGCAGGCGCTGCTCGAAGGCGGCGCGCCGATGGATCAGCGTGTCGCGGGAGCGATGGGTGCCGACGCGCTCAGCCCCGAGCAGGTCGACATGGCGATGGAGTTGTACACGCACATCAACGAGGTCTTCGCGCCCGTCGATGGCCCGCTCGCGCGCAGCGGCCTCAACTCGGCCGACCTGATGCGCGAGATGCAGCGGTTCGGTTTCGGCCCGCAGGGCGCGCTCGGCGACAGCCTGCTGGACCCGGCGAAGTCGCTGGCCGATCAGGCAGGCATCTGGCGCAACTACGATGCCGAGACGATGGCGCACCCGCTGGACGTGCTCTCCAATTGGCACAAGGCGCTGTCGGCTGCCAGCGTGCGCCCCAGCATCGGCGCGAGCATGAGCCAGCTGTTCGACCACACCGCGAACGGCATGACCGCTGCCGAAGCTGTCGCTGCGGGCTGGAAGAAGATGCCCGTGCAGGCTGACCACGCCGGCTTCGTCGCCTATGTCGACCCGGAGAGCTACTTTCCGCCCGAACTGTTCCGCGAAGCGGCCTACCTCAACCGGTTCTTCGAGCAGATGGAGAAGGGCCTGCCTGAGAAGATTCGGTACATTGTCGGCCCCTACGATGCGATAATCGGCACACTCAAGTCGTCCATGACCATCTGGAACGTCTCGCACCACGTTACCAACGTGCTCGGCGAGTACGCCATGCTCGTGATGGCCGGCGTGAACCCGCTGCACAGCATCCGCTCCATCGGCGCGATCAAGGCCGGCGGCCGACTACTGGACTCCGACCCGAACATCATCGGCACCTACCGGGCCAACTTCCTCGAAACAGCCGGCAGTGCTGGACGCCCCGCCACCGGGACGCTCAAAGACCGGTGGGGCAGCGGTAACGCCTCCGTGTTGATTCGTGGCGCCGACGGCAAGCTCACCAAGGTCAACCTCACCCCTGAGGAGATCTGGGCGCGTGCGATCAACGACGGCTCGGCGATCACGGCACGCGAGTCGAAGGACATGCTGCCCGGTGTCGGTCGCGAAGGCGTCGAAGGCACGCGCTGGAACAAGTTCGTCAACTCGCCATTCAACGTCATCGGTCAGATCGACCGCCGCCTCGGCGAGTTCAGCGCGACCCGCGACAACCTGACCCGAATCGCGCACTACCTTTCCACCCTTGAGAAGGGCGAGTACCGCAGCCTCGACCAAGCATTCGAGGCCGCTGCCGCTGACGTGCACAGCTACCACCCGACGATCCAGACCCTCTCGGCCACCGATCAGATCTGGACCCGGCGCATCGTGTTCTTCCACACGTGGGTACGGCAGGCGGCAGCCCGGGTGCTCATCACCGCGGTGGAGAAGCCCGCCTACGTGACGCTGCCCTCGAAGTGGCAGTACAACCAAGCTGAGGCCAACGGGCTCGAGCCTGAGTCGCTGGGTAAGCCCATCGGCCCCGACCCGCGCATCCCGTCCTACCTGTCCAACGGCGTGCTCGGCCCCACCTACCTCGGCGGCTACTCGCCATGGGGCGGCACCGGCGACCTCGCCGCCGATGAGGAACCGCACCTCTGGGGCTACAGCCTGTCCAGCCCGCAGCTGGACACGCTCAAGACGTTCTTCGGCGGCGTCACGTTCGACGGCACCCCCAAGGCACTGACCTCGCCATTCGAGACGGCTGCCGGCCTGCTGAACCCGGTGCTCAAGGCGTTCATCGAGGTGCCCGCCAACTCGCGCGTCGGTGGCATTGGCGGTCCCGTGCGCGACAGTTATGCCCAATTTGGCGACTACCTGCTCAGCCAGACTGGCGCGCCTGACCGCATCTCCGGCGCACTGGGCATGCAGCCGAAGGCCGGCATGACCCCGGAGGAGAATGCCGGCGACACAGCACGCAAGCAGATCAGCCTGCTGACGGGGCTCAAGCCGACCGACTACACGAACGCGACCGCCGCGGGGGTGGCCGCCACTGAGCGTAGCCAACGGGAGCGCGCGGCGCTCGCCGAAGCAGGTTACACGCCTGAGCAGATCGACCTGATCCGCAAGGCGTGGAAAGAACAGCGTGGCTACTAAGCGGCAAATGTGACATACTCATGGGTGCACCCACCGAAGGAGAACCTGTGACGCTCATTACCGAGAATGATGAGGAGATCCCTGCCGAGCTTGTCTTCGAGCAAGTCGCACACGACGATCCACCCGAGGTCGCCATCGAACGCCGACTGTCAGCGCGCTTCGACCGCAACTTCGTCACCATCGAAAACACCATCGTCGCCCTCCGGCGCGAGTTCGAGAAGTTGCGCGCCCGGCCACCGAAGCCGCCCAAGGTGCGCCGGTCAGGGGCTGCGGCCCGCACCAACCCCGACCGGCTCTGGTTCGGCCTTCTCATCGCCGGCCTCAACGCTGTCTTCATCCTCGGTGCCTTCGTTCTCTCGTTCGCCGGGCAGTACGCCTTCGCGCCCAACACCGTCGTCGCTCCCGAGTTCTACTGGTGGATCCCCCTCGCGCTCGACCTGCCCATCGTCGTCTCCGCGTTCACCGCGGCTGTGTTCCGCCGCCGCAAGCAGCATGCCCGCGCCAATATCAACTGGATCTTCGTCGGCGCGCTCACCGTGTTCTCGAGCGGCATCCAAGCCACCCACGTGCTCGAAGGCCACGGGTTCTTCGCCGGCGCCGAACTAACCTTCCCCCAGTGGCTCGGCGTCGTCGTCATGGCGTCAATGCCGTGGTTGGTGCTCTATCTCAGCGAGAATCTTGCTGGCCTGCTTGTCAAGCCGACCGGCGAAACCCGCGACCCCGCGACCGTCACACCCGTGCGGCGCAAGCCCACCACTCGAACAAGGAGCAAGAAATGACCGACATCAACGAAGCACTCGCCGCCTCCCGCGCACGATTCGTGACCGCGCAGAACAACCCGCGCAAGATCACCGATCAGGACCGCGACGATGTGGACACCATCACGTCAGCCGTCATCGGCCTCGGCGCCCAGATCGAGCGTCTCGTTCCCAAGGGCCGCAACCAGTCCCTCGCGCTCACCGCGCTCGAGGACGTCCTCACCCGGGCCAACAAAGGCATCTACGTCGATCGAGGCACAGAGTGACCGCCACTCTGCGCTTCACGGGCGAACTTACCATCACGAGTTGCTGGTGCGGAATCCGCGTCGCGATCCCCGACTCGCTGTACCGTGAGGCGTCGCATAATGGGCACACGGTCTACTGTCCCCTCGGTCACACCTTCGTCTTCACCGAGACGGAGGTGGACCGCCTCAAGGAGAAACTCGAAGTGGCGCAGCGCACAGCCATCCGTGAGCGCAACTGGCGCCACAACGCGGAGCGGGCCACGGAGGCCGAGATCCGATCCAAGGCCGCGTTGAAAGGTCACCTGACCCGGATGCGCAACAAGATCGCCAACGGCGTCTGCCCAGTCGGCGGATGCCGTCGGCACTTCGACAACGTGCAGGCGCACCTTGCAGGCGTGCACGCCGACTGGCTCACCGAGCACGACATCCTCA
>ERZ650304.1024-NODE-1024-length-11627-cov-4.218977_pt1 | contig 11627 bp, 9 predicted proteins | sample MGYA00376240_ERZ650304 | MGnify/ENA primary metagenome ERZ650304 (study PRJEB26733, sample SAMN07839271) | wastewater metagenome | biome: small river; feature: stream; material: water | place: USA: North Carolina | collected 2016-03-01 ...
CCGAAATCAACCACCACCACTGGGGCACCGAGCAGGGCCAGAAGCTGGTCAACATGTTGCCGCGTAAACGCGTGGGTGAACCCAAAGATTTAGATGCCTTGTTGGTCATGCTGGCCAGCAGCGCAGCATCCAGGTTGGCAATGTTCTTGATCTTGGCTTTGTCCAATGCCTGCAGCAAACCGCCTTCAATTTGGTCTTTGGCAAAGTGGGTGCCTGGCACCACGATGTCATAGCCCGTGTTGCCAGCTACCAGCTTGGCCTGCAAAGCTTCATTGGTCTCGAATGTGTCGTAGTTAACCTTGATGCCGCTTTCTTTCTCGAAGTTGGCAATCATGTCCTTGGGAACGTAGTCTGGCCAGTTGTAAATATTGAGAACTTTTTCCTCAGCATTCACAGGGGCTGCCGCTACGGGCGCCGATGCGGGGGCTGCAGCTGCCGGGGCTTCTTCCTTCTTGCCGCAGGCGGTCAGGGCGGCGGCAGCGATCAGGGTAGCCAGCAGGAGCGACTTGTTCATTGGTGTCCTCAGTGAGAAGTGTTGATCAACGATTGCGAAAGAAACAGGATCCGACGCATTCAGCGGAGCCGAGTGGTCGGGCTTCACAGGCTTGAGTGATAGACACATCAGCTGGGGCTGGCCCTTGGTGGCCGCGCTGGTGTATGTGGCGGTAGGCCCGTCGCTCTTGGCTTACCGCTGCTGGGGGTTGGGCGTTCAGCGGGTGGGGCCGAACATTGCTGGCTTTTTTGTCAACCTCATTCCCGTGTTCACCGCCACCTTGTCAGCCTTGGTGTTGGGCGAAATGCCGCAGCTGTATCACGCGGCAGCATTTGTGCTGATCATTGGCGGCATTGTGGTGTCGTCACGCAAGTAACTCAGAAAGTGCCTGCATAAGCGCCACCATCGGTCAAGATGTTTTGGCCCGTCATGTAGCCCGCTTGTGCCGAGCACAAAAACGCGCAGGTGTCGCCAAACTCTTGTGGGTTGCCAAAGCGTTGGGCAGGAATGGTTTTCTTGCGGGCCTCGGCCACGGCATCCACAGATTGGCCTGTTTTTTCTGCGGCACCTTTCATGGTGCCCTTGAGTCGGTCGGTGTCGTACGCACCGGGCAGCAAGTTGTTGATGGTCACATTGTTGGCCGCCAATTTTTGTGTGCGAGCCACGCCCGCCACAAAACCCGTCAATCCTGAACGTGCGCCATTGGACAAGCCCAAGATGTCGATGGGCGCTTTCACGGCGCTAGAGGTGATGTTGATGATGCGGCCAAAGCCGCGCTCGGCCATGCCATCCACGGTGGCTTTGATGAGTTCAATCGGCGTGAGCATGTTGGCGTCAACAGCCTTGATCCAATCGTCGCGTTCCCAGTTGCGAAAGTCGCCGGGTGGCGGACCGCCTGCGTTGGTCACCACGATGTCAAAGTTTTTACCAGGTCCACCTGCGACGGACCAAATGGCTTCGCGACCTTGCTCGGTGGTGATGTCTACCGCCACCGCGAGGATGGTGGTGCCCAGTTTGCGCAGCTCTGTCGCAGCAGCTTCTAACGCCTCAGCACCGCGCGCGACGATGACCACGTTGACGCCTTCGCGTGCGAGTGACTGCGCACAGCCAAAGCCCAACCCTTTGCTTGCGCCACCCACCAATGCCCATTTACCTTTGAGACCTAAATCCATCACTTCGCTCCGTACTTAGAAACAATAAACACGCCACTCAACACCAGCAGGGTACCCACCCCAATCCACATGTTCAACGGCTCATTCAAGACCCACACGCCCATCGCGATGGTGGCCATGGGGCCAATCATGCCCGTTTGTGCGGTCAAAGCAGCACCGATGCGCTCAATGGCCATCATCACCATGAGGACAGGTGCCACCGTGCACGCCAAGGCATTGAGCAAGGCCAGCCACAACACGTCTACGGGAACATGGGCCGCCGACAGTGGGCGCAGCAACACAAACTGTGCAATGCAGCACACGCACGCCACACTGGTGGCCCACCCCACCAATCGCAAAGAGCCAATGCGGTTCACCATCTGGCCGCTGAAAATCAAATACATGGCGTAGGTCACAGCGCTCGCAAAAATCAATCCGCTGCCCAAGGCCACGTCGGCACCTGACAGCGTGAGCTCATGCGCGAACACCAGCAACACCCCGCTGTAGCTCACCCCCATCGCCAACATGCGAATCGGTTGAATGGGTTTCTTGTAGAGCGCCCAACCCAGCACCACCACCAGCGTGGGGTTGAGGTACAGAATCAGCCGCTCTAAGCTGGCCGTGATGTATTGCAAGCCTAAAAAGTCGAGGTAGCTTGACAGGTAGTAGCCCACAAAACCAAGCCCCATGATGTTCAACACATCACGGCGTGTCAATGGGTTCGCACGCGCGATGGCTTGACGCTCAGCCCACAAGCCCATGGCAATAAAAAACGGCAGCGCAAACAACATGCGGTACATGATGACGGTGACCGCATCCACGCCATACACATAAGACAGCTTGACGATGATGGCCTTGCCGCTGAACGCAATGGCACCCGCAGCCGCTAAAAGAAGCCCCGACAAAGCAGGACGTTGGACAGAATTCATTCGTGAAAATAACCAGTAAGTCTTGAGTTTATGTGAGCCTTAGGCGCGGGCGTGTCACAAACGCTCGGTACCATTGGGGGGTATGTCATCCCTCGAACTCACCCTGCTGTATTTGTGCGCTGCCGTGATCAGCGTGGTGGCGTGTCGACTGCTGCAACTGCCCGCCATGTTGGGCTATTTGTTTGCAGGCGTGGTGATTGGTCCCAACGCGCTGGCCTTGGCCAAAGACTCCGCAGCGATTGAACACCTGGCCGAATTTGGCGTGGTGTTTTTGATGTTCGTCATCGGCCTTGAATTCAATTTACCCAAACTCATGCGCATGCGCAAGCTGGTGTTTGGGTTGGGCTTGGGGCAAGTGCTGTTCACGCTTGTGGGCGCATTGCTGTTCAACCTCGCCGTCGGCTTTGCGCTCAAAGAGCTGGGCTACCTCTGGCGCTTGAGCTGGCAAGCGGCTTTGGCTTTGGGCAGTGCCTTGGCCATGTCGAGCACGGCCATCGTGGTCAAGCTCATGGCGGACCGTGTGGAGCTGGAGTCACCCCACGGCCAACGCGTGATGGGCGTGTTGCTGTTCCAAGATTTGGCCGTGGTGCCGCTGCTGGTGCTCATCCCCGCGCTGGCGGATATGGGCGAGCACAACATTTGGAAAGTGCTGGCCATCGCCATGCTCAAGGCAACCGCGCTGGTGGGCTTGTTGCTGTGGGGCGGTCAGCGCGTGATGCGCAGTTGGCTGCATTTGGTGGCACGTCGCAAGAGCGATGAACTGTTCATGCTCAACCTGTTGTTCATGACCTTGGGCTTGGCCTGGCTCACCGAACTCGCAGGTTTGTCGTTGGCCATGGGTGCTTTCTTGGCCGGCATGTTGATTGCCGAAACCAATTTCAAACACAAGGTGGAAGAAGACATTCGCCCCTTCCACGATGTGCTGCTAGGTTTGTTCTTTATCACCATCGGCATGAAGCTGGATTGGGAAGTGTTGATCGACAGTTGGGGCTGGGTGCTGCTGCTGTCGTTCATCCCCGTGTTTTTCAAAGCGGGCTTGGTGTTTGTCTTGGCGCGCATCACCGGCGCGCCTGCCGGTGTGAGCCTGCGCACCAGTTTGTACCTCGCACAAGCGGGTGAATTCGGTTTTGTGCTGTTGTCACTGGGCTTGCAAAACTCGCTCATCCCTGCGGCTTGGATGAGCCCCATCTTGGCGTCCATGGTGTTGTCAATGATTGCCACGCCCTTCTTGGTGATGAATGCAGACCGCATCGTCAACCGATTCATCAGCACCGATTGGTTGCTGCAATCGCTGGCCCTCACCGGCATGGCCCAGCGCACCCTCAAAATTGAAAACCACGTCATCGTGTGCGGCTACGGGCGCAGCGGCCACAACTTGGTCGATTTGCTCAAGCTTGAAAACATTCCTTATGTCGCGCTCGACTCCGACCCAGACCAAGTGCAAATGGGCCGCGACCATGGCCACCATGTGGAACTGGGCGATGCCACCCGTTTCTCGAGTCTCATGTCGGCTGGCTTGGTGCGCGCCGCCGCCGTGGCGGTGACCTACCCCGATTTACCTTCCGCGCTCAAGGTGCTGGCGTGGGTCAAAGAGCACGCGCCCAACGTGCCCGTGATTGTGCGCACCCACGACGACGAACACTTAGAAGACCTGCGCGCCGCAGGTGCTGCCGAAGTGGTGCCCGAAGTGATTGAAGGCAGCTTGATGCTCGCCAGCCAAACTTTGGCACACATCGGCATTCCCCTCAAACGTGTGATTCGTTTGGTGCAAGGCCAGCGTATGACGCGCTACGCGTTGATGCGCGACACAAACAAATACAAAGAAGGCTTGGACGACACCGCCACGCTGTGAGCGTCAGTCAAGGCGAAGCGGCTTGCCCTAAGAAGTCTCGCCACAACCCAAGCAGCGCGTTCACATCGGCCAGCTTGAAACGCCCCTCAGACGGGTTCCACCAAGCGGTGTCTTCTGGCCCCACATTGCTTTGGTTGAACTGCACACCGCTTGCAGAAAAGTCCACGCCAAACGCATCGCCATCTGCAAACCATGGCGTTCGCTGGCCTGCCTCAATTTGTGCGATGGCATCCAACACCTCTTGGCAACGTTCGACGGTGTTCACGTCGCTGGTCAGCCAGCTGCACACAAAACGATTCAGCGGATGCTGTGGGTCTGCTGCGCCATCGTCATCCACCCATTCGCACGCGGGATAACGCACAGGCTGCGCCCCGCTGCCGGGGATAGGCGCTTGTGTTTGGATGAAACAACGAAGTGACATGAATCAGCGGCGTTTGCTGTACACGGGATACGCGGTGACGCGCGGCTCTAAGTAGCCTTCCACGCGCACACCGCTGGGCGTGAGTGCGCTCCACTTGTCACCGCGAATGGTTTTGGTCGGGCTGAACCAGGCGGCGTTCACCTCGCTCACCACTTGCGCTGCCGTCCAGTCTTTGGGAAACATGGTGTTGGGCATGGGGTTGCCGTTGCGGTCGGTTTTGGTGAGCCACTGGCCTGGGTGATTGGGGTCCATCATTTGCACTTGCGCGCGGTACACGCCGGTGGCATCTGGTGCGGATGCTGTGCCTTCCATCACACGCACATCGCCGTTGAGCAAGGTGTGTCCGCCTGTAGGCTCGCCGGTGTGGCGCTTGTAGTCGGCACCGATGATGTGTTTGAAATCAATGGGGGAATTGCTGGCGGGCAGCGCAGCTTCGGCGGTGCGTGCGGCTTGAGGCATAGCCTCTTGCACCACCGCCACCGACTTGGCTTTTTCATGCGACGCCGTACTCGATGAGCTGTGCGGAGCCTTGTAGGAAAAGAACGCCGATAGCGCAACGACCACCAAGGCCAACAAAAGACGACTCAATTTATTCACCCATCACCTCACCTTCGCGTCGTGGGTCAGCACCGCTGATCCACACAGTTTTTTCATGTTTGTTTTGTTTGACCACGGCTTGCAACCCGCTGGTCAATGCTTGTTCGCGCACCGCGTGGCCGCGCTCGCGCAAGGCCGCAAGGGTAGCAGGCGCAAAGCGCCCACTTTCCAACACCAACGGGCCACCCACGCTGCCAAAGTTGGGAAGTGCGATGGCTTGCTGCGGGCTCAAGCCCCAGTTCAACACACCCACCAAAGTTTTGGCGGTGAAGTGAATGATCATCGCGCCGCCGGGGCTGCCCACGCTCATCACCAACTGCCCCGTGGCTTTGTCAAACACCAAGGTGGGTGACATGGACGAACGCGGGCGTTTGTTGGGCTGCACACGGTTGGCCACAAGGCGGCCCTGCGCATCACGCGGGGCAAAGCTGAAATCGGTCAGCTCGTTGTTGAGCAAAAAACCTTTCACCATTTGGCGCGAACCAAACGCGTCTTCGATGGTGGTGGTCATGGCCAGCGCATTGCCGTAGCCATCGACGATGCTGATGTGTGAGGTGCCGTACTCAGGCTGCTCCACCATGGGCGCAAAGCTGCTGCGTTGCGCACGCACGGGCACACCAGGCAAGGCTTGCGGCATGGCCGTGGGGCGAATGAGTTTGGCGCGCTCGCGCAGATACGCGGGGGCCAACAAGCTTTGCCATTCGCCGCTGGGGGCCGGCGCAAAGTCGGGGTCGGCCACATACAAGGCACGGTCGGCAAAGGCCAAGCGCGAAGCCTCGGTGTACAGATGCAACCAACGCGGGTCAGGCGTGCCGTCCACGGCCTCAGTCGGTGGCGACATCAATGACGCGGGCGTGTGCTGCAACATGCCCAGTATTTGGCCGATGGCAATCGCGCCTGAGCTGGGCGGTGGAAAGCCACACACGCGATACACACGGCTCGCCGCTGCGTGGTCAAAGCACACGGGCGTGCGTTCTTTGGCTTGGTAGTTGGCCAAGTCATGCAATGCCAAACGGCCGGGATTGCTGGGGTGCTGTTGCACTTTGCGCACCACAGCCTCGGCCACCTCACCGCTGTAAAACGCTTGCACGCCCTCGTTGGCAATGCGTTGCAACACGGCGGCCAATTCAGGATTGCGCAACACATGGCCGATCGCGTGCGGCTCGCCATTGGCTTGGTAAAAGTAAGCGCGCGCGGTGGGGTCTAAACGCAAATACGCATCTGCCTTGAGCTGCGCGTGCAAACGCGGGCTGATGGCAAAGCCTTGGGTTGCCAATGCAATGGCAGGCTCAAACAATTTGGTCCATGGCAGTTTGCCGTGTTGCGCATGCGCTTGCGCCAACATGCGCAACACGCCGGGTGTGCCTACCGAACGACCGCCCACCACAGCATCGTGGAAGACAAGCGGCTTGCCATCGGCATGGAGCAACATGTCTTCAGTGGCAGCTGCAGGTGCTGTTTCGCGGCCATCGAACGCTTGCACCTTTGCGCGCCCCCCTTGTGTGGCCGTGCTGTGCAACAAAAAAGCACCGCCGCCAATGCCACTCGACTGAGGCTCTACCAAACCCAGCACCATTTGCACGGCGATCGCTGCATCCACAGCCGAGCCGCCGGCTTTCAACACATCAAAGCCTGCTTGTGTGGCCAAGGGGTTGGCCGCGGCCACGGCAAATTTCTTGGTGACGACGTCGGCTTTGCGTGTGAAGCCTGTGGCGATTTCGGGTTGCAGCGGTGCACCGCTGACCGTGGTGGGCGATGTCAATCCACCAGGCGGCACAGCGCATGCTGCCAACAAGGCCAACACCACCGCCAGCACACCGACGCGTTTCAAACGCACGTTGTTTTGCGCATCCACGCTTTAAAAGCCTGCGGCTAAACCATCGCGCCGCGCATCGCTAGCGACCACATAGCCTTCGACCTTGGGATTACCTGCACGCCAGATGAATTGACCCGCGCCAAAGTCTTGGTAGCTGTCGTTGATGACCCCCACTTGGTGGCCACGCGCCTGCAAGCCCTGGGCTGTGTCGTGGTTGAGCGACGCCTCGACGTTGATCTCCAAGCCCGCGTTGTAACGCCAACGCGGCGCATCACACGCAGCTTGCGGGTTTTGTTGGTAATCCAACATACGCACCAGCGTTTGCATGTGGCCTTGCGGTTGCATGTTGGCGCCCATCACGCCGTAGCTCATCACGGGCTGACCGTCTTTGCTGAGGAAGGCTGGGATGATGGTGTGGAATGGTCGCTTGCCAGGTGCCACCAAATTGGCGGGGTTCAAACCCTGCGCGTTCAAACTGAAACCGTGACCACGGTTTTGCAAGCTGATGCCAAAGTTGGGTTCGACACAGCCCGAGCCAAAGCCCATGTAATTGCTTTGGATGAAGCTGACCATCATGCCGTTTTCATCCGCCGTGCTGAGATAAATTGTGCCGCCCTTCACTGGGTTGCCTGCACCAAAGTCTTGGGCACGGTTCATATCGATCAATCGAGCGCGGCTCTTGAGATAAGACGGGTCCAGCATTTGCGCTGGCGTGACTTCCATCGCGCTGGGCTCAGCGACGTAGCGGTACACATCGGCAAATGCCAGCTTCATGGCTTCGATTTGCAAATGTTGTGAATCCACGCCATCGACCTGCAAGCTGGCGATGTCAAAGTTCTCCAGAATGCCCAAAGCGATAAGTGCCGCGATGCCTTGCCCGTTGGGTGGAATTTCGTGCAGCGTATAGCCACGGTAGTTTTGCGCAATCGGTGTGACCCATTCGGCTTTGTAGTTGGCAAAGTCGCGGGCAGTGATGCTGCCACCGTGTTTGGTAGAGAACTGTTCAATCGCGTGCGCAATCTCACCACCATAAAACGCTTGGCCTTTGCTTTTTGCAATGGCACGCAAGCCCTTGGCTGCGGCAGGGAACGTGAACAATTCACCCACGTTGGGCGCGCGACCCCATGGCAAAAAGTTTTGGGCAAAACCGGGCTGGTTTTGTAACTCCGGTGTGGCGGCGGCCCACTTTTGTTGCACCACCACGGGCAACAAATAACCGCGCTCCGCAATTTCAATGGCGGGCTGCAACAAGTTTTCAAACGGCAACTTGCCAAACCGCTCACTCATCGCCACCCACGAGGCCACCGCACCGGGTACGGTGACCGAATCTATGCCGCGCTTGGGCGGCGTCTTGGCGTCGTCACCGTATTTGCGTTTGAAGTACTCGGGCGTCCAGGTTTGCGGTGCGTGGCCCGAGGCGTTCAGCCCATGGAGTTCTTTGCCATCCCACAAGATGCAAAACGCGTCTGAGCCCAAGCCACAACTCACGGGCTCGGTCAGCGTGATGGCCGCTGCAGCAGCAATGGCGGCGTCCACCGCATTGCCACCTTGCCACAACATGCGCAAGCCAGCTTGAGCCGCAAGTGGGTGCGACGTGGACACCACGTTGCGCGCAAACACAGGCAAGCGTGTGGAGGTGTAGAGATTGCTGAAGTTGAACTGCATAAGGTTTTAAAAGGCCCGGAATGATCGATTGATTCAACCATAAAGAATTCAAAACTGAGTCATTATTTGGGGTTCATAAATACAATAAATTAACACTATAGAATTAACTTAATTTAGATGATTTGACAATTTACGTGTCAAACCGTTTTTCTTGTTACTCACCCAATTAAGCCTAAAAGCAGCATCACCATGTCAAACGTTTACACCTTCAAAGTTATCAAGCACGGTCAAGTGATTCTGCGTAAACAGATCAGCAATGGCACACGCAAAGGCATGGCAGCAACGGTGCTGCAAGCCGGACCAGATGTGACGTATGTCTTTCAGTCACAAGACGGCGCAAGTCCGATCAAAAAAATCATCACCAAAAAAGTCGGCAAAGATTTGCATCTGACAACTGAAGATGGCGATATCAATGCACCTGACATCATCATCGAGAACTATGCTGAGTTTGAACAAAACACAGCCTTTGCCACCACCCTGAGATCGGGTGGCTTGAGCTTCTTTGATGCACAAAGCAACGGCATCTTCACATCCAGCTTATTTGGTGCAGAAACTGGCATCACCAGCTTGGTGGCAAGCGGCGCGGAGACCACAAGTTTTCTGTCGCCTTGGGTTTTGGCGGGTGCGGGGGCTGCTGCATTGATCGCCGCCAAGTCATCTTCAAAATCAGACACAGCCGCTGCGCCTGATACCAATGCAACCGCCTTGGCCAAAATCACCAGCTATGGGACAACGGGGACCACCGCTACACCCACAGTCAACGACTACACCGAAGCTGGCTTCAAAGACGTCACAAGCGGCAACGTCAGCGCCATCAATAACGCCATCGCCAGCGTCAAAGCCGACAGCAACGCCAAAGTGTCGGATGTGGTCACCGCCTATCTCAAAATATTGGCCGAAGCCAATGGCACCAACGCCGATGCCACACCCACTGCTGACCCATTGCTCAGCGACTACCAAGCACTCGGAGTGCAGCCACTCAACACACTGACAGACGCACAAAAACCCAACTACCTCAGCTTGCTCAATGACATTGTGAAAAATCGTTTGGTGGCGGACATCATCACAGTCGCCAAACTGAGCGCGTTGTCGGCGATGGCCGAAAAAATCATCCTCATCGCGGCAGGCAACACTGGAACGACCGCCACCACACTCACCGCAGCAGATTTTCAAACCATGGGACTCACCGTCACCATCCCCAACAGCATGTTGATGAACGCAATGGAAGCCAGTGCCAACGATGGTTCAAGCATCAACAGCTTGGCCGCGATCAAAGCCATCGACGCCAGTTACTCGAAAATCTTGGCGCAAGCAGATGGCATCAAAGCCAACACATCGACCGCAGCCAAATTGACCGTTGCCGACCTGACGAGCTTGGGGCTTTTGAGTCACTACGATGCCACAGGCACCACCAACACAGGAGGTGCCATCAACGGCAAAGCCATCGGGACAGGTGCACAAAACGCATCAGCACTGAATCTGTTGAACGATGTAATGGATGGAAAAACTAGCACCCTAGTGGACACAACCGCAGAAATCAACCAACTCAGCATCTTGGTTGACAAAGTCATGGACATCGCCAGTGGTGCAACGGCGGCATCTGCACTGACGGCTACAGACTTAAGCAGCCTGGGTCTAACTGGGGTGACTGCCAACAATCTGCAGAAAATTGCAAACCAAATTTCTTCAACCCACAGTGCCGACGGTTCAGCCGTTGACAGTTTGGCGGAACTCCAAACCATGGTCGCGAAAGCGGTGATCCAAACCTATGCAGAAGACCAATCGGTCACGTCGCCAGCACCCACGCTTCAAGACTACAAAGACTCAGGCCTGACCTTGGCGACCAGCCCCAGCGTCACGTGGACGGAGAACTTGAAAACCGGCGTCAACTCGGTCTTAGCAACCAAGCACACCTACGCACTCGTGCCTGATATCGCGCTCAGCTTTCAAGCCGTCTTGGACGAAGCCAGCAATGGTGCATCGAATACCCATGCCGACCCGACGGCCGCGCAGTACACCATGTTGCTCACCACCTCACATGTTTTGCAAGGCGGCACGCTCGGTGCCACAACACTGGCCAGTGACAACGCCTTGTCACTCATGAATGACGTGGTAGCGCACAAGAGCCAACTCGGCGTGGACACCGTCAGCGAGCTAGAAGCTTATGCCACCGCCATTGATCACATCATGAACACCGCAGCGGCAATCAGCACCACCAACCCCGTCACACTCGCGGAACTCAGCACCTTAGGATTGAACAACACGGCCAGTGCCAACCAAGCCACGTTCAACACAAACCTGCGCGCAACGCTTGACTCAGGCGCCGACGTGCACACCTGGGCGCAACTTCAAGCGCTGATCAACAGCAGCATTTCATAACGGACGCGTCGCGCAGCACCCACTCAAACCTTGAAGACCTTGTTGTGCAAGCGGCGCATAGACCACCACACCACCAACCCGACAAACGGCAAAGCACACGCGGCGGTGATGTCTGACGAAAAAGGCCAACCCAGCTTCTCAGCCCCTTTGGCCAGATAACTCACCAAGCCGGTGAAGTAATAGGTGATCGCCGCGACGGACAAGCCTTCGACCGTCGATTGCAACTTCAGCTGCAAGTCTTGGCGCTGATTCATCGTCGTGAGCAACTGTTGGCTGCTTTGTTGCTGCTCAAAGTCCACACGCGTGCGCAGCAAGTTGCTCATG
>ERZ650304.1025-NODE-1025-length-11613-cov-6.988839_pt1 | contig 11613 bp, 18 predicted proteins | sample MGYA00376240_ERZ650304 | MGnify/ENA primary metagenome ERZ650304 (study PRJEB26733, sample SAMN07839271) | wastewater metagenome | biome: small river; feature: stream; material: water | place: USA: North Carolina | collected 2016-03-01 ...
CGACGTCAACCCGCGCTCGGACACTCGGATCTTGGTGGGCGCGACGGCGAAGGATCTCCAGCGCCGGATTGCTCGAAAGCAGAAGGTGGCGACGCTCCTGCTTTGCCAGCTTGCGCGCCCGAAGCCGGGAAAGGTGGAGCTTCCGACGCTCTCAGAGCTGCGAGAAAGCGGACAGATCGAGGAGGCGGCCGACGAGGTGCATGCCATTCATCGGCGCGAGTATTACGAGCACGGGTGCCCGGCGGAGTGGCGGAACGTGGCGCAAATCATCCCGCTCAAAGGCCGGTACGGTCACGAGGGTGAGGGCCGCATGGGGTTCTATGGCGGCAAGTTTTCGGACGAGTTGCCAGCGGCTGCGCGCGGGGTGCCGGACTATGGCCGCTGAGCTTGAACGGGAAGTGATCGCGCTGGCGGCTCGCGGGCTGGTCGTCTTGGAGCTCGCGGCGCGGGTGCCGTCGGAGGCGTTCACGAGCGCCGCACGGCTGCTCGCCTGGGTCTGCGCGTGCCGGGTGCTTCGCGGGTGCGCCATCGCGTGGCCGAAGGTGGCCGACGCGCTCGGGCCGAAGGGGCTGGGGTTGGATGCCGGGGAGCTCTTGGCGCGCTGCCCGGCGGCGATCCGTGATGTTGTGGCGGCGCGCATCGCAAAGCCGGTGCACGAGACGATCGAAACTGCGCGGGCGGAAGTGGTTGGGCTCGGTGCGCAGCTCCAGCGCATGCGCCTTCGCCGGCCGGTGGCGGCGCGCCCGTTCCTCCAGGTGCGGTTGATGCTCGTGAGCATGCCGCGCCTCGACCTGCCGCTTGAGGTGTGGCGCGAGCTCCAGGCGGAAACGCAAGGTGAGCTCGACGCGTGCGAGCGGATCGACACCTTGGATCCGGCGGCCGTCGATCGGCTGCTCGGCGAAAGCTCACTCTGAATTTTGAGGCACGACTGAGAAAGCGAGAAACAGGACATGTCCAGGAACGAGATCACAGGAAAACAGGCGGAACAACGGGCACGGGTGGCCGCGTGCCGGGTGCGCATCGTCGCGCTGGTGACGGCTGCGGGCACGGACGGCATCAGCACGGAGGACTTGCGGGGCTCGCTGGTGCTGCACTGGCGAAAGCCCGACGTCGACAACGCGCTGCGCGAGGCGGTGGCGGCGAGCGAGATCGTCCGAGGCGAACGCGACGGCTCTGGAGGCTGGCGGTATCGCTCGCCCGAAGCGGTCCGGACGCTCGCGGAAACGCGGGCGGCACGGACGCGGGCGCTGCTCGACGTGGCCACTGCAACGCGAAAGGCGGCGGCATGAGCGCGTTGGACATCTGCCAGCAAGCCGGGTGCGGGCACGCGAAGCACGAGCACGACGATAAGGGGTGCGGCTGTTTGCATGGGTATTGGTCCGACGACGGGTGCGCTTGTGCGGCGTTCATGGGGTCGCCCGAAGCGGTGCCGGCGATGGGGCTCGACGTGGCGAGCGTTGGCGATGCCGAGGGCGTGGCGGCGCTGGCGGGGATGGATCCGCCCCTCGGCGGCTGCGATGACGGGCACCCTGGCTGCACCGTCTGCGATGCGGCTGCGGTGGCCGATGAGCGCGCGCGAAAGCAGGCGCGAAACCTCGCTCTTTTCGGACCGCACGACGATGGTCCAGACGGTCAATTCGAGCGAGAGCAGGAGGAGCGGCTGGCTGCGTCCTGTGATGCAAATGCATCAAAATGCATCGCCGATGCATCGGCCGACCGCGTGACGGACGAGGAGCTTGCCGACCTGTTGCGGCTAGACGATGAGGTGGCGGATATCTGGCTTGAGGAGGGCTGCGATGACTGCGTGTATGTCTCCGGCGATGATGGGGCCGAGCGCCTCTTCGGGCCGGTTGTCCACGTTTTGGCCGTGAAATTCATGGTCGAGGCATGCGATCTCGCGCCCCGCATGGCCCGCGAGATCATTGAGCAGCGAGCCGACCGCGAGGTGATGAAGGCGGACTTGGAGCACCGTGGCGAGGCTCTTTTGAAAGCGAACCGCGAGGCCAGCGAGTGGCAAACGAAGTGCAACTCGGCATGGTTCGAATCTGCCGCCGTTGATGCTCATCCGTCGCTTCGAGAGATCGGCGCGGAGCGTGATCGGCAGATCGTCAAGTGGGGCGACGGTGCGCCAAGTGGCGGCTTTGGTGGCCCGGTCCTCATGGCCGATTTGGTCGAGGTCGAGGCGGCAAAGCGGCGGTGCGAATTGGCCATGAAGGCGGGCAACTGCACCATGCGCGACGTGCTGGAGGAAGAGGTCGCGGAAGCGCTGGCGGAGCAGCCGGGGAGCGCGCGGCAACGCGCCGAGCTGGTCCAGGTGGCGGCGGTGTGCGTGAAGTGGATCGAGTTGATCGATCGGGACGGTGCCAAATGAGCGCGGCGATCAAAGAACAGGGCCCGAAGAATTACGAGGCGATGCGCGCGCGAATGCCGGCCGAACCGGTGCAGGAAGCACAGGCGGCCGAACGGTCCACGGCGGAAGTCGCGCGGCTGGTGGCGGATCTGACCGGCGACAAGACGCCGCTGTTCGTGCCGAGCGGTGATGGCTGCGGGGGCGTCACGAGCCCAACGCGCGCCGTCTCGGCCGATGTCGAGAACGACGGCGATCGTGGCCCGCGGCCGTCGGTGGAAGCGATGGTGCGGCGAACGCTCACGAACGAGCTCCAGGCGTTCGGAGCGTCGGCGCCGCTGGACGATGTGCGGGTGCTCGCGGCGATGGTGCGCGAGCTGCCGGGGCTGCGGCTGCTGGCGACGTGCGAGGCTCTCACGGCGCGAGGGTTGCGAGGCGCGGGCGAGTCGGAAGGCATGCCGGCCACCACGCTGCGCGAAACGATGGTTGCCTCGATGCTCTCGACGTGGCGGCTTTTCCAGCGGGGCGTGTTGCCGGGGGACGCGGCGCCCGGCGAGAAGGCGAGCGAGTGGCCGGCGAGTCATCTGCCGCGGCGCACGATCGGCGACTACATCCACGGGCGCGTGGCGGTGCCTGCGTCGTCGCTGCCAGCGAAGGACGGTGCGAAATGAAGGGCACGCATCTTTCCGAGCATGACCGCGCCGAGATGCGCGGGCCGATGTCGATCGCGCCTCCCCCGACTGCGCGCGAGAAGCTGACCGCGGGCATCGTGGCTGATCTCGTGGAGCTGCCCGATCACGACCTCGCGAGGGTGCGCGCCATGGTTGCGGGCGCGCTGCATCGGGCGCAGTCGCTCGGGACGTCTCGCAAGCTCGACGGCGCCACGCTGGCGAGAGAACAAGCGGCACGAGAGGCGGGCGGCTTCGGTTGCCATCACGAGCCCGTCTGCGAGAGCGCGTGCCCGGTGAGGAGTTTCCCGCCGATCGAGGAAGCCGACGCGGAGCCGCGCGAGGCGTTGATCACGCTGCTCGATTTGCACGACGCGGCGGGTGAGCGGCTGCGCGTGGAGCACGACGGCGACGACGGGCGATCGTTCGTGGTGCTCGGGGAGCCGGACGCGGAAACGGCGTTCGAGTTGGGGCCCGATGCCGGAACGCGGATCGTCGGGGCGCTGAGCGACCTTCCTGCGCCTCGGCGGTCTCGGTTGCTCGAACAGTGCGGGTGCGGCGGCAAGGGGCTCGGGCTGAACGGCTTCCACTATCCGGGCGGCGTCGGCTGCAAGGTGTCGCCATGATCGCGCGCATCCGTGTCGCGGTGGTCTGGGGCGAGATCCTGGCGCTGGCGGTCGCGTCGGTGCTGGTGGCCAAGCTCGCCGCGGTGTTGCAGGCGAGCGAGGGCGACGACGAGAAGGGCAGCGAACCATGAGCGCGCCCGCTCTCGTGGTGGTGCGGCTCGAACCGTGGGGACATGCCCTGCGCCTCGGCAAGCTCACCCTGGCGACGTTCGCGCGAGGGACGCGGGCCCGTCGTGCAAAGGACCGCTGGCCGCGCGTGCATCCCGAAATGCTCGGGCTTGCGTGTTCGGTCGAGGCGCGGCTGGAGGCGCCTGCGCTGCTGTCGGCGCTCCCGAAAGGGTCCGAGGTGGACCGGCTGCGCAAGATGCTGGCGGGCACGGGCTCGTGAGCGATGCGCGGTACCTTGGCACGGCGTCAAGCCGCTTGCGTGTGGCTTCGCGGTGCCTTATGGTGCCGCCCCATGGCCAGTAAGAAAACCATTCGTTTCACCGACGCTGCCGAAGAGGACATGAGCGCGATCCGCGCCAGCCTTGCGGCGCAAATGCCGCTCGACGCGAAGATCAGCGAGACGGCGATCGTCATGCACGCGATCCACGTCGTTGGCGCTCAGGCGCGGATCGCAAACGCGAACCTCCCGAAGTTCAAGGGCCCGAAGAAGGCGGCGCGAAAGTGACGTGCATTGTCGGTGTGGAAACGAAGCGCGGCATCTTGCTCGGCGCTGACAGTCTCGGCGGTGAGTCGACGTATTGGACGGCGACAACAAGCGCCGAACCGAAGGTGTTTCGAATCGGGCCGTATGTGTTGGGGTTCACGACCTCGTTTCGCATGGGGGACTTGCTGCGCTATCACGCGGCGCTGCCAGAGCCTCCCGCGGGCGCCCGTGCGTTGCACCGGCACATGGTCGTCAAGGTGGTGCCGGTGCTGCGCGCGACATTGAAGGATCACGGCTTCGCGACCACGCGTGACGGTGGCGAGGTCGGCGGCGACTTCTTGATCGGAGTGCGGGGCGCGCTGTTTCACGTCCAGAGCAACTATGCCGTGCAGCGGGCGACCTTTGGCTATGACGCCGCGGGGTGCGGCGCGCAGTCGGCGCTTGGTGCTTTGTCGTGCGCGAAGGGCGTCCCCCGTGCGCGCTTGCGGGCTGCTCTCGAAGCGGCCGAACGGCACAACATGGGGGTGCGTGGTCCGTGGCATTTCGTGGAGGTGCGCTCGTGAGCAAGCCGGAAACCCCCGCCACCGTGACGAACGACAGTGAGCAAGCGCAGCGGCCGGTAGCGGCGCGGATGCTCGATTCGCTCCTCGAAGGCTCGTCGTTCGGGCACGGGCGGCGGCTTGTGCCGTTGAAGCCTGGCGAGGTTGCGCGCGCCTCGCTTTTTGAGCTTCCGGAAGGCATGCGCGAGGAGACGGACGCAGAGCTGCGAGCGCGCCTGCGCGCCGAACATGAAAGGGCGCGGTATGCGACGCTGCAAGACCTCGCCTTGGTCGTGGAGCCGGGCTTTTTGGCGTCGGTGTCAACGGAGCAGATCGACGCGGCGATCAAGGAAGCGCTGGACGCAACGCCTTATACGCTGCCGCCCGGTGACTTTGATCGGCTGGTGGTGGAGCGCGCGGTGGAGTTGCTCCGCGGGCGTTTGGTGCGCCCATGACCGCGCTCCCCGGGCCCGATGCGACGCGGGCGGAGGTCGAGGCGTGGGAGGAACGCGCGACGATCGAAGCGAACGCGCGACTGCGCGCCGAGTTGCCGCGCAAACCTCGGACATGCTCCTCGTGCGGTGAGGTCGGCGGACATCGGCGCGGCGATAGAGCCTGCCCGAACTATGACAGCCCGGTGCGCTGGCAGGCTCACGGCAAGCCATGGGTGCGGCCGTGAAGCGCTCGATCACCTTCCCCGTGGATCCACGCTGGATCAAAAACCCGACGAACAGCCCGCTGGCGACGCCGGCCGCGCGCATGGGGGCCGCGGCGCAAACGAAGCTGTGCATCGCGACGATCGGCTTCATTCTCGACGAACATTTCCGCCGCAAGCCGGGGCGCTCGTTCGTCGATGTCGTGCCGAACGAGCAGGGCGGACTGACCGCGAACAAGTGGATCGTGCGCCTCACGCGCATCTCTATGGGCACGCTTGATCCGCTCACGGGCGGCGCGAGCATGAAGGCCGTGCAAGACGCCGTCGCGCGCTGGTGTGGCGTTCCGAACGAGCGCGATCCCGTGTGGCATTGGGTCGAACCGATCGGCCAAGAAAAGCGCGGCTTCGTGCAGACGCCGGACGGTAGGCGAGCGTGGACGGGCGTCCGAATCGAGGTGGAGGATCTGGAGCCGGGCGCCTCGCGTCCCCCGGTCGTGCTGGCGACGATCGATCGCTTCGTGGCGCTCGCGAAAGCGGAGATCAAGCGGGAAGCGGCCGAGAAACAGGCGAAGGGAGGCCCGCCTAAACCAGCCAAAACGAAAGGCTGGAGCAAGGCCGACGTGGACGCCGTCGCCCGTGAGCTGCGCGGGTGCGGCGTGCGGTACAAGCGGGCGGGCGGCGAGCTCGTGCCGCGTGGGAAGCTCGGCCCCGGTGGCGACGAGGAGAAGAGCCCGCGCCAGTTGAAACCGTGCCCTCGCGTATCGTGCTTCGCGGCTCTCGACGTGCCGTGCAAGCTCCTCCCCGGCGATCTGGTCGTGCACGGCGTCCACGCCGAGCGAGCGCAGGCGGCTGGTGTCGAGGGGATCGCGCTCCCGCATCCGAGGCCGTCCGAGGCGACGGGCAAGCGCACGCTGGTGCCGTCGGGGCCGCGCCCGGTGCCGGTGTGGCTTGCATTGCCGTGGCTGCAAAAGGCTTGCGTGGAGTGCTCGGGCAAGGGCTATTTCGGCGTTGTCGGGCATCCGTGGTGCGGTGCCTGCAAGCGGACGGGCGTTGTCGGTCCGGAGCACCTGACCCTCGAAAGCCGCGTGGACGGGCGCAACCCGCCGCGGTGCCTGCGGTACAACGTGCCGCCCGAGCATGTGGCGCGCTGGGGGCGTGAGGTGGTGTTGTGGCCGCGCGGCCGTGAGGATGTGCGCGGTGTCGAAGGTGTTGTGTTTGCGATAGGAAAGCGAGGCTGAGATGAAGATCGAAATCAAGGTGATCGGGTCTGGAAACGACGACGATCGTGACGGCTGGGCAACGATCGAGGTCCACGCGGGTGACGTGAAGATCGCGGATGGTCATATCGGCGGCGAGCCGGAGGACAACCGGATTTATCGCGATTATTCGTGGGTCGTCCCGATGCTGGAGACGCTGGCGAAGAAGTGCGGTGCTGAGGTCGAGATCGTCGAATTAAGCGAGGTGTCGTGATGGCCGGTCGACCGAAAGATAGCGAGTCGTGGTGCAAGAACATCGACGGCTGCACCCTCGCGAAGAAGCACGCGGGCCAATGCAAGCCGGCCAGCAGCGCGAACGAACGGAGCGCGCGCAGCAACTGCGGCGGGCCGCACGAGTATCCGGCGGCCCTCGAACGGATCCGGAAGCTCAACAATGACCCGGCGAACGACAAGGCGGATCCGTCGGGGTTGCGCGCCGCGGGGGCTGCGCTTGCCGCGGACGAGAAGAAGGCCGGCAAGGGCAAGAAGGGGCAAACGAAGCTGCCGATCAATGATCGCGGGACGCGCCACGTTGCGGCAGATCACGAGCTGTCGCGGAAGATGACCGTCGCGGAGTGGGAGGAGCAAAGCGCCAAGCTCGCGCATGACCGCGTGGAGCTCATGACGCTCGAGGACGAAATCCGTCGCTTCAAGGAGGAGCGCAAGGGCCGCATGGCTGCGCTGAAGGAGAGCACCGCGAAGGGTGCTCGTGAGGTGGATGCACGGTCGTGGCTGGCCGTCACGCCGTGCATCGAAGTGCACGACCCATCCACGCGATCGGTCACGGTTCACGCCATCGGCAAGGGCGGCGAGCCTGGCGAAGTGGTGATCCCGGCGCGGGTGATGACGCAGGAGGAGTTCGACAAGGCCTGCGAGACGATGCCTTTTGCGCCGGCCATGGATCCGCCCGACGCGCCCGCGGTCGAGGGCGAACCGCGCCCCGCGTGGGGCGACGTGCCGTCTGGCGATCGAGACTGACCCCACCAAGCGAAAACCACGGCGCGCCCGGGAGAAAGCGGATCCCAGCGCGCGCCGTGGCCTGGCGACGATAGCAAGAAAGCGAGCGAGGACATGAGCGAAGAAGCGGCGAAGAGGTATTGCGAAGGGTACGACACGGAAGCGGACCGATCGGAGGGAGCACCTTCCGAGGTCATGGCAGCGGCGCATCAAGCTGGTTTGGCTGCGGTCGAGGCGTGGGCGCGATCGGAAGCGCAGGAAACGATCCGCGTCGTGGAGGCACGTTGGCGCGACAAGTGCGCCGAGCTGGAGAGCCTCACGCGCCGTTGCGATGTCGCCCTCTTGCGGGCGGGCGTGCCGAACGATGGCACGGAGATCGCGGCGAGGATCGCGGTGCTTGCCGAGGAGAAGGAGACCGCGGAAGGCAGCGCCCGAATCGCTGGCGAGCGCCTGAGCCCCCTTGCCGAGGAGGCGCACGGCTATCGCGGCAAAGTCGCGGAATTGACGGCCGAGGTCGAGCGGCTCATGGCCGACCGGGAGGAAGCGCGCCGTGAGCGTGACGCTGCGCAGACGGAGGCCAGCGCCTGGCAGGAAAACGGGGCGAGCGTGCAAGCGCGGCTCACGGAGGCGGGATTCGCACCGGACGGGCGCGGTCTCGAATCGCAGGTGATCCGGCTGATCAACACGCGGCGCCCGGCACTGACCGAAGAGCAGGCGGGGCGAACAGCCCGACGACTGTGCATCGAAATGGGCGTCGGTGAGATGCACGTGGGACGCATCGCCCGCGCGTTGCTGTGGGGCGACGACGGGGAGCCGGTCAAGCAGCCCGAAGCGAAGACCGAAAGCCGCGTCGATGATCGGATTTGCGAGGCGTGCCGCAAGGGCGACGACGGTTTCGGCTGGTACCGGCATCCGAGCCACGCGGGCGTGCGTCACCGTGGCTGCGCGGTCGATGGGAGCGAGCTCGCTCGCTTGGGGGCCGCCGTTCCGGTCCACGGCGGAGAAGACGCGTGCCCTTCGTGCTCGGCGATCTTCGGGCGGCCCTCGCCTTGCGCGATGACGCATGAGTTTGCGCCGCCTGGCGATGTCGCGGCGGGCCCTGATCCGCTCGAACGGCTGGAGCTCCAAACGAGCGACCTGCTGGATCGGGTCGCGAAGATCGAAGCGGCGACGCCTAGCGAGCGGCAAGCCTTCCAGCGCATCGGCGAGCGAGCGGCAAACGACGCCCTCGTGAACGAGCGGCTGAACGATCTCGACGATGCGGCGCGAGAAGCGCTGAACCGTGTCAGCGTGCTTGAAGCCGCCAAGCCTGCTCGCCCGAAGGTGGGGCCGTGGGTGAATGACGGAACGGGCTCTGACCTGTTCGACCATCTCGGCCAACAAGCAGCGCGGGTCTATCCGCATCGGAGCGGCTGGGGATGGTGGGCGCGTAAGCCGCTGCAGAAGCCCGCGGGCAAAGATGGGGAGGCGACTCGGGAAGCCGCGAAAGCCGCCGCGCTGGCGGTTCTGCGAACCTGGGCCGATGTGGAAGGGGAGGAGCGGCCCGTTGCCGCCCGCATGTTCGACGCGGTTCTCGAAGGGGCGACGTCGGCGGATGCTCGGAAGGTCGTGCCCGCGGTTGGCGGCTTGCGCGAGGAGACGGACGCGGAGCTGCGCGAGCGGCTGGCAGGCGAGGCCAAACCGCGCAAGGTGGCCGGGCCGTGGCATCGCAACCGTGATGGCGAGGAAGTCCGCGAGGCCAAGGAAGGCGGGTATGTCGCTTTCGTGACGGAGGACGGAGGCGCGGCGGCTCGTGATGGCGAGAAGCACTTGCGGCCCACGACGGGGCGCAGTCACTTCGCCACGAAGGACGATGCCGATCAGGCGCTGCGTGCGGCTGGCTGGGAGCTGGAGGGCGAGCCCGCGCCCAAGCAGGGCAGCTATCAAGAGGGCTTCGAGCACGGCCGGGAGATCGCGGCGGCCCAAAAGGCGATCGACGCGCTGGTCGAGACGCATCGGAAGGAAGTGGATGCGATCGTGCGCGCGCATGCCGCGCTCGATTTGCGGATCGCGAAAGCGCGCGATGCGTGCTCGGCGCTGGCGGGCTATTTGGCCACGCGGTCGATCGAGAACATGGCGGAAATCTCGGATCGGCTGAGCGCAATCGTTCACGCCCTGAGCCCGTCGTGAACGTGTACCGCGCGCCTCCGAAGGTGCTGCCGAGCGAGTATGAGCCAGCAAATAGCGTGGTCATGTGGACATGCGAGGGCTTGATGCTCATCGGCGCGACGTGGTGGGTTGCCGAGCTGGAACGACGGGAGCGCGCCACGTCGGCGCCGTGCCCTGCCTTCGTCATCGGCGAGCAGCAGCCGATCCGGTGGCCGGCGATGCCACCTCCAGCCAAGGGCGAGCAGCCAGCGCCCGCGAACGTGCCCGAGTGAAGCCGTACTATTCGAGCCCCGATGGCGCGATCGTGGTCTATCACGCGCGCTTCGAAGACGTTCTCGCGGCGGGCCTCGTGCCGGTCGAGAGTGTGGCGCTCGTGCATGCCGATCCGCCCTATGGGGTGAGCGAGCGGACAGATCGCGGAACGGTGGGGCGAAACGGAGCGCTCTCGAAGATCTCGGCCGCGGTTCGCCATGGAGCGAAGGTCGTTCGGGAGGTCGGCAAGGCGCAAGATTGGGAGGCGATCGAGGGTGACGATCGTCCGTTCGATCCCGCCCCGCTTCTCGCGCTGCAGCGCCCGCTGGTCACGTGGGGAGCGAACCACTATTCGCCGCGCGTCCCCGAAAGCCCATCATGGATCTTGTGGGACAAGCGGGAGTGGCAGGGGAGCGACGACAACGCCGACGGTGAGCTTGCATGGTCGAACCTTGGCGGACCGCTTCGCATCTTCCGGCATTGGTGGCGCGGTGCTCTGCGCAAGACCGAGAAGGAGAATCGCCACCTCGGCCCGACGCAGAAGCCGATCGCGCTCTCCACGTGGATCTTCAACAAGGCCAAGCTCAAGCGCGGCGACCTCGTGCTCGTGCCGTACCTTGGGAGCGGCCCGGACCTGCCTGCGGCCCGCGCGATGGGGCTTCGGGTGATCGCCTGCGACGTGAGCGAGGAGGCGTGCCGGATCGCCTGCTCTGCGCGCCTCGGCGTGGTCGTGAAGCCTGAGCCCGTCGAAAAGCTCGGCCCGCTGTTCAGCCAGCGATCGAGCGGGTAGGCGGCCGAGCTGGCAGCGCGCCCCAAGGCTGCACCGAGACGCAGCCGGGAGGCGTGACGGGCTCGGGGGCGTCCTCGTGAACGGCGCCCACCTTGGCCGCGAGATCCGACAACCAAGAAAGCTGGCGAAGGGAAAGCGGACGGTTCGCGGCGTCCCGCGCCATGCTCGTGACCTTCTCGGGCTCGGATGACCGGAGGCCCGCGCGGCGAGCCAGGATGGCCTTGCACAGGCCGACGTGAGCGGCGACGGGGCCGACGTCTGCGCGGCGCTCGTTGGGGTCGAAGCGTTCGCGGGTGCGTGTGCCTCCCGTTCCGTTCTTGCCCTGACCTGACCAGCGTCCCATGCGTGGATCTCCTCACCAAGAAACGAACACCCTTGCGGTGTGTGAGCGCTGGCCGGACCTGTTGTTTCAGATCAGGGAAGAAGATCCCACGTGTCAACTGTCTCTATGCAGAGGCAGGGTGTCATCGAACGGAGACACCACAAGCGATCCCTTTCGTTCACGTGCGATCTTGTTCACGTGGCCAAGCGTTCACAGCGAAAGGCCGCAAAGAGAAGGCGTTCAGAAAGTGAACGGAGATTCACTGTGCCCAGACGTTCACGAAGCTAGGACGAGTAGTGTCCTAGCGTTCACGCCAAGTGTGAATAATCGTTCACGAATTTTTTCTGTGCCAACGCTGGAAGGGTCGGCCAGATCGGAAGAGCGTCGTGTAGGGAAAGAGT
>ERZ650304.1027-NODE-1027-length-11608-cov-179.824981_pt1 | contig 11608 bp, 17 predicted proteins | sample MGYA00376240_ERZ650304 | MGnify/ENA primary metagenome ERZ650304 (study PRJEB26733, sample SAMN07839271) | wastewater metagenome | biome: small river; feature: stream; material: water | place: USA: North Carolina | collected 2016-03-01 ...
CGAGGGCATCGAGGCCGGCTGGGGCATCAAGGCCGGCTGGGGCATCAAGGCCGGCTGGGGCATCGAGGCCGGCGAGGGCATCGAGGCCGGCTCGGGCATCGAGGCCGGCTGGGGCATCGAGGCCGGCGAGGGCATCAAGGCCGGCGAGGGCATCGAGGCCGGCGAGGGCATCGAGGCCGGCTGGGGCATCGTGGCCGGGCTCTCGCTGACCGCGAAGTCGGTGGCTGTCCGCCTTCGGATCTTCGTCGGCCTCTGCATGTGGCGCCGGCCGTCCCTCGAGGAAATGCAGGTTCGCGCTCGGCTCGTGTCCGGCGAGATCGCGTTCGGCACGCTTGTCGAGCCGACGGACGGTGAGCCGGGCGCGAAGTCGGAGGCCGCGTGATGTACCCCGACCCGACCTTCTTCCTCGGCGTGCGCAACGCACTCCCGGCGAGCCTCGCGCTCTGGGCGGCGATCTTCTCCGCGTTCGGCTGGCCGGTGCTGGCGATCTGCATCCTCGGCGCCGCGGCGTTCCTGATGGCGGCGCTCGCCGTGCAGGAGGCCGTCCGCTCCCTCGCGCGGAGGGCCGGGCTGTGACCTCGTTCGCCGGCAGCTACGCCGTCCTGCACCACCACGCGGCCGACCGTGACCGGCTGCGGGAGTGGATCGATGGCGCCGCCATGCTCTGCTCGAACTGCGACGAGCCGAGCGACGACCTGAACGAGTACGGCGAGTGCCCCGGCTGCGCGGAGTGGAGCCGGGAGCTCGCGGCCGAGCAGAGGGCGGAGTGATGCGGATCACCGATCCAGGCCTCTACGACATGCCCGAGGCCGACTACCACGCCGACCCGTGCCCCGAGCCGAGCCTGTCGTCGACGCTCGCGCGCCTCATGGTCAACCGTTCGCCTCGGCACGCCTGGACGGCCTCGCCTCGCCTCAATCCCGACCACGAGCCGGTGAACAAGGAGACCTTCGACGTCGGCCGGGCGGCGCACGCCGTCCTCCTCGGCCGCGGCGCGCCGATAGAGGTCGTCGAGGCTGACGACTGGCGGTCGAAGGCGGCGCAGCAGCAGCGTGACGAGGCGCGGCTCGCCGGCTACACGCCGCTCCTCCGGCACCAGTACGACGCGGTGCTCGAGATGGTCGGCGCGGCCACGACGCAGCTCGCCGCCTTCGGACTGACCTTCCCCCTCGGCGCGACCGAGGTCGTCGCCGCAGCGCCGATCGATGGGGTGTGGTGCCGGGCGATGATCGACTACGCGCCCGATAATCCGCTCGAACCGCTCTGGGACCTCAAGACCTGCGAGGACGCCTCGCCCGACGCCTGCATCCGGTCGGTCACCGGCTACGGATACGACCTGCAGGCGGCGCACTACCTCGATACGTGGTTCGCGGCGACGCTGCAAAAGCGCGGCTTCCGCTTCGCCTTCGTCGAGAAGGCACCTCCCTACGGCGTGTCGGTGATCGAGCTCCATGCCGGCGACGATGACGCCGACTGGATGCTGGCGGCGCACGACAAGGCCAGCGAGGCCCGCCGCCTGTGGGGCGCCTGCCTGCGCACTGGCCACTGGCCGGGCTACCCGGCGCAGGTCGCCGTCGTCGGCGCCCCGACCTTCCACGTCCAGAAATGGGAGGACCGGCGCGCCGCCGGCCGCCCGTCTCCGAGCCGCGCGGCGCTCGACACCGCCTACTGTATGCAGGCGCCGGCATGATCGCGATCGATGACCTCCGAGCCGGCGCAGCAGTCAGTCGTTTCGGGCCATTCGAAACCGAAGTTGAGGCGGCCCGCGCTTACGACGCGGCGGCGACCCGCCTTCACGGCGAGTTTGCCCGCCTCAATTTTCCGCATGGAGACGCAGCATGAACGTTCCCGCCCAGCAGACCGCCGTCCCGCCGGCCGTGAAGGAGCCGGTGAAGGTCGGCGCCGGCGGCTTCCTCGTCCCCGAGAACATCGACCAGGCGTTCCGGCTCGCGCAGGCGCTGTCGATGGCCGGCGACATGATCCCGAAGGCGTTTCAGGGGAAGCCGAACGAGATCATGGCCGCGATGCTCAAGGGTATGGAGGTCGGCCTCGCCCCGATGCAGGCGCTCGCGAACATCGCCGTCATCAACGGCCGGGCGACGCTCTGGGGAGACGCCATCCCCGCGCTCGTTCAGCGCGCCGGGCATCACGTCGACGTCGAGTACGAGGGAACCGGCGACGCGCTGACCGCGGTCGCGACCCTAACCCGGGCCGATGGCAAGAAGGTCGTGCGCCGCTTCTCGATGGCCGACGCGAAGCGAGCCGGGCTGCTCGGCAAGCAGGGGCCGTGGACGCAGTACCCTCAGCGGATGCTCGCCCACCGCGCTCGGTCGTGGGCAGTGAGGGACGGCGCGGCCGACGCGCTGATGGGGATGCAGGTGTCGGAGGAGGTCAGCGACTACGGTCCCGACAACGCCCGCGACGTGACCCCGCCCGAAACGCCGCGGCGCGGCGGCGTCGTCTACCGCGACGCGCCAGCGCCAGCTCCCGTCGTCGACGAGATCGTCGAGCACAACCCGGTGACGGGAGAGATCGTCGACGGGCCTACCCCCGAAGACATCGCCCGCGCGGAGGCCGAAGCGCTCGCCGCGGCCGACGCCCAGACCCAGGAGGACGAACAGTGACCGCCCAGCAGGCCGTCAACTACGGCACCGAGCAGGACTACCTCGACTGGCTCGAAGCGCGGAGGCCAACATCGCCCGATGTTGTCGGCGCGCGCATCGCTGCCGTGCTGGCACCGGCCCGCGCCCGCGGCGAGCGCCCCCGCGAGGAACCGATCCAGCCTATCCCCGAGTTCCTGCGCCGCCCGTCGCCGATCGACCTCGAGGCCGAGACCCGGAAGGCCCGGGCGGAGCTTCTCGCCGCCGCCGAGCCGCGCGCCTTCCGCGACAAGGTAGGCGTCGACCTCATCCTCGGCGCCATCGCCGCCATCGCGATCGGCGGTGCCGCCGCCCTCGTCGGGGCGTCCCTTACCATCGACGCGCTCGTCGCGCACGGCATGTGGCCGGCGCCGGTCTTCGGGGTCGAGTGACCATGGCCGCCGCGGGAAAGCTCTCCGAGGCCGACGTGCGCGCCGCGGCGACGGCCGGCATGTCCGTGCGCCAGACGTCGCGGCACCTCGGCGTCACCCACGCCGCGATCGTGAAGTGGAAGAACAACCTCGGTCTGAGGTTCCGCCCCGGCCACGGCACCGAGGAGATGACGCACCGCGAGGCCGCAGCGTACCGCGAGCTGACGCGCGTCCACGGCTACCGGCGCGACGAGGCCCTCGTCGCCATCGGCCGCCACGACCTTCGAGACCCCGCCGCCCCCGCGGCGGGAAGGGGGCCGGCCGCTCCCGATACCCCCACGGCCACGGCCGGCCCCACCTACGGCTCGGCCACTCCCCCATGTCACTGACGGAGCATCCCACGATGGCGAGCCCTGACAATTCGAGTCCAGCCCTCCCGACGCCGGGGCCGTGGCGCTGGGAGGTCAACCGCACCGCCAGGGCCGTACAGCTCTGCGGCGGCCTTCCGGCGGGGAAGTTCGACATCGCGCAAGCTCGTGAGGCCCTCGCCCGCGCCGAGGCCCGCCCGTGACCCGCCCCGCGCAGGTGTCGGCGCTCACCTACGGCAGCGTGTGCAGCGGAATAGAGGCGGCGTCGGTGGCGTGGGAGCCGCTTGGGTGGCGGGCTGCGTTCTTCTCCGAGATCGAACCCTTCCCCTGCGCGGTTCTGCACCACCGCCTTGGCGCTGGGCGGCCCATGTTCATGCCCGACCCCGCCGAGGCCGACACGGTGAAGGAGCGCAAGGAGCGCGCCGCCGCCATTCGTGCCGTGGCGCGGATCCCCGAGGTCGGGCAGGTGCCGAATTTCGGGGATATGACCCAATTTGAGAGGTGGCCGGATGCAGTTGTCGATGTTCTCGTCGGAGGCACGCCCTGCCAGGACTACTCGGTCGCCGGATTGCGCCTCGGAATGGCTGGCAGTCGAGGGCAGCTCACCCTCACGTATGTTGAGATCGCTGCACGATATCGCCCCCGCTGGTTCGTCTGGGAGAATGTCCCCGGAGTTCTCAGCAGCAACGGCGGACGAGACTTTGCGCGCTTTCTGGGCGACATCAGCGGCACGGTCGTCGCCGTCCCCGAGGGAGGCTGGAAGAACAGCGGAATCGTCCCCGGCATCGCCGAAGCCTATGGCCTCGCTTTCCGGGTGCTTGACGCTCAATACGTCCGAACACGCCGACATGGACGGGCGGTCCCCCAGCGACGGCGCCGTGTGTTCGTTGTCGGATATCTTGGAGACTGGCGACGTGCCGCCGCGGTACTATTTGACCGCGAAAGCCTGCGGGGGGATCCTCCGCCGCGCCGGGAACAGGGGCAAAGACCTGCCTCCACCCTTACTGCAAGCGTTGGAGGCTGTAGCGGCAAGGACGGAATCGACGGCCGTCTGATCTCGATGGCCCATGGTCAGGCCGGCGCAGAGATCGCCGAGGGCTATGGCCCCACACTTACCTGCAACCACGAGGCCCCGATCGTCGCGCATGCGCTGCGCGCCGAGGGCTTCGATGCGTCCGAGGATGGCACGGGACGCGGAACGCCCATCGTGCCGGTTCGGGCCTATGGCATGACGACCGAGCAGACCCCCAAGTTCGGCGAGGATCACGCTCTCACCCTAACCAAGCAAAGCCCGACCGGCGGCGGTCAGGTTCAGTGCGTCGCGTTCGCCTTTGATCTGCGCGGCCGAGAGGGTGGAGCGATGCCGGAAGGCCCGCATGACACCGCGAACATCCGCGCGGCGGACGGCGGCTCGTCTCGTTCCTATATCGCGGAGCAGCACCCCATCGCCATTCAAGAGCGGGCGGTCTGCGAGAATCCAAACGCTGGGCCGGATGGTGCCGGGTTTCGTACTGATGGCGCAGCCTACACCCTCGAAGCTCGGACGGTGTCGCAGGCAGTGGCGTTCGACTGCCGCGCTGGTGGCGAGACCGCCTTGGCGGCTGGGGAGGTTCCTGGCGCGCTACACGGTAGCTGCGGCCGTTCGGCCGTCGCGTTCTCCTGCAAGGATTACGGCGCGGATGCAGCCGATGAAGTCTCTCCGACCATGCGCGCGATGGGGCATGGCGACTCGCATGCGAACGCCGGCGGCCAGCTGGCGGTGGTGTTTCAGGAGCGCACCCGTGGGGACGATGGCCGGGGCTATGAGCGGCCGCCGGCGTCCTCCCTCGAGGTGTGCGGGACGCTTGAGACCGTGAAGCGGCACAACATCGCCCTTCCGTGGGCGGTGCGCCGGCTGATCACGCGCGAGTGCGAGCGCCTGCAGGGATTTCCCGACGACTTCCTCCTGATCCCCTTCCGTCATGGCCTCGCCGCCGATGGCCCGCGCTACAAGGCGCTGGGCAACGCGATGGCGGTCAACGTCATGGAGTGGATCGGCTGGCGGATCGCGCTCGTGGATGCGATTGAGGTGGCGGCATGATCTACACCGTCGCCCGCGGCGGCCTGACCTTCTCCCAGGCCATCGCCTCAGCGGCGCGCAACCTCTCCTCCCCCACCTGAAAGGTACACCCCACCATGCCCACCACTGTCTCCCTCCTCCCCGACAGCGTTTTCCCCACCTCCGCCGGCCGGCTGATCCAGCCGACGCAAGTGTCCGTCGAGTACGCCGGCATCCCCGGCCTTGCCGTTTGGCGCGATGTCGGCTCGCCGATCATTACCACGGCGCAGGAGATCAGGCAGCACGCCAAGCTAGACAGCTACTTCGGCCGGCAATCGCTCATGCTCGACCCGAAAGAGAAGTTCTGGAATTCGAACGACGTGCAGAAGGGCGAGATCACCTTCAAGACCGACTGGACCCACGGTCAGGACCGCGACCACGACGGCAAGGACGCCGACACCTTCATCTTCCGCTTCGCCGATCTCGCCGACCAGGACGACACCGGCGTCGATCTCTGGTTCAACGGAAAGCATGTCCACATCGACAAGCAGGCCAACGGCGAGGTGGATGTCTTCGCGGTGCGCACCGACGCGGACTTCATTAAGTTAGCTTGGGACAGCGGCACGGACAAGGGGCCGAACGGCAAGCCGGACCCGGACGGGTTCAACATGCTCCAGCCTTGCGATGCCGTCCCGCAAGACCTGCACCTCGACGCCACGCACATCCTGAACCTGTGATGCCGGCGCCGGATGAGCACGTGCAGGCCGCGGCGCTGCACTTCAACGAATGGATGTGAGGAGAGACGAGATGAAAGAGGATCGCGAGGACTTCTTCGCGCCGTTCCTCGCCGCCCTCCCGAAGCTGATCGAGGCGAAGAAGACCCTCCGCGCCAAAGGTCTCACCGCGGGGCGCATGAAGTGCCCGTGGTGCGGCGTGAAGGGAGCCTGCGTCGTCGGCATCGCCGAGACGAACAACCACCTGCGGGCACATTGCACCGTTTGCAACAGGAGCATGATGGAATGACCGAAAACACCGACAACGACTATCGGACGGTGGATAGCGCCAGCGACGACCGCACCGCCAATAACGCCGTGCGGCATCAGTACCGCGTCCTCTCGGAAGCCGAGAAGGCGCAGATGGTCGCCCTCAAGGACATCGGTGCGGCCTTCATCGCCAAGTGCGACGAGATCGGCGCGAGCCGGGAGCTGTCGCTCGCCAAGACCAACGCCGAGCAGGCCGTCATGTGGGCGGTCAAGCACGTCACCGCCTAACCCCCATCCCCCGCAATCCCGCGGGAGATCGGGACCGGCCGGGCGCCTGCCCCTCGGGTGGCCCGGCCGGTCCTGCCAGATATGAGATGATGATGGACGTGATGCCTCACTTGATCTGCCTAACACGAAAGACCGGAGAGACCTTCGGGATCGCCGTAGCCCACATCGTTGCGATCGTCCCGATGAAAGATGGGTCCTGCGAAATCCTGACCACTCCGGGTGTCGTCTACGCCGTGCAGGAGACCGAGCACGAAATCGACCGGAAGTGGCGATAGCCCGCCTGACCACAGCCCACCCCGTCTCGGGGCGATAGGAGGAGAGAGGATGCATACCAAGATCGAGCAGACGAGGCGCCTGCAACTGCCGTGGGACACGCGCGTCATCGTCAACGACCACGACCGGCCGCGCTCCTACCAGATGACGCCATCCGCCGCAGGCGTGCCTTTGGAAGGCGATCGACAAGCTGACCGAGGCGGAGCGCGCCACGTTGGATCGCTGCACCGCCGATGAGGCGGGGTTCATCGACAGGCTCGGCGCGAGCTTCGGCGACATCGCCCGCCCCGCCCCGGAGGACAGCGATGGGTGAGCGTGGCGAGAGCGTGATCCACGGATTTATCATCGTCGGCCCCGGCTTCCCCGTGGAGATGGGCTTCAACACATTCGGGCGCACCGTGGTCGCGGCGTGGGAGCGGCACATGGGGCCTCTGCCTCGCGACGCCGGGGAGCGCGCCACCATCCGAAGCCGATGGGCTCAGAAGGGATGGCGGCCGATCGAAGCCCGAATGGTAATCCCGATCCCTCCCGCCCCGGAGGCTGGCCCGCGATGACGGAGACGCTTGACCTCATCAAGGATGAACATCGGTGGTTCGCACCGAGGTGGGTTCATGGATTTGGTGGCGCAGGATCGGCATATCTCTACCGAAGGGCAGAGCTGATCCGCCTAGCTGAACGTGACGGCATCCCGCAGGTTGCGCCTATACTCGCTGTATTCAACGGCACCGCCGATCATGTCAAGGCGCGTATCGGCAAGGGACTGTGGAGGCGCGTTCATCACTCAAAGCTAGAGCATAACGTCTGGCGGGCGAAAGCGAAGCTGTTCACGAAGCTTGACTTCGCGACGATTATGGCCGTTCCGACTGGTGCCCTTCCGGAGACCGTAGGGCAGTGCAAGGCAAGTGGCGAAGGTTCGGTCATGGTCGCAGCATACATCGCGACCAATCGAACCGAGATGCGCGAGGCTGTCATGCTGGCGCGCGACACGATCCGCATGGGTGGACACCCAATCCAGAAATGGTCGCTAAGACGGCTCCGCGAGGAGCACGACCGCCTATCATATGAAATCGCAGGAAAGACCGCATCGGCAACAGAGTGGGCGCACGCATGGTCTGGGGAGTTTGACGGATACAGGTTCCGCCGGCTCATCAGCCACGCCGACTTTGCCATAGAGGGCAAAGTCATGCGGCATTGCATTGCGAGCTATGCCGACCGCGCCAAGCGGGGGGACGAAATCGCCTTTTCCATAGACGGACCAGAGCGGGCGAGCATCCGCTTCGCGCGGAGCGGATGGGTGGAGATCAAGGGGAGATATAATCGCCGGGTGAGCCCGAGATGCCGAGCGGCGGCGGACATGATGTGGAAGGCTTTCCGAGAGGCATCGCGATGACGGAGACGCACGACCCCATCCGCTTCGTCACCACCGGCCAGCCCGCCACCGCGACGGCGGCCGAGATGTGCGAGGCGATCAAAGCCGCGGTCTACGCCTACGCTGACCGGGTGCCGCTCGCGCTCGCCATCGGCGTGATCGAGATCGCCAAGGCGGAGATCATGGCCGAGGTCTCGCGATGACCGCGTCCAGCCATTAGATGGGCTGCGTCGAGTGGTAGCTCCCTCCCGGCCCGGCCCGCAGGTGGTCGATCAGGGACGACGTGATCCCGTGCGCGATGCGATGAGCCTCTTTCGGCCTCACCATGACCGTCCCGTGCGCCGAGAACAGGAATAGCTCGTCGGTGAGGGGGTGGATCGTCATGTTCTGGATCGGCTGCACAAGGCCCCGGCCCGCCGCGTCGCGGGTGATGTTGACCCAGATGGGCGTGGCGTCGAGAGCATTCTCCGTCCCGAACAGGCAGTAGTCTCCGCCGAAGTGGTACATCGACACGTAGAGCAGATTGGGGTCGAACGAGCTCTCGGCGACGCCGGAGACCATCGGAACGTTGCGGCCGTTGACGACGGCGGAGCCTGCCCAGTCGCCGCCGGTGATCCCCTGAGCCGTCCACCAGGCGTCGATGTCGAAGATCGTCGTCTTCGCCCCGTTCTGGACCTTCACGAGCTTGCCATTGTTCAGACCGGCGTAGGCACGCTGGTCATCGTGGGACGAGGCGATCAGCGCCGGCATCGTCCCCCGGATTGCGACGTTGCCGACGTTCGTGGCCCACGACGAGAGGGTGACGCCCGCGGCGCTCTCGCCAGTCCCGCGCCAGAGTGTCGCGTTGGCTCCGTTACTGTAGCAGAGAACGATGTCCCCTGATCGACCCCAGTACCCGACGAAAGCTTGCGTCAGCGTCGCGGTGATCGAGATGTCGCCGCTCTCGTCCATTTCGTAGACGTGCCGGCCGCAGATGCCCCGATAGCTCACGGCCGGGTTGGTCTGCGAGAAATAGGCGGTGTCCTTGGTCGTCGGATTGACGATCTTCCGCGCGCCACCGATCGGGTTGACGGTGATCGTGATCACGCAGGGGCTCGAGCCCGCGGTAAAGTCGGTCGAGCCGTCCGAGATCGTGACCGCGAGCGTTCCTCCGCGAGGGTGCGTGAAGGTGCGTGCGGTGCCGACGGTCCAGGTGCCGAGGTCGATGCCCAGCGGGCCGACGCCGGTAAATGTGCCGCCATTGGCTGCGGCTGCGGTGCAGGTGAGCACGTACTTGCCGCACGGCAGATCGTCGCTCGCGACCACGGTCACCGAGCCGTCCCCGGTGCCGGGCGTGCCGTTCTGGGCAGTCTGCTGGGTGCGAGCGGTCGTCACCGACCGGCCGACGGCGACGCTCACCTTCCCCTGGCCGTTGAGCCCGAGCTCACCGACGTAGCCGGTGCGTGATCCTCGTTCCAGCATGAGCACCCCGCGCGCCGTCAGCGCGCCGGGGGGGTCCGTGAAGTAGCTCTTGATGGTCGCCTTGTCGGCGTCGCTGATCGCGTCGTCCATGACGAAGCGGGCGCCGTGGTCGCTGGCGATATAGCAACGGTCGGTCATCCCCATGAACAGTCGCAGGGGATCGGTCGAGTGGAAGGCGATCGACCGGATCTCGGAATAGTCCATGTTCCGGCTCGCCCAATAGAAGGTGCGATCCGGGAACGAGAACCGGCCGGGATGCTGGAACCGCATCACCATGGCGACGTCGGGGTCGGTTTTGTGCCACATCACCCAGGCCGGAGAGCCGTAGACCTTGTGGGCGAAGTCGTTCGGCTGGCCGGGATAGGGCTGCTGCGCGATGTTGAACCAGGTCGCGCCGCCATCTCCGGTCCCGATGGGCGTCACATTGTTCGGGCTCGGAACGAGGACGATCCGATCCGAGTTGACGGGTGACACCGAGAACGTCCTAATATTATAGGATTTTTTCTGGGTGAATGCGAGTGTGGTCGCGTCGGTCGCGGTGTAGAGGCCAACGCCGGTCACGCTGACGTAGATCGTCGATCCGCGCTTCTCCAGCCACAGCTTCGATCCCGTCGGAAGGCCCGTCGCCTGCGTCCACGAGGCGCCAGCCGTCACGGGGCGTCGCCAGACGCCGGTGAGCGTGTTGAGGTAGAGGGCATCTGCGGTTGCCCAAAGGCCAACCGGTCGACCGACGGTGTCAGTGTCGAGCGTTCCGCCGAAGGTGTCCCAGCTGTCTCCGCCATCGGTGGTCCGGTAGATCTGGATCGTCGTATAGCCACTGTCCGTCGTCGACGGCGCGTAGATCGCGTAGAGCGTCCGCGTCGACGGGCCGCTGCCTGAGCCGGCCACCATGGCGATGTAGCGCTGATTGACGCGCATCACCCCGGTGTTTGACCCGAAAATGTTCGGCAGGGCCTTTCCGAACTTCCACTGTCCAGTTGCCCTGCTTTTGTAGTAAAGTCCTTCCTTATCTTTGTAAGAAGTACCGATCTGGCGCATGAACTCCGCGCCGAACAGGCCGTGCACTCGGTCCCCGTCAATGCAGAGGCCCGATGTGGTCTGACTGATCCACAGGCCCTTGTTGCCTTCGACCTGCCAGTTATCGCCGAAATCGGAGGTTTCGGTAGGACCGATGACGTCGTAAGAGAAAATTGCATAGTCTCCGTCGCAGTCGAAGGCACGGGGGAACTGCATGTCGCAGCCTCCCGGCTCGCCGTCGTCGTCCTGATCTTGCGAGCGGTTGATGTAGCGGGCGACGTCGGAGGTGCTGACGGCCGCGCCATAGGGAACCGTCTTCCGGCTCGATAGGGGTGTCTTCGCCCCGCCGATCTCGGCGGTGATTGCGAACAGGGTCCGGCGCGAATTGTCGGCGGTGGTCGGCTGAAATATCGAGAAGTCGCGCGCACCCGCGGTCGCGTTCACTTTCCACTTCTGGTGCGAGACAGCGGCCGAGACGCTCGCGCCGTTGGCTAGGCCGCTGCCGCCGGCCCATGTCAGCGCGTCGTTGTCGGCGATGCTCCCCGAAGAGAGCGCGCCGGCGTAGATCGTCCCGGTGCCGGAGGTAGCGCCAGCGACATAGGCGAGGATCGGTGCGGTCTTCGAGCCGGCCGTGACGAGGCCGCCGATCACGGGGGCCGACCCGCTCATACCGTCGACGGCGATGGTGGTGATCGTGAGGTTGATCGTTCCGTCGAGGGTCATCTCCTCGAAGCCGCTCGGGAACGGCGAGGCCGTGATCTGCGCGTCACTGCGCGTCGTCCACCAGGCGCGCGTGGCCGC
>ERZ650304.1028-NODE-1028-length-11592-cov-6.618098_pt1 | contig 11592 bp, 2 predicted proteins | sample MGYA00376240_ERZ650304 | MGnify/ENA primary metagenome ERZ650304 (study PRJEB26733, sample SAMN07839271) | wastewater metagenome | biome: small river; feature: stream; material: water | place: USA: North Carolina | collected 2016-03-01 ...
TTAAATTTTTCTAATAACTCTGAAAAGACCATCTTTTTATAAAAATAAAAAAAAAAACTATAAACCACTTAATTTTGTCTAGAAACATATGGAGCCCATTGGACTCGAACCAATAATTTCGGTGTGCAAGACCAATGTTATACCAGTTTAACTAGGGTTATTCCATATTACTATTAATATAATAACATACTAATAGGTTCTAGTACAGGCAAGAGGATTCGAACCTCTTCTCCCGGAATATGAACCCAGTGTGCTACCCTTAACACTATGCCACGGGTTTACGAATCGAGTCGGATTTGAACCAACAACCTTTTGGTTAACAGCCAAACGCTCTAACCCTTGAGCTACCGATTACTTCGGGACAATAGGATTTGAACCTATAATCGTCTGATTCCAAATCAGATATGTTACCATTACACCATATCCACACGCGAGGGATAGGATTCGAACCTATGGTACATTAAATGTACAGCAGTTTAGCAAACTACCACCTTAAACCACTCAGACACCCTCTGCCCATTGTTGGATTTGAACCAACAATTTAAAAAAACTAATTTTTGAGATTAGCGCGTTTACCAATTCCGCCAAATGGGTTTATTAAATATAAAGAAATTTAATATTGAATCTTACTACTCTTAAAATAGCTAATTCATTGAGCTATTATTCTACAACTTTCATCTCCCTACGAAATGGGTATATAATAGCATAGTCTAAGACTTGAATTGAACAAGTAATATCGATTTTGCAGATCGATGTGTTACCTTTACACCACTTAAGTTTAAACGAAGGAGGCAGGATTCGAACCCGCATCTTCCAACTCGACAGATTGATCCTTTACCAATTAAGTTACTCCTCCTAGATCTACAATACATAGTCGAAGGTGCCTAGAGAAAGACTTGAACTTTCGACTTAAAGCTTTTCAGGCTTTCACTCTACCAACTGAGTTATCTAAGTCTTCTATTTAGATTTGTAGAGTGTATGTTTTAAAATAAAATTTTTATATCTTTCATATTCTAGATTATTCATTTTTAATGATGAAACATCAATCTGATTTAAAGCATTAATATATTCTATATTTTCATTTTTATTTAATATTTCTTTATTTAATTGAAAAGTAGTCCACAATAAGACAAAATTTTGAAAATCTTCAAAACTTCATAAATTTCAAAAATAAGTTAAAGCTAAGAAAGGAATAAAATCAGAATACATAACATTAAAACGTTCAACAATTTTTATTTGTTCTGTAGGAATTATGGAACCAAAAATAAAAAATTCTAGAGGTAAAGATCTAAATTCTAATCAATAAGTACTTATCATAGCCATAGTAAAATTTCCATCTATGACAGTATAAATTTTAACCTTAATAAAACGGTTACAATCATACAAGAAAAAAAATCTAAAACAATCAAAAATTATCATTAATTTAAAATTACTATTTTTTAAAATTATAGGTTTTAAAAATTTTTCGTAGTATGGTTCTAGATATTGTTTAGCATAGGATTCTAGATATTGTTTAGCATAGGATTCTAGATATTGTTTATAGTAAAATTCTAAGTATTGTTTAGCATAGGATTCTAGATATTGTTTATAGTAAAATTCTAGGTATTGTTTAAAATTTCAAATTTTTAAAATAAGACTAGAAAATTCTCATTCAAAATCTGAATTATTTGGTAATTCTAAATTAAATATGTTTAATTTAAAAATATCATCAGATTTAATAATCATATTATTAAAATCAAGATAATCATTATATCTATCCCGAGTCCAAACTAGTGTACAAATGTTAGTATAATAGATAATTGAAATAAAACGATGTGATTCTTCAAATTCACTATAAAGTTTTTTTGTAGTAACTGTTATTAAATTTTCTAAATCAGAAATATAGAAAAGTAGATAAGGGTTGGGTATAGAAGAAATAAAATTAGTAATAAAATTAAATATTTCTATGGTTGGTTTATCTAATAAAGTAGGACCAATCAAGTATTTAAAATATCTAAAAAATGGTAAAAACTTAATTTCAAACCCAACAGTTGGGTCAATTGGTGTTCAAAAAATATAATAAGCTCTAAGCTCTCCACTAAGAGTTCTGTAAAGCTCAACATTTAGTGTTCACATGCTTTTAAAACTAAGAAAAAAAGTTTCATCCCAAGCTTCTCAAAATAATAAAAATTTTTTAAAATAGGTGGATTTTGTAAAAAGATCCCAATCAAAAAAGTGTAAACCTGCTATACCTATACGCCAATTAAAATGAGCTGAAGGTAAAATTTCAAAATGAAAAAGAGAGTACTCAGTCATCCAGTTAATTTTATTAAATTTGTGAAAATTTTCATTTCAAGTTATAGGTGTAGTAGCATAGCCAGGATCATCAAAGATTTTTTCATTTAAGTAATGAAATAAATTTTTTAACGGTAAATTAAAATCTAATTTATTAAAAAATATAGAGATATTTGAATTATAATTATATTTTTTTTCATGTAATGAATCAATTAAACGTGTTGATAGTAATTCAACATTCTTGTCTTCTTCTGATTCATATAACATAGCAAAATAAAAATTCATAGTATCAAAATAGTTAGAGTACCATTTTGGATAATTCATCAAATATTCCGATTGATTATAACCAAAGTATGCATTAATTACTCTATCAAAGGAATGCATTCTTTGATCTATTGGAGGAACATCTCATAGATATTCTAATCTATCCAAGGAAGTAAGAGGAAAAAGTATTTCACCTTTTACATCAGCATAACTTTTATGTTGTTTAAATTGAAAAACGGAATTATAATCTCAAATGTGAACATTCATGTTAGAAGGACTGGTATATTTTCTACACATTAGTAATATCATGGGTAATCTAATAGTAGCCACAGGATCAGCAAAATAGGTTGGTTGGTAAAAATTAAAATCTTGAACTAAATAATCAAACTCTCCCCAGGTATTTATTGTTATTTGATATTTTAATAATTTTAGAGAAACTGCTGCATCCATGTAGGTATCACCAAAATGAAAAAATCAATTATATTCCCCAGCAGCTAAATCATATTGAACATTATAATGACCCCACATCATACTTATATCTGGAAAAAATGCAAAATTTAAGGATCATGTATTGTAGGATCGATAAGCTTGATCATTTCAATAATGTTGGGATGGTATGTGAGTAAAGGGTGAATATAACTTCTCTCTTAAAAAATTTATTTTACCCGCCCAGCGTCGTCTACCAAAAATATTATGTTCATGCCAAGCTCCAATCCAATAATTCCAAATATGAAGAAAATTTTTATCTAAAGATAAATCCTGGACATCTTCAAGAATTAAATAAGAAGAAAATTTTTGTTTATCTTTATAGGAAAAAATTCTTTTAAAAACTTTTAAACCAGATTTTAATTCACTTTTATGGTAAAGATTCGCCAAAGGTTGGTAAATTATTTTTCTATTTTTTATTTCCTCTTCATCCCTAAAAACTCACATATCAAATAGTAGAGTTCATTCTCTAAAAAAAGTAATTAATCAATAATCGTCCAGCGCCTGCTCAATTTTATCCCTAAAAAAAAAAAAAGGCTCATAATAAAAAGAAGAAAGAAGATCACTACTTGCCCATTTATAGCTAAGATCAAACCATTTGAAAAAATCATAATCTACATAAACTCAATTAACAAATTTTTGATTTGTTTTAAACGGCACAAGATCGTCAAATTCAAATAAATTTTGTGAAGAAGTAAAATAAAAACCCTGTTTTGTTAAATTATATTTAAAATTTGAATCCAAATTAATTAAAATTTTCCTATCATAGTCTTTATAATTATCAAAATTAATTATATTTAATAAGGAGATAGAATTATCCTTAAGTAAAATATTTGCAGTGACATTATCAAAATTTTCTAAATAACTGAAAAAAATAAATTTTTTTTCATTTCATAACGGTAAATCAATATTATTAATTTTTGATTCAATTAAGAATTCAGTTAAAAAATAATTTCTAAAAAAAATTTCATTTAAATAAGGAAAAATTTCATTTAAATAAGGAAAATTTAATTTGTCAAGAAATTGATAAACAGTTTTGTCAAAAGAAATTGAAAAATTACCACTATTTAGATAAAAGTCATAAATAGAATTAGTAGAGTAATTTCAATAGGTTTTAAAAATTAGCAGTTTGTTCAAAAATATAAAATTATAATTTCTATTGCTGGAAGTAGTAAAAATATTACTCATAATTCAAATTAATTTGTTTGTTTTTAATCTATAATTTTTGGTGTCTAACATATTTCTTTTAGTTCCAATTAAATTATTTATTTTTAATCTATAATTTTTGATGTCTAATATATTTCTTTTAGTTTTAAAATTTCATCAAAATTTTAAAATACCATAATTGTATAATTTAAAATTTTAAAATTTAAAGTAGTTGATTAGCATTTTTTCATTTTCAAACCGCAGCGTAGACGTCTACGCTGCACGTGCTGACCGTTCGATATATGTATAAGTAAAAAATCTAAAATTATTATTTTTAAAAAATACTAAATTAAAATAATAAAAATTATTTTCAAATAGAAGAACATAATACTCTACCAGATCAGCACGCCGGAGTGAGATTCGAACTCACGGTAGTTTTGTATGCTACTTCTGATTTCAAGTCAGATACCTTAAACCCCTCAGTCATCCGATTGCTGGTAGAGGGACTTGAACCCCCATGACCTAAGTCATTGGTTTCTAAGACCAACATGTCTACCGTTCCACCATACCGCCATTCAACCCAGCCACAGGTTCCCCTACGACTACCCTGTTACGACTTCACCCTAATTACTTATCCCGTTATTGTCTCTCTGATAATCTCTCGCCAAAATAAAAAGAGATTGTATCTCTAAATATCTAGGAAAAAAATCGTTCAAAAAAACTTCCAACGTGACAAATTTTCGTGGCGTGACGGGCGGTATGTACTAGGATCAGACTCCGGTTCACCGCGGCGTGCTGATCCGCGATTACTAGCGATTCCGCCTTCATACCCCCGGGTTGCAGAGAGTAATCTGAACTAGGCTTATTTTTCACGATTTGCTCAAACTTACATTGTTGCTACGTTCTGTAATAAGCATTGTAGCATGTGCGGCGGCCCAGTTTATCGAGGCCATACTGACTTGACATCTTCCCTACTTCCTTCACTTTTCAATGACTGTCTTCCTAGTTTGGAGTCCGAACAAATTATGTTTAGATAATAAATATCAACATACCGACGGTCCAGTACAACTAGAATTAGGGGTTGCGTTCGTTAATGGACTGAACCAAACACCTCACGGCACGAACTGACGACAGCCATGCAGCTCCTGTGTTAAAAGTCATTTTTTAAGCTCTAAGAATAAAAGAAATGATTTTGTTATTTTTTTAATATAAATCCTCTAACATTCAAAAACTGGTAAGGTTTTGCGCGTTATTACGCATTAAGCCACATGCTCCACCGCTTGTGTGATCCTCCGTCAATTCCTTTGAGTTTCAACCTTGCGGCCGTAGTCCCCAGGCGGAATGCTTTCGCGTTAGCTAAAATAAATTTTTTATTCAACTGGCAGCAAATTGCCGTGTAGTTTGAAGCAAGGCTCCATAACAAAAAAATATTTTCACACTCATAGGTCAGGGCATGGACTACCAGGGTATCTAATCCTGTTCGCTCCCCACGCTTTTGTGTATTAATGTCAGTTGTCCATAAATAGTTGCCTTCGCCTTTGTTTCTCCTAATCATCTCGTTGGATTCTACCCCTTGAAAACTAGTAACTCTATTCTCCAAACTACTCAAGCTAAGTTGTTTATTTAATACTTTTCAACAATTCAGTTGATTTTTTGATCAGAACAAACAGTAGCTATCTTAACACCCTTTACGCCTAGTCATGATGAGTAACACTTGCCCCCTCCGTATTACCGCGACTGCTGGCACGAAGTTAGTCGGGGCTTTATCAATTTTTTCATAGTATCTAAATTAACTTTATAAACTTTACAGCTCATTACTTTCCATTCATTTGTTTAACATTGCCGGATCAAGCGTTAGCTCATTGTCCAGTATTCCCCACTGCTGCCCCCCTAAGGAATTCGGGCCTTGTTACAGTCCCGATGTGGCTATACATTTTTTCAAACTAGCTAAAGGTCTTAGGCTTGGTCGTCTGTAACCGACCAACTACCTGATCTTGGCAGAACAGACGCATCTACAATTAATTTTTCTCGATAACAAAAAAAAATTTTTGGGATATTTTTTTTTTGTTATCAATTATTACGGATTAAGCTGCAGCCAATAGCGACTGATCACATCTTTCCCCAATATACACATCTTTGTTCCGCTATTACGCACCCGTGCGTTACTAATAATACTGAAATATTATCCGTTCAACTCGCATGTGTAAAGCATGTTAAGAGCATTCACTCTGAGCCAGGATCAAACTCAAAATTATCTAAATAAAAATTATTATAATTTCTATTTCATAGAATTTTCCAAATTAATTTAATTTTTTTTATTGTTACTTTTTAAATATTTAGGTTTCAAGTATATTAAATATAGCCTTACAGCTAGGACATTTATATCTTTCACACAGTAGTCCACTGTGACCTAAAAATGAAAATTTTTTTGAATTTATCTTTCCCACTTAGTTTATCAGTGGTTCTGATTTTTTTACTTAGCTATTCGACTGTGCCACAAGCGTTAACAATCAATACACCAGCGGTAAATATTCTCCGGTCCTCTCGTAATAGGATTAACTTATCTCAATTTTCATAAAAAAAACCTAGAATGGTAGATAGGGACCAAACTGTCTCACGACGTTTTAAACCCAACTCACGTACCACTTTATTCGGCGAACAGCCGAACCCTTGGAACCTACTTCAGCTCCAGGATGTGATGAGTCGACATCGAGGTGCCAAACGAGCCCGTTGATATGTACTCTCGGGGACCATCAGCCTGTTATCCCCAGCGTACCTTTTATCCGATGATCGATAACCCCCCCACAAGGAACTATCGGGTCACTATGACCAACTTTCGTTTCTGCTCGACTTATCGGTCTCGCAGTTAAGCAAACTTTTGCCATTACACTAATCCAATAACATGGGTTATCAGAAGTTTACCTTTGCGCATCTCCGTTACTTTTTGGGAGATGACCGCCCCAGCCAAACTACCAAATTTACAAAATCTTAAAGTATAATTAGTCAAAAAAAAAGCTAGAATACTATTTCAAAGTCTCCTCCTTAAATTACTTGCGTAATGAAATCCTAGGAATCATATTTACACTGCACAAGCTTTTTTCTTCAAAAAACGATGTAAAAATGCAGTAAAGGTGCATGGGGTCTTTCCGTCCCGCCATTCTATGTTCGCATCTGCACAAACAATTCAAATTCACTGAGCTAATACTGGAGACAGAGAAGCAGTCGTTACACCATTCATGCGCGTCAGAACTTACCTGACAAGGAATTTCGCTACCTTAGGACCGTCATGGTTACGGCCGCCGTTTACTGGGACTTAGTAAAAATAATAGGTTTTGGATAGATATAAAGGTACCCAAAACGAACTATTTTCTTTTTCACCTACCAGCACCGGGCAGGTGTCAGAACCTTTACTTCAATTTACATCTTTGCAGATTCTTGTGTTTTTATTAAACAGTCGCCACTTCCTAGTTTGTGCCATCCAAAAGGACACCCCTTCTCCCTAAGTTACGGGGTCATTTTGCCTAGTTCCTTCAGTATTATTCACTCATATGCCTTAGTATACTCTACTAATCCACCAGTGTTGGTTTTAGTACGATTATTCTTTCTCTGTTTTTTCAAGTCCTGAAAAATAATTACTAGTTTACGTTGATTTTAAAAAGTAATGATTTACAAAAGTTGTAAGAAAAAAACCTTTATTTTCAAAAATTAACCCCATTTTTGCTTAACTTACATTAAAAAAATAAGGGATCGATTAACCCGCGGTGGAAGATCCTAGCCGACGGAAACCTTGGATTTTCGGCATTAATGATTCTCACATTAATAGTGTTACTCATGTTAGCATTATCAATAATGATAAAATCTTTCAATTTAATTTTTATTACATCACGCTCCGCTACCTAAACAAATTGTTTAATTAAGTTTTGGTAAAAAGTTTAGACTCCTACATTAATCAACACCAAGTAATTAAATATTAGTGAGCTGTTACGCTTTCTTTAAAGGATGGCTGCCTCTAAGCCCACCTCCTAATAATTAGGAATCACTTGGCATTTTTATGTCACTTAACTTTTTTTAAAGACCTTAACTCTAATTCTAAGCTATTCCTTTCTAAGCAATAGGACCTTAGCGCTCTATGCTTGCCTGCCAATTTATCTGAATTCACCATTCTTATTTTTAATAACTTCGGTAGAAAAACCCCTACGTTAAAAAGAGCTTTACCGGAAAAAACATAAATTGACGCTTTACCTAAATAAATTTCGCGGAGAACCAGCTATATCCAAGTTTGATAAGCCTTTCACCCCTAATCACAACTCATCCCAATCTTTTGCCACAGATACGGGTACGGTCTTACATCGCTACGCAACATACTCCTGGTCATGACTAGCTCACCTGGTTTCGGGTCTAATTAATTTAACTGTATAAAACCCTTTACTGTTCGCTTTAACTTCGCCTCCAACTATTGTCTTAAGCTCGCTAAATTAATTAACTAGCTAACCCATTATGCAAAAGGTACGTCAGCAACATAAAAAGTCTGCTAACTGCTTTACGTATTCTATTTCGAGATCTATTTCACCTACCTACCAGGGTAACTTTTCAGCTTTCCCTCACGGTACTGTGTCCACTGTTGGTTTATGAAACTTTTTAATTTAAAAAGTGGTCTTTTTTTCTTCAAACATAGTTATCGGGTTATGTTTTACTCCTTAGTATAATACAAGCAAATCATCCTGGGATGAAAATCTACCGGACTACATCTACCGTCTTTGGTGGTTTTTCTACTACTAGATAAACTTTTTCAACCTGTTATATTAATACCAAGTATTTCAGGAATTTCAATCACCTTTACTTTCCCGTTCTCAATTGATTTCAATCCTAATTTTTGATTTTTAATTAAGCTGCTACTGAGATGTTTCACTTCACAACATTTTTATACCAAAAAAAATTTGATTAAAGTTAACTTGTAGGAAGAGAAGCCAGACATTTGGATAAGAGACACTCCTCGTTTCGTTTTCAACAACGCCTATTTTTCATAACCAAGCTATCCATAAAATACGCCCATTAGTTTAATAATATATTAAAGTAGTAAAATATTATTTTTAATTTTTGTTTTACAGTTTTTACCCCTACCCTAGAGTAAGGCTATTCAACCGAAAGCTCTAGGGTAGTTTCAAATATGATAAAATTTTTTTTTTTTCTTAGTATTTTTTAAAAAAGTTGCTAGAAAATGTGTAAACGCCCCTTGTTCAAGTTCCCCTACTAGGGTATTTCTAACGCTAAATAATGGAAAAGTTTTCTCCATTATCTGATTATAAAATACATTTCTAATTGTCAATGTACTAGATAAAAAATTTATTCTACGTGATAAAACTAATCCATAAAAAAACCTACTATCCTTTTTCACTTGTAATTTAGATTTATAGGGATTTCTCTTCATTAATTTTTGTTTTTTTGAAAGTTCTAAAGAATAATAGGTGTGAGTTGCTAAACCAAAAAAAGTTCCCGGTTTAACCAATGTTCTAATTAGTTTTCAACTACAAGGAGTATAGGTTAATAGATTTATACCTAGGGTTTCATCCAGAGTGTGCGGAAAATTAAATCTTACGCTAGCCCTAGATTTTCCAAGTAAACGTTTTAAATTTTTAATTTGCAAATTAGTAATAATACTACCGTTAGATTTTATTCTATTAGTAGATTTAAACACGTTTAATATAAAATTTCTTCATTTTCCGATTCGAAAATCGGATATGTTTTTTCAAAAAAACGACCTCTAGTTAAGCTTAAAATATAGTAAATAAGAGAAAACATGGTCAATACGGTACCAAAAGTCGCAATTTGATTCCAAAAAGCATATACATCTGGGTAATCAGGTATTCTTCTAGGAAGACCTGCTAAACCTAAAAAATGCATTGGAAAAAAAGTAAAATTAACGCCTAAAAATGTAGTCCAAAAATGTATTCTACCTTTAGATTTAGAATATGTATAACCCGTGATTTTACCCAACCAATGGTAGGATGCAGCAAAAAAAGCAAAAACAGCACCCATTGATAAAACATAGTGAAAATGGGCTACAACATAATAAGTATCATGTAGAGCGATGTCCAACCCTGCATTTGATAAAATTATACCAGTTAAACCACCTACGGTAAATAAAAAAAGAAAACCTAATGCAAAATACATTGGTGGTAGTAAAATAATCATACCACCAACTAAAGTAGCCAACCAACTAAAAATTTTTATACCGGTTGGTATTGCAATTATCATAGTTGCAGCTGTAAAATAAGCTCTAGTATCCACATCCATACCTACGGTATACATGTGGTGAGCCCAAACTAAAAAACCTAATAAACCAATGGCTAACATTGCAAAAACCATACCCTGGTAACCAAATATTCTTCGGTAAGAATAAGAAGCCAAAACATGGCTAATAATACCAAAGGCTGGTATAATTAAAATATAAACTTCCGGATGACCAAAAAACCAGAATAAATGTTGGTAAAGAATAGGATCACCACCACCTATTGGATCAAAAAATGAAGTATTAAAATTTCTATCTGTTAGCAACATGGTAATGCCTGCTGCTAAAACTGGCAGCGATAATAGTAGTAAAACAGCTGTAATTAAAATAGCCCAGACAAAAAGCGGAATTCTATCCCAATACATACCAGGAACTCTCATGTTTATTACTGTTGTTATAAAATTAATTGCACCAAACAAAGAGGATAATCCTGCTATGTGTAAACTGAATATAGCCATATCAACACTTGGTCCCGAATGGGCTAAACCTGCTGATAGTGGTGGATAAACAGTCCAACCTGTCCCTGCCCCACCTTCTAGTAGAGCTGAACCCAATAGTAATATTAGTGAAGGTGGTAATAACCAAAAACTTAAATTATTAAGTCTTGGAAAGGCCATATCTGGAGCACCTATCATTAAAGGTACAAACCAATTACCAAAACCACCAAGCAAAGCTGGCATAACAAGAAAGAAAATCATAAGAAAGGCGTGGGCTGTTATTACAACATTGTAAAGTTGATAATTACCTAAAAAAAATTGATCACCAATATCAATTAATTCCAAACGGATAAAAACGGATAATACGGTTCCCAAAACCCCAGAAAAGGCTGCAAAAATTAGGTATAAAGTACCAATATCCTTATGGTTTGTTGAACAAACCCATCGGGATAAACCTTTAAAAATAAAACAAACCTGATCTAAAAACACATTAATTAAACTGTGTAAAGTAACTAAATGGTCAGATTTTACATTAGAGAAAACAGATTTTAATTCTGCAGAATAAAATACTTGATTTAAAAATTTAAAGTTAAAAGCCAGGCAATCCAGCAGTCGTTGTTTTATGGCTTCGTCTGTTTCGGAAGTAGCAGGCTTAATGCGCCATTGATTATTGCGGCCATAAAAAGGATCATTGGC
>ERZ650304.1029-NODE-1029-length-11581-cov-4.308693_pt1 | contig 11581 bp, 11 predicted proteins | sample MGYA00376240_ERZ650304 | MGnify/ENA primary metagenome ERZ650304 (study PRJEB26733, sample SAMN07839271) | wastewater metagenome | biome: small river; feature: stream; material: water | place: USA: North Carolina | collected 2016-03-01 ...
GTCTGGGAGGTATTAGGAAGGTGGCGAGGTATTACAACATTCCGGCTATGCATGTTTGCCGGGTGGTTAATAAGGTAAAATCTGAATTAAAAAATATATGTCTGAATTCCTGATCGCCGTTGCCGCATTCTGCACAGCTTACTACCTGGTTAACGTGGTACAGGTGGCTATGGCCATTAAACGGGTGTTACATTTGCCACCGGAAAAACGGATGAAACCGATTGACTGCGTGCAATGCCTGTCTGTTTGGTTTGCTTTAATACTTTATTTTTTACCAATACAGGTATCGGCCTGCCTGGCAGTTTCATTCGGGGCTGGGTTTATTTCAACTAAAATCAAATGAATATAATTGGCCTTTCCAGTTCAACAAGCGGATGCGGTTACCACAGGATATTACTACCGCTGGGGTTTATGCAGGATATTACCGGGTATGTTACCAACTGGATAACTGAAGATAAAACCGATGGCTGGGATATTGTGATGTATAACAGGATGTGCCCCTATGATGAAGTATGGCCACAGACAAAGGATTTAATGGGTAATCCAAAAGTAATACTAGATCTTGACGATTATTGGCGGTTACCTCCAAACCATATGAACTACCAGCATTACGAAAAGAATAGCGAACGTATTGAGGAGAATATACGTATTGCTGATATGGTTACGGTAACAAACCAGGCGCTTTATGATCGGGTGAAACCATTTAACAGTAATGTGCATATTTTCCCGAATGCCCTGCCGTTTAGCCGAAACCAGTTTATTGAGGACCGGCGGCCTTCAGATAAGATCCGGATATTTTGGTGCGGTGGTGTTACCCATGAGCCTGATATTGCCATGCTTCGAAATCCGGTAAAGAAACTGAAGCAGTTTGCCGGCAGTATCCAAATGGTTTTAGGTGGGTTTACAGACACGGACCCGGTATCAAAATGGTATTGGGATCGGATGTTTTCCGCGTTCACAGACGGGGGAACATTGCCGTACATGAAGCTGCATGGAACCGGGGTATCGAATTACATGCAAATGTACGAACACGCCGATATTATGGTCATACCCCTGGAGGCAAGCGAATGGCATGCATGCAAATCGAACCTTAAAATACTGGAGGCTGCAAGTAAGCGGATACCGTGTATTGTTTCAAACGTGGCGCCATATAACCAGGATCCCGATTGCCCGGTATTATGGGTTAATTCACAAAAAGATTGGATTAATCATTTAACTTACTTAATTTTAAACCCGGAAGCCCGCCGCGAAATGGGCAACAAACTTTATGAATGGGCAAAACAAAACTATTCAATCGAAGCAGTTAACGACAGAAGGCGATCCGCATTTGCAGACCTTTGCAAGACATAAGCATATTTACGATTTTTATTCAAAGACGGGGGAAATGGTGAATTTTCATCATGATATTCAGCAGGAACTACTGGTTGCTTACCGGGCTAAAGTGGATCCTTATTATACTTTTAGTAATACATGCCCTGTTTGCGTATGTGATTTTTTAAACCAAATATACAGATGGTATGATAACAGAAAATAACACCTACATCCACCCCACGGCGGTAATTGGTCCAAACGTAACCTTTGGCCCTGACTGTTATATCGGGCCTCATTGCATTATCGGTTACCCTGCCGAATGGAAAGGTTTTGAGGGGCAGGACGCAGGCGTTCACATTGGTACAGGCACAAGGGTAACCGGTGCAGTAACTATTGACAGCGGCGTTAATCGGCGTACTGAGATCGGGCCAGGATGTTACCTGGTGAAAGGATCCCATGTAGGACATGATGCTTGGTTACATGCAAACGTAACGCTGTCATGTGGCGCGAAGATTGGAGGTCATGCAACCATTGGTCCACATTGTAATATCGGGTTAAATGCCGCCATCCATCAAAGCGTAAAGGTTCCTGCAGGCTGTATGATTGGTGCCTGTGGTTTTGTAGGTAAAAAATCAGAGTTAAAGGAATTTCATAAATACGCCGGGGTGCCCGTCAGGTGCCTGGGTGAAAACCATCCGATATGAAAGTAGTTGTATGCCAGCTTATATACGGGAACCGTCCGCATAATATCTTAGTTGATAACCAACTAAAAGCCGGGTACACAGCTACATACTGCAATATAGACACGGAAGGGATTGCCAACGCATTGAATAACGGATTAGATTACATGATGGAAAACGATTACGATGCCGTTGCATTTATGGCAAACGATATTGAGGAGCCGCAGGATTGGCTGCAAAAAAAGGTTTGGGCTTTGCAGGCTTATCCTGCAGCCGGGGTAGTTGCCAGTTCTATCCATGAGGTTGAAACAGAGATACGATCGCAGTTGATTATAGGGAACTGGTTGATCAGCAGGGCTACGGTTGAAAAGGTAGGTTACTTTAATGAGTCAATGTTCCCATACGGCCCGATTGACCTGGACTATTGTCAGCGGTGTGCTGCAGCAGGGATAGGAACTTACTATGTTAAAGACTGTTTGGCTGTACACCGCGGAGATCATGCCACCGGAAATGAGTATGGATGGGATAAAGAAAAGGCGGTTGCAGACGGATGGGCAAAGATGTATGTGGATGGCGATTACTTTAAAAACAGATTATAATGCCAACGAAAAAAGGGCGGGAAAAATTTATGACACCGGATGAAATGTGGAACTATTTCACCAAATACCAGTTTGATCTAAAACGCAACCCGTTTATTGTAAAGGATTGGGTTGGCGGCGCCGGACGTGAAGTAAAGCGGGAAAAGGAAAAGCCATTAACGCAGGAAGGGTTTGAAAACTTTTTGCGGGACAAAGGTGTTATTAAAAATATCGGCGATTACCTGACAAATAAGAACGGGCAATACGGTGAGTTTACAGAAGTGTTAAACCGTATCAAGTCCGTTATCCGGCAGGATCAAATCGAGGGCGGTATGGCCATGATCTACCAGCCATCGATTACACAGCGTTTGAATAATCTTGTTGAGCGTACCGAAAATAAACATGAGGTAAACGAGATTATTATCAAATATGAAAGTTGAGGTAAAACTAAATAAACCGCATAAAGCACAGCAGGCAGTACTTGACAGTACTGCCCGTTTTCGTGTTATGATGTGCGGAAGGCGGTTCGGAAAGTCATTGATAAGTCAAAACATATCCATTGAGGTTGGTATCAACCGGAAGTATGTTGCATACGTCACGCCTACTTACCAGCTTGGTAAAATATTTTTTCAGGAAATACTGAAGGTTATCCCGAATGAAATTTACAGTAAAAATGAAGCGGACTTGGTTATCAACTTTATTACCGGGGGTTCGATTAGGTTCTTTACCGGCGAGCGCCTGGATGCAATGCGCGGGTTAAAATTCCACCTGGTTATTATAGATGAGGCTTCCTATATTGCTGATCTTGAAAGCGGGTGGAATAATTCTATCCGGCCAACGCTTACCGATTTTAAAGGCAAAGCGATATTCCTTTCAACCCCACGCGGGCGTAATTTCTTTTATTCGCTTTACGTAAAACATGACGAGCCCGAATGGGAGTCGTTTAAATTTACGACATACGATAACCCGTTTATTGATCCGAGTGAAATAGATGCTGCCAAAGCACAGCTACCTAACAGCGTATTTGAACAGGAGTATATGGCTAACCCAATGGAGAACGCCGCAAACCCATTTGGCAGCGAGCATATAAACCGCTGCACCAAAGAACTAAGCAAACAGCCAACAGAGTATTACGGCATTGATTTAGCGAAGTCGGTTGACTGGACAGTTATAGTTGGCATGGATCGGGCCGGATGCTGTACACAGGTACATAGGTTTCAAAAGGATTGGTTGCAGACAAAGCAGACGATTATTGAGGTGGTACCCAAAAATAAGCCGGTTGTTATTGACAGTACCGGGGTAGGCGATGCTATTGTCGAGGATCTGCAGAAACACTTTAATGCAATGCACGGGTTTAAATATACGTCAACCAGTAAACAGCAGCTTATGGAATCCCTTGCCAGTTCCATCCATAAGTCAGAGATTGCGTTCCCGCCCGGTCCGCTCAAAGATGAACTGGAAATATTTGAGTACCAATTCACTTCAACCGGGGTAAGGTATTCCGCGCCGCAGGGCTTCCATGATGACTGCGTTAATGCTTTGGCTTTGGCCAATAAATGCAGGATTGAGCATAAGGGGTACGGGGAATATTACGTGATATAAACCAATAATGTACGGTTCTATGTACGTACAAATAAGCGTACAAATACAATCCACACTTTTTTATATAGTATAGTATGACAATACTACAATTCCAGCAGCTTTACTTCATTACGCAATCCAAAGAACTGGACTTCGATAAGTCGGTTAAAATGGTTGGTGCCGTTACCGGGATGACACCGGATCAGGTGGATCAGCTACCCATGGCAAAATTCAATAAGCTATGCGCTAAAATTCAAAAGCACCTGGACGTATTGGGGCAAAACATGATGAAGGGGAAACCCCGGAAGCTGGTCATGGTTAAAGGCCGGCTATATCAAATCCATTACCGGGTAGATAAGCTACCAATTAACGCGGGCCGGTACGTGGAAACAATCACATTCGGTAAAGATGTTATTGCGAACCTACATAAAATCATGGCTTCCATTTCCACCCCGGTTAATTGGCGCGGTAAACCGTATGAACGGGATCACGCGGACGTTGCCGCTGACTTTGAGAGCATGAATTTCGAGGCTGCATATCACGCAGCGGTTTTTTTTTACACTCATTATCGGGTATCAATGCAGCTTATCCAGCCTTATTTGATACGCGAACTGGTATCGAAGGGGGCGGACCGGGAGCAGGCGACGGCGATATTGAACAGTTCGTTAACAATTTTGGATGGGTTCACAATGCCAAACTGGTCGCAGAATTTGAAGGGGTACCTCTTGAACAGGTTTGGCGGATCGGAGTTATCCAGTTCTTAAACGATTTATTGTATATAAAATTTAAAGACTTACACGATGCCGAGCAGTATAAGCGCAGTGCAAAAAAATAACATGTCATTCCTTGATACCCAGGGGGAGGGAAAGGATAAGTTTTCCATGGTGGAGGCAAAGACTGAATTTGAAAAGTACGGTAAGAAATTCCTGCTGGCACTTGGTAAAATTGCTAACCAAAAAAAGGTAGTTGCCAGCGGTGAACTTTTACGCCGGTCAACATTCCGCATAAGTGAAAACGGTATGAAAATGGAAATTATCATGCCTGATTATTTCGATTACCCAAATGAAGGGGTACGTGGCGTTGCCAGTTCAAAGAATGCGCCGGGCAGCCCGTACAAGTATAAGAATTACGGTATGAACGCAGAGGGGCGGGCTTCGATTAAAAAGTATATCGCAGACGGGCACGCTAAGATTGCAACGGTAAGTAAAAATGGTGACAAAGCATACGGGATCGGGCGGGAGTCAAAACACAAAAGCCTGCTGGATGTTAAAACGGACAGCCTGATATTTATGATTAAAAAATACGGTATAAAGAAAACAGGCTATTTCACCCAGGCACTCAATGAAACGTTTAAGGATTTCGAGGTTAAGATGTCCGCAGCAGTTGGCCGGGACATTGTTTTTATGATTGAAAAAAAGAACAGATAATGGCAATAACAATAAACACTTCACCCACAGGAACACCGTCCGTACATGATGGCTTATGGCATGTTTGCAGCTCTGACAATTCAGGGGTAACGGATATGAAGTTTGTATTTGATATTTGGATTAACGGGGTGCAAAAAATACGGGTTAAGCAAAGCCCGGAACCGGTAACCGGCAAGGCATATTTTGATGCAGGGCCTACGGTTCGCAATTCAATGACCTATGCCTGGTTTGAACCTACCAATAATAGCGCCTATGTTGATCAACCGGATATGAGCGGGCAGGTAGGTATTATTTACGGGTTACGGGTTGGCGAAGATGTAAGCGGGGTTACAACTACCAATATGGCAAGCGGTGAGGTAAGCGGGTATAATTGGGCCCCGCCGTTATTTAAACGCCGGGATTACGGCCTGGCAGATAAATTAAACAAGTGGTTAACAAACCGGCCATTGTATGCAAACACCGCTTTAACTGAAAATTTATTCATCGGGTTTTATACCAATACCACATTAACACTGAAGTGCGAAAAGTTCAATGCCAGTAACCAAACAATCGGATCAGTTCTCAGCGGTTCACCTACTGCCGTCCCGGATGGCTTTGTTCAAATGAATATCGGCACCACTGCACTATCGGCAACGTTATCCACCACGTTTGATGACAGTGTGAAGTATTACGATGTGTGGTTTAATAGCCTTGATAAGATACGGGTTTACCTGGTTTGCAATCCGAAATATACCTGTATTCCGGTACACTTTTTAAACCGGTGGGGCTTATGGGACACACAGCGGTTCGATCTTGTCAGCAAGTTATCAATGGACATTGAACGCAAAGGTTTTGGACAGCGTGATTACCAGTATAACGGGAACAGCGTAGATTACCACAGTGAATACAACCGTTATTATGAGGGTAAAATAAATTACAACAATAAAGCGAACTGGTCATACAAGCTAAATGCCGATGCGCTCAGTGATGCTGAATGGGAGTGGATTGCAGACCTTATGCAGTCACCGCAGATACTTATGGAAATAGACGGGTACCATTACCCGGTGACGATCAGGAAAACAAGTTACGATTACAATAAGCATGTAGTTGACAGGTTAAAACCATTGGAGATTGAATTTGAAATGAACACATCACGTTATACACAGTTACGATGACAAGAATTTTTATAGAAGATTTTGAACTGGATATTGATAAGGAACTTGTCAACCGGGTAACGTATGCCATCGATGACCTGGAAAAACTGGATACAAAAGCCACATCATTTACAAAGACAATCGTATTACCGGGCACTACTAATAATAATAACCTGCTGGGTAATATCTTCGATTTCAATAACAGTAATTTTACTTCTGACAGCCTGCCAAACGCAAAATATAATTTCAATGCCAGCAAATCGGCAAAGTGCAGGATTGAAGTAAACGGGTTACAAATCATTAAAGGGGTTTTCCGGTTACTGGAAATAATCTATAACGGTTCACAGGTTGAATATGAGTGCAGCGTATTCGGCGAATTGGGCGGGTTTATTTCAAAGGTAGGTAACCTGAGATTAGAGGACTTGGATTTTTCCGCTTATGATCAGTCATGGACAAACGCTAATATTGTTGCAAGCTGGGTAAATGCAAATACCGGTAGCGATGTTTATTACCCGCTTGTTGATATTGGGCAGGTAAGTACCGGTGCTTATGGTACTGCAAAAAAAGATTACCAGTACCGGGCTTTCCGGCCGGCATTGCATGTCCGTGAATATATCGACAAGATAATTACCAATGCCGGATACACCTGGGAGTCAGACTTTTTTAACACTGACTTTTTTAAGCGGCTTATAATTCCGCATAACAGCAAGGCAATGACGATAATCTCAACTGTTGCCTTAGATATAAGTTACTCAGGTGCAGGGCAGGAACTTACTACCCCTGATCAGTATTATGAATTACTGCACCCCACGCATACCGTTTTAGGATCGTTTACTACACTGGATGACCGCACATATACATACGGCGGAGCGACAAGGGTAGACGGTACGTTAACGATGCGCATTGTAGGCAGCTATTATTATTATCAAAACAATCCTGCACAGTTTAACTTATCGTTTACGCTTTATGATTCATTCGCGCCGGGAATGTACGAACAACATTTTTTATTAAATACGGACGGCGTTGTTACTGATTTCGATGTTACACTAAGTTTTGCCGCTTCCTTTGTTGCAGGCTCGGTAGTCAGGGCAACGCTTAACGCCGCAGACGGTACGGAGTCATACGATATAGATGTTACGTTTACCCATATCACTTTTGTTACAGGTGCGGCTAACCCGGTACAGTTGAATTTAGGGGAGGCAATAAAAATAAATGATACCATACCACGCGGCATTTATCAAAAGGATTTCTTTGCTTCATTGCTTAAAATGTTTTACCTGCTGGTTACTGAAGATAAGTTCAAAGACAGACACCTGATTATAACGCCGTGGATAAATTTCTACGATCCCACAGCAGCTAACTTTATTGACTGGTCATTATTACTGGACAGGGATAAACAGATCCGGGTTAAACCAATGAGCGAAGTCAATGCAAGGTTTTATGAATTAAAGTATAAAGGCGACACAGACTTTTACAGTGATGCCTATAAAAAGAAATACAATGAGGGTTACGGTGACCGGTTCTATGATAACGGCCTGGAGTTTAGTAAAGAAAAGGAAACCGTGGAGGTGGTATTTGCAAACGCTGTTTTAGTTGGCTATGCCGGTGAAGATAAAGTGGTACCTACAATCTTTAAACAAAGTAACGGGGTAGAGGAACGTATTGATCACGTTATCCGCATCATGCAGGCAAAGAAAGTGACCGGGGTTACGTCGTGGAATATATTAAATGGTGCAACGGTCCTGAGTTCAAACACTGATTACCCGTATGCCGGGCACCTTGACGATCCCGATGCGCCGGATGCTGATATTTGTTTTGGTGTACCAAAGGAAATATTTTTTGTACTGGTAAGCGGTAACCTTTCAAACAACCTGTTCAATGCTTACTATTCCAGTTACATGGCAGAGATAACGGATAAGGATAGCAGGCTGTTAACAGGTATGGTAAAGCTAACGGAAACGGATATTTACAATTTGGATTTCAGTAAGTTTATTTATGTTGACGGGGGTATTTACCGGTTGCAGAAGCTGATTGATTATGCCGCCGGGGATAATGATACCACAAAGGCGGAATTATTACGTGTAATTTATACAACATACTAAAATGGCTTTAGAAGTTTTAAAATGGAATAAAGAGCTGGGTGTTTGGGAATACCCGGTTGCCGGTGTAGATAAGATTGATTTATCTTATGTGGAAACTGCGTCCTTTACTGACTTATCAGGCGTGCCAAATAATTATACCGGCGATGCTTTAAAAGTGGTAAGGGTTAACGCAGGTGAAACCGGGCTGGAGTTTGCCACCATTGCCGGCGGCGGCGATATGCTTGCAGCTAATAACCTTTCCGATTTAGCCAATGCCGCAACGGCCCGGACTAATATCGGGTTAAACACGACAGCAAACCAAAGCGACAGCGCTAATAAAAGGTTTGTAACCGATGCACAGTTAACCGTGATCGGGAATACCAGCGGCACAAACACAGGTGATTCATCAACTCCCGCTGAAACAACTACAACAATCGGTAACATGATTACCGGGGCGACATCAAAAGCTACGCCGGTGGATGCTGATTCATTGGCTTTGTCAGATAGTGCAACCAGTGATATACTTAAAAAACTTACCTGGGCTAATCTTAAAGCAACGGTAAAAACTTACTTTGATACGCTTTATGCAGCAATAACACATACACATGCACAGGCGGACATTACCAATTTAGTAACTGACTTGTCGAATAAGCAACCGCTTGATTCTGATCTTACAACCCTTGCAGGACTGACAGCTACAACAGATAATTTTATACAGGCTAAAGCAAGCGCCTGGGCGAGCAGAACAGTTGCGCAGGTAAAAACAGATTTGGGGTTATCGGGAACAAACAGCGGCGATCAAACTTCAATAGTCGGTATAACAGGAACTAAGGCGCAATTTGATACGGCTGTAAGTGATGGTAATATCATGTATATAGGTGATGCACCAACAGCACACACGCATTCGGAAAGTGATATAACAAATTTAGTTACCGACTTAGCAGCAAAGCAGGCTACGCTGGTTAGTGGTACAAATATAAAAACCGTAAACGGGTCATCTGTTTTAGGCGCTGGGAATTTAGTGGTTTCAGCATCCATAACGCAAACAGAGGTAGATTTCGGTTCGACACCTTTAGCAGAACAGATATTTACAATTTCAGATGCAGCGGCAATCGTAGGCAGCAAAATCGTTGCTTCATTGGCTTACGATGCACCAACTTCTAAAGACCTTGACGAACTGGATATGGACGATATTATAATCAAGTGTGGCAATGCCACAACGGGGGCTTTTAGTATGATGATTAGAAGTTCAGACGGATCTTATTTGGCAGATAAATTTAAAATAAATTATATAATCGCTTAAAATCAATTAACATGGCAATCATTAAATCAGGGGCTACATCGGACCAGTTATCAGTCGGGGCAACAAGTAAAGCAGCTTACACTGAAATAGCTGATAGTTTAGGTAAGCTATACGGCGCATCCAAAGTAATATGTAGCTGGAACGCTTTAAATTTCACATCAGCATCAACAGAAGCGGTATTGACATTAACACCGGTAAGGGATGGCGTTGCAGGTTCTACCTATACAACTATCCCGGTTACCTCCGGTAAGCGTTTAGTCATTATCGGCATGACTGTATTCATGAAAAACGCAGGCGCGGCGGTGCAGTGGGTTCGCTGTTCATTAAGGGTTAACCCATCCGGCGCGGCAGTTGCATCTTCACCCGTTATTGCTATTTGTGCAGCGGGTTCAAACAGCGCCGTTGCAGGTAATACAAGCGGGCAGGGTGCGACAATAATTTCATCAGGGTATCCCTGCATAATGGAGTTTTCAGGAACATCGCAGCTTTGTGTTGCACAGGTAAGCCAGGGATCCACCGCTGGTAATGATATGGTTTTATGGGGTTACGAATATTAAAATATAAACATGGCAAAGACAGTAATAGCAGCGGAAATAGCACTTGACAGCAAACAGGCGGAGCAGTCAGTCGGTAGCTTCCGTACACAGTTACGGGCGGCAACCGCTGAATTGGTAACGATGAGTGAAAAATTCGGGCTATCATCCACCGAGGCACAGAACGCCGCAAAGAAAGTGGCGGGCTTAAAAGATGCCATTGGCGATGCGAAGCAGCTTGCAGACACATTTAACCCGGATAAGAAGTTTGTGGCCCTTGGTGGCGCAATACAGGGAGTTACTGCCGGGTTTAGTGCATTCAGTGGGGCAATGGGTTTGCTGGGTGCGGAAAGTAAAGACACTGAAAAGCTGCTATTAAAGGTACAATCTGCAATGGCATTGCAGCAGGGGTTAAGCGGGATCAGTGCAAGTATAGATAGTTTTAAGTTATTGGCATCAGCAATAAAACAAAGTACTGTTTTTCAAAAGCTGAATAATACAGCCACATTAATTGCCACCGGGATCCAAAAACTTTTTGGTGCATCGGTTGTGGGTACCGGTACTGCTTTCAATGTTTTAAAAGGGGCGATTATTGCCACGGGTATTGGTGCGCTTGTGGTATTACTTGGTGTGGTTATCAGTAAAATGAACCTTTTCGGGGATGAAACAGCAGAAGCAGCAGAAGCACAGGATAAACTTACCGCCGCTTTAAATAAACAAAAAGAGGCATTAAATGAAAGCTTATCAAACAGTCAGGCTTATGTTGACAGACAGATCGAACTTGTACAAAACAATGAGAAGATACTTGATTTACAAGCTCGCGGGGTAGGTCATGAAAAAGAAATAGCCGCATTAAAAAAACAAAATATAAACATTGAGCTGGAGTCCATAAAAGTTGAACTGGCAACAAAGCAGGGTTTACTTACTACACAGGAAGAGCTTACCTTAAAATCA
>ERZ650304.1031-NODE-1031-length-11567-cov-39.039785_pt1 | contig 11567 bp, 17 predicted proteins | sample MGYA00376240_ERZ650304 | MGnify/ENA primary metagenome ERZ650304 (study PRJEB26733, sample SAMN07839271) | wastewater metagenome | biome: small river; feature: stream; material: water | place: USA: North Carolina | collected 2016-03-01 ...
GCTTGTAATAGTTGTGATATTTTCATTTATTTCTTTCCTAATAGTTCAACTAATTGTTTCAACGTTACGTTAATTAATTCATTAGAAGAAGTTTGTAACATTTGAATATACGATTGTTGTGATTCTATGATTTTCTTTAAATTTTCAATTTCTAATCTTTGTGAAGAAATTACTTCATCTAGCATTAGATCTTTTGTGATTTCTTGATCGTCGTAATTAGTTTGGTTTTTAAGCAAGCATTCATCACAACAATAATCTTCGTCAGTTTCGCCGCTTTCCGAAATAGGAGGAGTACAACCAATAAATTGACAACTAAAAAGTCCTTCTAATCCTTCAACTTCAATGACTCTATTATTGTTAATTTTTAACAATGCTGTATATTTTTTACTTGTCATTTCTTTTGTTTTTCTATTTTCAATAGCAGTATTTTTAATAATACCTAATTCCAAAAATACATTATTTTCGGATCGATGTAATTTACCATTTTCGCAATCTAATACCCAACAAATATTACCTGGTGGTTGATATACTCTTTGTAGTAATTCTAATACACCATCATATTCAAATTCTTCGATTTTTTCGAAATCTTCAAAACTAGGAATGTTTTTAGGATTATGTATAATTTTACATTTCATGATTTTAACTTCTTTCTTTTCTTTTTTTTTCAATTAACATCTTGATAAATACTATTATTGATTCTAAAACTAATATCAAAATCAGAAATAATCTGATAACTACGTTCTAATTTATTAGTTGTGATATACGAAACTACAAAATCACTAATTATTCTGTAACTATCAAATTCAGATTTAAGTATTAATTTCCAATTTACTAAATCTTTAGAAATTTCTACCAAAAATAAAGTATATTGATCTAATGATTTATGAGATGTAATTTTAAAATAAGTTGTTTCTTGTTTTTGCATTATTTCTCCTGCGCCTCAACTTCAACCAAAGAAATTTTCAACAAATCTCTAATTTTTTCAATCGTTTCTTTACCAATTTTTGTTATTGTTAATTTCGAAATAACGAAATGTTTCGAAATTTCATCGATTGTCATTTCAGAATATCCACAAATTCCCTTTAGAGCGAAGAAAACTTGTCTATATTTCTCATTTCGAAATTTAATATTAGCCCAATTCAATTTAGCTAATTCAAAATTTTCTTCTTGAATACAATCAGTTAATCTAAATGTATCTAAACTACCAGTATTAAATTTCAAATTTGCACTACTGTTCGATTTTTTTACTTCTGAATCAGAATACTTATTTACATCGTCAATACTCAATCCAGTAGAAGCTCGATATTCTTTTGCAAATAGCAATCCTGCTGCTTTTTTTTCTTTTACATTATTCGCAGTCATTACTTCTTCTAACGAAGGTTCACGTTCATTATTTGCTTTAAAATTATTGTAGTAATTCAAAAATGTTCGATAAACATTGATAATATGTTCTGGAATTCGAATATCTTTTTCCTTTGAATTGATTTCGTCAATTATTTCTTTTTTAATCCAAAAATGAGCATATGTGCTAAACGAAACGTATTTTTCTTTACCTTCATTCTTTTTAGGATCTACTTTTCTTGTTTCGTCGAAATGATCGATTGCGTTAATTAATCCTAAATTACCCGTTGAAATCAAATCTTCTTTTTTAAGATGTTTGCAACCAGATTTAGGATAAAATTTATTTACATATTCTAAAACTAGTTTGTAATTGAAATTTAGAATTTGATTTCGTTTGTGAATTAGAGTTTTACAAATATCTAGAATTTCTTTAAATCTGTTAAAATTTTCTGAGTTTTCGGTTTGCTCTATGTGCTTCTTAACTTTCAAATAATTACTTCGAATTCGATCATTCTTAATCAAAAGCTCCAAGTCAAGAATATCCCGAATTAAATATTCTTCAGCTTTTTTCTTTTTGATATTTTGAACTGCATTGTTTTGTGCAATTTTTTTATTTTCGGTTTGAATTCCTTTTTTGAAATCCCAACCACAATCGCAAACGAAAGTTCTTACAGCTACGTATAATTCACATCCAGGACAATGTTTTCTGCCTTTTCCTGGCGCTGTAACTTTTTTGAAAGTTTTAACTGGTTTAGTTGTAAATTGTACTTTGCAATATTTGCAAGATTTGTCTTCAGAATCGATAAATTTTTTACATATTGGACAAGCTGAATCTAAAACTTCGATTTTACAAGAATGTAGTTCCGGAGTTTCTAAAACTTTAATCCATAGTTTATGTCGTAATTCCGAATAAATATTTAAATTTGCTAAATTAACTGCTTCGTAATTTATCAAATCTTCCGAGCGAACAGTTTCTGTTTTTAAAGAAGTCATTTTCCACTACTACCAAATCCTTTATCACCACGTTCTGTATTTAACGAAATTTTTGAAACTAAGTTTAATTTTACTTTTGGAACTCGTTCAAATTTAATTTGAGCAATTCGATCACCTTTTTTAATTGAAAAAGTTTCGCTGCCAAAATTAACTAAAATAACTGCTAATTCTCCACGATATTTTTCATCAATTGTACCAGGAGTATTTAATACAGTAACTCCATGTTTTAATGCAATTCCACTTCGAGGTCTTACTTGAGCTTCCCAATTGCTTGGTAATTCAAGAAATATACCAGTTTTCACTAACTCAATGGAATTTGGCTTAATATTGATATACTCGTTGGATTGTAAATCATAACAAGCATCTGATTCATGAGCTTTTGATAGTACGTTCGAGCAATTAGATAGAGTTGTGTACGAAATATTAGTAGAAAAAGCATTTTTTAAGAAATTAAATATAGATTTGAGCATTGGAGTTAGAATATATTCTTTTAGATAGATACGTTTCATTTTAAATTAGCTAAACAAATTACTTGATTCCATGGAAATCTAGAATCCATCCAATTTAGTCTATAATCTGGAAAATCAGATTTATTTTTTCTCCAATTTTCAAATAAATCTTGCGTTGGATCTTTAATTTTTTCCAAATCACCTTGTTTAAAAGCTTTTTCAAGTTCTTCTTTTATCCAATTTTCCCAATCTTTTGGAGATTTTTCCGTTTTTGCACTAGTTTCTGATTGTTTATTCTCTTGTTTAACCTCTTGTTTAGAGTTTGTTTTGGGTTTAATTCCAAACAATTCTCGTAAATCAATTCCCAATACTTTTAGATTAAAAAGTTTTTCAACTCCGTTAATTCCTTGTTCAGTAACTTCCGAAATAAATTCTTCTCTTGGTAAATTTTCAATTTTAATATTTAATTCTTTACAAGTCAAACTTAATTTATTATCTTGTTTGTTTAGACTAAAATTCAAATTTGAGAACCATTTAACTAAATTTTCTAAAATAATTTCTTGCATAATTTTCCTTAACTTTCTAATCTCTATTTTCCTCTAAATCGCTATTAAAATCCATTTTTTCTTTTCTTAATTCGTTTTCTTCTTTTTCAGAATCAAAGCATTCCCATCCGCCCAAATCAATAAACTTACTCCACCACATTACAGTTAATTCTTCTGAACTTAACGGAAACAATTTTGGAATTTCTTTTCCATTTTTTAATGAATAAATTGGTCCATGCGGAGGTAAATTCATTAATTTTAACTCATCGTCGCTTTTATGTTGCAGATAATAAAGTTCGTTTGATTGTAATTGTTTATTTAATTCAATTAAAAGTTCAGAAACTCGTACTTGTAAACCTAATGCTTTTCGAACCATAATCGAATTTAGTTTAATCATTCGACGATTTTTCTGAATATGATGAGTATCAAAGTTTGATTGACTTTTTTCACTTAATTCAGGTGAATATTTATCTCCTGGTGGATAAATTTTATGACATGAAAAAATCAAAGCTTCTAGTCTTAGATCTAGATTTTCATCGCTGCCTAATTTTTCACCTTTTGACTTTAAATCTTTTTCAAGAAGTTGTAGTAATCTTAAAGATGATTCAGCCAAATAATAAGGTTTCAAATCTGGTGGAAATTCTTTAGTTCTTCCAAAGTTTTTATGCAAAGGATCTACCGAAATATGTCCCGAATGTTTACACAAATACATTTGTGCTTGCCATTGTGTAGGATGAATTCGATTTGATTCACGATCAATTCCGTACGCAAACCATTTACTACCATCAATTAAAGTTAAATATGCAGCCATAAGTTTTAAATTTCTAAAGCGAACCTTATTACTATTTCAATTAAAAATCAATATTTACTTATTCGTCTAAATATCGATTTCGAAACACGCTTAGTCTTCTATTATCATTTTCGAAAGTTTGTGAATTTGTTACAGGATCAATTAAGTATAAATTATCATTTTCATCAATTAATACATTCCCTAAATGTAAATCGCCATGAGCAAATCCTTTATCATGAAGATTATTAATCAATCGATCTAATTTTGATAGTAATCTTGAAAGCGTACCTACATTTTCTGTTCCTTCTAATCTATATCTTAATGTGTCACCTTTAATAAAATCCATTATGATATATTTTTTACTTATTACGTATATTTTAGGAATTACTTTTAATTTTGACAATTTCTTCAAATAAGAAATATCTTCTGAATTTAAATAATCATCTTGTCTTAAAAATTTGATTACATAAATTCCCTTTTTGAGAATCACATCATCTATTTCTTTGTTTTCGATTATTTCAAATTTATATACTTCGGAATAATCACCTTCTGCTAAATAAAATACATATTTCGGATCTAATTTATTCAAAACTTTATTAACTTCCGACTCTAATACCGGATTTTTCTTTCGTTTCGCTAGTTTGGTTTTAGTTATCATAATTAAATATCGATTTTTCAATTAAAGTTAAAGGTCCAGCGTCAGGATCGGTCGTCGAAGTCACTCTCAACACATTTTTAATGAATCAAAACGAATTGTGGTGAAATGTTTGAGTAGGGGCAGCTACGAAGAGACAGGCTCACACATCGCCTCACCACAATCCCCACGATTTCGTACAAAAAACGTGCGTTTTAACCTTATTTTGAAGAGTTTTAAGTTTATTTTTGGAACTTAACGAGCCTTTAGAGTGGGTTAGCTTTAAATTTCATTTATTCCAAACTCTCCTTTATCCATTCAAAAGCGATTTCTTTTGGTGGGCTAATATGCGAATTTTTACGTTCTTTAAACTCAACATCAAATTTCGAAGCTTTAAATGCTTCGTAAGTGTCTAAACCCATAGAATATGGTACTACTTTATCCAAATTTCCATGAAATATTCGAACTTTTGTATTCTGAAATTTACTTGGATATAGATTTGAAGGTAATGCGCCTGAGAAACTTAAAGCTACATCTTGATATCCTAAACTTGCTAAATACAAATTCAACGACGATCCTTGGCTGTAAGAGAATACAATCACTTTACTAGTATTAAACTTAGCTTTCAATAAATCAATCACTTTTATTATCTGATTTCCACTTTGCACTATTGCCGGTTTTACAATCTCTTCATCTTCTTTAATTCGCGGAATATAGTATAAATTATTCTTCAAATTCGGGCGAATAAAGAATACTCTAGCGTTTAAATTTTCTGGAATCGCGTATTGTAATTGTTTTTCCGTAGCATTTCGACCATTCAAAACAATAATCATTGGTAATATTACATTTGAATTATTTGTTGGAAATTTTCTTGGAAATGCAATTAGATTATCATTTAGAGTAATCGAAACAGGAGTTTCTTTTAAAGTTGGTTTTAAATCAACTTTATTATTTACATTATTTGCGAAAATAAAAAGTAATGCTGCTGAAGTGAGTAATAAAAATTCTTTAGTGTACATTTTAACTAATTATTTCTGTATTATACACAATGTAATAAACAATTCCTGATCCGAGTCGAATTATCAATCCATCAATTTTATTTTTAACCATCGCATTCAAATAAGGAGTATTTTTCAAATTAAATACATTCGCCCATATGTTTTGCAAAGTATCATAATAAGATTCTTCGTCAATTGTTGCTTTAATTAGTTCTTTTTTAGCAATATTTCTATTATCATTCCAATTTAATAATAAATCATCATTTATATTTTCATTTATTATTTTAGTAACTTTGGCTAAATCAAAATTCGTTGAACTAGTAATGAAATTTTTAATATTTAGTCTAACTTTGTAAATATTACTACCATATTTTTTCGCTATCGATTCTTTATTGGTAAAATATATTCCTGGCCCGTATTGATCGTTTGAAAATTCTTTGGAGAAATGTGAGAATTTTTCGATATTGAAATTTGTTCCGTGATAGGCTACAACTGAATTTGAAGGATTTTTAAGTTTTTGGAGTTTAATCATTTTGAAAGCGAATTCCTTAGGGTGAATATGGCGATTTTAATTTAATCCTCTTCAATCATTTCAGGCTCAACATAATCTTCAAATATTTCAGTTGGTTTTTCATCAGGTTTGTAAATTTTTAATCCGGTTTGTTCTGTATTTTCATTTTTTTCAGTATTGTAATTTTTGTATTTTCTCCAAGCTTTTCGTACTCGAAATGTGTTTTCTTTTGGAGTTCTACCATTTTTATTCAAAATAACTGAAATTGTACTTTGTTTTATAGTATATCCGAATAAACTTTTAGACATTTTGTAAATATCCTTGGATCTTATTCCGTTATCACAAAGTTCAATGATTTTTGAAACTACTTCTTCAGAATGCGGAGTACCTTTGATTCTTTTTATTGCCATAAAATTTTCTTATTATTTAAATATTGGTTAAATTGATAATTGATTATAAAAACTACATTTAACAAAATATACTGGTCGGTTCATATCAGCGCGAATTCGAGCTTTTCCTAGGTACACATCGGGACAACATCAGAAGGCCCTTTTTCTTTTATATACTTTTCTTTGTATTGATAAACTAGCTCTTGTACTCCCGTTGTCCTGTACTTACGTAGTGATGTCAAGGGGTTAGAGAGTGCAGGAGAAAAATGAAGCGTACTTATCTGGACTTAAATCGTGACTACGGCATTTAAACACAACGGGAGAACTGTACTGCTGTACTTTGAGAGTGATTTAAATGAAAAAGTTAAAAATTGATTTTTAAGTTAAAATAAGAGAAAGTAATAAAAGAGATTGAAAAATGATTAATGAAACGAAAAAGAAAAATATATTTTATAGCGGAGTTGGTTCGCGCGAAACTCCTATTGAGATTTGTAATTTAATGACTAAAATTGCTTCCGAATTAGAGCAAAAAAGTAATAATAACTATATTTTACGTTCTGGTCGAGCAATTGGCGCCGATAAAGCATTTGAAAAAGGAGTAAAAAATTCCAAAAATAAATGTATTTACACTATTGAAAATTTCGATTTCTCTCCAGAAAATTATGAATTTTGCAAATCTGAAATATTAAGCGTATTGGATTCAAATTTGAATTTTGATAACTATGGGAAAAATGCACAAATTCTAATATTGAGAGATGTAAATCAAATATTGGGAAGTAGAAAAACTTGTTTGGAGAAATCAAAGTTTTTAATTTGTTGGACTAAACATGTGAATTATTACGCAAAACCTCCAAACGCTTGCGGCGGCACTCGATTTGCTGTTAGAATAGCATTAAAACATGGAATTCCGGTGTTTAATTTGCTAATAAAAGAAGATCGAGAGAGAATTGAGAAATTTTTAAGTTAAAACAAAAAATTGATTTTTAAGTTAAAATATAGAAAATATTAATAGAAAGTTAATTAAATTGAACTAAAATAAATATGGTAGAAAAAATAAAAAAGAATAGTTTAGATGATGTTTGGAAAATTTTACAATTTTTTGATGAAGGAATGTCCATTAAAGATATTTCAAATAAATCAAAAGAAAAACTTGGTTATAAACTTAAAGAAATTACAATACATGAAATTTTAAGGAAAAATAATCGACTTACAATAGAAAATATTAAAAAAATGCACAATATAGTTACTAAAAAAGAAATGATGATTAAAAGAGAAATGATTGGAAAAGAAATGATTAAAAATGAAATACCTTTTAGTAATAATGTTCCCCCACACAATGTATATTATGGATTTCCTTTATGATAAAATGTAAACACCCTAGTTGTGAAGAAAAATGTATTTATGGTTTCTGCTCTAAAGAATGTGAAGACCATTATAAAGCCTTAGAAAAAAGATATAGTAATCGAGCACCTGCAATAGAATATTTAGGAGGTAGGTGTAAAAGATGTGGATTTAATGAAGATACTAGTATACTTCAATTTCATCATTTAGATCCATGTGATAAAAGATATAATGTACCTTTTTTCTTACATAAAGGTTTTGAATTTGTTCGATCTGAATTAAATAAATGTATTTTATTGTGTTTAAATTGTCATAAAATTGTACATAATAACAAAGATCCTGATTATTTTATTATAAACAATTATTTCTTTAGTCATAGCTTTGAAAATTTAGGTAAAAATTCAAATATTGATAATAATGATGAATGTACAAAAATAAACCTTGAAAAAGGAAAGGTACTAAATAAATTAGGTATTATTCCATTTTCTAGTGAATAACTCTTTCACTAGTGTATAAACATCTTGAACAAAGAGTAAATTTTTGTAAATTTAAGTAAATTTGAGCGTTTGGGGCCGTAGATTGCTTTAATCGAAAGATTACAGTGATAAGCTGATTAAACGCTCAAAACAGACAATTCTGACAAAAGCGACATAAGTACCAAAACTATAAACTGTTATAAGTAATAGTTTTGGCCCATTTCCTATGCTGGTACGGATATTGCTACGCGTGCGCGCGTTCCTCCTATGTGCGGTGGGGTTTTAGGTTGTTAATTAAGTCATTGAAATTATTAAATATTTCCAGCTTTTTGTTCGGTTGAAATTTCCATAGTAAATTTTACTGAAAAATCTTACCACTACATACATATTACCATCTTTTGGCACAAAAAGTGCAAAGCGCGGACCGCGCCAAAATACCCAAAAATTTCTTTCTTGCTCCATGAATATCAGACAGGGACCCTCGTCTACCTCGCACACAAGCAATACAGGCGAGCAGATAGGAACCCGGGCGCAGAGAAAAGCGAAAAAAAGAGCCCGGAGTTTGAATAAAGCTAGTCAAGCAAAGTCTAACTGAAACGCAGGAAACAAAGCACTATGGAAACCGAAAAGAAACTAGTTGCCTGTGAATGGTGCGGGAATGGTATTCCTGTCTCGGTTTTCATCGCAAGCAAACGATATCGTGCTCGCGGGCTTTGCGGCAAATGCCAGGAGAATGCAGGTTTAAACGTTGTTTTTAAAAGAAATGGTAGCGTTTTTGTTCAGCCCGGAAAAGAAATTTTCAATTCCGGTGAATAAACAAAAGCCGCTTGAGTCTAAGTAGAACACCGCAAGAGACAGGAACAATGAAACCCGCAAATGATACCTGTAACGCATTTGAAGTTTACAATCTAGTGAAATTGGCAGTGTATTTCCACCGTCCTTTTTGGGGCGAAAATGCTGACAACGGTTGTCGAAATTTGATGGTGTATTACTATCTATTTTTCGCAGATTCTTGCGAGTGAAAAGAGCGAAAAAGAAATCGCTTTCTCTCGTGAATAAACCAAAAACCGACGCGTCTAAGCTCAAGACTACAAACGGAGAAAAAATGGAAAAGCTTTCGCTGCATGAGTTTTATTTCGATTCGATCACTCGTTGTCGTAAGACTGGCGAGAGATATGGACAGGGAATGTTTAATCATCTTTGCGAAGTAAAACCGGATTTGGCGGAAAAGGTTAGGGGTACGAATATGGACCCTTTTTACTGTTCTTCTTCTATGGAAGCCAAGTTTGACAGGTTCATTACCTTTATTGAGGCAAACTGGGGTTGATTTTGGTCCAGCAATAGGGTACTCAAGCCCGCGATAGGTTGCTAAGCGCCTATATTGCTATTTAGCAAAGGAAAAAAGAAATGTCGCGTACAAAACGCAATTACGAAACATGGCGCGATTGGATTCCTGGAGCGGCTGAAAGGTTGTCTCGCGGTCTAATCGAGATTCCAAAAGACAAGCCAAAAACTTGTACTGAAATCTGGCATCCTTTAGCTAAGCGATTTCGCCGTAGAACCTTGAATCGCGCGAATCGTCGAATTGCCCGCAAACTCTGCGAAAAAGAAATCTTCGCAGACAGTGAATAAACTTCCGAGATCAGAGTCTAAGCAAGGGAACGGAGAAAATGACAATCCAAGAAATCGCCGCTTTGTACTTCGCAGAAATCGCGGAAACTCTCGCAAATCGTCCTTATCGAATTGATGATCTTGCGGTCGATTACGGGTTTTTGCTTTGCTGTGACATGTTTACTGGATTGAAGGATTTTTTGATCATTCTCCAGTGAATAAACGAAAACGGGAAGCGTCGAAAGAGTAATAGAGCGCCAGTGATAGGGTATTCAGGCCCGCCCAAGGTTTTCAAGCACCTTGATCACTATTTCACGAGAGAAAACCGGGCAAAAGAAAAATCTTTTGCCCGGTTGAATAAAAGAAAACGGTCAGAGTCTAAGCAAGAGAATCCCGCAGAGAAACGAAAGCGAAACGAAAAATGTTTGTCTACATCGATCGCAATGGTGAATTCGTTACTTCGACCCATCGTTTTGATTTGCGCTGCAAGCCCAATAGCGGAAACAATGCTCCGCCGCGTGAATTGCGATTCATTGCCGAATCTGCTCGCTTGGCTTCCGTTGTGAATTCTCTTGCTCCGGGTGGTATTGCTCGGCCGGAGTGAATAAACCCAAAACTTCAACGTCTAAGTAAAAAGCAAGCAAAACGAAAGAAAGCCAAAATGAATTTCTACCACATGACTCACAGCGAAGGTGTTTCTTACGATCGCGTCGCCGGTTATAAGGGAACCCGCGAGCCGAATCGTCAGGATAAGGATACGGTGAATCGCGTTTTGAACAAGGTCGGCGATGGTATTCTGACCTATTGCAATGGTGCGCCGATCGCCAAGGATTTGCGCAAGGACGAGTAAAAAAGCAAAAAAAGGACAAACTAAAATGAATAAAAGCCGCGATGGTCCTGTCTAAGTAAAGCAACAAAAAAAAGACTAAAAAAGGTTGTGAATTGTGGGGAAAAGAGATTGTTTGGCCTTTTTGCCTAGCGAATGCTCTTTTCACTATTAGGTGGCGAAACAAAGCCTATGCTTAGTTTTGGTTAGTTAAAACAGTAGCGCTAAAATGTTTTTAGCTAATCGGTGGGGCGCCTAATCGTTTGGTAGAACGTAAAACTACCATTTTTAAAGTAGCAAAAAGCAATTGGACAGCAATTTATACCCTTGTTAGGGTTCTTGCGGGTCCGTTATAAGGTGGTATACCTTGTTTCCCGGTTTCGAGCGCCGGAATTGCTATTCACGAGAAAATACGAGAAAAAGAAAAATGAAAGCGGGATTGAATAAATCAAAACCCGCGAAGTCTAAGCAAGAGAAGAGCAAAAAGCAATTGGACAGCAATTTATACCCTTGTTAGGGTTCTTGCGGGTCCGTTATAAGGTGGTATACCTTGTTTCCCGGTTTCGAGCGCCGGAATTGCTATTCACGAGAAAATACGAGAAAAAGAAAAATGAAAGCGGGATTGAATAAATCAAAACCCGCGAAGTCTAAGCAAGAGAAGAG
>ERZ650304.1033-NODE-1033-length-11557-cov-5.331768_pt1 | contig 11557 bp, 12 predicted proteins | sample MGYA00376240_ERZ650304 | MGnify/ENA primary metagenome ERZ650304 (study PRJEB26733, sample SAMN07839271) | wastewater metagenome | biome: small river; feature: stream; material: water | place: USA: North Carolina | collected 2016-03-01 ...
TTGTTGCGGGCGTTGATGACCTAGACCTGAACTTTCCCGAAGATGAATTGACCGTATTAGAAGAAACAGGAGAAACGCATGAGCTATGAGCAATGGTTTGATGGTGCAGACAAGCTGGTTGAGCAACTGCGGGCTAATGGCGATTCAGAAGAAAGCATTGATGAGATGCTGGCCTTATGTGCTGACAACCCAGAGCTACGCACAGCCTTTATGGAAAGCTTTACTGAAAGCCAGCCGAGTCGTGAAGATGTTGCCCGTATGCAGGAACTCGGAATTAGGGACTACTTCAAACAAACTGCCCGAGAGATTGCCGTATTAGATCTCTACCACCGTTACTACGAAAAAGGCTGGACTACCAAGTTGTCACTGGATATCCGCAAGAAGCTATTGCCAAGCATTATCAAGACTGTATCTCTGGCGTGGTACTGTGCACTGCTTGAATCTAGGAAGAAGTCGTAGCAGATGCGCATTGTAGCGGGCCGATTAGGTAGCCGACAGTTTGACGCTCCAAAAGGCTTTGCCACACATCCCATGGGAGAAAGAGTCCGCACAGCTCTGTTTAACACCCTCGGGGACATTAAGGGCTTAAATGTTTTAGATGCTTTTGCCGGGAGTGGGGCACTGTCTTTTGAAGCATTAAGTCGGGGCGCCAAGCATGCCACGATCCTCGAAATTGACCGAGATGCTTACGATGTAATAGCTAAGAACATCTCACGGCTAGAAGTAGAAAATAAGACGTTACTGGTGCATATAAATGCCCGGTCTTGGTCGTACCGTAACAATACAGAACGCTTTGACCTAGTATTCTGTGACCCACCGTACAACCAGCTCCAAGAAACCGTTATCGAGAAGCTTGCCAAGCACACCCGTGAGGGTGGGCTTATGGTCTTGTCATTACCGCCGCATGGAGATATACGCTTGCCTAAAGAGAAGTTTGAACTCCTTACTCGCAAGGAATATGGCGACGCCACGCTGGCATTCTACCGCCGCGTTGCCTAGTGCTATACTGTTACTAGTTATGCGTACACGACGAATAGCAGGCATTACCGCTCTCGTTATACTTGTATCCGCTATTCTCTTTGTCAATAAAACATACGCGACTGTGTCAGACACCGTGCTCGATGCAAAAAAAACTTGTCATAGTACCGTGTGGGCCATCGAACGAGATTCACCATTCTTTGCCGTCTACCAGGTTGACTACAACAACGCCGCACAGATCAAAGCATTCCAAGAAACTTCCAAAGGGGACGTGAGTTCGTTTGCTTGTAGTCAGTCCAAAGCCAACGATATTGTCCGCTTCGAGAGAGCTTTGCAGTTTAGTATGTATATTGTATTTCTGCCGGTTTGGCTGCCTCTGGTGTTGTTAACCATTGTAGCGTGGTGGGTATATGGTGAGTTCAGAGACTTCCAAAAACCACAGAAGAAAAGCAAGAAGCGTAAATAGGCTAGCTTTTTAGACGAAAATAACTTAGAATGTCATCTGTTACGTTCCCATTCTGCGCGAGTGGTGGAATTGGTAGACACGCTAGCCTTAGGAGCTAGTGCCGCAAGGCGTGAAGGTTCAAGTCCTTTCTCGCGCACCAGATAAAAAGCCCAACAAATTTGTAGGGCTTTTGTTTTGTCAATGCCCCTAGGGTCTTCATATCCGTGAGTACGTGAGTAATGTCGACGGTTAACTTGAACGGATTGTAGAATCATATCTAAGGATTATCACTTGCTTTGTCAAGTATCTATTGAAGTAAGGGGTTGAAACTACTGGAAGCCGGCCGTGTTCTCGCTATAGCCTGTCGAGTGCAGTGCGGGTAGCCTGAAGGTGATCATCACGAATAGCGTAGCCCCGTAATCCATTGGAGTCGGGTCGCTACAAGGCAAGCTCTATCGATAAGTATGGTTATTAAATAAGACCCAGTTGTTCCGGGCCTTATTTGTAGCTTTTGACTTAGTTGTTACTTACGCGCTCATTTTCTTGAGCTCAAGGTAACGTAGTGCCGGTGCTACTGAGTAGGCAATAGCAGCGAGCGTACTTGCGATACCACCAACTACTGGAACGATACCAATAAGACCAATTAAGAAGGTTACCCCAATGATGCCGTAGATTGACCATGAGAATGGCTTGCTCATTGCTGCACTTTGTTCCATTGCCTCACCGATAGTGAGCTTCTTGTCTACCATGAGATATGGAGCCAAGAAGTAGCGCCGCATCATGATAAAACCAGGAATAATCAGCAAGATAAAGCTGAAGGCAGTAATAATGCCCGTAACGATAGATAGACCGAAGAGCTTGAGGATTTGTCCTTTGGCTTCTTCCCATATGCCACTTAAAGTAATGGTTTTGCCTTCTGCACTACGCAGCTGTGCAATGTACATAAGCGCTTGGAGGATCACTCCCACTACCATCAGTACTATCGTCAGGACGACTGCACCACCGGCTAGACCAGCAAGTGCCAGGCCTGACTGATTTCCGAAGAAGTCAGTAGCTTTGGTGAAGGATTGCTCGTTGGTATTAGACATAAAGAGGCTAAGTACCGTTCCAATTAAGGTTGGGGCGCTCAGGATAGCAAAGACAACCAAGTTGCGTTGTACTGCCTCCCAGCTTTTAGAAAATAGGTCAAACGAACTCACTGGCTTTGGGCTAGTGGCTTCACTCATTGCGAACTCCTTTTAGATTACTTATTTTGCATTATGCTCCCAAGAGTAACCGTAAGCAAGCTTTATTTGTACAGAATTCAATCTGTAGCTATACTACTGGCATGTCAATTCCCGCTATTCAACGTCATATCCATATACTGCCGGACTAATCGGTTGCTTTTCATTACATGTAAAACGCCGATTAGCTCGGCGTTTTTTAGTAACAGTAAGTTATAATAAGCAGGAATCATGTCTTTATCTACACAACCTTATAAAGGCGCTCGAGACTTCTATCCAGAAGACAAGCGCCGACAAAAATATCTATTTAGCACGATGCGCCGCGTCGTCGAACGATTCGGCTACGAAGAGTATGACGCTCCTATTCTGGAAAGCCTTGACCTCTATGCCGCCAAATCGGGCGAGGAAATCGTCAACGAACAGACCTACACTTTCACCGACCGTGGAGGGCGACAAGTAGTAATCCGTCCTGAGATGACACCAAGTGTCAGTCGCATGGTGGCCGCTAAGCGTCAGGAGCTTGGCTATCCAGTTCGCTGGTACAGCATTCCAAACTTGTGGCGCTACGAACGCCCACAGCGAGGACGATTACGCGAGCACTGGCAACTCAATGTCGATATCTTTGGTGTCGAAGGGCTAGCCGCTGAACATGAACTCATTCTCGTTGCCGACTCAATCCTCAAAGAGTTTGGGGCAAAGCGAGATATGTATGTAATCCGGATTAATAGTCGACAGGTCATGGACTTCATCATGGACGACTACCTCGGTCTAGATAGCGTGCAGTCTTATACTCTGTCTAAGCTCATCGACCGCATTGAGAAAATGCCACATGCTGTGTTTGTAGCAGAGGCCGATGCTATGTTTACGCCGTCTCAACGAGACGCTGGGGCTAGTGAGAAGTTGCTTGAACTACTTAAGTGTCAGAAGCTGGACGACCTACCAGAACAAGTGCGTGAATCTGAGCCTGCTCGACAGTTGGCAAGCCTTCTCGATATGCTACAGGAGTCTACGGTCACAAACGCTCAGTTTGATATCACGATCATGCGGGGCTTTGACTACTATACCGGCATCGTCTTTGAGATTGCCGATACTGATCCAGAGAACAACCGTTCCATGATGGGTGGCGGACGCTACAACGGACTAGTTGGGTTGTTTGGCGTAGAGCCAGTCCCTACGGCTGGCTTTGGTTGGGGAGACGTGACCCTACAGAACTTCTTGGAGTCACACAATCTTGCACAGCCGCTCAAGTCTGAAACCGAGCTATATGTCGTTCTTATTGGAGATGTCTACAACCAAGCCCAGAAACTGCTTAGCACACTCCGTGCCGAAGGCCTCAATGTTGCCGTAGATGACACTGATCGTAAACCTGCCAACAAGATCAAGACAGCACTCAAGAAAGATATTCGCTACGTACTGTTTGTAGGCGAGCAAGAGATTGAAAGTGGTCAGTATAACTTGAAGGATCTCAAGAACGAGAATGAGCAGACCCTAAGTCCAGAGCGGATAATGAGCACCGTCCTTGCTCAAAGAAATATAAAGACTAATTAATCGGTATGCCCTGGCAGCAGTGGGCTTAAATGCTCACGCAAGCGCTTGGCAATCATACCGAAATCAAGGCGCACACTGCTTGTCGGGAGAGCTCCTTCTCCAACTGGGAAAAAGCTGGCAGGCCAAAGAGTGTTCTTGGTGTAGTCATCAAAATCAGTAACTTCGAGATTATCAGCCGGCCATGCAAGTCCGACCGCCCGGAGGGCATCTCGATAAAGCCGTATCCTTAAACTGCCATTCTTTAAAAACCGATTGCTCAGCACATGTCCATACTGCACGACTTGTCGATGACCTCGCACATGTCCCATGACTAGTACCCCTCTATCCTGACTAGAAACACAGGCTACAATTTTGGGTACCGTTATGCCATGACCCACTTCATCTTCAGTAGCCGCTAGGCCAAGGCGCATAGCCTCGGACATAAATCCCTCTTGTATGGCAGGCGCTTCCCAACAATACTTAATTGCAAAGCCACCGTATCGCGCGACCATGCCGCCCGTGTTCATATCGTGAAGTGATTCCGCAGTATCACGATCAGCAAGTCTTTCAACCTTCTCTCGAAAAGCAATGGTACTGGGAGTGAAGCTCGTCAAACCAAGACGCTGTAGTAAATCAAGATCGCCATATGCAGACACCTGGCCATCAAGAAGAGGTACCGGCTCGCCTAGTCGTACATCAGTAGCCAGAATTTCAGCAGGAATAGGAATAGTGTCAGCCATATATTTGCATCATTGTACAATATAAGCCTTTTCTATAGTACTGCATCTGGTCGGCAGACTGATTTTGGTGTATACTCACTCCCTATGCAAATCAAACTCACTCATAACTCAGACACCAACGCTACACTTGCTATCGTTGCCGACAAAGAAACACTAACCAAGGTTAAAGAAACGATCCTCCGTCGCTTTGCTAAATCCGTAAAAGTTGCTGGATTCCGCGAAGGTAAAGCACCGCTCGACATGATCGAGAAGAACCTTGATCCTCAAACATTGCAGAGTGAGTTTATCGACCAGATTCTAAATCATTACTACATTCAGGCTGTTACCAAGGAAAACCTTCGTGTTGTCGGACAGCCAGAAGTAAATCTCAAGAAGTTTGTACCCTTTGATACCTTTGAGTTTGATGTAACCGTGAATGTAATTGGTGAAGTAAAACTGCCAAACTACAAGACCATTACCGTTCCAGCTAAAAAAGCTACTGTGTCTGCAGATGACGTTAAGGAAGTTGTTGAATCACTCCGTGGCCGACTGGCAGAACGAAAGTCAGTAGAGCGAGCATCTAAGGACGGTGATGAAGTTGTTATCGACTTCAAGGGTACCGACGATAAAGGCGCAGCCGTTAATGGTGCGGATGGCAAAGACTACCCATTGACACTTGGTAGCAACACCTTTATTCCTGGTTTTGAACCGAACGTTATTGGCCTAAAGGCCGGAGAAGAGAAGACCTTCACTATTCCATTCCCTAAGGACTACGGGGTAAAGGCACTGCAGGGTAAGAAAGTAACCTTCGCAATTACTGTTAAGTCAGTGAACGAACGAGCACTTCCAAAAATAGACGACGAGTTTGCTAAGCAAGCCGGACCATTTACTTCACTGGCTCACCTCAAGGAAGACATTAAGCAACAGCTAACTCTCGAGCGACAGAACGAACTCGACCGAGCTCGTGAAAACGAACTACTCCAGAAGATTGCTAGCAAGACTACCGTAGCTATTCCAGATAGCGTTATTGACGAACAAGTTATCCGTGCTGAAGAAGACGAAAAGCAGAACCTCCTGTACCGTGGCCAGACCTGGCAAGAACACCTTGACGGTGAAGGTGTCACCGAAGAAGAGCACAGGGCACGTAATCGCAAAGACGCCGCAGAGCAGGTAAAGATCGGTATCATGATCGGTGCTATTGGCGACAAGGAAAACGTAGAGATCACTCCAGAAGAAGTTGAAGTTCGTATGCAGCTACTTAAGGGCCAGTACCCTGATCCAGCCATGCGAGCAGAACTCGATAAGCCAGAAGCACGACAGGACATTGCAGCACGACTACGTACTGAGAAGATTGTTAGCCTCCTAACAGGATATGCCGCAGCTAAGTAGAGGTCCGCTAGCCACGCCCGACCTTGAAAGTATTCTGCGCGACCCCGCAGAGCATATGTTTCCCCTAAAGCATGACGTGGTGGGACAATTTGTATTGGCTCAGATTGACGCATATCCGCTGAGGGATAGGAACGACAACCCTAACACTATTCTCAGTGCTATGAACAGTGCTTTGGCAACTACACGAGAAGTCTTTGCAGAATTAGCACTCTTACTTGACGAGTGCTAATTAGAGAGATATATTAGAAGTATGAGCAATCTAACTAGCTATTCAACTCTTGTCCCAACCGTTATCGAAAGTGATGGCCGCATGGAGCGCGCCTACGACATTTACAGTCGTCTACTTAAAGACCGTATTATCTTCCTGGGAGATGGCGTCAACGAACACACTGCCAACGTTATTGTGGCGCAGCTACTCTTCCTCCACGCAGAAGACCCAAAGAAAGACATCTACTTCTACATCAATAGTCCTGGTGGCAGCGTATACGACGCCCTGGCTATTTACGACACCATTCAGTACATATCCAATGATGTACAAACCGTTGGTATAGGTATACAAGCCTCAGCGGCAGCCTTCTTGTTAAGTTCTGGTACTAAAGGTAAGCGAACTATTCTGCCCAACGCCACCGTCATGGTTCATCAGCCAAGTAGCGGTACCCGTGGTAAGGTAACCGACCAAGAGATTGATCTCCGTGAAAGCCTGCGTATCAAGAAGTTACTGGAAGACATTATGGCTAAGAATACGGGACAAAAAGCAGCCAAGATCCATGACGATATGGAACGAGATAAGTGGCTAACTGCCAAAGAGGCAGTTGCTTACGGTATTGCCGACAAGATAATTACTTCTCTCAAGTAAGCATTACTAGCATTCAATTGCCCAGTACTGATATAACTAGAGTATGGCTACTTCAAGAATTATTCCGATACGGTCTCCGCATACTATTGCTGAGTTTAGAGACCTGGTGTGTGGAAGGTTGCGTGAAGATTCCAGTATAGCAAAAGGGTTCCACGAACTTGCAAGAGCAGGCAAGGAAGGTCGGATGGCTACTGCTGCTACTTTAGCCAAAATGGCCTTTAGTGATACAGGTGTCCGCCTCGCATATACGGTTGAACTAGAAAAAGTCAGACGGAGGGAACGGAGAGAGCTACATCCGAGAGGCGTCTTAGCCATTGTTAATAACATATATGCTGCCGATGCCACTGGACCAGCGATGGAACCCGTGACACTGTTTAGTGGAATCGGTATCAATCTTTGTGCAGTACTACCATATGGAGTACGCTGGGGTGCTGGTCCAGAGGCCGAGGCAGCAGAACGACACGAAGTAGCAGAACAAGCCCTTGCACTTGCAGCAGCTATTTATCATAAGAAACGTAAAGCCGGCTGGACTCCGCCTAATCCCAGTGAAGCTCTCCGTTCACCGGTTATACTCACTGTTGCCGACCATTCCGATCCCCGTAGACAGAATCACGCTCTGATAGAACAGGGATTTGAAAGCGTAGGGCCGGCTACCAACTACTCCATCCGTGGAGGCGCAGACGCCCACCTTATCACCCATCGCTTAGGCGGCCCAGACCCAGTCAACGCAGAGCTATTTGTCAAACCGCTTGAGGGGTAAGCGCTTCGCTTGACATTATGTACTTCATCCGGCACACTAGTACCCAAGAAGTAGAGTAAGCGGGCACCGCCGTGTCATCAAAAATAGTGACATTGATTGGAACCCCCTTAGAGAATCTTCGCCGGCAACAGATCAAATAAAAACAAAGAACGCATAAAACAACATCATTATCAAGTCAGCTAAAGAGAAGCGGAGTATTTTAGCGTATGGCAAAAACAGCGTCAAAGACCGACCTTGTGACCAAGGACGGCAAGCGAGTTTATTTTACTGATACAAAAGATATTATTGACCTACCGAATTTGGTAGATCATCAAAACAAGTCATGGGACTGGTTGGTTAAAGAAGGTCTTGGTGAGCTTCTGCACGAAATTAGCCCAATCGATGACTACACCGGCACTAAGTTGTCTCTGGCCTTCAAAGACTATCGCTTTGAAGATCCTAAGACAACCGAAGTTGAAGCCCGTGAAAACAACGTTAGCTACGAAGCCCCTCTAAAGGCTACGGTAGAGCTAACAAACAAAATTACCGGTGAAGTTAAAGAACAAGAAATCTATCTTGGCGATTATCCATGGATGACCAGCCGTGGTACTTTTGTTATTAACGGTGCAGAACGTGTAGTTGTAAGCCAGCTGATCCGATCTGCTGGTGTATTCTTCACAGCCGACACAAGTGGTGCAGTACGCAAGTATGGCGCCAAGGTTATTCCAGGCCGTGGTGCATGGCTTGAGTTTGAAACCGCTGCTAATGGCGCACTATACGTAAAGATCGACCGTAAGCGTAAGATTGCTGTTACAACACTCCTGCGTGCTCTTGGCATGAACGAAGCTTCTATCAAAGAAACGTTCAAAGATGTAGACAACGGTAAGATGAGCTATATCCAAGCTACTCTGGACAAAGATCCAAGCAAGGGTACCAACGACGCTCTCATCGAGGTATACCGCCGACTTCGACCTGGTGACCTCGCAACCGTAGACAACGCTCGTTCTCTACTCGAGAACATGTTCTACAACTTCAAGCGCTTCGACTTCAGCCGCGTTGGTCGCTACAAGATCAACAAGCGTTTGAACCTGGATGTGCCTAACACTACCAAGAACCGCGTTATGCGACTTGAAGATCTGCAGGCTATCATCTCTGAGATCATTCGTCTTTCTAACTCAGGTGAACCAGCTGACGACATCGACTCACTCGCAAACCGACGCGTAAAACTCGTTGGCGAACTCGTACAACGACAATTCCGTATTGGATTGCTACGAATGGAACGAAACACTAAAGACCGTATGAGCATGTCTGAGATCGAGACTGTTACTCCAGCTCAGCTGATTAACGCTCGTCCTATCGTGGCTGCTGTACGTGAATTCTTTGCAAGCTCACAGCTGTCACAGTTCATGGACCAGATTAACCCACTATCTGAACTTGCTCACAAGCGACGTCTTAGCTCAATGGGTCCTGGTGGATTGTCACGTGAGCGTGCTGGCTTTGAAGTCCGCGACGCGCATGCGACTCACTACGGTCGTATTTGTACCGTAGAAACTCCAGAAGGTGCCAACATTGGTTTGGTACTTAACCTGGCTAGCTACGCTCGTATTAACGAGTACGGCTTCATTGAGACTCCGTATCTTAAGGTAATTAAGGGTAAAGTCACCGAAGAAATCGAATACCTCGACGCCGCTGCTGAAGAAGACGCGGTTATTGCCAGTGCTGGTGAAAAACTAACGCCAGCTGGTAAGTTTGTTCGTGAGCGCGTCAGTGCTCGTAAGGAACTCGTTGCCGGTGAAGTAGACAACGCCGAAGTAACCCACATGGATGCAAGTCGTCGCCAGATTATTGGTTCTTCTGCTGCACTGATTCCATTTATTGAAAAGAACTATGTATACCGCTCCCTCATGGGTAGCAACCAGCAGCGTCAGGCCGTTCCGCTTATTCAGCCGGTCGCTCCTGTTGTCGGTACTGGTATGGAAGGTGACGTTGCTCGTAACTCTGGTCAGGTAACTCTGGCTGAAGGTGCTGGTGAAATCATAAAGGCTAGTGCTGACGAAGTTGTTGTTAAGTACAAAGAAGGCAACAAGACCTACGAACCACTACACTTCATCCGTTCTAACGAAGGTACCAGCATTAACCAGAAAGTTTGTGTTAACACTGGTGACAAAGTTAAGAAGGGTGACATTCTTATCGAAGGTATGTCAGTCGCTAATGGTGAGCTGGCTCTTGGTAAAGACCTCCGTGTGGCATTCATGCCATGGAATGGTTACAACTTTGAAGATGCTATCATCCTCAGCCGTCGTCTGGTAGAAGATGACACTCTAACAAGTGTTCACATTGTGGACTTCATGACTGAAGTCCGTGAAACGAAGCTCGGTCCTGAAATTGTTACCCAAGACATTCCAAACGTATCTGAAGAAGCCCTCCGTCACCTCGATGAAGACGGTATCGTCCGCATTGGTGCTGAAGTACATCCTGGTGACATCTTGGTTGGTAAGATTACCCCTAAGGGTGAGCAGGAACTGAGTTCTGAAGAACGACTGCTCCGCGCCATCTTTGGTGAAAAAGCCAAGGAAGTCCGTGATACCTCTCAGCGAATGAGCAACGGTAAGCACGGTAAAGTTGTGGGCGTAAAGATCTTCAGCCGAGAAAATGGTCACGAGCTTAAGGCTGGTGTGATCATGCAGATCCAGATCTTTGTGGCTCAAATGCGAAAGATCTCTGTTGGTGACAAACTTGGTGGTCGTCACGGTAACAAGGGTGTTATCGCCCGAATTCTACCCGTTGAAGATATGCCATTTACTGAAGATGGTACTCCAGTAGATATCGTTCTTAACCCACTTGGTGTGCCGAGTCGTATGAACGTCGGTCAGCTCTTCGAAACCCACCTTGGTATGGCTGCTAAAGCCCTTGGTATTACCGTAGCTACTCCATCTTTCGATGGTGTAACTACTGACAAGATCCAAGACCTCCTTGCTGAAGCTGGCCTCCCCCGTGATGGTAAGCAGCAACTCTACGATGGTCGTACTGGTGAAGCCTTCAAGGAACGAACAACTGTTGGCTCTATGTACATGATTAAACTCAACCACATGATCGCCGACAAGATCCACGCTCGTTCTACCGGTCCATACACTATGGTTACCCAGCAGCCACTTGGTGGTAAGGCGCAAAACGGTGGTCAGCGCTTTGGAGAGATGGAAGTGTGGGCTCTTGAAGCCTACGGTGCTTCTAACACCCTCCAGGAAATGTTGACTATTAAGTCTGACGACGTCTACGGACGAAGTAAGGCCTATGAGTCGATCATTAAGGGTACTGAAATTGTTGGTCCGAAGGTTCCAGAAAGCTTCAACGTGCTTGTTAAGGAACTCCAGGGTCTTGGCCTTAAGGTTGACCTTGTTGGTGAAGGAAAGGCAATTGACGCTGAAGATGTGCTTGCACAGAGCGTTAAAGAAGATGCTAGTCACCTCCCAACTGTAGATGTTCCAGCTCCTGAGATTTCAGATGTTGATGTTACCGCTGAAACAGTTGGTGATGAATTCAGCATTCTTGATCTTGATGACCAGATTGCCAACGATACTACTGCAAGTGCAGCAGACGATGACGAAGATACTGCGGCCGTCACCGCAGATGTAACCGAAGAGGAGGCAAAATAATGCGACGCTACTCAACAGGTACTAACAT
>ERZ650304.1034-NODE-1034-length-11539-cov-22.678596_pt1 | contig 11539 bp, 13 predicted proteins | sample MGYA00376240_ERZ650304 | MGnify/ENA primary metagenome ERZ650304 (study PRJEB26733, sample SAMN07839271) | wastewater metagenome | biome: small river; feature: stream; material: water | place: USA: North Carolina | collected 2016-03-01 ...
AGCTGGCGGTTGGCGGCGATCCACGCCTGCGCGCCCTTGACCAGGTCCATGATCGCCGGCAGCAGCGCGATCACCACCTGGTTGCGGATGCCGGCGAACTGCTGGTGCAGCTTGTCGGTCTCGTCGCCGAAGCCCTGGAGCGCCGCCGCGGCGTCGCCGTCGATGACCACGCCGAGCCGGCGCGCCTCCTCGCGCATCGCGCCGATACCGGCCGCGCCCTTGTTGAGGAACGGGATCAGCTTGACGCCGCTCTGGCCGAAGAGGTCCGCCGCCAGCGCCGCCTTCTTGGCGCCGTCGGGGAGCTTGGCGAAGGCGTCGGCGACCTTGCCGATCGTCTCGTCCATCGGCTTGCCGGCGTCGGCCTTGCTGAGCCCCACGGCCCGGAGCGCGGCCGCGGCGTCCTTGCCGCCCTTCTTGGCCGCGTCGAGCGTGTTGGCCAGCTTGCCCATGCCGCCGGCGAGCTCGTCGAGGTTGGTGCCCGACTGGCCCGCGGCGAAGCCCAGCTCCTGCACGGCCTCGGCGGCGAGGCCGAGGCGGGCGCCGAGGTCGATCGCGTTGCTCGCCTGCGCCGCGCTGGCCTTGACGGCGTCGACGATCGCGTCGACGCCCATCCGCACGCCCTGGTACAGCTTGAGCCCGACCTCGAGACCCTGGTTGATCGCGGTCAGCGCCGTGCCCCACCGCTCGGCCCGCCCCGTCGCCTGCGCCGCCTTGGCGCCGGCCTGGTCGTAGGTCAGGCCGATCAGGTTGGCGGCCTTCTTGGCGTCGCCGTGGACGTGCGCGAGCGCCGCGCCCAACTCGGCGGTCTGGGTCGCGGCGGCGGTGTCCTCCTTGAGCCGGCGGACCGCGTCCTGCGCGAGCAGGAACGACCGCGTGTCGGTCTTGATGCCGAGGAGGCCGAAGAGGTCGAGGACGCTGCTCATGGATCCTTGGTGGCCCGCGCGTCCTCGAGCGCGTCGAGCGCCGCGCCGGCGAGCCCGACCTCGTCGAGAGTCAGGCGGTGCATGTCCGGGAGGACGGCCCAGCCGGCGTCGACGAGCCGGAAGAACGGCCAGTACAGCGCGGCGTAGGGGTCGGCGAACTCCAGCGTCACCCGGTGGGGGTCAGGCCGCCGGCGGTGGCCGACGAGGACCCGCTGGAGCCGACGACGAAAGGGCCGGTGAAGTTGGCCTTGAGCGCGAACCAGAGGAGCCTGGTGTACCGGGCGTACGACCGGCCGACGGCGAGGTTGACCGAGCCCTCGTTGCTCAGGCTGGTCATGGCCAGCTTGCCGCCCTCGGTCGGCAGCTCGACGGTCAGGCAGCGGAACAGCAGCGCCGTCGCCCGCAGCGCCCGGTCGCGGTCGTGGCCGAGGCCGCCGATCGCCTCGCCGAGCGCCTGGATGATCACGTCGAGGCCCAGCCGCTCGAGCACCGCCGCGGCGAGCTGCGCGAGCGCGCCTGGGTCGGCCAGGTCGAGCTTGAGCCCCGCGATCGCCGGCTCGAGCTTGGCCAGCGCCGGCGCCGCGATCGCGAGCAGCTCGGCGCCGAGCAGGAAGCCGTGAGGGTGGACGGCCAGCGGCGTGGCGTGGACGGTGAGCCCGTCGATGACGGCGGTCTCGGTGGTCACGCGACGGCCCCGGCGTTGAACATGGTCGCGTCGTCGAGGAGCAGCGTCCAGACGATCGGCGAGTTGGTGTCGGCGCCCTCCATGTCGGGCACCTTCCCGATCACGGCGTTGGCGGCCGTGGCGAGGGTCGCCGGCGAGTTGAGGTTCTTGGCCAGGAACGGCCCGCGGCCGGCGCCGCGCACCCGCGGCCGCGCCTCGAAGGCGGCGAGCTGCGCCGACAGCAGCGCGTTGACCGGGCTCTCGCGCTGGAGCGTGAACTCGACCTTGCCGGTGCGGTCGGTCTTGCCGACGATGACGACGTCGCCGTGGCCGCCGGCCTCCATCGCCGCCGACTCGGCGTTGCGGGTGACCTTGAGGAAGGTGCCCTTGGCGTAGCCGGCGATCAGGATGTTGTTGAAGACGACCTGCCAGTCGTCGGGGTTGTAGCTCTTGGTCACGGGCATGGGGCGCTCCGGTCAGGTGCGGGTCGGCGAGGTCAGGAGATCGAGCCGGTGGCCGTGGTGTAGACGACGGCGCCGACGCGGTTGGCCGACCACGGGATCGGCAGGCGGCGGGCGGTGCGGTTGGCGGTCGACAGCGCCGAGGCCAGCGGGGCGTTGATGACGACGTCGCTGTAGATGCGCCGGGTCTCGGCGTCCTTGAGCACGCCCCGCAGCGCGCTCTCCTTGAGCGCGATGCCGCCGTCGTCGAGCGGCACGATGTCGTTCTGCAGGTCGACGTTGTAGAGCGCGACGCGGATGCCGTCGTTGACGTAGTCGTCGTTGCGGACCACGTCCCACCACTCGCCCGACCCGCTCTTGCCGATGAACGTCGCGGCGGTGCCAGTCTCGAACGAGGCGTACGAGTTGCCGTTCTTGGCGATGATGTTGGCGTAGCGGGTCGCGGTCAGCGCGACCGCGGCGACGCCGGCCAGGCTCTTGTGGACCGCGGCGACGCCGCCCGGGTCGACCGGCAGGATGCGCCCCGACAGCCGCGCGTCGAGCATCGCGGCCGGGTCGGGGTGGTACCAGACGAAGGTGCGGGCGTAGCCCAGCGTCTTGATCCGGTCCATCGTGTCGTTGCCGCCGGTGCCGACCGCCTGGGTCAGCGCCAGCGAGTCGCAGGTCGAGGCGTGGTAGATGCGGCGGAGCTGGCCGTTGCCGTTGGCCTCGATCCAGGCCGCGCCGCCCTCGACGTACGCCTTGCTGTTGTAGGCCGTGTTCAGGCAGTACCAGCCGACGCCGCTGTTCTGGATCGCGGCCAGATCGGTGGCGACGCCGGGGTCGGCGTGGTCCTGGCAGCAGGTGAGCAGGTCGAGGTCGGCGACCGCGAGCGCGAACCACTCGCCGGCCGCGTCGGCGGTGACGGTGAGGTAGTCGGTGTCACCGCCGCCCGCGGTCTGGACGGCCGTGTAGTTCTTGCCGGCGACGTTGTTCAGGCCCTGCTTGAGCTGGGCCATCAGCACGTCGTTGGCGGTACGGTTGAGCGTGTGGACGCCGGTGCCGTTGTCGTCGAACGTGACCTCGGTCTCGGCGATCGCGTTGGCGTAGCTGGTGGCGAGCTGGAAGGTGTCGGCGGTGAGCTTGATGATCCAGTAGTCGGTGTCGACCAACAGGTTGAGCGGCAGGTCCGCGAGCGTGGTGGTCAGCCGGTAGGGGCCGTCGCCGGTCACCATCCCGTGGTCGGCCAGCGTGAACAGGTCGGTGCCGTGGGTCGGCGTGAGGGTGATATTCGTCGCCGGCAAGGTGACGCTGACGGTGGTCGAGGTGACGCCGTCGCCCTTCACGTCGAGCGCGTAGGTCTCGCCGGCCGTCGCCGCCACCGCCGTGATGAGGTATCGCTGGGTCGGCGGCAGCGCGCCGCGGCCGATGGCGACCAGCGGCGGGCGCTTGCTCTGGCCGAACACCGCCGCCGCCCACAGCGCCTCCGGCCCGGTGATCGACGGGAAGTCGGCGATCACCTCGTCGTACCCGCTGTACAGCCGCGCGCGCTCGGAGCCGAAGCCGGCGGCGTTGTACGACAGCAGCAGCGGCACGCCGAAGCCAGCCTGGGTGGCGCCGACGGGCGCGGTCGAGATGGCGGTGGAGACGAACGGGTTGGCGACCATGGGCGGGCTCCTACGTGATGTCGGCGGTCAGCTCGGTCCGCTCGATGACGGTGCCGGTCTCGGTGGCGGTGACGATCGGGACGTTGAGGCGGGCGGTCATGACCGCGCGGGCCTCGAAGGCGGCGAGCTGGTGGACGGCGCCGACGTTCTGCGGCGCTGGATCGATCAGGGTCGACGCGACGCCCACGTTGGCGGCGCGCAGGGCGGCTTTCACGCTGGGCAGGGCCAGCGAGGCAACCGTGCGCTTGAGCCGCGCCGCCGCGCCGTTACCGTCCACGCTGGCGCCACCGAAGCACTGGATCGACACGTTGGCGGCGCGCGTGCCCTGCACGGTGCGCACGATCTCGGCGCCCGCGGCGGCGGTGGCGTCAATCGAGGCCAGGGCGTGGCTGCCGGTGCCAGCGTCGGTGAGCGTGATCGGCGCCGGGGTCTCGACGGCGCCGAGGAAGTCGGCCGCGAGCTGGAGCGTGTCGCTGTCCACGACGATGACCCAGTAGTCGGTGGCGATCGCCAGGCCGCCGGGCGCGGTGCCGGTGGTGGTGAGGCGGATCGGCCCGGCCCCGGTCGCGAGGCCGTGGTTGGGCACGTCGAGCGTGGAGGTCCCGACGTCGACGCCGGCCACCTCGAGGTCGACGGTCAGCGGGTTCGCCTCGGTGACGAGCCATTCCCGGCCGCCGCTGGTCTCGGCGAGCTCGCGCAGCGAGATCCACGGCCCGTCGGCCGAGCTGGGCCGCGGGCCGCCCTGGTCGGCCCAGATGACGCGGCCGAGCGCGATGCCGCTGCCGGCTGCGACCCAGGCCCGGACCGCCGCCTGCCAGGTCACGCGACCGCCTTGCGGGCCAGCCCGACGACGTAGTGGGTGTCGCCCATCCCGACCCAGGGCGCGATCGCGACCACGCGCAGGCCGCCGGCGAGCGGCCCCGTGGACACGGTGACCAGGTCGGGCACCGGCTCGAGCTGGAGCGCCGCCGTGGTGTAGAGCACCGCCGTGATCTCGGCGTGGAGCCCCTCGGGCAGCACCTTGAGCGCGGCGCCGGTCGGCGGCTGCAGGCTGGCGTCGCCGGTGGTGAACGTCGACGTCGCGCCCGGCACCAGCACGCCGGCGGCGTCGTACGTCGGCGCCGCCTGCCGGGTGACCGTGTAGTCGCCGGTGCGGAACCGCGGGCGGCCGAGCATCGCGGCGCGGTTCATGCGGCCTCGGCCAGCACCGCGTCGACGCCGCCGACCTGCTCGACGAGCCAGGTGTACGCGTTGATGAGCTGGGAGTCGTCGACGAGCGGCGTGCTCGAGCCCTTGCGCCGGATCGTCGACAGGGCGTTGGGCGGGTCGAGCTTGGCGCGGATGGTCAGCTTGACCCAGCCGGCGATCTTGGCGCCGAGCTCGTTGAGCAGCGCCTCGGCGTCGCCGCCGCGGTAGATTGCGAAGGCGATCTTGCGCATGAGCACTGCGATCTCGTCGCGGTGCGCGAGCAGCGTCTTCCGCAGCGGCGCGCGCTCGGGGATGTGCCCGTCCTCGGTGCCGTACTCGTGGATCAGCGCGAGCGCCGCCATGGTCAGGTCGCTGTCGGCCTCGACCGCAGCCGCGCCGGGACCGACGACGCCGACTTTGAGCTGGTAGCCGTTCGCCGCCGCCAGTCGCTCGCCCAGCGCGGCGAACTTGGCGCCGTTGTACTCGACCGGCATCAGCGCGCCCCGAGCCGCGCGCGCGGGCTGGTGCGGCACAGCGCCAGGTACTGCTGGCCCCAGGCGGTGAGGCCGAAGTCGTCGAGGCCGCTGCCGCTGGTCGCGGGCGTCGCGTAGCTGACAGCCATGCCGCCCAGCGACTCGCTGGTGACCGGCCCGGCCGCGCCCGTGGCCGCGACGTCGATCCCCCGCCGGCCACGGTGGGCAGCGAGGAAGACGCGGGCCAGCTTGAACCGCGGCCCGTCGACGCCGTCGAAGGCGTTGGGGTTGAGCGCGTTCGCCTCGGCCAGGTACAGCCGCTGCGCCCAGGTGTCGAGGGTCGCGACGCCCGGGTCGACGGCGACGACGTCGGCCCAGATGACGTCGGCCACGGCTACACCGCCGCGAGGCGGGTGAGCGAGGCCTTGCCGTCGGCGCTGTCGCGGATGATCGACAGCTTCGTGCGCAGGGTGCTCGCGACGGTGAAGGCGCCCGGGATCTGCCGCGGGACGCCCGCCGGCACGAACATCGCGCCCGAGGCGAGCGCGACCGCGGCGCCGCCGACCTTGATCGTGGCCGAGGTGTCGCTCATCGTGTGCGTGCCGGTGCCGTCGGTGGCCAGGAGCTGGGCCGTCCCGGCCAGGGCGTTGGCCAGGGTGGTGGCGAGCTTGATCGTGTCGGCGTCGATGACGATCGCCCAGTAGTCGGTGGCCGCGACCAGGCCGCTGGGCAGCCCGCCGCCGCTGTTGCTGACGCGGAACGGGCCGTCGCCGGTGGTGAGGCCGTGGGCGGCGCCGAAGGTGATGGTCTCGGTCGTGTTGTCGGCGATGAAGACCGCGTCGTCGAAGGTCAGCGCCTGCGCCCGCGCGATCCAGCAGTTCGTGCTCGAGCTCACCTCGTAGGCCTGGCCGGCCTCGAGCACGGTCGCGAACGCGACGGCGGTCGCGACGACGGCGACCGACTCGGCGGTGCTGGGCTCGGAGATCAGGGGCATGGTGGGTGGCTCGTCCTCGGGACTGGTGCTGCCGGTGATGCCGCCGGCCCGGCCCGCTCACGCGGGGATGTGCTCGCGCTCGGCGCCGATCAGAGGCCGTCGGCGTAGCAGAGCGACTTGGGCTTCGGGCTGTAGACGCCCGCGCTCTCGGCGTGGCAGTGGACCTTGGTGTTGAAGCCGTCCACGGTCGGCGGGGCCTGCTCGAACTCGACCATGTCGAGCCGGGCGACCTTGCGGGCGTCGCGCCGGTATCCGCACGCCCGCTTGGTGTTGCCCGAGCCGGCGGTCTCGAGCTTGACGCTCTGCTCGACCATCAGCCCCGGGTAGATCTTGCCGGCGGTGCGGAGGAACCGCTCGAGCGCGGTCTCCATGGTGTCGATGCCCATCTTCTTGGTGGCCATCACCGTGTACGAGGACAGCGGCAGGGCCAGCATGTTGGGGACCTCGACGCCGTTGGTCGTGGTCATGATCTTGTTGAGGATCGCGGTCGCGTCGGCGACGATCTCCTCGCCGTTCTTGTCCTCCCACACCTTGGTCCCCGACGAACCGCCGTTGGGCAGCGTGTAGGTGTTGGTGTTGGAGAGCTTGAACAGGCCGGTCAGCCCCATGTACGCGGCGGTGCCGTCGCCGATGAGGATGATGTCGTCGTGCTTGTTGGCGATGACCTTGCGCGCGGCCTCCGCCTTGCGCACGCCGAGCGGCCGGTTGGCCATCATCGACGAGCGCAGCTCCTTGACGCTCCAGTTGTAGCCGTCCTCGATGTGCCGGAACGGGATCGGGGTCGCCTCGTTCACGGTCACGCCGACCATCGGCGGCGAGGTCGACATCGACGCGCCGAGCTGGGCCTCGCCGACGTAGTCCTCGAACGAGTACGTCCAGTGCGTGGCGCCCGGGTTGAGCGGCGACTCCTCGAGCGGCACGAAGAACGTGCCGCGCAGCTCGGGGTACTCGATCAGGACGGCCTGCGCGCGGGTGGCCAGCAACTCGCGCTGGAGGTACGCGGCCACGTCGTCGAAGCGCAGCTCGGGGTGGCCCGTGCAGATCGCGGCCGCGAGGTCGTCGACGCGGAAGGTGGGCGGAGGGGACATGGCGTGGATTCCTCGGTGGGTCGGTCGTGGCGGGGTGGGGAAGCGGGGAGAAGCGGCGGGGCAGCCCGGCGGCTAGGTGTAGAGGCCTTCGAACCAGCCGGCGCCGAGGGGCAGCGTCGCCGTGCCCTCCTCGACCAGGACGAGCCAGAGCTCGTCGTCGACGGCCAGGAGCGTGTTGGCGTCGGTGGCGCTGAGCACCATCGTCACGGTGGCGTCGGCGCCGAGCGCCGCGCCGTCGTCGGCGTCGGTGTCGAAGATCGTGGCGGCCACGACCGGCCGGCGGCAGCCGGTGTACCCGGTCAGGGTGTGGGTGCCGGTGCCGTCGCCGCTGATGGTGACCGCCGTGCCGCCGAAGGCGTTGGCCCGGGTTGACGCGAGCTGGAGCGTGTTGGCGTCGACGACGATGACGTAGTAGTCGGTGGCGAGCGCGAACCCGGCCGGCAGGGCGCCGCCGCTGTTGGTGAGCCGCACCGGGCCGTCGCCGGTCTGCAGGCCGTGCGCCGTGATGTTCACGTACTCGCTGGCGTGCGTGGTCGTGAACGTGGTCGCGGCGATGGTCAGCGCGTCGGCCGCGCCGCAGCGCCGCAGCGTGCCCGCGAAGTTGTTGCTGGCGTGGGCCGCCAGGCCGGTCGGGTTGCGGTACTTGCCGCCCTTGACGCGGAAGGGCCGCAGCGCCGCGACGAAGATGACCTGGGCGAAGCCCGCGGTCACCTGCGCGTGGTTGAACGGGAGCGCGATGCGCTCCTGGTACTGGTCCTGGGGGAGCCGCGGGGTCATCGGGGTTCAGTCCGGCTCGCGGGTGAAGTCGACCTCGACGAGGACCAGCGCCTGCGCGGCGACCGCGGCCAGGAACTCGATCTGCTTGGTGCAGTCGATGGTCTCGGTGCCCTCGTCGGCCGAGGTGATGCCGCCGACGTACTCGTTGGTGCTGCCGGCGGTGCAGCGGACCCAGCCGCGATCACCGGCGGTCGTGACCGCGTCCTCGGCGAGGACCCAGATCTTGCCGCGGCGGAGGACGTTCAGGTTCGCGCCGACCTTCACGCCCGGCGGCGTGGCCGTCGAGTCGTAGCTGGTGCTCTCCATGTACTCGTGGGAGTGGCAGACCAGGCCGAGGATCTTGTCGGTCTCGGCGGTCGGCAGGATCGCCTTGGTGGCGTCGCTGGCGTGGCGCTTGACGGCGTAGCCGAAGGGGACGACGGCGGAGGCCTCGCCCTGGATCCGGCCCTCGACGATGTCGCCGGGGCTGGGCACGCGCATGCCGGCGAAGGCGCCGGCCGGCGCGGTGGCGTAGGTGATCTGGGCGTAGGCCTGGGACATGGCGGAGGGCTCCGGGGCAGTGAGGGTGGCGAGCGGGGATCAGGCGGTGGGGGCGTGCTTGGAGCGGGCGGCGCTGCGCTCGCGGGCCTGGCGCATCGCCTCGGCCTCGGTCATCGGCGCGGTGCCGCCCTGGCTGCCGCCGCCGGCGGCGCGGGCGCCGTCGACGCGCTCGGTCGCGGTGGCGACGGTCTCGATCGCGGCGTCGTAGCGGGCGGCGAGGTAGGCCGGGCTGGCGTCCGCCGGCAGGGCCTTGCCGAGCAGCTTCTCGGCGACCGCGCGCTGGAGCGCGGCGTCGTCCTTGCCGTCGACCTTGAAGTCGGCGCCGAGGACGGCGGCGACCTTGTCCTCGAGCTTGAGGCGGGCGCGCATGGCGGCCGGGGCCGCGTCGGCGGCGTCCTTGCGGGCCTTGTCGGCGGCGTCGGCGCGCTCCTTGGCAGCGTCGCGCTGGGCCTCGGCCTGGTCGGCGCGGGTGCGCTGCGCGGCGACCTCGGTCTCGGCGGTCTTGAGCTTGGCCTCGAGCGCGTCGGCGCGGGCCTGCTGGTCGGCGGCGTTCTTGAGGGCGGCGGCGAGCTGGGCGGCGAGATCCATGGCGGCGGAGTCCTGGCGAAGGGTTGGGTCAGCGGCATCGCCGCGCTTGACGGTGACGCGCGGCCCGAGGGCCGCGGCGAGCTGAGAGGCGAGCGCGTCGAGCGAGAGGTCGCGCGAGGCGATCCACACCGACGGGGTCATGTAGCGGGCGGTCTCGACGGTGGTACCGTCGGCGCGGTCGGCGTAGGCGCGGGGCTCGACGAAGGCGCCGGGGATCGTGGCGATCGCGGCGGCCACCGCGGCATCGAGCTCGACGCTCGAGAGCGCGGTCGAGGTGACGTTGACGTTGGCCGACGTGGCCTTGCCGACCGTGATGGCCGCGTCGTCGCGCTCCTCGGGATCCTCGGACTCGAGCGCGTCGAGCCGCAGGCCGTACTCGGGCCCGGACCGGCCGGCCATGACGATCGCGACGTGCTCGGCGTCGTGGCAGGTCTGGATCGCGTCGTAGGGCTCACCCTCGGGACTGACGCCCGGGGTCTCGACGAGGACGCAGTCGTAGCCGCACGAGATCTGGCGCTTGCCGTTGGCGATCTTGGCGTTGACCGCGTCGTCGCGGACCATCACCTTGGCGATCACGTTCTTGCCGTCGAAGCGGACGGCGCCGACGGCGCCGACGCTCTTGCTCTTGGCCTGGCCGCGCTCGGCCGGGTGGTCGTCGCAGACGTGGGCCAGCTCGAGCGAGTCGAGGTGCTTCTTGCTGCCGACCTCGGCCGGCGGCCGGTACTCGCGGCGGATCGAGCCGTCGGGCTGGCGGTACTTGAGGACGCCGGTCCGGGCGATCGGGCCCTCGTAGACCACGGAGCCGTCCGCCCGCCGCACGGGCGGGGCGATGGTGGCGCGGTCGAGGCGGAAGGCCATGGGCACGCCCACACTGGGGGTGGTGCGCCGACGCGCGCACAAAGCGGCCGATGCGGCGGCGGCGACCGCTGGTCGCGATCGCGTCCATCCGCGGACGCTGGCCCGCGGCCGAACATGGCCAAGATGCGACGCCGGGCCGATTGGCCGCAGGTCGCGATCGGGTACGGCCCGCGCTCAGCCCTGGCGCGCGGCGAGCTTCGCGGCTCGCGCGGCTTCCCACGCGGCACGGTCGGCGGCGGTCTGCGCCTCGCGCGCCAGCCGGGCCTCGCGGGCGGCGTGCTGCACGGCGGTCAGGCCCTCGACGACGGGCGGCGGCGCGAGCTGCACGCCGAGCGCGGCCGGCGGCTGCCAGCCCTCGCCCGGATCGGGCAGGTCGTCGAGTAGGTGCTTGAGGATGGGCTCGCCGAAACAGCGGCAGTTGATGGGCGTACCGGGCAGCTCGCGCTCGCCCTTCGCACCGCGCGGCGGGTCGGCGTACTTGTACGTCTTGCCGTCGCGGTCCCAGTGGCTCGGCTTGGCGTTGGGGTACTTGCCGCCCGGGTTGCCCCGCACCCGCTCGTCGCCGACGGTGCGCCAGATGAACTCGGTGACGCCGAGGTCCTGCTGGCGCTTGGCGTTGACCTGGCCGTAGATCTTGCCGATCTGGTCGCGGGCGATGTTCGCCGCGCGGTCGGCGGCGTAGCCCATCTCCCGATCGAGCACCGTCGCGAGGTCGGCGTGGAGCTGGCCGGTCGTCAGCGCGCGGTGGATCGCGGCCTGGACGCGCGCGGCCAGCGCCGGCGTGATGTCGCTGATGAGCGCGACGTTCTCGTCGAGGAAGCCGTCGAGCAGCGCCGGGGGCACGGTGCCGACGAGGTCGACGCCGACCACGGCCTTGACCTGCGCGCCGAGCTGGCGACGGTTGAGGTCGTCGGCCTGCTGGCCGGCCTTGGCGGCGGCGGCGCGGATGCGGTCGTCGGTGACCTCGCTGGCCATCGCCTCCTCGGCCGCGGCGACCTCCTCCTTGGTCCGGTCGTCGTGGCGGGTGACCGGCTGGCCGCGCAGGCGGGCGACGAGCCGGTCGACGAGGCTCGGCTCGGCGGCGTCGCCGCGAGCTCGCCGGGCGTGCTCGAGCATCGCCGGCAGGGCGCGGAGCAGCGGCGCGTAGGCCGCGCGGATCGCGCGCTCGACCAACGCGCGCATGGCGGCGGCGTACTCGAGGCCGATCGCGTCCGGCGGCTGCTGGCGCGGCAGCGGGCCCGGTGGCGGGCGGTGGCCTGCGGCGCGGACGTGGCGGGCCATGAGCAGCGCCGCGATCGCCCGAGGGTTGACCTTGGCGGTGGCCTGCACGGGCTTACCC
>ERZ650304.1035-NODE-1035-length-11538-cov-4.730645_pt1 | contig 11538 bp, 14 predicted proteins | sample MGYA00376240_ERZ650304 | MGnify/ENA primary metagenome ERZ650304 (study PRJEB26733, sample SAMN07839271) | wastewater metagenome | biome: small river; feature: stream; material: water | place: USA: North Carolina | collected 2016-03-01 ...
TTATCTTTTTTAAGAATGTGTTAGACACTCCGATTATTGCAAATATCACGAATACAATTAGTATAAATTTATAGAAAATTAGCATAATTAGCGTTATCCAAGGATTCGTACATATTATACAACCTCCAATTGGTTTTTTCCAAAATTTTTCTTCTACATATTCAATTTCTTTATTGAGTTCTGAATTACTATCAGTATTATTTTGATACTCACGTATCCTGTTATTATGTTCTGTAACATAATTATTAAATGTTTCTTCTTTGCGCAACCAATTGCCGTACCTACCAAATGCCATTCCGTCTTGGATACAGTCATCAAAGAAATTAGTAACACTAGCACCAGCCAAGGCGACTAGAATTATATCAACAAATACACTCCAATTCTCCATTTTCGCAATCATTTAAATAATCATATTCATAATTAAACACGACTTTAATTAAGTCGTATTCGTTATTCTTTATAAATTCTTCTTTTAAAATTGTTTGTCTATCTGTAACAATTCTAACTATTTTCAAACCTTTTAACAAAGATAGTATTTTCATTTTTAGGCTTTCAATAGTGTATTTATTCGTATATAGAACTAAGGTAATTTCTTCAGTAGCTTTATAAATACTATCGTCGCAGTCTATCGGTTCTACACTTGTAAATGTAGTAATTCCTGAAGTTCTCAAATAACCTTGTTGGCATTCATCAAATTGTATCGGTTCATATTCTCCATCACAGCCACGCACCGCAACAACAGTCGTTCCATTTAACACTACAAAACTACCGATACCTTTTATCTCAAATGGTAAATCTTTGAATAATTCTTGTATGTTAGTTAAGTATTCCATTTGTTAGCTCGTTAAATATTTCTTCTACTACGCTTATTGTCTTTTCAACTTCACTTTCCGAAGCATCGAAAATAAAAGAATTTCCTTTAACCTTAATAAGGTATAACTCGTTACTACGCCCCTTTATTGCATCTTCCTCATCTCTGAATCGTAGCTCTTTAGTTTGTTTGTCGAAATGTATGCCAAATCTCATTTTATCAGTAAGCTGTAAATTCTTCCTACTTGCATCTCTTCCTACACTCAAACGATATGCTTTATATCCAGGAGAATATACTCCGAATCCTTTACCGTTAACGTCTGCATTTTCATTGAATACACGATTCTTTAGATTAGCTTCTAATTCATCACCACCAGCATCAATTGAAATTTCTACAAATGGTTGTAAACTTTCGTCTAATTTCTTTAGCTCTGTGATATATTCAGCAATTGTATTCACTATGATTTTTTAATTTGCATTTTTCGTAAGTCTGCTAACGAATAAATTTTAACGCTAGGCTGTTTTACTACTGTTGTTTGCTTATTGGTATTTTTGTTCCTACCTGGACAATTTTTAACCGAACTCGGACAAGCCATAATCTTTAATTTAAGGTATTGATAATTTATAATGTGTTCCATTGCATTCTAAACAACATGGACAATCAGGAATCGGAATATTTACCTTTTCTAACTCGATTTGATACATTCCTTTCTCTGTGTTGAACTTCGTCGCTTGAATGTCGTATTTAAGTAAGTTATATGTGTTGTCTAACCATGCAAGATTCGTAATCGCATTTTCTTTATTTTCGCCTAGCTTTATATTTAAGAAGTCATTGAATCTATTACTGTCTAATGATTCTTTCCATAATAGCGCCATGAGCTTATATATTGCTGGTATGGCAAGTAAATCAACATAATTACAAAGGTACTCATAAGGGTTGCAACGTACTTGCAAATCGACAACTAAACCATAATTCTTAGTCGGTGAAACGGTATAGTAATTTCGTTTGCAATCGCATGTATAACTTGTCGTTCCATCATAAACAGTTATGTTATCTCCTAGCACTAAAATCGAAAAATCAGACTTGATGTAGTCATTATAATTCAATAAAATAACGCTATCACTAGCAACTACATCATCATAGATAACTGTATCAACTCCATCAACACGTATTACTATCTGTGTTTCACCGCCTTGTTTAATGTATAGTTTGATTCTCTTTAGGTAAAATGAAGTTAACTCGCATTCTAGCGCATTAAATTCAATTCCTTGCAGTCCTGTGAACGCAAATTCATCATTTGTGATTTTACCAATCGTAGAAGTCGATAGTATTTTATTAGACTTTAAGCCGTTGATTTGAACGTCGCTAAATACCGAAGTCCAAGCCTGTTCTAGCTTTGTTTCAAACAGTTTCTTACCGCTAATGAATTTATCATCACTTGTCTTGGCTAATTGCTTTAAACCTATGCCATAATCATCTAAATAGTATTTGTACACCTTGTCATCGCAAAGTCCACGCACACCTATTAAATCATCGTAACATTTCATATTTTAAAAATTAGGGCTTTGATGTTATCGCCACCCACATTCAGCCAACCACGCTAATTAATTATATATCTTTACAGTCGATAGAGCCACAAACAATTGGACTTTCGCATGTATTTAAGAATTTCAACGCTGGATATGTATTGTCACAAACCGCATCTGCTGGTAATTGGAATACATCGAAATATTTTTGGAAGAACCAAGTGTGTACACCGCAATCGTACTTAAAGAATACGTCCCATTTCCAACCGCCCAACATCATTGTAGATAATTGTTCTTTAGCAGTTGTGATAGTCTTACCGTTTATAGTAACTGTTGTTGGTTCAAATTTCGTTTTTCTATCGTTATCGAAATATTCAACAAATTGGAAAGTTCCTGGAATCCAAGTTAACACGTTTTGGTCTGTGCTTAAAGGTGCGTTGATTGTGCTATCTAACAAGTTAGAATAGAAGTGTCTTGAAACATCTACACCTCCTAAGTCGATTCCGCTGTTTGCAGTTCCTAAAAATGGTTTCATTAATTTAAGAATATTCAACGATTGAGAAACCCAAATGGGAGCATCTCCGTAACCTTTATTCATATACGCCTCTTGAATCGCTAAGAACGCACCGATATTTGGTGTTTTGTCAGGATTTAAGAAAGGAATATCTTTAGGTGCTGTGATAGACGATGTACCGTCTGCATAAGTCCCCATTAATGCGTTAATCTTAGCGATTACTTTTTTCTCGATGTTTCTTTTCGCTTGATTTGCCTTAGTGGTTAATTGCTCAAACATGTAACTATCTCGGTTCTCACACATTTGATAGAATTCATCATCGTTTAACTCAAAACCGAATCCACAAAAATCATCAACAATGAAGTCTGCAAATCCTAAGTCATTTTTATCTCCTGCTGGAATGTTACACTCTGTTGCTGGAGTAGTTGGACAATCACCATCACATGTAGGCTTTAAGTACTTTATTTGTACTTTTCTTACACCGCCTGCTGTTGGCTTTAATCCACCATCGTTGATTGTTTGTGTTAATGATAAACCTTTCTTATTTACTTGCGATAACAACGCATCTGTTGTTCCTGTAAATGGCCTATTTGATTCTGAAGCTAAACTTCCAAAATGTTTTGCAGCTTCTATTTGTAGTAATTGGCACGGCTTAATATCCGTTGCGCCTGTTGTTAATCCCATACTGGTTTAATTTTAAATTGATTAATAAATTTGTAGCTTAAACCAGCATCGGCAACGGAATTATTTTAGTACTATTTCCAAAGTACAATTTATATTATATTACATGTTTTTAACATGTTCTAACATTTGTTTCACTTCATCAGGTGTAGTATCGGTAATAACTAGCTTAGTGTCTGCTGGTTTGTCGTTACCGTGTGACTGCACTTTTATTTTACCTAAACAATCTTCTTTTAATGAATTATAATCGTAGAATCCTGTGTTGTTGCTATTCATTGCCTTTTCACCTTTCTCATTTAACACAACTGGATTTCCGTCGATTATTTCGATATGCAAGTTCAACTTAGCCAATTTTGCTAAAAATACATCGTATGCATCGCTTGTTTCTAACACATATTTCTCTTTAGCTAAATCAGACTGGATAAAAGAAAGTTTATCTTTGTCTTTTATCTTTTTTTCGTAGTCGTTTTTAACGTTTTCAATTTCAGTCAACTTTAACTGTTCGATTTCTTCAATCTTCTTATTAGCACCTACGAATTTTTCTTTCCACTCCTCAGCTTCTTTTTTTGCTGTTAAAACAACCTCACTTTCGCTACCTTTTGCAGATTCTAGTTTCTTTTCAGTCACTTTGTCAATCTCGTTTAAAGCAAATTCAAAGTCTTGTTCTGCATCATCAATAGCGAGTTCAACTCCGTAACGTTTTTTGATAAGTTTTTTTGCGTCTTTCGTAGCGATTATTTTGCCCTCCACTCGTGCCTTATCAATCTTTGTTTTGATTTCCTCTCTCGAAAGAAAGAAATCTACTTTGCTATCGTAAAAATCTTTCAAAGAACTATCTAAATCGAAGGTTTCAGCTTCTAAATCTTCAATCTTAAAGCCTAACTTTTTTAATAACTTTTCTTGGTTGGTCATATTTTATTTTTTACCTTTTTTAGTTTCTGTTTCATCATTTTGTCTAGCTAAAAATTCAGCCTTTTCACGCTCAAATTCAGCTTGTTTTTTCTCTAATTCTGCTTGTTTTTTCTCGTGTTCCTCTTGGTCGGTAATCAACTTTTCACGCATTGCGTTGATGATTAGCGTTCCGTCTTCAATTCCTACTGGTAGCGGGTCGGTATCTCTTAAAAATTTACCACTTTCCACTAATTTTTCAGCGTATTGTAACGCATTCTTAACCGTTATTAGCTGTGAAGTTGTATCGTTTGCATCTCGCTGGCTGGCATCGATATAGTGCTTAACTCCGTTTCGTTTTTCTACTATATATTTCATAAAGCAATATTAGTTTGATTGAATAGTATTATTTTTACTTAGTTTAGTATAATTGTTGCGTATATGGAAAATAGTTTGTATCTTTGTTTAAATAAAATAAATGAAAGACCGTATTAAATATATCGTATTCGTAGAAGTATTAACAGTATTTATATTTTTGTGCTTATTCATAGTGTTTAAATTGACAAATACAGAATGCAGTATAATTGATTTGCCAATTGGTATGATTTTAATTTTTTTAATTATATTAATTGGCTTTGTTGCTGAAAAAATATTTTTTTGGTGGATGAAATAAATAATAATGCAACTATATTGCAACTACTACACTTTAGGTCTTCTAGTGTATTTCATCTCGTGACGGCATCTATATCCACCTCGCATTTGTGGAAAATTTTGTACAGTAGTTCCTAACTTCATTCCAGAGCCTTTTTTCTTTGTGAATTTCTTACCGTTTACCGTTTCATAAGTTATCATTTTTTCGCTCGGTATTCCATTAGGACAATAACTATCAAGCTCTACAGCTAGTTGTGCTTCGCTTATTGGCTTAGAACCATACGTGTCTTTAATGTGAGAACAGAAAGGTCGTGTTGGTTCTATTTTACTACCTATATAATAGAAGTATCGTAAATCATGGTCAACTTTAACTATATTGTTGATAGTTCCATCATGCTGTAACATTACATCATATGCAACGTTCTTAATGTAATTTGGTAGTACCTCTTGCTGGTTAAATACATTATCTAGTACTCGATACGCTTCTTTGAAATCTGATTTTAGTACTATCTGATTAGTGAGTGTCTTGTTTAGTGGTTCTATAATGTTTCTTACCAATTCATCACCACGCAACACGTTATTTATTAAGTCCTCCGAATCCTTAACCAACATATTAGTAAGTGACTTAGATATATTTATATCCTCTCCTTTATAATAGCTTGCATTTAGTTCTTTGATTTTATCGACTAGCTTTAGATACTCGGTAGTCGCTTTAACGTAACCGCTTTTCTTTAACGCATCAATTAGGAATGTTTTAATTTTTGCTACATTCGATAAAGATGTATCTAGTTTTCCATCGACTACAAATTCTGAAATATAAGATACGATAGTAGATAATAGCTTCTTATTTACCTTATCCACTTCCTTTATGTACACATCATAACTATTCTCGATGGCACTTGTTACCGTCATATAATTACCGTTTCTGCTGGTATTTTAGCTATTTTACTGTTAATTAACTCAAGTAGTTTAACATCATCTAAGCTCATGAAATTTGGATTTGATTTAGATTCATCAAGTAAGATTTGATACCCAAGATTATGCAAGTATCTATCGTTATCGCTAATATTTGATATTTGGTTTTGCGCAACGTCCGATATTCCATAGATAAATAGCTTGTCGTAAGTAGCTAAGAATTTAACTATTTTCTCAGTTTCTTTTGTTTTACCGAATTTCTTTAAAATATATTTCTTAGTTAATTCTGAAATAATAGAATTTGGTAGATTCTTTGTTTTGGCTTCGGTAATCTCTAATAGAATATCGTCAGGGCTTTTAACGTCGAAATCATCAGGGAAAATAATATTTATTCCACTTTTGTTGTTTCGGTATTGGTCAATTACGTTTAATAAGTACTCGAATGAGTTATATAAATCTGTTACAATAATGGTATTCATTGCAATAGTATGTATATAGTCATAAGACTTGCTCTCTCCACTTTGATTCGTCATGTTTTGGTCTGTCAAGCCTAATGACTTGCGCATATTCGACATGTAGTAAGCTACTCTCTCTGCTGAGTGCTTCAATATATCGCTTGGTGGCGTTACAAAACCCTCAGGTATAGCAAATTTTCCGTCTTCTAAATCCCTAGAATCTATAAATGTTGTACCCAAAGGACTTGAATCCATTACATACCCTGTACCCTTACAACGTTGGCAAATCATGTCTTTTTTAACGACATACTTACCACTTTCTTGGTCCAGATGGCAACCGTTATATTGATTGTCACATTTAACTTTTATTTTCCAATGTCTAGGAAAAATAAAGCGTACTTCGCTAATCTGTAAATCTGAATTTTGACCTAATGCCAAATCACCCCAAGCACATGCACCTATGAAGTCTGAAGTGTAGTATTCGACTATCTCTCCTTCTTCTTCTACGTCGGTTATTAACTTAGTACCGATAACAAAAAACGGCGCAAATTCGAGGTTGTTTTTGTAAAATAGTTCCTCAACATAAACTAGCTTATTCCCTTCTTCTTTTGGCTTTAAAATAGTTGTCTGCTCTTTACTAAGAATGTAGTAAAACGGTGAACTATACCCATCTTTATACTCATAATTTCCACCGTTAAAGACTATTGTATCTGAATCGATATAACGTATAGAACTATGCGGAATTAACTGAATATCAACTTCTATTTTCTGTGTTACAATGTTGCTGAAATTTGGTATTTCATTCCTGTAACTAGGCGTGAATACTTCGCTTATATGCTTCGGTAGAATAACTACCACAGCGTTAGGGTCTGTTTGCTTATAAGCACCTATTTTTTTAAAGAACCATTCTTTTAGTGACTGCTTTTTAAGACCGTTTGATATTAATAGACTTTCAATATAATCTTTATTACTAGATGTTTTGTAGTCTATTACTACATCAACATTCTGTGCAAGTTCTTGATAGTGGCTAATCGCTTTATCAAACTCATCTTTAGTTATAGGTCGTGAATTGTTAATACGGTAACTAAGCGCCGTATTGTCTTCGCTCTCTAATGGTCTACGTTCCTCAAATATATGCTCAGGTGTTATGCCTTGCGTATGTACACGCATACGTTTAAAAACCTCACACCACTTATCGTAGGCGTGAGGCTTCGTTTCATTATTTACTATATCATTAAGCGTAAATTGCATCAATTACATCTTGTGGTAATTCTACTCCACGATAAGATTCGTTATAAGTGTTGAATGTAGCATCAATATGTAATGCTTGTGAGCTCTTGTTTACTGAAGTTCTATATACTTCAGGAACCCAACCGTAAATGCCTGGATTTTCTCCTGTCACCCAACCACGTCTGTAGTATAGTAAGCCGTCGCAACCAATCCACATTAAAGTATATGAATCATATAAGTTCTTAACATCATTTTCAAAATCAAAATCTAAATAATTTACATTATCTAATAATTTTGTATTGTATGTGATACCACTTATCTCGTCTACTACCACTTCAGGACTACACCCATCTATCTGCTCTTTAGTAGTTGTTGGTTTCACTAACTCGCCAAATCCTTTGGGACTTACAATTAATTTACCTGCTGTTTTTAAAGCAGTCCATTCAGTATCATCTGTTAAATCTGCGATTGTTTCGCTACATTTCAACATTAAAAGCGTTGAAATTCCGCCTCTTCTTATTGCGTCTTTCTTTCGACATGGTATCGGATATGATGTTATATCATCCGTTGTACATGGTGTGCAAGTTCCTGCCATTGTTTAATTTTTAGTTGTGTTATCAATTATAGCTGGTTGGCTTGTATCTTCTTTTTTTAACTTATTTTCGACTGCTTTAATCTCAATTTCTGTGATTTCTATTTTATCGTAATGTCCTCTGCATGTAGCTACGAACTGGCGCACTACACCGCCTTTTTTAAGGAATTTTTTCTTATCTTTTCCGTTGATTAAAACAATTTCGTATTGTTTTTTAACGTCATATTGTGTATATTTTTCCATAATTCAAAAATAGTTTGTATATTTAGGAAATTATAAACGATATTTAGTATAAATATGATTACACTAATGCAATTGATTGACCTTACATCCATGAGCTGTGATAGCTTGGCAAGATTTAGTTATCGGACCAATCCAACAATGTTAAAGAACTGTAACTTGTATTATAACCAATGCGATGATGTATTAAAAACGAACATCAATATAATTTATAATAACGTTGGACTTATAACTGATAATTTCAAAGACATTAAACACGCTGATTTTAAACTAAAGAAAAGCTGTTTAAAAACGATAAGTTATAAGTTGTTATTGAGGTTTGATTTAAAAACTGGAAATTATATCAATCCGATTAATAAGAATTATAAAGATGAATATTTGGCTAATCTGCTTTATATTCAGAATATATTATGGATATTCTTAAATAAATAAAAAAACCACCCAAAAAAGGGTGGTCAACAATTAAATATGAAAAATGGACAAACAAAATATGATACAAATATACACTTTATTTTGTTAATTGCAACAATCTATCACAATTAATTCGCTACCATCTTTAATTAAATTTACATCTGCTGTAAATCTATCGCTGTTGCTCCTACCGTAATCATAGCTACTAGATTCATTAATCGTATATTTTACATCGTTAATATAGAAATTAGAATGTAGTATAGCACGTTCAATAAAGTTGTGTGTGTTCTCAGTATAATTAACTATTTTAAGTGTGTATTTATCTACCGAGTAGTTATAAGCGAGTGATACCTTTCCCTCTGTTGATGTAAATACAGTTCTGCTTTTCTTGTCACCAGGTATACGCTTTACGAATCCGTTCACATACACGTCATTCATAACACCTAATGGATATTCATTTCCTGCAAATGAGCATTTGTTATACCATGTTAAACGTATTTTTTTGAAACCACAGCTAAGATTGTTTGGGTCTACTGAATTAAAAATATTAGATACAAATTCGTTGTCATCACAATCCTTTAGCTTAATTTGGAAACATTTAGAAGTAAAATCAACATCAACATCATCAAATAAAACAGTAAATAAATTATCTAAATCTATTTGCAATATATAATTATTATTTACAATTTGTATTGTATAGTATGTATTAGTTATTGTGTATTCTGTATTTCCATCAATCACCAATATTACATCTGTTATCTCACAATATATAAATTCTTTTACACTTATATTATCAAATGCTAATTGGTTTGATGCATTAGTTGGTGTAAATATAAAATGCATTGTATATGTGTCATCTAATGTACAGTTAAATATTTCAGTTCTATTTAATCCTGCAAATAAAACTGGTAACGGATTAATCAATCCTGAACTATACACTAAATTATTTGAGCTATCTCTTAATGATTGCACAAAACTAAAATTATCTATCGTAGCATATCCGTAATTAATTTTATATGTTTTCCCATTTTCTAAATACACATTTGATTTAAATATCATTGCAACAGAATTGCTAATATTAATTGGGTAATAATTAATTTGTTTAGTTGTGCTATTATAGAACCCATTTAACAAGTAAATACCATTAATACTTGCACCTACTGTGCTTATGTTAGTTAAAATAGAGTATGGTATATCGTCTAAATAACTACCTGATGGTATGTTAGCTATTGTAATTTGAAATGGATATGTACCATTTATAGTAGAAGTAGTTCCATGGTTAACATCTACAATTTGTTGTAATACAGACTGCAATCTACTGGCAATAGCTATAGGTGAAATTTTTGTACCCAATAAGTCAAAAGCAATATGAATATCAATTATAGTTACATTACCGCTTATTACTGTTGTATAAAACGGTGTATTATTAGTATTTTCAATGAACTTAAATATATAAGCCTTGTTTGCAATGTATAATGTGAAATATGAATTATATGGAATTAAGTCAACTCCCCAATTAAAATTAAATACTAAATCAGTACTTGTAATTGGACTGAAAGGATTCGTATCAAAATTGCCATTTAAAAACAATTCAGGTGTATTTACCTCATTCTTATTAGCCTGTATATTCAGATTCCCTCTTGGAATCGTTATCTTGTCGCAACTACCGCATGTAGGTATATTCTCAAAATATATAGGCTGGTATTTTGGAAATGTTAACATATTAATTTATTTGTTATTAGTTTAAAATCTGTTTTCTGCAATGTGTAGTTTACTTCACCAACATAATATTTGTTACCGTTTATGTCAATGTATCCTTTTGGATTTGCTTTTATCTTGTTGTAATCACATGCACTTAAAAAGCGTGAATACTCTAAAACATAAGGCTTGAACAAGTCTAGATTGTCGGTTATTGTCGTGCAAGGTGTTGGTATTGATTCAAAACTTATCCTATTGTATTCAAATGTATAATCTTCATTCACAGTAGGTGTTGTAGTGCTTATCCTTATATACACAAATACTATATTACCAACTATTAAATTTAATTCAGGCGTTATAACTTCTAAATCGGTAGCTTTTATTCTTGGGTTTGCAATAAATTTACTATCAAAATAATCACCTATTAATGTAGATAGTGTATCATCTTGATATACTAAAATATGCAATTCAAAAGTAGTATCATAAGGTATCTGTGTAGAATAGTAATTAGGTAGATATCCATATCTACCATCTTGCATAGTATATATATTTGATTTAAACTTGTAAACTCCATTTTCGTTACATTTAAAAGCGTCTGGATTAACAGATAATTGTTCATCACAGCCACCTACTGGAGTGCCATTATAAAATGTTACTAAAGATGGATAATTATCATACCAAAGTGGAGTAGATGTAATAAAATTCTTTTTTCTTGAGCCACATAAAAAGCCATTACTTGCATGTACAATAACTGCATTATTATTTAATCCACCTGTTTCTAAATATTCTTCTAAATAAAATGCATATTTATCTTCATTATTTGTCTTAATGCAACTGTTGCTTATTCCAACCCAACGTTTTAAAGTATTTTCATTGTTTAATGATATATTATATGTACTTGTATTATTTCCAACTAATCTTATATT
>ERZ650304.1036-NODE-1036-length-11534-cov-5.022737_pt1 | contig 11534 bp, 7 predicted proteins | sample MGYA00376240_ERZ650304 | MGnify/ENA primary metagenome ERZ650304 (study PRJEB26733, sample SAMN07839271) | wastewater metagenome | biome: small river; feature: stream; material: water | place: USA: North Carolina | collected 2016-03-01 ...
GAGATCTACACAGGCGAAGACACTCTTTCCCTACACGACGCTCTTCCGATCTGACTGCATCAACAGACGCATATCGTTCTCTGCCAGATCGAGCAAGCGCGTACCGTCTGAGAACTGCTGACGGAGGTCAACCTCCAAGCGGCCCTTGGCTGCACTGATCTTGCCCTTCTCCTCGACTTTACCGGACAACGTATCCATCACGGCCTGAGCATCCTCTACCGTGAGGCGCTGCTCAAGCTCCTTCAGCATACGCGCGCGACCGTCACCGGACACGAGCGAGATGAGGCTGCTATCAACATCCGAGTTCTTGGCCAGCGCACGCGCAATGAAGGCTTTCGCCACCGCTTGCGATTGCAGCTTGGTCAGGTTCGGATGAGCCTGCTTGATCATAGCACCCCACTCACGCACCACAGTCTTACGACCGAGTTTGTTTAGGAGCTTCTTGACGTGATCGCCGCGCCACTTCAGCGGGAAGTAGCCGTCCTTGTGTTTGACATCCTCGAAGCCGTGGATAGCCTCGTCAGGGGATCGTCCCTTAGCAATACCCTCGGCCTCATTCATGGCCTGCTGCCAGTGGTCAGCAGCTTCCTTGATTGCCGGGTTCAGGTTTGGATCAATCGGATCACCGGCACGACGCCGCAGGAGTTCCATCTGCACTTCGCGATCAAAGCCTGCACGATGGCTATCGTCCCATGCCTTGTCGAAGAACTTGATCCCCTTCTGCTGTGCCCACGCATCGAACGCATGCTCGTACCCGTTCGCACGGGTGATGATGCGGCCGAAGTACGTGTCCTTCAGCATGGCTGAACTGGTGGCATTCACAACGATACCGGCAGCACTCTCGAACAGGTCGTAAGAGAGCTTGTTCAAGATCGCAGAGGGTGAGCCTGCAAGGCTTTCCCAATCGGTCTTTACGCCCGGTATCTTGTTGATCATTTCGAGGAACTTCTGGACACGCGGGTTCTTGCCTGCATTACGCACAGCCTGCACCCAGCCAGTATCCTCACGCCACACCCGCGCATTCTCGATAGCATCGATAGTCGATGTCGCCATACCGCCTTCATCTTCAAGCGGTGGCCGGTTGGGGTTACGCGCAGCGCCCACGCTGTCGGTCTTGCCTTCAGCCTCTTTGGCCTTCAACTTCTCGGACAGCTTGTTCATTGCAACGCGAGCCTGTGCAGCAGCCACGCCTAGCTTGTCACCAAGGCTCGACATGGATGGCCACGGGTGGCTCGCATTACCAGCCGCAGCGGCGAGGCCCTTGAAGTCAACCGGCAGGGAGCGAGACTTGATGCGCTGTGCATAGTCCTTGATCGTTCCCATCATCGACGTGTTGTAGCCACGCTCGACATGACCGAGCAAACCCACTGTAGCGGGCATACCGGCAGAGCCTAGCATGTTTAGCACGAAGTCCCCAGCGCGGGCCGTTGGACCCATCTGATAATCGGCCGCAGAGAATGCAGCCTCAGACACACCACCAGCAAGGCCCAGGCGCGTGGCCCGAGCAATGCGGGTTGCAGTAACGCCCAGCTTACCCGCCGTCACAGTGCCGCCCGATCCCAAGGACAGGGCTAGATCGATGTCAGCCGTACCAGCCAGCAGCATGGACAGCGTACCGCCCACACCGCTTGCCTGAAGGATTGCCATGTTCTGCATGTCTGAATTGATCTCAGCCTGCACGGCCTTCATCTCATCGACGCTACGCACATGTGCGAAGGAAGCCCAGTACGGCTGGGGCACCGTCTTTTGGAACTCCTCACGATACTTCTGGATGTTCGCTTCAAACTCGGGATCGGGATTGTAGGTCTGTGTGCGCTCAACAAAGTTCCAGATGTTGTTGATGCGGTTGCCCGCAGACTGGAATGCCTTGTTGACGGTATCGAGGGCAGACGTGTTGAACGCCTGCTCCTCGACCCGGAGCTTATCCAAACCGGACTGTGGACCTGCAAGGTTCACGTCCTGCTCCTGACCACTAACTGCGCCGATCACCTGCCCGGAGGCATAGAGTGGATCGCGCGAGATAGCAGCCGTATCAGGGAGCAATAGTTCAGACGGCTCTACCCACCGCTCTGTATCGTTCGGATTGACTGACGGGATGTTGACGGGTGGCCCAGAATACGGGATGTCAATGGCACCGTTACCGCCGATAGCAAGCTGACCCGCACGTCCAGCATCGATCCCGTTCTCATGTGCGATGATCTCACGCATGAGCGCGGTCTTGGTGTCCGGGTTGTTCAGGTCAAGCTCTTGGTCGGCCTTTACGCCGAGGCCCTTCGACACGCGGTCGATATATGCAGCGGTGTCGTTCTCACTCGTCGGTGCATACCGGCCTAGGATGCCAGCAACGGTTTTGAGGCCGTGCTTGGTGCTGTAGCTGTCTAGGGTCCGAGAGAGCGCCCGCGCCCCGTTCTCGGGCGTGTCGAAGATCACAAAGCCGTCCTCGTCAACGCCGGTCTTGCCTTGCCAATCATCTGCACTCGCCCGGAGATTACCGGGATTGTTATTGCGGATACCTTTCGGGTCCATGATAGCTCCTATTTCGTCGTTCCGTTATTCTGAAGCCAGGACTTATCGTCCATTGTAGGTTTGATCGGGTCTTGCTTCAGAGGCGGGTTGATGATCTGGACTTTACCCCAGAAGTCTCGCCGCGCTTGATCATCCTTCGCGTACCATGCATTATACGCCTTGCCGATTTCGGCAGCAGGGATTACCATGATGCGCCCAGTATCGCGATCTGCATCCTGACTGTCGTAGTCAGATACATAGAACACCTTCTGCTCCTCGTCATAGCGAGTGCGGAAGTGCGGTGCGCCACGTATCTGTGCAACGACACTCTCAGACACCTGATCCACCATAGTGCCCGGTGCAAGGTTCTCCCAGAACTGGCCAGTGAAGATACCGCCATTCTCGGCGTCACCTGCAACCTTGAACTCCAACCAGCTTTCTCCGAAGCCGCCTTCTGAGACTGGTTTCGACGCATACTCGCGCAGATAGTTCAACATCGCGAAGTGTGCTGTGTCAGGACCACCAGTAGGGATGCCCATGTCCTCAAGGACGGTACTTCCGTCGCTTGCAAGGATGAGGCTGTCGCCCACAATGGTTCCGCGACCCATGATATTGTCCATCGCCATCTTTGTAGCAGCCTCACCAGACATGCGCGGGTTACGCAAGAGTTCCACCTGGACACGATTACGGACGGCGTTTGTCAGAACGGGATCGTCAGCCATACGCGCGAACTCATCCCGCGTGTGCCCGAAGAACCCATAGAGGAAACCGCCCTCATCGATACCGTCATAAATACGGCTCACGTCCGACCAGAAGCCGCTACCGATCTTGTCTTTGATGACCTTATCGATAACATCAGTCTTGGTTTTCTGTTGCAGCATTTCCGGGGTGACGGCGGTAGTGGGATCAAGCTGCATCTGCGCGAGGCGCAAAGAGGTAGCCGTATCGTCACCACCGTTGTCGAAGTCGCGCGCTGTGTAATACAGACGCGCAGCATAAGACGAACTCTTGGCATCTCCGCCCAGGTACTTCTGCACCTGCGCCGGGGAGTAGCCGTATTCATTTTCCAGACGCTTCAGGAACTCCATGCTTTCGAGGGCCTGGGGTGTAACCTGCTTTGTGACCGGATCGATGACGCTGGCTGTCAGAGATGCTTGCACAGCCGTGGCTGCGCTATCCATGATCAAGTTCATGCCGCGTGCCTTCTTCAGCACCTCGCCCTCTGCCCACTGCTCCGGGCTGATAGGCTGACCCATTGCGTTCTTTGGCTGCTCACCACGGGCCACCATACCGTAGGCCGTACCGATAGCTGCTTGCATCTGGGTTTCCATCGTATCCTGGATGTCCCCTGGCGTGGCACCGCTTGTATGCAGGTTGCCGAGCGCCCAGGCATTGCCCAAGGTTGCGGCCTTAGTCTCTGCCTTCAACTGGGCAGCACCGGCCTGCTTGACCTGCGCTGCCGCCTTGAGGTAGTCCTGATCGATGGTGCGGTTGTATTCCTTCATGGCCAGCACCGTGTCTTGCGGACTGATGCCCGTGCGCTTGCTGAAGTCGTTGATGACTTCGGTCATGCGATCACCCTTGACGCCACCCAGGCGAATGTCAGCGTACATCCGGCTTAACTCTCGCTTGTTCGTGGGGTCATTGAACTTGGCCATCAGGGCAGACATCTGCTCTGGGTTCCAGTCGGGGTGGGCACCCGTAACGGCACCGACCATTGCAAACTGACTGGTCTTTTCTGCACCGTAACGAAACAGCGCGCCATTCTCCTTGGCCATCGAATAGAGTGCATCGAGACGCTGGCCAGCAAGTCCGACATTGCCATCGATACCCAGTGAGGCGACGATACCGTCAACCTCGCTGTTGAAGTTCTTAGCAAAGTCCTGTTGCTGCTGCGTGTCGAAATTGTCGCGTGCCCGGATTGCACCAGACACGAGTGCCGCATCCATACCACGCTCGCGCAGACCTTCCTCACCGCCGACTGCATCCCACAAGACTTGTCGGCCTTGCTGGAAATCGATGGTCATTGCATCTGCGAGAGCCTGATCTTCCATCTCCTTGGGCAAACCCGAGGAGCCGGGAGCCGTGCGCTCCTTCATTGCCTTCATCGCGGCAGGCATCTCATCGACGTTCTGTAGCGCAAGGCCGGAGGTAACGGCAAGATTGTTCGTCCACTCGGTACGCTGCTGCCGCAGGTTCCACTGATTGTGGGCTGCGGTCTGCTGTTGCATGAGCTTCGGGAACAGGGCCTCGGACTGCTGCGCTGCTAACTGTCGCACGAGGCGATCATCCGGCAGGGCTTCCGTGATACCCTTCCAATTGTTCATCAGCTTAGCGCGATAGGTATCGGTATCGATCTCCTGATCGGACTTAGCGATTTCGTCTTGGCTCTGCTGATACCATTCGAGCATGGAAGTCTGTGCAGCGAGAACGCGATGACCCTGGACCGTATAGAAGTTCCCGGTATCTGCGATCTCCTGCTCAGTCTTGCCCTGCGCGTATGCAAGCTGCCCTTCCAAGCGCCAGTCTTGTTTCTGGTTCTCAAAGAGCTTATCCATCTCACCACCGAGCGAGCCGAGCGCAGCGGCGAGTTCCTGTTGGTGAACACCAACCTGCGAGAAGTTTGCACCCTCGCCCGTGCTGATCCCCGGTACAGGAAGCGTGCGAACAGAGCGCGGAATATTTCCAGCGTTCGGGTCTTGCGTCTCCTCGCGGCGGGCAGCACCATATACGCCCGGTTCATTCTGTGCCATGATAGCTCCTAATCAATGTAGCCGTCTTGCTTGGCCCCGTTGTAAATCGACAGGCCCTTGCCAGCAAGGCCCAGCAGGTCAGCAGCAAGGCCCGGCTTCGGGATATAGCTGTGACTGGTTGCGCTCTGCTGCCCGGCCACCACCTGACGCCGCTCTGCGGTCGCCTGTAGGAAGATACCGTTCAGGTCCGTTGTGCGGGCATACTGGCGTGCAGCGGCATTGCGCTGGATGGCACGAACTGTACCATCACCAGCATCAACACCCGCCGCAGCACCTGACACCCTGGCCGCACCCTCGGCCTCAATACGCGCACGCTCAATGTCCAACGCCTCGTCAGCATTCGATACCATCGCCTGCGTGAGGTTCGTTGTAATAGCGTTCTGCGATTGGGCAGCAGAGAGTGCGGCCATCGTATTTTTGTACTTCTCGTACTTGCGGTTGACCTTTGCCGATGTGCCAGCCGCATCTCGGCTCAGGAGAGTTTTACCAATCGCCATCCCCGCCTGAGCCGCCATCATCCACCACATTAGCTTTCTCCGCTCAACATGCGTTTGCCGCGTTTGCGGTACTGACCTTGCCACTCGATATCCATGATGGATGCCGGGGTGTGGTTGTCAGTATAGAACTCAACCTCGCACAGGTCGGCCTCGTCACGAACTGGGACTTTGAAAGTCACCTCGTCCATGATGCCCGGCTGGCCCATGATCGTTTGTGGATCACCGAAGATACGGCCTTCAAACTCAGCTACGCGATCCTCTCGATAGGGTGAGATGATGCGAGCCGCAAGGTAGCCAACTCGCCGCAGCGAGACCAAGAACCGTTTAAGGTTCAGCTTACCCGTACCTACTTTCACGTTGGAACGATCCTTGACCATTGGCATGGTCGGTCGGAACCGGCTCATGTACCGCTCACCGACGATCACTGTGCCACCAAGCATATCCGTTTTCAAGGTAGCCGTGGTTCCAGCCCACACCGCCTCGACCGTCATACCTGGATGCGGACAGTCCGCGCCCTGTACGATAGTCATCTGCCGGTTGGTGGTATCATACGGCATCGTGATCGTGGTCGTGACCGCAGACAGGCGGACCTTACTATCAAGCATGATCGGGTAGGTCACGCCGTCATCCTCAATCAGACCCAGGTTCATTCGGATCATGTAGACCCGCGTACCACTGGGAAATGACGGACCACTTTGGAGCAGGGCGTACATTCGATTTTCCTCGAACGTAACGGCCAGCACCGTGTCGCTCATCTTGATCGTGGACCAAGCGGACTGCGCCTTTTGATCATCGACCCACAGGTATTCGTAGAGGTACATAGCGTTGAGCACACCATCAGCCAGAACGACGAGATTATCGAAGTTCGTGGTTGAAGCCAGCGAGCGCACCTTACCTAGAATGTACTTGCTGATATGCTGCGTGATCGGACGACTGTCGTTCACGTCATCGATACCCTCGGCATAGAACTCCTTCACGCCCGTGAAGCTGCCATAGTTGATAGCGAAGAACACGTTGCGTCCGGTAGGTGCCGGTGCAGCGCGAAGCTCCGCCTCAAAGCTCGTGCTAAGCACAAGAGAGGCATTCCGTGGGGTGAGTGCCGTTCGACCGAAGATGATGAACTGGGCGTTGTCAGAGAAGGCGATTAGATCGCGGTTCTGGGCAACGAGGAATTGAAGCGTGCTGTAGGACTTGGCCGTCGATTGCACGTCGATTGGATCGTCGTCGGCGGATACCGTGGCCGACTGGTTCCACACGTTCGTATGCTTGTCGGTGCGGCTCATGATGACGTTCGGACCAGACACCATCGCCAAGCGCCCCTGGAAGGTCATCACGTCGTTCAACGTGCGACCCAGGAAGCTGGGCGGTGGGTTGCTCTCATCGTCACCTGCCTGTCGTGGTGCCCAGTCACCCTGCATCCAGGTGAAGTTCCCAGTCACGCTATCCTGCATGAGGACGTGCGGCATGGTGGCTAGGTTCCAGTTAGGTGGCTCACCTGGGGCGGTGCATTCGCGCCAGATACCGTCCTTACCAAGACCCAGCCCGAGCGTGGTGCCTGCAATGTCGTCAGCGACGAGGAACTGTGCGTACCAATCGTCAGCCGCCGAGGAAGCATCGCCCGTGATCTTCACCACATAGCGATGCGGCGCATATCGCGGCAAGCGGCCCGAGGAGGGCGTGTCCCGCGTCAGACAAAAAATGTTCGCACCGCCATCGCCATCATCGACCGTTAGATCGAAGTTGTCGATACGGTTCACGTCCGACCACCGGATGTAGATCACATCCGATACACGGGTTGCACCAAAGGACGCATTGAAGGTCGCGTTCCCGGTCAGGGCAGTGTGCAACTGCGTGGCGATGTATTCGGTAGCAACCTGAAGGCTATCTGCCGCAGCGCCGCCGTTCGGTGTGCTGAAGGTGATAGTGACCGTTTGCGGGACGTTACCGGCATCCGTGAACGCAAGGCTCACGCGATATACCCGGCCGTATTGCCCACCGAGCAACCAGATCAGTCCACCGCCCCGACTATAGAGCGGCAGAGTGTTCAGCATTTCGGTTACGACAGACCGATCCACCACGTAAGTACGATCATCAATGGTCTCGAATGACAGCGGCCCGCCCGACAAATACGTCAAGGGGTTTGATAGGGTCACTGTCTTTTCGGTTCCAGCGAGGTTCCAGATACGGAGCTTACTCGGTCCGACGCCCGCCCAATATTTCTCACCGTCGATAGCGACGAATTCTTCCCAGCGAGTGATGCCTGGGACGGCCTCATTCAACAGGTTCGCAACGAACTCTGTGGGAGGACGGCGCGTCAATCCATCAACGGGGTTGCTCGACCAATTTTCCTGAAGGGTACATTGACCGGGCAGGCGTTCACGCGGCGGTTGCTGCGAGACGCCTTGGATCAGAGATGGTAGTGCGCCATCCACTTTCATTGCGGGGTGCCTCCGGGGTACACGGGATTACGTTGACCCGCCCAGAGCGCACTCGGGCGGATACCTTGCAGCACAGCCTGTGCGGCAGGGCGCAGCTTAGCATTCAGCTTCAACTGCTTCAGGTGTTCCTGCTGTAGGGCCAACCACGCGACATTCACTTCGCGTAGGTACTGCGACATCTTCTCGGTGTCGCCATCATCGTCCACATAGAAACGGTGGATCGCCTTGGCCATAAGGTAAATCTTGGCCACCTCGGGAAGCTGGTCGATGGGCAGTTGCGACACCATGTTCACAACCACCGCTTCTCCAATCACGAAGGTGTGCAGTGCATTGTTATAGAGCCGGGTGCCTCGTTGAATGACGGGGATGTCTGTGGTCGGGATGACCTCAAGCGCCGTGCTAGGCACGATCACTTCTCCCGCGACGGTCGCGCTAAGCGTCACACCGTAGTCGCGGTTGAACCACCAGCCCTTCGACTGCATCTCAACATCTATCCGATCCAGGGCAGCGTTCGCGGTGATCGCTGCCGGGTATTGGCTATCCGGCGAGGTCACAGGGTCGTCACCCACAGCACTCAACATGCTGTTAATGATATTCAGTTTGGTGATCATTGTTACCTCAAAGAAAAAAACCCGCCATCTCCTTTACCCGAAGGTTGGAAATGGCGGGTCTGTTTTGTTAGGCGGCTTTCAACAGCGCGCCGCACAGGTCCGGGCGGTTCGGCGTGACGCCGAAGGCCAGGAAGCTGTCGATGAAGTACTGCTTCTCGATACGGTCGAACCAGATGTCCGACGTAAGGGGAATGGTCTCACCGGCTAGCAAGGAGCGCGGGTGCAGGACAACCGCGACCGCCCGGGCTTCGACGCTATCAACGTCATAGGCCATGCCGTTCTGGGTGTTCGACAAGTAGTGGTTGGTGATCGGCGCGGTCGGGATGCGGACAGACTTCTCGATGCGAACATCTTTGATCGTCTGAACGACACCCTTGGCGAAGTCGCCGCCCATCGCGCTGTAGTCACGCGAGATCAGCTTGTTGTTCGACAGCAGCACATCGTACTGGGTCGGACGAACGAAGATCAGCATCTCGTGCGCCGGGATTTCAGCTTCCTCCATCTGAACGATGATGTCAGCGATACCACGGTACAGCTTGTCGGGATCGGTTTCATCGCCCGCAGCCGTCAAGACCTTACGCTGGCCAGCGCCGATAGCGCCGTTCAGGTTGGCCGGGGCGGCGAGGCCGCTGCCCTTGATGGTCTGGATGATGAACGCCTGATCGAAGAACTTGCCGAGTTCCTTGGCGTGATCCTGAGCGAGTTCCATACGCGCATCGAAGTGCGTCTGAAGGTCATTCAGCATCGAGCGGTTGTCGCGAGCCAGCACGACTGTATCAACGGTCAGCGACACGCGGCCGAACTGGGTAGCCGGAGCGGCGTCCGGGCGAACGCCGGGGATGAGACGCTGAAGCTGGGTGCGGCCAACGCGGTTGTTGACCAGTGTGTCAGTATTCTTAATCGGGCGAATTTTGACATACTGGCGCATCACCGACGCGACGGCAAATTGACTTTCGACCTCACCACCATACTGGTCGAGAAGGTCGTCCGTCGAGACATCCGACAAATGGGCCGGGGTCTGCGGAAGATCAGCCATAGTTGTAACCTTTCACTTGCTTTGCGCGAAGCAATTATTTGTATTCCAGTATGAAGGATTATCGGAGGCCAGCGGCCCGCCCGATTGCCCGGCGCTGTTGCAGTTGAGCGACCATAGCACCGTCGCCCTTGTCATGAGCCTTCTTCAGTTCGGTGACATATTCCGCACGGGAGATACCGCCGCCAGCAATGGCACCGTTATCGCCCTGGAACATCTTGCCGTTCTGCAAGCCCTTGGTATTCGGGTCGGCCGTGAACAACTTCTTGATCTCAGCCGCCGCGATCTTCGCACGCTTGCCACCGGCCTGCATGAGTTCACGATATTCCGCAAGTTCCGCAGCGAACGCTTTGTCAACGCCCGCCTTGGTACGTGCCCAAGCTGCGATAGCATCCCAGGCTTCCTTACCACCAGCTTCCTCGTGCGCGATCTTGAGGATACCCTCATTCACACGCTTGGCATCATCGTGATAAGCACGGATACCGGACATCGCCAGGGCTGCGTTCTCTTTGCCGAGCTTGGCTTCGAGGGCAGCGATGTTGATGTCAGCAAGGTTGCCAGTCTGCTTGGCCTTGCTGAAGATGAATTCCATGTCGGCCTTCTTGAGGCCCGCACCCTGCATCATCTTCAGGGCAGCATCAGCCGCCTGATGACCGACGATCTCGAATGCAGGCTCTGCATCTTCGACCGGCACTTCCTTGGCCTTAGCCGCAAGCTCCTGCGCCGTCTGGATGGCCAGGGCTTCCGCCTCTTTGGCCTTATCGACGGGCGGGGTGTTCACGATCTCCGGCGCGGGGTTGCCCTGACCATTCTGGCCCTGGCTCATCATCTCGGGCGTCTGGCCCTGGGTGTTCTCAACGCTCATTGTTACGGCTCCTTCGCAACTTGTTTACCTACTTCAGCCTGCACGTCTGCTCCGGCCTGGGCCTGCATCAATGCCCGCTGCTGCGCCATTGCCTGCTGTTGATCAGCAGCCAACTGTTCCGGCGTCTTTAAGAATTTGTTGTAGTCCACTGCACGCGCAGCACCGATGACCTGCATGAAGCGGGTCGCGTCGATACGCGCACGGAACTCCTCTGGGACTTGATCCAGCAACGCGAGGTCGCCCAAGAACAACTGGATGTTGTCAAGCTCGCCACCACGAGACAGGCTATCCATACCAGTGATGATCACCGGCTCGATGGCACGCTCGCCACCGATCTGGAACTTCTGACGATCCAACAGCAAGCGGGCCAGTGGGTTCTGCCACTCCTCGGCAAGCCGGGAGTAGATACCGCCTAGGCTGCTCTCAAGCTCCTGGGCATCACGACGGATTTCAAGCGCAGTGACGCGCTCTGCATCGCGGGTGGTGCCCTGCATGAGGAGGAACGCCTGACTGATCTCTCGCGTGAAGCGTTCGATCAAAGCGTTCGCCATGTTGAAGTCGTTCTGCTTCTTCACCTCGGGTGAGGTGATGTCGCCCTCTCGGCCGTAGTGATACGAACCGCTCGCTGCCTTGTTCAGTTCTTCAATGTCCAGCGATGAAGCGGGGTTCACGAGGAACTTAATGTCGGCAGCAATGGCAGCGCCCTCGACCAGTGCTTGTGTCAGCATGGTGATGGCGTGGAAGGCACCAGCGAAGTCCTCGACCAGACCGCGCCCGTAGTTCTCACCACGCAACAGGTTCCAGGTCAGAGCAATCCACGGGCAAGCATTGA
>ERZ650304.1037-NODE-1037-length-11533-cov-12.449904_pt1 | contig 11533 bp, 20 predicted proteins | sample MGYA00376240_ERZ650304 | MGnify/ENA primary metagenome ERZ650304 (study PRJEB26733, sample SAMN07839271) | wastewater metagenome | biome: small river; feature: stream; material: water | place: USA: North Carolina | collected 2016-03-01 ...
CTGCACCGTCCAAGCCTGCGTCGCCGTGCCCAGCCTGTGCACCGAGGCCATGGCGGGCACCCTGCGCGCCGTGGCGGCCCTTGCCCACGCCGCGGCCGACGCCTCGCGCTCAGCCAGCCACAACCAGCGCGCCCGCATCCACGACGCCATCGAAGCCACATGTCGGCTTGCCGCCGAGGTGTGCGTGTCGTGACCACCTGAACGCCGCGACCCGCGACCCCTGTACGGGCATCCCACCGGCATGCCCCACGTCACGCCGCTCACCATCGCGGTGGCATGCCTCGCCGCCCTGGCACTACCCCTGCTCGCCGCTCTCTGCGTCCGCGCCAGACGCTACCGCCACCCCGAGACCCACCCTCGCCGCACCCCGTCGTTGTGGACGCTCCTAGGGGCACCCACGGCCCGGCAATGGCCACCCCAACGGCCCCCCGCGAACCCCCCATGCGCCCCCGCCAGCGCTACCGCGTCAAACCCGTGCGCGCTGCCGCTGCATCCAGCCGATGTAGCCGCCACGCACACTGACACCCACGACGGCGCCACCAACGAATCCGGCCCTGCAAGCCACGTACGGCGCAAAGTGCCACGCGACCACCGCCACCCCGCAGCCTAGCCGCGCCACCCCGATACGCAGCGCCCTGGGTGTGGGCGCATGTAGCCCACGTAGCCGCGCCACACGCTACCGGCATGAGCCCCGCGGCTGCTACCAGCGCGCGCCATGCCCGCAAAGCGCCATCGATCACTCAAAGCGTAGCACTTACGCTTACTTAGCCTCAAAATAGCCGCCTGCGTCGATCAGTGGCGGTGCGTGGCAGGCAGTGACCAGCGCGGTGCGTGGCGAATGGCGACGTGATGCCGCCAGCGGTGGCCACCCACGGCGAGGCGCTACACGCGGCACAGGTAGCACCATGTAGCCGCTTCGCTGTGGGCGCTAGCGTGGGCAGAAGAGCGCTTCACGCACACACGTGCGTCCAGTGGCGGCGCAGTAGCAGCACGTGCGACGGTGGCGCCTGGTGGAGCAGGTCGGAACGCGGCGAGGGCGAAGAGGCAGCCGGCCGTGCGTCGTGGGCACGTGGTGCGCAGGTGGAGCCGCGACGTGGACGGCGACGGTGGGAGCGAAGAGCGGCGTAGGTGGCGAGGCGTGGCGCCTGTGGCCGAGACGAGCGGCAGCGTGGCGAGCGTGCGTAGGTGGGCGCAAGGCGCGATGCCTATCGGCTGTAGATATAAGTTCAGCGTGGGCGGCGATGAGGTGTGGTGGCTGTGCGATGACGTGCGGCCATTGGCTACCAGGTGAGACGGTGCCAGGTGGATGGAGCGGCGCGGTGCTCAGCGTGGGGCGTGTTGCGAGGCGATGTGCGAGACGGTGCGAAGATGTAGCGGGTAGGAGGCGTGAGACGTACTGTGGTGGCAGAGAGCAGCGAGGCGACAGCAGCGCCAAGGGCGTGGCGAGCGCGTAGCGACATACGCAGCAGGGTGAGGTGGGGCGGCGAGTCAATGGCAGGCGATGAGGCGAGGGACACGAAGAGCGGCGGCGGTGAGGTGGAGGATGGTGGCAACAGGCAGCACCGAGGGCGGTGGCGGAGAGCAGCGGCGTGACGGCGGCGCAACGAGGGCGAGCGGCGACATGTGAGGCAGCACCGAGTGTGGAGGTTGACACAAGGCGAAAGCAGCGAGGTGGTGGTGAGGCGGTAGCAGCGAGGCAGCGCCAAGCGAGGAGGGCGGCGGTAGCGCGGTGAAGACGAGGCGAGGGCGGCGCTGGCGTGGCAGCAGCAGTGCCAGGTAGAGGCAGCGGAGGCGAAGGGCGCCAATGGTGGCGAGCAGCAGCAACGCCAAGGGTGCGAGGCAGCGAAGATGGAGGTGTGGGGGGGCAGCAGCAACGTAACACCCACTTTCGCCGCTGTTTTATGCTGAAAACGGCTGCCTGTCGGGGAAGTTTTGGAAGCAATGGTAACCGTATACTCAGTGTACTCCACTCAGTGGAATATACTCAGTATACGTCGCTAGTTCCAACGTAATATCGCGAGGTTACAGCGGGCTGTAGCCGCGTTCACGGATCAGCTTTGCAGCCGCTTTGCTGCGGCGTGCCGTGAGCCTGTAGCCGTGGATGACCTCGCGTTGCAGCTCGCTGGGTGACGTTTCGTCACCGTACTTCGCTTTGGCGCGGCGCATGCCGTCGATAAGTTCTTCGGGCGTGAGGTTGTACTCGCTGCTCAGGATGGCGAGCGCGTAGGCCGTGGCGTGGCTGGCGATGGCGGGCAGCAGGTGGGCGAGGACGCCGTGGATGCAGGTGACGCCGAGCAGGTTGGCGTCGCCTACGTGGAGCGGCATTTGCAGCGTGATGCCACCGACGACGACGGTGTGACCGGACGTCAGCGGAGAGCTCTGAGGGGAAAGAGCTGTGCGCGTCGCGATGGGTTTGTCTGGATCCGGATACTCTGCTCCGGCTGGCCGATAAACTTCACCGGCAGTTGGTGCTAGCCTAGCGTCAGTTGCCGGTGTAGCCCGGGACGTTTTGGTACACTTCGCGACCCTGGCAGCCGTGTCTTTGCGGATCTTGGCGAGGATGCCGTCGATCTCGTCGGTGGTCATGATGTCGGTGAGGACCGGCGTCAGGCGGTAGTGGGTGACCGCCACGCTGACGCTGGGGAGCACGTCGACCTTCGTCGCAAGCCAGCCCTTGGCGGTGAGGTCTGCGAGGGCTTGGCGGACGGTGGACATCGACATCTTGAGGCGCAGGGCCATCCGGGCGATGCCGAGGTAGCACCAGCCGTCTGCGTAGCCGTGCGCGTCAACAACGACATGGGCTACGGCCGCGTGGGTGGCGCTTAGCCCTGGCATGCGGCCTGCATTCTTGCTGCTGCCGCTGGGCTGGGTGCGGGCGTTGTCAATGAGGTCGTGGGCGGTGCGCGCGTCTTGCGGCGAGGGCGCGTCGTTTGGCGTTGCGTTGGCGGCTGGTTTGCGTGCTACCATGGGGTCGTACCTCGTTCGTCGGTGGTGGCCCCCAGCGCAAGCACTTGGCCGTGGCAGTGCGCTGGGGGCCTTGTTTGTCAGGTGGCGGCGGCGCGTTTCGCATCCCGGGCACGCTGCGCGGACACCCTGACGATGGCTTCTGCGCGTAGGGCTGCTTCCGCGACGGCGATGCTGGCCGCTGGCGTCACATCGGCGGCTACTGGCGTGAGGCGGAACTTGCTGACGTGGGCGCCTTGGCGCGAGGCTTCGGCCCACCCGCGCTTGACCATTCCGGCGATGGCGTTGCGTGTGCCCGTGACGCTGAGGCCAGCGTAGAGGCTGATGTAGTACACGCCCACCTCGCACCAGCCAGCGCCGTAGCCGCCGTGCAGCACGATGACGTGGGCTACGGCGCGTTGGCACGAGGATAGGGCATCGGGGCGGGCGAACATGATGGCGTCGTGGGCTTCGCGTGCGGCGCTGCGTTTCATGGACCGTAGCATGCCACGGCGTATCAGGTTACGCAATCGCGTGTAACACCGTATCGCAGTGTTACGCGGTCGCCCCACGTAGATCCCTGCCTTCGCCGCGTTTCAGCGTGGCGCCGCAGCCGCCAAGGTTGGCACGCCGCTCGCAATAGCCGCTGCCATGAACACCGAGGAGCGTAACGAGGCCAGCGTCAGCGCGCAGCTCAACGCGAAGGGGTACCGCCTGCCGCGGCTGGATGAGCGCGGTGGTCGCTACGTGATGGTCTGCATCAACGGCGACTGGACCAGCGTGCGCGGCATCCCGGTGGGGAAGTGACCATGAACTACATCGACACCAGCCACCTGCGCAGCGTGGAGCGCTGGACCGATATGGGCGGCGAGGCTGCCCGCGATGACCAGCGCAACGGCGACGTCACCCCCGTGAGCCGCGAGGATATCGAGGCGCAGCTTGCCGCCCACTTTGAGGCGGACCTTTGCAACGTCGAGGTGACGGCGGACCGCGCCGCGGGCGTCGTGGCCTTTGCGCACCCCGCGGCAGTCGCCAAGCAGTTCGGCCTTGACCCGCGCGGGTAGCGTCACGGTTACGGCTGTTGCGGCGTACCACCTGCGTAACAGACGCGCGCCGCGACAGCGAAACGCAGCAGAACAGCGTGGCCACGGCTTGGCACCGTGCGTGCAGTAGCGCTTTGCCATGAAGACGCAGAGCACGACGGCAACGGTGAAGATGGACGACGCGGCCAGCATGGCGCAGTTCGCAGCGGACGTGCTCACCACGGCGAAGGGCATCGCGGCTGCGGGCGACAAGCGCTCGTTCCACGGCAAGGTGTTCATCGCCGCGATCGCGGACGCGATGGGCGTGCAGGTTGCGGCGCTCGGTGAGTTCCTCATCGCGGCGAACCGCGACTGCCTCTTGGAGCTGAGCCGTGCTGACCTCGTGCAAGCGATGGACGCCACCATGGTCGCGCGCAGCGAGGTGACCTACCTCAACGGGCGCTTCCACTTCGTGCGCACCGAGAAGTGATGTAGGCTGGCGGCTTGCGCGGCGCTAACCAGCGCCGCTGGAGGCAGTGATGACAAGGTGGATAGCGGCTTCGGCCGCGTTGGTGGCGGTGTCATGCACGGCGCAGTTGGCGCAGGCGGACACCACGGTGGGCTTTGAGCTTGGCGCCACGGTGGCCTACATGATCGCCGGTGGCAGCAACGGCGCTGCCGCAACGGGCGGCGCGCTCTTGGGGCTGCGCGGCAGCGTAGAGCTGCGGTGGGAAGGGCCGGTGTCGCTGTGGTACGCGCAGCAGCCGTCCGTGCTGAACCCATCGGCTACGGCTGGCTTCGTCGACCTGAACGACCTTGGGATCGCCGTCAGCACCGAGGGGCGCGCGTGGCGCTTCGTGGTGGGTGGCAGCGTCGCCCCCGCGTGGCTCGTTTGGTGCAACCGCGAGTGGTGCCTGCGCTCCGTCGCGGCGCTCGGCGGCGGCATCGTGGCCATCAAGGCGAGCCCGACGCAGGGCCTCGTTTTCGAGGTGAGCGGCCGGGCCATGTACGCGCAGCCGAGCGCGTGGCACTGGCCGGGGATTCCTGCGGTCACGCCCGTCATGGGCACGGTCGCAGGTGGCGCGAGTTGGGAATGGTGACCCGGCGCGCACATGACAGCAGCAGAGGAGAAAGCAGCATGAGAACGAGAAGATACGTGATGGCGGTGGTCGCGCTCGCGGCGCTGTTCGCGGCCTGCGGGCGCGGTGGTCCCGAGTGCCTGCGGCAGCCCAACGCGGGCACCGCGGCGACGGGTACCACGGGCACGCCGCCGGGTGTGGTCGACCCGGACGGTGGCAGCATCACCACGGGGACGACGGGCAGCACCGGCAGCGGCGCGAGCACCGGCGATCACCCGTAACAGCGGCAGCAACGAAGTGGTGAAAGGGAGTGACATGAAGGACATGAAGATGAGAGCGACGCGCGCGCGGCTATGGCTGGCGGCGCTGTGCATGGTCGTGCTTGCGGCGTGCGCGGGCGACGGTGGTGGCGGCAAGCCGACCGTCACGTCGCTGGAGTGCCCGCAAGGGTGGATCGCGCCCGAGTCTTGCACGTGGGGCAGCATCCCGGGTATCGGTAGCGGCTGGCTCGTGTCCGAACAGGGCTGCACGGGAGACATGCCCTGCGCCAAGGACGAGGTAAGCCGCTACGGCAGCGTGTGGTTCAAGGATGATGCCACCGGCAAGTGCCAGCGGCTCATGACCGACCTGTCGCACCCGAACGGGGTCGCGGCGGACATCGACGGCAACGTTTGGGTTGCCACGAAAGACGGCGTCGTCGTGCGCGCCGCGGCATCGGGCGTGCAGGTGGCGCAGCCCATCGAAAGCGCCGGGCTGCTCAACGACGTCACGGCCGTGCCCGGTTACGCTGGCGTCGTTGTGACGGACAGCGTGACGGACAAGGTGTGGGCCGTGGGTCTCGACGGCGAAGCGCTTGTGCATGGCCTCTACGGCGTGGTGCCAGGCTCGCCCAACGGCATCGCGCCGAGTTACGGCGACGGCTTCGCTGTCGTAGGGTTGGGCGATCTCAAGCTGCCCGGCGCGCCCGGCGCGCCCGGCGGCATCACCGACGTGTCGCCCGACGATGGCCACGGAGCGTGCGCTCCGTGGCACGCCGGCGCGCAGAAGGGCCTCGCCGCGCCGGCTGGCCGTAAGCTGGATGGCATCGTGCCGGCCACGCTGTCGGGCGTGCGCGGCTACCTGGTGTCGGCCATCTACAACATCGACGTGGGCACGGCCAAGGGCGTGGACGCGGGGCTGGAGGCGACGCTGTGGTTCATCCCCGCAGATGGCAGCGCCGCCAAGCAGGTCTTTGACGGCGCGAAGCACGGGCTGCTATCCGCGGCGGACATCGGGCGCTCGCCGGATGGGCGCGTTTGCGTGCCCGACCTCAACGGCACCACGACCCCAACAGACGGCGCGACGGGCGCCAAGATCATCATCGTCGATGGCTTGGTGAAGTAGCAACACGCGGGCCATGCGCGCGACGGCGATGGGCTGCCGCGTGCATGAGCCTGCTCAACGCAGGTACAGAAAGGTAGGCTAAGACATGAACGCAATCTTGTGCTTGGGCGGTTGCCTCATGGTGGGCATCGCGGTGGGTGGCCACGCTGGCGCGGCGTACGGCGTCGGCACGGGCTTGATCGATGGCATCGCGGCGGCGCTGGCGATTTACACGCTCATGCCCTACCGCCAGCAGTGACGGCCATGAAGACCGCCTTGCTCGCCACGCTACCAGCGTTTGCCGCCGCCGTAGCGGTCGCTGTGTGTCTGACCGCATGCCCGCCTCATGAGCCGCCGCCGCTGCCTGAGCCCGTGCCAGCGCCCGTCGTGGCGCCGCAGCCCAAGGCACCGCCGTGCATCCACGAGACGTGCGGGGAGCGGCCACGCCGCTTGCGGTGTACGTCGTGGCGCCTTGGGTACGTCGAGTCGTCGTGCGCCGAGTACGAGGTTGTCTACGAGCGCCACTGCACGTGCGACCAGTGGGGTGTTGCGCCGCCGTGATGCCAAGCGGTTACGGCGTTCGTCACGGGCAAGCGTAACGGCTGCCGTACAGCGCAGCGAAAACGGCCGACATCGCGGTTCGTCGCGGTCTTCATGGCAGACCGACATTGCGAGGCTCGTGCCATGTGGCGACGACGCAAGGCGACCTACACCGTCCTCGACACCCACACGGTTTCGGACCCCCACGAGACGGCGCTGTACTTCGGTGCTGTCCTCGCGGGGGACAAGGGCGTTGGGTCCACGATGGTCAAGGTCCGCAAGGGCTGGGATGTCGTGTTCAACGTCAACCGCGCCGTGCGCTTCATCGCGAAGTGACCGCCGCGGCGCCGACGCGTTCACCATCGACGCCGATGCGCTCATCAACGCGGCGCAGCAGGCGTACACCGACGATCCGCGCGAGCCGGGGTGACGTAACACCACGGCCGCAGCGGTACGCTTGCCGTAACGATTGAGCGTACCGCCGCGGCCCTGCCTATACGACGCCATCGTCGCCCGCGCCAAGCAGTACGACGCCTCGCTGGAGTGAGCACGGCACGCTACCTGCAACGACCACCACCATGGGCAAGACCTGTTACGCTGTGGTGGTGGTCATGCAGCACGCCATCCGCGAGAGCCAAGCGCCGACGCTGGAGGCTGCCGCGGCGCACGCCCGCACCACGCTGACCCGCGAGGGCACCGATGGCGATACGGCCACCGTGGAGCGCGTCAGCGGCGCTGCCCGCGTCGTAGTGGGCCGCTACGAGGTCAAGGGCGGCGTGGTCCGCAAGGTGGCACGCGAGTAGCATGGTTGGCCGATGACGCAGCGGGCGAGCAGCCCACGGGAGCGAGCGATGGTTTGGTACAAGGTGGCGTTGATGGGCGTGGAACAGCAGCGCATCATGGTGGCCGTGCAAGGGGATTGCGACGACGATGCCGCGAAGCGTGCGCAGACCGCCGTGGACGAGACGACCTCGGTGCTGGTCATTGAGCGGATCTGCGACGGCAACACGCTGGACATGAGGGACCACCACGAAGTGGACTTGGTGGTCCCCTACGACGCCAGCTACGCGGCGCGGGAGTTGGCGCGGATGCGCGACATGCTGCGTGAGATGGCCAAGGTGCAGCGCGACACCGTGCTGTCGCAGTTGGGATCGGTGGTGGTCGTGGAACCGATCGCGCTCGCGGACGTATGCGAGTGCATCGCCAGTTCTACGGCCACCACGGACGAGCAGAAGCGCACAGCACGTGAGCGAGCCGACCGGCTCAACGAGGTCTTGCACCAGGGTAGCGGGTACCGCCTCTGCGTCGCCTCGCCGACCCTAGACCCGCGGCCGACGCCGTAACCGTTACGCGCGTACCAGCGTCACAGCAACCGTAACGAACGCCGCCGTCGCTGCGCCGCCGCCGCGTATCCCGCGGGGTTGCGGCTTGCGCCGCCTTGGCACCGACCGTGCAGTAGGGGCCATCATGAACGCGATGACCTACCAAGTTCGGACCGAGACGGCGAAGCGCATGGCGGCGAAGGTGGCCGGCGCGGGCGACACCAAGGCGCAGATGGACGCCATCGACAGCATGGTCCGCAGCATGGTGGCGACGCTGGCGCTGAGTTACCGGGCCAACGGCCACGTCGTCGCGGCCGACCGCATGGTGGCTGGCTTCGCGACGCCGGAGCGCGGCGGGCAGAGCGTCGAGCGCTACGCCGGCACGGCGCTGCACTTGGTGCTGTCGCTGGCGGAGCGCCACAGCCGCCCGGCGGAGATGGTGATCGCGACGGTCAACGGCGCCATCGGCTGACAGGTGACGCGCAACGCACGGAGCACGGAGGGTAGAGCAATGGCAGCATGGGAGTTCTCCAAGGCGGCGCGCGACGAGGCCGCGCTTATCACGCGCCAGATGCCGCCGCAGGCGGTCATCCGCGAGGCGGTGGTGGGCCGTAGCGGTCCGCTATGGGATGAAGTCGAGCGCGTGGCGCGGCAGTACATCTGCCACGGTTGCGACGGGCCGCTGAGCGCGTTCGCCGTGGTGCGGCGCGCCTGCGAGTTCGCGGTGAAGCACCCCGAGTACCCTTACGCGGTCTCGGCGGACGTCGCGGCCAACGTGGCGCACGAGTGGATCGTGGCCGACGCGCGCGAGGCCGGCTGCCTGTAACGGCACGCGGCGTGCAGAAGGTGGCGGCCATGAAGACGGCGCAGACGATCGTTACGGTGCTGACCAGCGTGTACGGCGTGTCGGAGATCGAGGCGGACGCCATCACGGTGGAATGGGCCGCGGCGCGGCTTGCCGAGACGGTCGGCGCCGACAAGGCCGCCAAGGCGTGGAAGCGCCTCAACGCGAAGCGCTACCGCCTCGGGCGCCACACCACGATCCCCGCGTGGGGCACGCCGCTGCACGCGGCCTACTTCGCGTAGGTGGCACCAACCGTGCAAGACGAGAACACCATGGCCACCACGAAGCTCTCCCACCGCGCGTACTCGGCTCTCACGACGCTCTGCCGCGTGGGGCACTCGGGGCACGAGCCCATCGTCGACAAGCGCGACCGGGCCGCCCTCGACGGCCTCGTGAAGCTCGGCGCCTGCACCCGCTCGCTCAGCGAGTGGCGCTACACGGCGACGCCCAAGGCGCGCGAGGTCCTCGCTGCTGACGTGGCGCTGCCTGGTAGGCGCCCGTCGCGGTGACGTCACCGCGCTCAACATCAGGAGGACATGACCATGCAAACGACATCGCCGCTACTGACCCTCACGCGGGCGCTCGCGTCGCTCGGCTACGGCCACCGCCCGAGCGGGCACGGCGTGCTTTGGCCCGCGACGCCCGAGCGCTTGCGCCAGCTCGCTGCGGCGCTGAGACGACGGCGCAGGCCCAGCCAACGCAGCCACAGGCTCGCTGCGAGGCCATGGCGGACGGTGTAGCGCTGTCCAGCGCCGCTCTCGCGTTCCCTCCTGGGGACGAGCGCCTACCAAGGCTGACCGCGGGCCATGCCTGCTACATGCGCGCGATGGCGCTGTCGGTGACGCCGTGACACGCGTTTCGGCTCTTGCGACGGACATGACCGAGCGCGACCGGCGACACCACCCCGGCGTGTTGCACGCGGCGCGCATGGCAGCGCCTGTCACGTGGCCACAAGGGCGCGCGGGCGCGGCTGGTGCGCTGTCCCGTGTGCGAGGCGCCGCCCGGCAAGCCCTGCCGCCCGTAACGGGATACGCTGCGTGACGCGTACCACACCGTAACAAGTCGCCGCAGCCGCACGAATCCACGGCGTTCCCGCATCGCCGCCAGTGGCACGCGCGGTGCAGTAGAGGCCAGCATGAACACCTACACCGCGGCGGACAAGTACACGGGCGTCACCTTCGCGACGGGCGAGGCCCTCAACGTGGCGTGCGCTGTCGGCGCCTGCGAGCGCCTTGCGGCCATCTTCGTCATCACCCGCGACGGCGAGGTCATCGACGAGGTGGTCATCGGCCTCGGCGGTGCCAAGCACACGGAGCGCGGCGCGGGCTTGTCGGCCGATACGACCCGCGACGTCGCCGAATGGAATGCGGCCTTCGCGCTGGCGACGTCGCAACCCTGACACCTAGCGCGGCGAGCGGGCATGCGGCATCACCGTGGCCCGCTTGCCGGTGGGTCTGCGTCGCCGACACCCCCAAGCACGTCGCGCCGAACGGGCAAGGCGCGTCGCCGTAACCGCCGACCGTAACCGTACGCCGTCACAGCCATCCAAAGCGTAACGCCGACGCCAGCCGCCCCGCGCATTCGCGGGCGTTTCGGCTTGCCATGGCCGCCCGCGACGTGGCACGCGCCTCGCAATGGGGGCTGCCACGATGAAGACGCACAAGCCCACCAAGACCACCCGCGGCGCTTGCCGCACCACCCGCACCGCCGCCGCCGTCGTGGCGGACGTGGCGCCTGCCACCAAGCGCAGCGCCACCCGGACCCGCGGCGCCAAGGCCAGCAGCAAGGCGCCGAAGAGCGGCGTGCGCGTGTCGGTGCTCATCGCCGATGCCGGCGCGGCGCTGGCGCAGTACGCGCACCTGCAAGCGGGCAGCGCGGCGGCCACGGTGCCGTACCTGAGCGACGCCGACGTGACCGATGCCATGGACGTCGATGCGCGCGACGTGGCGCCCGAGACGCCGTGCCCGCAGCGCCGCATCGTGGACGCTGTGGCGTCCGGCTGGGGCACGCTCGGCAAGACCCTCACCTACGGCCTGATGCGCACGGGGCTGTCGCACGACGAGGCCATCGCAGCCATGAGCGCCGCCATCAAAAGCGGGCTCCTCGTGCCGCGCCTCGGTGGCGGCTGGACCCTCAGCGCGCTGGCGGCGTAGGCACGCCACCTGCAACGCGCCACGTCACCAACCCGCACCAAGCGAGGACACCCCATGCACACCCTTGTCGACCGTGAAGCCCCCACCCGGCGCGAGCCGCCCATGACGTGCCCGCGTCGTCGCCGCATGACGGCAGCCGAGGCCGCCCAGCTCGCCCACACCACCGCGGCGCTGTCCAGCGCGCTGCGCCTCACCCAGCGCATGGCAGAGCGCCCGCTGCCCGCCCACGTGCGCGCGGCACTGCCCGACCTGTCCGCAGCGCAGCGTC
>ERZ650304.1038-NODE-1038-length-11530-cov-6.288105_pt1 | contig 11530 bp, 15 predicted proteins | sample MGYA00376240_ERZ650304 | MGnify/ENA primary metagenome ERZ650304 (study PRJEB26733, sample SAMN07839271) | wastewater metagenome | biome: small river; feature: stream; material: water | place: USA: North Carolina | collected 2016-03-01 ...
ATAGTCGACCGATTAATAAAGTTATTTGAAAATAGACGGTAAGTTGGTAATAATAAAAGTAAAACTAATTATAGTAGCAATGATAATAATATTAATAATAATCGTAATTATACAATAATAATTGTAACGATAAAATAACATTAAAAACAACAAAAACAAAATAAATAACAAAAAATAATTATTTTCTTCACTTTTTGTCAAAAAGACAGCTATGAATAATAACTACCACTTTCGTTATTATCAATAGAAAACAGATTAGAAGATATCTTTCTTTCAAAAAAATATGGCAGTTACAGTTGGACAAGCTAAAGAACAAGGAATATTTAGCCTAGTTGACGATTGGTTAAAACGAGATCGTTTTGTATTTGTAGGATGGTCTGGATTATTATTATTTCCTTGTGCTTATTTAGCTCTTGGTGGATGGCTTACAGGAATTACTTTTGTTACTTCTTGGTATACTCATGGTTTAGCAAGTTCTTTCTTAGAAGGATGTAACTTTTTAACAGCAGCAGTTTCTTCACCTGCTAATAGTATGGGTCATTCTTTATTATTACTTTGGGGTCCAGAAGCTCAAGGAAGTTTTTCTCTTTGGTTTAAAATTGGTGGTCTTTGGACTTTTATTGCTTTACATGGAAGCTTTGGATTAATTGGATTTTGTTTACGTCAATTTGAAATTGCAAGATTAGTAGGAATTCGTCCCTACAATGCCTTAGCTTTTTCAGGTCCAATTGCAGTCTTTGTTTCTGTTTTCTTACTTTATCCTTTAGGTCAAGCAAGTTGGTTTTTTGCTCCTAGTTTTGGTGTAGCAGCTATTTTTCGTTTTTTATTATTTTTACAAGGTTTCCATAACTGGACATTAAATCCCTTCCATATGATGGGAGTAGCTGGAATCTTAGGAGGAGCTCTTTTATGTGCAATTCATGGAGCAACGGTTGAAAATACATTATTCGAAGATGGAGATGCAGCCAATACATTCCGTGCATTTACTCCTACTCAATCGGAAGAAACATACTCAATGGTAACAGCAAACAGATTTTGGTCTCAAATTTTTGGTGTAGCTTTTTCCAATAAACGTTGGTTACATTTCTTTATGTTATTTGTTCCTGTTACAGGTCTTTGGGCAAGTGCGGTAGGAATTGTAGGATTAGCTTTAAATTTAAGAGCTTATGACTTTATTTCTCAAGAATTAAGAGCAGCAGAAGATCCAGAATTTGAAACATTCTATACAAAAAATATTCTTTTAAATGAAGGTATAAGACTGTGGATGGCAGCTCAAGACCAACCGCATGAAAATTACATATTCCCTGAGGAGGTATTGCCACGTGGAAACGCGCTTTGATGATCTTGAAATAACAACGGATAAAACGATTGAAGCTACAGGTTTTGCTTGGTGGGCTGGGAATGCAAGATTAATTAACTTATCTGGAAAACTTTTAGGAGCTCATGTAGCTCATGCAGGTTTAATGGTATTCTGGTGTGGAGCAATGACATTATTTGAAGTTTCTCATTTTATTCCAGAAAAACCCTTTTATGATCAAGGATTTATTCTTTTACCTCATTTAGCAACATTAGGTTGGGGTGTGGGACCTGGAGGAGAAATTACAGATATTTATCCATATTTCGTAGTTGGAGTTATTCATTTAATTTCTTCATCTGTTTTAGGGTTTGGAGGAATTTACCATTCTTTATTTGGTCCTGATACATTAGAAACAAATGCTCCTCTTTTTGGATATGACTGGCGTGATAAAAATAAAATGACAACAATCTTAGGGATTCATCTTTGTCTTCTAGGAATTGGAGCTCTTTTATTAGTAATTAAAGCCATGTATCTTGGTGGTGTTTATGACACTTGGGCCCCAGGAGGTGGAGATGTTCGTTTCATCAAAAATCCAACATTAAACCCTCTTGTTATTTTTGGTTATGTTTTCAAATCTCCTTTTGGAGGAGATGGTTGGATTATTTCTATCAACAATATGGAAGATTTAGTTGGTGGTCATATTTGGGTAGGAATTTTATGTTTAACAGGAGGAATTTGGCATATTCTGACAAAACCTTTTGCTTGGGCAAGAAGAGCTTTTGTTTGGTCAGGAGAAGCATATTTATCTTATAGTTTAGCTGCTTTATCTATCATGGGATTAACAGCCTCTGTTTTTGTTTGGTATAATAATACAGCTTATCCAAGTGAATTTTTTGGTCCAACAGGTCCAGAAGCTTCTCAAGCTCAAGCTTTTACTTTCCTTGTTCGTGACCAACGACTTGGAGCAAATGTAGCTTCCGCTCAAGGACCAACAGGATTAGGGAAATATTTAATGCGTTCTCCAAGTGGAGAAATTATTTTTGGGGGAGAAACAATGCGTTTCTGGGATATGAGATCTCCATGGTTAGAGCCATTACGTGGTCCGAATGGTCTGGATCTAAATAAAATTAGAAATGATATTCAACCATGGCAAGAGCGAAGAGCTGCTGAATACATGACTCATGCTCCTTTAGGGTCATTAAATTCTGTTGGTGGAGTAGCAACTGAAATTAATTCTGTTAATTATGTTTCTCCACGTTCATGGTTAACATCAGCTCATTTCATTTTAGGTTTCTTCTTATTAGTAGGTCACTGGTGGCATTCTGGACGTGCTAGAGCTGCAGCTGCAGGATTTGAAAAAGGAATTAACCGTGAAACAGAACCTGTTCTTCAATTAAAACCAATTGATTAATTCGAAAATCTAACAACATTCAAATTTAATTAATACCTAAAAAAGAAAGAAACAGTGGGGGATAATGTCCCCCACTGTTTCTTTCTTTTTTAATAATTTAATTTACATAAAATTAGTACTTTCATGTAAATTAAATCTAACAATTAATAAAAATGCTAAATATAACAAAAGAAAAATACTGACAGATTCAAAAATCTTAGGATGAAAAAAAAATCAATTTTTTATTTTATTTCCTTTTTCTTTTTTTTTGATTTACAAAATGGTTGGTCAATGAACTTTGAAAAAGGAAAAGATGTTTTTCAAAATAATTGTTTGCCTTGTCATAAAGGAGGAAGAAATTTTATTCTACCAGAAAAAAATTTAAAAAAAGATACATTGGAAGCAAATGGAATGAATACAGTAAATGCTATTTCCTATCAAGTTAGAAATGGAAAAAATGGCATGCCTGCTTTTGGAGGTCGTTTAAGTGAAAATGAAGTGGAAGATGTTGCATTTTATGTTCTTCAAGAATCAAGTTCCACGTTTTTAAAAAAAGAATAAAATTCTCCAGAAAGAAATTTCCAATTCATTTTCGAAATGGAAAAAGATTTGAACAAAGATATTTCTTGATGAAAGGAAAAAAATTCCATAAAGTAAAAGAAGAAGAAAGCGAAGGGTGGTTAGCTCAGTTGGTAGAGCTTCTGCCTTACAAGCAGACTGTCACTGGTTCAAGTCCAGTACCGCCTAATTTAAAAAATTCTGGAAAAAATCAAACCTTTTTTGGGGCTCATCGTCTAAGGGATCAGGACGGAAACCTTCTAAGTTTCTAATGTAGGTTCGAATCCTACTGAGCCTATTTCTTACTAAGTTTGTTTGGAATTCAAATTGCAATTTTTGAAAAGATAAAATTATTGCTTTTTAATTATGACCTAATTAAAACAATTTCTGGAAAAATTTAAATTTGTAAATTTGCAAAAATTCTTTGGAAAGTCGTTTGAATTTTTTCACCAGAATTAATAGATTCCATAGGATCTCGTCTTAAACGATGACGCAAACATAAACTAATTGTTCTTTGAATATCGTCAACGGTAACTTCTGTTCGGTTTTCAAAAGCGGTTAAAGCTTTAGCTGCACGAGTGGAAACAATATCTCCTCGTAATCCTTCAATTTCTAATTCACTACAAATTTCGGAAATTTTAAATTGAAATTCTTCTTTAATTTTTACTTTTGAAAGATTTTGTTGAGCAGTAATTAATTGATTTTGAAGATTTTGTTGCTCATTTTGATATTTTTCAAACCAAAGATTAGGAAACTGATCAAAATTAATTCTTTCTTCAACAATTTTAACTCTTAATTTTGGATCTCGAATAGTACGAATTTCGGCATGCATACCAAAACGATCTAATAATTGAGGTCTTAATTCTCCTTCTTCAGGATTTCCAGATCCTACTAAAATAAATTTGGCTGGATGTTTGATTGAAATTCCTTCTCTTTCTACTGTATTCCAACCGGAAGCTGCAGAATCTAACAAAACATCAACTAAATGATCATCAAGTAAATTAATTTCATCCACATAAAGCAATCCACGATTGGCTCGAGCTAATAATCCAGGTTCAAAAGTACTTTTTCCTCCAGATAAAATTTCTTTTAAATTAATAGTTCCACACACACGATCTTCTGTTGCTCCTAACGGTAATTCAACCATCGGAATTTTCATATATTCCGTTTCATATTCTTGATTAGGAAAAGCCTTAGGATCTGTATTAAAAGGATCATTTTTTATAATTTCAATCTCAGGAAGAAGATCAGCTAAAGCTCGGATTGTTGTAGATTTTCCTGTCCCGCGATCTCCCATAATCATTACACCGCCAATTTTTGGATCAATAACATTTAATTGCAAAGCTAATTTCATTTCAGATTGTCCAATAATAGCTGCAAAGGGAAAATTTGTTAAATTTTTTACGATTGTCATGCAAATGTCTTTTGTTCAATAATATTGAACGTTTTTTGAAAAAGTATAAAAAATTAAAAAAAGATGAAAGAAAAAAACAATAATCTTTGGAAACACAAAAAAGGTGCAAATTTCTATTTCTAAAAATTAAAACCTAATTCACAAAAGACGATTCCGAGAAAATTGCTTTTCTATTTTTTTGAAAATTATTTTTCTCTGCTATTATTTTTTGCTATTATATAATGCAATACCTAGTCTAATTGAAAATGTAAGAAGAAGAAAACCAAGAAAAAGGGCAATATAAATATTAAATTCAGTTATCATAATGTCATTTTTTTTTTATTATTTTTTATTTTTATTATAAAGAGAAATAGTTTTATTATCTTTGGTTGTAAAACTGTTTTGTTGGAAGGAGTTTTAATTAGAAAAATAATTAGAGAAACTTCTCCCAACAAAATTCAATTTTTCCCACTTTTTCGAGTAGAAAAATTCTATAATAAAAGTTATTAAGGAGAATTGTGTAAAAAATCTTTTTGAGAAAAAGTAATGATAGATGTAATTAGTTTAGGTTGGGCTTCTCTAATGGTAGTATTTTCATTTTCTCTAGCTTTAGTTGTCTGGGGAAGAAATGGTTTTTAAACGTTTTTTATTTTTTTCTTAAAAAATTTGAGATGAAATTTTTCCAAATATTTTTCTAATTTCTTTTTCTAGAAATGGATATTTCTAGCCTATTTTTTGGAAAAAATAAAGAAAGTCTCGAAAGAATTTTTCCTCAAAATATCAAGATCTTAAAAACGTTTTTATTCCAATCAATGGAACTTGAAGGTTGAATTTTAATTGTGGAAGAAAATTCGTACGTCTACTGATATTGATATTGAAAAATCAGTTTGTCGAATCGAATGAAAAGAATAGAATAAAAAAGAAATCATATGGGAGAAATAGTAAGTGTAGGAATTTGTTGTTTTGTTATAACTCTTTTTGGATTGGCATTAGGATTTGCTTTTTTACAAATCCAAGCAAATACTTAAATCAAGGGAGTAAGAAAAGAGAAAAATCTTTTCTTACTCTTTCTAATCAAAATCTAACTTTCTTAAAAAATTATCTAAAAGTATTTTTTAAGAGATCAAGAATAAATATAGAAAGGAAAACATAGAGGTAAAAAAAGTGTTCGAATCAATAAGTCCTTTCTTAGGAATTTTCATTCTCAATAGTACTCTTACTATTGGTCTTATTTTAAATCAAAATGAAAGTATCAAAGACTCTGCCAATACTCAATCTTCGAGTTCTTCTCCAAATCCATTAGAAAATCTAACTTGGTTTTGTTTGATATTTCAAGTAATTCTTTTTTTACTAAAAATCAAAGGAAATGATTCTTCGTTTTAAGAAATTCGATTTTTGAATCTTCCTCTAGAAAATGAAATTTCTAGAGAAAAATCCAAATGAAATGATTAGAAAAAAGTTGAAATCTATTGATCAGTTACATCAATTACAACTCCTTTTGGGGATGAATGTCCATCTGTTCCTCGTGAAGTTCCTTGTAAAGTAGAATTCCAATATTCAAGAAGAAGATAATTATAAGCTTCTTTTAAATCTGGAAGAGATTCAGAAGAAATAGCTTCCAATTCCCCAAAAGCAAATTGTTCTTTTAAATTTGCAAAGCAGGCTTCAAAAAAGGCTACTTCAGTTGTTTTTTCTAAATTGGTAAAAACGGTATTAATTTTTTCAAGTAAAAGTTCAGATTTTGACACTAAATTATCAAATTCATATGTAACATTAACAAAAGATTTTTTAGATTTATCTAAAATCGCGTTTTCTTCCGCCTCTTTAACCATTTTTGTAACTTCATCTCTTGCAAGAGTACTTGCCCCTTCAATTTTAATTGATTGCTCTTGTCCTGTTTTTTCTTCACGTGCAGAAACTGATAATAACCCATTAACATCTAATTGAAAAGTTACACTAATTTTTGGAATTCCTCGAGGAGCTGGTGGAATTCCTTTTAATTTAAAAATACCTAAACTTTTATTATCTTTAGCAAACGGTCTTTCCCCTTGTAATACATGAATTTCTACCGTGTCTTGCATATCTGAACCTGTAGAAAAAATTTCTGATTGTTTAATTGGAATTGAAGCATTACGTGTAATAATAGTTGTCATTAATCCTCCCATTGTTTCTACTCCTAAAGAAAGAGGCGTTACATCCAATAAAATTAAGTCTGTAATTTCTCCTGCAAGAATTCCTGCTTGAACTGCTGCACCCATAGCTACAACTTCATCCGGATTTACTGTTTCATTTAATGGTTTTCCTAATAAATCAATTAATAAATTACGAACTGCTGGAATACGAGTTGAACCACCAACCAATATAACTTGATCGATATTTGCTTTGGTAAGTTTTGCATCCTGTAAAGCTTTTTGAACAGGATTTTTACATCTTTCTAATAAATTTTTACTTAATTCTTCAAATTTTGAACGATCAAATTCTATATCTATATTTTTTGGAATTTGACCATCAATATAAATAAAAGGAAGATTAATTCTTGTAGATTGAATAGTTGATAGTTCAATTTTTGCTTTTTCAGATGCTTCAATAATTCTTTGTAATGCTTGTTTTTCATTGTACAAATTAATTTTTTCTTTTTTCTGAAAATTTTCAATTACATAACTAACAATTAATTGATCAAAATCGTCCCCTCCTAAATGTGTATCTCCAGATGTTGCTAAAACTTCAAAAACTTCATCTCCTACTTCTAAAACTGATACATCAAATGTTCCTCCGCCTAAATCGAAGATAAGAACAACTTCACTTTTTTTCTTATCTAATCCATAAGCTAAAGCTGCTGCTGTAGGTTCATTTAAAATTCGTAAAACATCTAATCCTGCAATTGTCCCTGCATCTTTTGTAGCTAATCGTTGAGAATCATTAAAATATGCAGGAACTGTAATGATAGCTTGAGTAATATTTTCTTTTAAAAATTTAGTAGCATCATTTACAAGTTTTTTCAAAATTGAAGCAGAAATTTCTTCGGGACTAAAATCTTTATTTAATAATGGACAATAAATCTTAACTTTTCCACCTTCTTCTTTTTTAACTTTATAAGAAATACGATTAATTTCATTTTCAATTTCTTCATACTTACATCCAATAAATCTTTTTACTGAATAAAAAGTATTTTCCGGATTAACCACTGATTGACGTTTAGCAATTTGTCCAACTAAAACCTCTCCATTTGGAGTATAAGCTACAACAGATGGTGTTGTTCGTCCTCCTTCTGCATTAACAATAACTTTTGGATTTGCTCCTTCTAAAACAGAAATAACCGAATTTGTCGTTCCCAAATCAATTCCAACAGTTTTTTTAACTCCTCCTTTAACACTACTCATAAAACTCCTCCTTTTTTTTCTTTACACAATATATTATAATCTATTATAAATCTATAATCAAGAATAGCTATTTAACAGTTATTTAGTTTTTTAACTGATATAGACATATCGAAAAAACTAATTTACATTAAAAATTGAATTTATAAAAACAAACAGGTAATTTGTGTCTCTAGGTATTTTAGGAAATAAAATTGGAATGACCCAAATTTTCAATTCAAAAGGTGAAAGAATTCCAGTAACAATAATAAAAGGTGGTCCTTGTTATGTTACTCAAATTAAATCAACTGAAAACTCGGGTTATAATGCTATTCAACTTGGTTATTTAGAAGTTTCTCCAACTTCAAACAAATTAACAAAACCACAATTTGGTCATTTTAGTAAAGTAAATCTTCCTCCATTCCGTTATTTAAAAGAATACAAAACTTTAGAACCTTTAAACTATAATCTTGGTGAAAAATTTAGTGTTGAAATGTTCAATATTGGTCAATTTGTAAATATAACAGGATTTACAATTGGAAAAGGATTTACAGGAAATATAAAACGACATAATTTTAGTCGTGGAGCAATGACTCATGGTTCAAAACATCATCGAGCACAAGGATCGTTAGGATCAGGAACAACTCCAGGAAGAGTTTTTCCAGGAAAAAAAATGTCTGGACATTCTGGAATGCAAAAACGAACAATATTAAGTCTTGAAGTTATTGATATTGATTTAAAAGAAAACCTTTTAGTAATAAAAGGATCTATTCCAGGAAAATCCGGAAATTTAGTTAGCATTACTCTTAAAAAATAAAGTTTATTATTATTTTATGGAAACAAATTTCTTTATTGAAAATTCTTTAGAAAAAAAACACGCAATAGGATTAATTCATCGCGTCTATTTAAGTCAATTAAAAAATAGTCGGAAATATTTAGCTTCTACCAAAACGAAATCTGAGATAAGAGGAGGAGGACGCAAACCATGGCGTCAAAAAGGAACTGGAAGAGCCAGAGCCGGTTCAACAAGATCACCTTTATTCGTTGGAGGTGGAGTAATTTTTGGTCCAAAACCACGAACGGTTTTTAAAAAAATTAATAAACAAGAAAAAAGACTTGCTATTTTATCAGCTTTTTTTTTAAAAATTAAACAATTAAAACTTCTTGATGAAACTGAAATTGAAACTTTTTCTGAAATTAAAACAAAAAAAGTGTGTAAAATTTTGTCAAATTTAGGAATAATTTCAGAAAAAAAAATATTATTTATTTTAACAAAATCAAATAAAAATTTTTGGTTATCCGCGAGAAATTTAAAAAATATAGAAATAACAACAGCATCTTGCATGAATATTGAACAAATTTTAAAAGCAAATGTCATTATTTTATCAAAAGAGTGCTTTGATTTAATAAATTTATCTTATAAAAAAAAAAATGATTGATATTGTTAATCTTTTAAACTTAATTAAATATCCTTCCTTAACGGAAAAATCAATGAATTTGTATGGAAATCGTCAATATACATTTATTGTGGATAGATCATTAACAAAAACTGAAATTAAATATGGGATTCAAAAAATATTTAATGTAAATATTACAGATATTAATACATGTAATTTACCTATTAAAAAAAGACGAGTTGGTAAATTTTTAGGAAAAAGAACATTATTTAAAAAAGCTTACATTAAATTAAAAGAAGGAGAAAAAATTACAGATCTTTTTAATTAAAAAAACTAAAAAAAATTTCGACAAAATATGGGCATTAAGACTTATAAACCCTACACACCCTCAAATCGTACAAGAAGTGTTTTAGATTTTTCTTTTTTATCAAAAAATAAACCGGAAAAATCTTTACTTGTTGCAAATCAAAGAGCAAAAGGAAGAAATAATCAAGGACGTATAACAACAAGACATAAAGGTGGTGGTCATAAACGTCGTTATCGTCTAATTGATTTTAAAAGAAATAAATATGAGATAAAAGGTGAAGTTTTTTCAATTGAATATGATCCTAATCGTAATTCAAACATAGCTTTAATTTGTTATAGTGATGGAGAAAAAAGATATATATTGCATCCAGAAAATTTAAAAATAGGAGATTTTATCTCATCTGGAAAAAAAAGTGATCTTAAAATTGGAAATTCTTTACCTTTAGAAAATATTCCATTAGGAACTGAAATTCATAATATTGAATTATTTCCTGGAAAAGGAGGTCAATTAGTTCGTTCTGCAGGTACGTATGCAAAAGTTATAGCAAAAGAAAATAATTTTGTTATTTTACGTTTATCTTCAAAAGAGATTAGATTATTCAAAAAAGAATGTTTTGCAACAATTGGAAAAGTAAGTAATTCTGATTTTTATAATGTAGTTTCTGGAAAAGCTGGAAGAAGTCGATGGTTAGGAATACGTCCAAGCGTCCGTGGAGCAGTAATGAATCCTGTTGATCATCCTCATGGAGGAGGAGAAGGGCGATGTCCAATTGGAAAACCACAACCACGTACACCTTGGGGTAAACCAGCATTAGGAGTAAAAACTAGAAAAAAAAGAAAAAAAAGTGATTTGTTTATAATTCGATCACGATAATTGAAATAAAGTAAAAATTTGGAAATTAATTATGTCAAGATCGATTAAAAAAGGTCCTTTTATTGCTTATCATTTATTAAAGAAAATAAATGTATTAAATGAAGAAGGAAAAAAAGAAATAATTAAAACTTGGTCTAGAGCTTCAACAATTTTACCATTAATGATTGGTCATACAATTAGTGTTTATAATGGACAAAAACATATCCCAGTTTTTATTACGGATCAACTTGTTGGACATAAATTAGGAGAATTTGTTCCAACAAGAACATTTCGTTCTCATAAAAAAACGGAACGTAAAGTAAAGAGATAAATTATGATAAAAGAAATGAAAATTGTATCAGCAACCTCAAAATATATTCGTATTTCTCCCACAAAAATTGCTATTATTATTTCGAAAATTCGAGGTAAAACTTATAAAGAAGCTTTAAAAATTCTCAAATATCTTCCTCAAAAAGCTGGTTCGATTGTTTGGCAAACTCTTTATTCTGCTGTTTCAAATGCTACAAATAATTTTGATTTAGTGAAAGAAAATCTTATTATTAAAGAAGCATATGTAAATCAAGGACCAATTTTAAAACGAATGCGACCAAGAGCTCAAGGGAGAGCTTATGCGATTCAGAAAAAAATGTCGCATGTTACTATTCGAGTAACAGAAATTTAAAATTTTTTAACCAATTCAAATAGAAAAAAATTATGGGTCAAAAAACACATCCGAAAGGTTTTCGCTTAGTTACAACTCAGAACCATTTATCAACATGGTATGGAAATAAATTTCTTTATTCAAACTTAATTAAAGAAGATTATTTAATTCGTTCAAAAATTGATGAATTTTTTTCTGAAATTTTATCAATTTCAAAAATTGAAATCAATTGCGCTGAATCTCTTTCTTGCAGCGAGTTTGATGGAAAGTTTGATGTTCTCATTGGGCAATGGGAAGAAAATCGATTACGTGAGAGAAT